>Ga0310810_10009635_pt1 | contig 11186 bp, 11 predicted proteins | sample NCmetagenome_FD_207641 | JGI IMG/M metagenome (GOLD analysis project Ga0310810, IMG submission 207641) | Soil microbial communities from experimental microcosm in Duke University, North Carolina, United States - NC | ecosystem: Engineered > Artificial ecosystem > Soil microcosm > Unclassified ... | reverse complement strand
TGCGCCTCATAATCGATTCCCTCGATTTCGCGGCCATCCTCGATTGGTCGGACCACTCCCCAGAAATCAATAACTGCGCCCGCGCCGGCCACGTCGCTCCCCGGCGCCACAAGCGGCGCCCGTGTCACTGAAATTTCACAAACGACATTTGCCATGCGGTTAAATTGCTCGCTACAGTAATTTCTTCTGCGCCTAGCAGCCACCAAAGGAGATACAAAAATGAACACGAATCAATGTGATATTGGCCTGATTGGCCTTGGGGTCATGGGCGAGAATCTCGTCCTGAACATGGAATCCAAAGGTTTTTCGGTCGCGGTGTTCAATCGCACTGCTGAGGTCACGGAAAAATTCGCCGCAGGACGCGCCCAAGGCAAAAACGTACGCCCCACTCTTACAATGGAGGAATTTGTCGGGGCGCTCAAAAAACCACGGATGGCCATGATGATGGTAAAAGCGGGTCAGCCCGTCGACGCCGTAATCGGACAGCTGGCGCCGCTTCTCGAGAAAGGCGATGTGATCATCGACGGCGGAAATTCTCTCTTTACCGACACGCAGCGGCGTGGACGAGAATTGGAGAACACAGGGATTCATTTTGTAGGTATGGGGGTGTCTGGCGGCGAGGAAGGCGCGCTTAAGGGCCCATCGCTCATGCCGGGCGGCCCGCGCGAGTCGTGGGAAATCATCGCGCCAATTTTCCGCAAGATCGCTGCGCAAGTGGATGGCGAACCATGCTGTCGATACATGGGACCCGACGGCGCCGGTCACTACGTCAAGATGGTGCACAACGGGATCGAGTACGGCGATATCCAGCTGATCTGTGAAGCGTACGCTATTCTGAAGGAGATCCTGGGAATGGATGCGGCGCAACTTGCGCACACTTTCGCAGAGTGGAACAAGGGCGAGCTGGAAAGTTATCTGATCGAAATCACATCGCAGATTTTTCAAAAAATCGATACTGAAACGGGCAAACCGCTGGTTGACGTGATTCTTGACAAAGCGGGCCAAAAAGGAACCGGCATCTGGACCCTTCAAGCTGCCATCAAGCAATACATCGTCATTTCCACAATCAACGCCGCAGTCGAAGCTCGCGTGATTTCGTCGCGAAAAGACGAACGCGTAGCGGCGTCCGAAATTCTGCCGCAGCCGAGAGCTCGGACGTTCAAAGGTAATCGCGATCGTTTCGTCGACGCCGTGCGTGACGCGCTGTATGCATCCAAGATCATTTCATACGCGCAGGGAATGGAGCTTCTTCGATCCGGAAGCACGACTTACGAATGGAACCTGAACCTGAGCGACATCGCCACGATCTGGCGCGGTGGCTGTATCATCCGCGCTAAATTCCTCAATCGAATCGTTCAAGCCTATAAGCGTAATCCTGCGCTGCAAAATCTTCTCCTCGACAAGTATTTCACGAGAGCCATCAAAAGAACGCAGCCGAAATGGCGCATTGTCGTTTCGACAGCTATCAAGTTCGGCGTTCCGGTCCCCGCGTTTTCCGCCTCGTTGGCGTATTTCGACAGTTATCGCTCCGCTCGCCTGCCAGCAAATCTCCTGCAGGCGCAACGCGATTTCTTTGGTGCACACACCTACGAACGCATCGATAAGCCGGGCGTTTTCCACACCGAGTGGCTCGAGGCTGAGGGAAAGCCCGCCGAAAAGCCGGCTGCACCGAAAACACACGAGCCGCATCACGCGGGCGAGTAAGCATTCTTCACCAGCACGCGATCGGGTTTGAAAACGCGGCGGATAAGAGCTGCTCAACTGCAGACTGTTAGCGTGTGTTCTCCGGAACTAAACTCGTTGCGAAAATATGAGATCGTTTGGAACCGGACCAGTTGCCCGATTTCTTCGGTTGATTCGTTTTTCACACACGATTTTTGCGCTCCCCTTTGCTCTTGCATCGCTGATCGTGGCCGCGAACGGCTGGCCATCGCTGAGAATTCTTTTGCTAGCTATTGTCTGCATGGTATTCGCGCGCACAGCAGCCATGCTTTTCAACCGGGTCGTCGACTGGTCGCTTGATCAACGCAACCCGCGCACCGCCTCGCGACACTTGCTTGTACCAAAATTGTCAGCCGTAGTCTTGCTGATTCTCGCTTCTGCCGGGTTTCTGCTGGCCGCGTCAGCAATTAACCGGCTGACCTGCATCCTCGCGCCGGTAGCGCTCGCTTTGATCTTTTTTTATTCGGTGACGAAGCGGTTCACGAGTGCAACGCATTTTTTTCTCGGGCTGGCACTCGCCATTGCTCCGGTCGGCGCCTGGATCGCTCAGACCGGACGTCTTGATACTGCGCCGATCGTGCTCGCGGTCGGCGTGATTTGCTGGGTGGCAGGATTCGATCTGATCTATGCCACGCAAGACTATGATTTTGATCGGCGCGAAGGGATTCGATCGCTGGTGGTGAAGCTGGGGATCACGCGCAGCCTCCGTCTCGCGCAGCTATTACATCTGCTGACCTTTGTCGCGCTGATCGCTTTTGGCTTCGTCGCGAAGCTCGGCGCGCTTTACTACTGGTCCTTGCCCCTGATAGCAGTGGCCCTTGTTTACGAGCACAAAACCGAAAAACGCGATCTGGCAGGAATCAATCGCGCGTTTTTCCAGAGCAACGCGTTTGTGAGCGCGGTGTTCTTACTCGCAGTGTGCTTGGATCGTTTACGCTAGGCCTAAAATTCGAAATTCGAAATCCGAATACCAAAACAAATTCCAATACCAAATCAGAATCACGAACATCGGATCAATGGCCGTGGCTTTTTATTCGGATCTTTGATCTTCGTTTCGGATTTCGAAATTCGAAATTGGAATTTCCATATTGAGATCACATCGCGTTTAACATCGCAACGCGTCGTTCGTGCCGGCCGCCATCGAAAGCGGTCTCAAGCCAAATCCGCACAATTTGCAGCGCCAGGTCTTCGGGAATCATACGTTCACCCATCGAGAGCACGTTCGCATCGTTGTGTTGCCGCGAGAGGCGGGCCGACTCTTCGTTCCAGCAAAGCGCGCAACGCACGCCGTGCACCTTGTTCGCCACCATCGCTTCGCCATTGCCTGAACCGCCGAAGACAATGCCGCGGTCACATTCGCCGCTCGCTACTGCTTCCGCCGCAGGCCGAATGAAAAGCGGATAATCTACGGGTTCCTCGCTGAACGTGCCGCAATCCTTCACTTCGTGCCCTAGCGAGCCGAGCAATTCTTTTATTTTCTCCTTGTAACGGAAACCGGCGTGATCTGAGCCCAGGGAAATTTTCATCAAACACGAATTACACGAATTCCCAGGAATTTCACACTTCTGTCGTCCTGAGCGGAGTAAAACGGAGTCGAACGATCCCGTGGAGTTACTGTGTGGTTTAGCAATGGAGTTCCTCGACTTCGCTCGGAATGACAATCATTACGTCCCATGCAATTTCGCCAGCTCGTTCCAGAGTTCGCGTTCGCGGTCGCTCAGCTTTTTCGGGATGTTGATTTGAACGACAACGTAGAGATCGCCGCGTTTCCCTGAGACTCCGGGCAGCCCGTGTTCACGCAGGCGAAACCGCTGCGCGCCTTGTGTACCTGGTGGAATTTTCAGACGCGCTTTTCCTTCGAGAGTCGGCACAAGCAATTCGCCGCCCAGCACGGCCTGCGATGGTTGGATCCGCACCTCATGAATCAAGTCGTTGCCTTCGACTGAAAAATCCGGGTGCCTGGCCAATCGCACCCGAAGAAAAAGGTCGCCACTTTTTCCTCCACCAGCGCCGGCTTCACCCTGACCACGCAAACGGATCCGCTGCCCTTCACGGACGCCACGAGGAATCTTGACCTGATACTGCTCCACCTTGTCTGAACCGGCTCGCCGAAGGGACACGGGCCTCGTCGACCCGTTTAGCGCTTCCTCCAGTGTGACCATAATGTCCGCTTCGACATCGGCGCCACGCTCGGCTGTCGCAGCGCGTCCACCGAACCCGCCGAATGCGGAGCGACCGCGTCCGCCGCCAAAAAACGCTTCAAAAAAATCGCTGAATCCAGTTCCGCCGAATTCGAACTCAACCCCCCCGCCGCCATCGCCTCCCCATTGATAAAATCCGCCGCCGGGAGGTTGCTGGCCTTGCCATTGCGGCGGCGGCTGGAAACCGCCGGGCCGATTCCAATCCGCGCCTAGCTGATCGTATTTCTTCCGCTTCTCAGGATCGCTCAGGACTTCGTACGCCTCGTTGATCTCCTTAAATTTTTCTTCGGCAGCCTTTTTGTCCTTGGCCACGTCGGGGTGATATTTCCGCGCCAGCTTTCGAAAAGCGCTGCGAATCTCGTCCTCGCTCGCCGTTTTCGGCACCCCGAGTGTCTCGTAATAATCTCGAAACTGTACCGGCATTTGTTCTCAAGCTTGTGCCTCCGGTTGATTCGCGCAACTTTCGAAAGGTGCGCGAGCTTGGAAAACTTATCGTAATCATTGGCGTGGTCGCGACGCTCGCAGGTCTGCTGATGTGGAGCGGTTTCGCGCCTAAATGGCTGGGCCGACTGCCCGGCGACATTCGGATCGAGCGCGAACATTCTTCATTCTATTTTCCCATCATTACCTGCGTCGTTCTGAGCCTCCTATTCAGCCTGCTTTTCTCGCTCTTCTCAATTTTCCGGCGTTGAAAGCGATGCGAGGGACGCATCGCACTCCAAAAGCTTCGCGAAATAAATGCCGGCTTGTTTATTTCGCATGAAATGATTTGGGAGTGCGGAGCGTCCTCGCACCGCTTTTGGAATTCCATATGACCACAGCAAATCGGCAGGAACTACTCAATCTGCACGTCGAGCGATTGCTGCGCTGCCGGCTTTGCCCCCGGATGCAATCGATGCCGGTGTCAGGTGGCCCCATCGTGAGCGATGTGATGATCATTGGGCAGGCGCCCGGTCCACGGGAACCGACGCTGAAAAGACCGTTTGCGCACACTGCAGGCAAAACACTGTTCCGTTGGTTCGAACAATTTTGCGGAATGGACGAAGCCGCCGTTCGATCGAAGATCTATTTCGCTGCTGTCTGTCGCTGTTTCCCCGGCAAAAATTCCGGCGGCACCGACCGCGTCCCAGCGCCGGATGAGATTCGCAACTGTGCGCTCTGGATGGATGATGAGATTCGGATTTTGCAGCCGCGTCTCATTATTCCCGTCGGCCGACTGGCGATCGTGCAATTCATCAACTGTGCAAAATTGGACGAGGTAATTGGCCGCAAATTTCGCGTGGTGCATGCGGGCCACCGTTTCGACCTGATTCCGTTGCCGCATCCGTCCGGTGCGTCTCCCTGGCACAAGATTCCTCCCGGTAAAGCACTCACCGAGCGCGCGCTCAAATTGATCGCGCGACACCCTGCTGTAGCGGCGCCCTGCCTGCCGCGCCGAAGCCGCGCGAAGCCGGGCGAGCGCGGACGGCGGTCATAGACCGCCGCTACAGTCTTGCGGTCCAATTTCGCCATTGGACGTTGGACGTTGGACGTTGGACCTTTCTCACAATGTCTTCAGCTATTCCGACCCGCGCAGACATTCTCGCGACTGACAAATGGGATCTGACACATTTGTTCGCCGACGTCAGCAAATGGCAGGAGGATTTTGCCTGGCTACAGCGTGAGTATCCGAAGCTTGAACAGTGGAAAGGCAGGCTAGGGGAATCAGCGCAGACATTGGTCGCGCTTCTCGAGTTCGAGAAGGCGCTCGAGCAGAAGATGGAACGCGTCTATCACTACGCATCGCTGCAAGCGGCCGAGGACAGCACGAATAACGAGTACCTCGCTCGCATTGGTCAGGTCCAGAATCTACTTACAAGGATTAGCGAGACTGCGGCGTTTGTTGTCCCGGAAATTTTGGCGATTGATGATGAACGATTCGAAAAATTCCTTGCCGATCCGGCGCTCAAAGATTGGCGGATCAAGCTGCACAAAATCCGGCGGATGGGACCGCATGTGCTCTCAGTGCCCGAGGAACGTCTACTCGCGCTGAGCAATGTCGCGCTGAGCGGCTACGACGACACATTTTCCCAGCTCACCGATGTGGACATGAAGTTTGGCGTGCTGGTCGATGAGACCGGACGCGAGCGACCGCTCAGCCAAAGCTCGTTCAGCTCGTTTCTGGTGAAGCGGGATCCTGAACTGCGCAAACGCGCGTTTCATCAATTCTACGCTGAGTTTCGCGATCACCAGTACACACTGGCAGCGTCCCTGGCCTATTCAGTGAAGGCCGATGTGTTTCACTCAAGAGCACGGCACTATCCATCTGCGCTCGAGGCGGCCCTGTTTCCAGACGACGTCCCGGTCGCCGTCTATGACGGCTTAATTCAATCTGTCCGCGCGAATCTGAAAGCGCTGTTTCGATATTTCGATTTTCGCAGACGGGCCCTCGGTTTGCCCGAGCTCCACCACTACGACACCTACGTTCCGCTCGTTCCGGAGATCCAGACTAGTTTCACTTTTGATGAAGCAGTCGAAATGGTGTTGGGCGCGCTCGCCCCGTTAGGGCAGGAATACGTCGGAGTGTTGATGGAAGGTTTGCGCTCGAGACGCTGGTGCGATCGTTACGAAAATAAAGGCAAACGCAGCGGTGCCTTTTCATCCGGTAGTTACAGCGCGCCACCTTACATTCTGATGAATTACAAGCAGGACGTGTTCGCGGATGTGTACACGCTTGCGCACGAGGCAGGGCATTCAATGCACAGTTGGTTTTCGCAAAATTCGCAACTGTTTCAGGATTACGAGTATCCGATTTTTCTCGCGGAGGTCGCATCGACGTTCAATGAGGAATTGCTGACGCATCATTTGCTTCGGACTACCAACGACCCAAAGATGCGAGCTTATATCATCAATCGCGAAATCGATGATCTGCGCGGCACGCTCTTCCGACAGACCATGTTTGCCGAATTCGAAAGAATCATTCACGCCACCGAGGAGAGCGGCGATGCGCTGACGCTCGATGTTTTCAAATCGGAATACCACAAGCTGCTCGAAACTTATTTTGCGGAAAATTTCGTACTCGATCCCGAGCTTGATCTGGAATGCCTTCGTATCCCGCATTTCTATCACGCGTTCTACGTCTACAAATACGCGACCGGAATCTCTGCTGCTGTGGCGCTGTCGCAGCGCGTGCTTTCCGGCCAACCGGGAAGTATTGAGTCTTATCTGGAATTTTTGCGTTCAGGCGGCTCCAAATTTCCACTCGAGACATTAAAAGCCGCAGGTGTCGATATGACAACACCGGCCCCCATCGAAAGCACACTGCAGTTGTTTGAACGGCGGCTGGGCGAATTGGAACAATTGTTGCTGTAGAGCGTCGATATCAGTCCTGAAAACGTTCGGGATTCACGCCCTACGCCTTCCAATATGCAACTCGATCCTGAAACAATTCGTGACCGACTCGACCGCCTGTTCCACGAGAATTTTGAGAAGCTTGGCGAACTCGGAGCGGCGGTTTCAGTTTGGCAAAACGGAAAACCGATTGTCGATCTTCACAGTGGATATTGCGATGCGGGTCGCGAGAAGCCGTGGAGAGCGGACACGGTCGTCCTTGTCTGGTCGGCAACGAAAGGAATTGGCAGCGCGTGTGTATTACACGCGTTGCAACAACAGAAGGTTGAGCTCAACCGGCGCGTGGCGGAGTTCTGGCCCGAGTTTGCCCAGTCAAACAAAGATAAGATTACGCTCGCGCAATTGCTTTCGCATCAGGCCGGCCTATGCGCTTTGGATCAGCGCGTTGAAGTGCTCGATTACGACGGAGTGATTCATGCTCTGGAAGCGCAAGAGCCTTTGTGGCCGCCGGGAACTTCGCATGGGTATCACGCGCGCACGTTTGGATTTCTTCTCGACGAGCTCATCCGGCGCATAACCGGAAAAACGTTGTCGGATTATTGGCGTGAAAATTTTGCCCGGCCGCTCAGACTGGATTTCTGGATCGGCTTGCCGGAAAGGGAGAATTGGCGAGTGGCCACCATTTACGCTGCAAAAAGCGGCAAACAGCCGGAGCCGGCGCAATTTTATCGCGACCTTGTTACGCCCGGTACATTGGCGAGAAAGACATTTACGTCGCCCTATGGATTGAACGTCATCAGCAAGATGAACGATCCGCAAATCCGCGCGCAGCCGAATGTTTCTTTCGGCGGGATTGGGAGCGCCTCGGCACTTGCGAAATTCTATTCGATGCTCGCTAACGGCGGAGAATTGAATGGGCAGACTTTCTTTTCTCCAAAAACGATCGAATGGATGACCACCGCATTATCAGACGGCATCGACCGTGTTTTCCAAATCCCGATGGCATTCTCGGCGGGGTTTATGAAAGATTCACGGGATGCAGCGCGCAGATTGTTCGGACCATCCGCAACATCCTTCGGACATCCCGGTGCGGGCGGCAGCCACGCCTTTGCCGATCCGGAAAACAAGATCGCGTTCGCGTACGGAATGAACCAAATGGAACAATCGGTTCTGCCTAATGAAAAATCATTGCGCCTGGTGGATGCGATTTATAGCTAAGACGATTGATCCATTCTCCAGGGCCTGCATCGCTGTGACGACGATGCGCTGAATCGAACGTACCGTTTGTAGGGCGTCCCCCGCGGCGGACGCCTGCCGTTCAATCGAGCCGTTACAGCCGGGTCCTTAGTGGTTTCGATTTTTCCAATTCGTGGCGCCTGCGCAGTCCGCGGTTCATCTGCCTTCCAATGTTTCCGCGTAACCTCGAGCCGGATTCTACGCACTACCTCAGTGAATGGCCAGAAATGAGTTCTCAATGAAGAGAGGTCACGGAAGGCCAAAAAAAATGAAAGGAAATTAACAACATGAAAAATCAGAATAACAAAGTAACAGCAGTATTGTTTGTAGTCACCTTGGCGCTTGCGCCAATGGTCCAAGCCCAGCAGGAAGCGCTTAGGCCTCCGCCCACATCACTTGTGCGTCCCACACCAACCGCGGCTTACGAGGGCGCTAGTGAGAACAGCGAGGCGCCTGAGGTTCAGAACCTCCCGGCGATCACAATCCATAGCGCCGATAACGTCATCCGGGGAAAGACCGGTTCATTCGTCCTGAACATGAAGCCTGCACTCATGTTCGGCGGAACTTACGTGAACTTCTCAATCGGCGGCACCGCCGTCGCAGGAGTTGATTACGTTGCGGTTGCCTCCCCCGCCTACCTCGGATCATCCGGCTACGGAACAATCCTGATCCAAACATTGCCTGACCCCAGAGGATTATCCAACCGCCAGTCGTACAGCGTGGTGATAACCTTGCAATCTGGCGCAGGATATGCCCTAGGCAATCCTAGCTCAGCCGTAATGTGGATTAAACCTTGACCATCGGTCTTCGACAGGTGGAAAGGAACTGCGCGCTGCGCTGTCTCGGAAACCCCGGGGCAGCGCGCGACGCGTGTACAACTAAAAAGAGCACCGACAAGAAGTGAGAGAAGTTAAGCGCGCCTTTGGCGCGTTGGTTATTTCAAAACGGAATTTGGACCTGGAACAGGATTTCGGCGGTCATGGACGGTCAAGAGTTATTCGCCCATCATTGTGATGACAACGTTTCGACGATGGGGTGATCGCCGATGTTCAAACAGAAAAATGCCCTGCCACGTGCCGAGCTGCATTCTGCCATCCATAATCGGCACGGTTTCACTGGTGCGCGTCAGGACCATGCGGATGTGTGATGGCATGTCGTCGCTACCCTCCGCATCGTGCGTGAAGTAATCAGCATCTTCCGGCACCAGACGCTCGAAAAACTCTTCCAGATCACGTCGCGCAGTGGGATCGGCATTTTCCATGATGACGATGCTGCAGCTGGTGTGCTGAACGAAAATGGTGACTGTTCCGTTTTGGATGCCGCACTTATCGATCTTCGAATCAATCTGATCAGTGATTTCGTAGAGGCGCTTGCCGTCGGTCCGCACTTCCAGTTGTTCGTGGTAAAATTGCATCTGGGAACACCTCGTTTTCTGTCATGTCGAGCGGAGTCGAGACATCTCTGTTCAAATGGAGAGTGCGGCGCAAATAAGCAAGCGAAGATTCCTCCACTTCGCTTGGAATGACAAACATCACCGGATAAACCTGGGATTCGCCCCGCGTTGATGTGTGGCGGCTGATGGCCTATTTAGGCTGGTGCAAAGCGATATCGAGCGCGTGCTGTTTGACGGGCCGGCAATTCACAAACGGCTCGATGAAATTGCTACGCAAATCACGGCCGATTACTCCGACCGCAAACTGGTGGTGATCGCAATTCTAACAGGCACACTGATGTTTACGTCAGATTTGCTGCGCCGGATTCCTCTACCTTTGAAATTGAATTGCCTGAGCGTGGCCAGTTACCACGGGAAAACACAAACGAGCGGCGAAGTTTTTTTCAAAGAGTTGTCGGTTCCCGAGGTAGCCGGCCAAGACGTTTTGATTCTCGATGATATTTTAGACACCGGCTACACGCTCGCGGCCGTTCGCGAAAAACTGGAAACAGCCAGACCACGCAGCATTCGGGTCTGCGTGCTGCTGAGCAAAAGGAAACGGCGCGCGCGAAATGTTGATGCGGATTACACCGGCTTCGAAATTGACGATGAATTTGTCGTCGGTTACGGGCTCGACTTCATGGAGCGCTATCGCAACCTGCCGTACATCGGCGTACTCAGAAAGGAATTGCTGCAGCCATCAAACCAATGAAAGTGCGGGTGCAATTTTATGCGCAGTTGCGTGAACTTGTTGGAATTCGCGAGCTGGAGCTTGACCTTCCGCAAGGCGCGACTGTTCGCGAATTGCTCGAGAAGATTTATACTCAAAAACCCGCGCTTCGCGCCCATGACAAGAGCATTTTGATCGGCGCTGACTTGGAATTTGTGGATCGCAATTACAAGCCGAATCCCGGGGAGGAAATCGCGATCATGCCGCCGGTGCAAGGCGGTTGAGTTTCGGACCGCAGCCACGCTTGTGTCTCTAGACCGAAACGTCGTCGCCCGTGCCGCGTTTCAACGGGCAGATGCCGCGCTTCTTTGAACTGGCGACGAAGTCCAGGAATTCGCGTGCTGGTGCGCCAAAGGTCATCCTCTCCGCTTTGTCGAGAGCCTGCGACGTGTTTAGTCCGCTTAGGTAGATAAGTTTGAATGCCTCCTTGATTTCGTCTCGATCGTTTGCGTTGAGTCCAGCCCGGCGCATTCCGACGATATTCAGCCCAAAGATGGAATTGCGCTCCGCGGCAACGACGAACGGTGGCAAATCT
>Ga0310810_10009634_pt1 | contig 11186 bp, 9 predicted proteins | sample NCmetagenome_FD_207641 | JGI IMG/M metagenome (GOLD analysis project Ga0310810, IMG submission 207641) | Soil microbial communities from experimental microcosm in Duke University, North Carolina, United States - NC | ecosystem: Engineered > Artificial ecosystem > Soil microcosm > Unclassified ... | reverse complement strand
TCGGCGCGGTGGGCGGACCGCTCCTGGCGCTCGCGCTCGTCGCCGCCTTCGATGTCCGCACGGCGATCCTGCTGTCGATCATCCCGGGGCTGCTCGCCGTCGCGGCGATCCTCTATGCGATCCGTAGCACCGCGCGGCCGCGCGTCCAGGAGCGCAGGCCGCTGCGCATCCGCACGCGCCCCGTGCTGCAGGGCGAGCTCGGGCGGCTCATGGTCGGCATCGGCGCCTTCGAGCTCGGCAACATCGCCGCGACGCTCCTCATCCTCCGTGCGACCGACCTGCTCGAGCCGGGGCATGGGCACGAGAGCGCCGTAGAGATCGCGCTCTTGCTGTACACCGGCTACAACCTCGCCGCGACCCTCGCGAGCGTGCCCGCCGGGCGGATGGTCGACCGGCGCGGCGCCGTCCGCGTCCTCGCGGGTGGCGTGGCGTGCTTCCTTGGTGCCTATGCAGGCTTCGCCGCGACCGGGCCGAGCATCGTCGCGCTCGCGGTCTGCTTCGCCGCGGCCGGCGTCGCCATCGGATGCGTCGAGACCGCCGAGCACGCCGCCGTCGCGCGGCTCGCGCCGGAGGACCTGCGCGGCTCGGCGTTCGGACTGCTCGCCGGTGTCCAGAGCTTCGGCAACCTCGTCGCAAGCGGCGTGGCCGGCGCGCTCTGGACGCTCATCTCCCCGGCCGCCGGGCTGCTGTCCGCGGCGGCGCTGATGGCGGTGGCGCTCGGCTGCCTGAGCCGACCTGCCGCGCGCCGTTGACAAGACTTCAACACCGGCCGCGGATCGGCCCCGGATTGTCTCGCCTATCCTCGGGGTAGGCGGGTCGAGGGCTATCAAGGGGGCATCGGGAAGCGTGGATCGCGGACGCCGCAAAGCGGCCGCCGGCGTAGCGTCGGCTGCGTTGGCTGCTGCCCTGCTCGCGGCGCCCGGGGCCGGTCTCGCCCAGCAGCCCGCCACGACGACCACCGCGACGACGCCCGACCCGGCGCCCGCCCAGACGACCCCCGAGCCACCACCGGCGGTGACCGCGCCCGATCCGGGACCGGCGGTCCCCGAGCCCGACCCTGCGCCGCCGGCCCCGGCGCCGGCGGACGCGGTCGCGCCCCCGTCGTCGCGCCCCCCGGCGCTCTTCATGCCCGGCCTCCCCCGCGGCCTGGCGAAGGTGCCCGGCGCCCTCGGGCCGTCCCCCGACCACGCGCGGCGGCGGCCCGCGCGCGAGAACGTCCTGGGCACCAATCGCGGCACCGACCCTCGCGCGCAATCGGACGCCGACCACGGCGAGGGCGGCGATCTCGGCGCGCTGCTGGCGGCGACGGGCGCGGCGGAGGTCCCCTCGTTCTTCATCGACTCCTTCGCGGTGCCCCCGTTCCTGCTGCCGATCTACCAGGCGGCCGGGATCGAGTACGGAGTCCCGTGGCAGGCCCTGGCGGCGATCAACCAGATCGAGACCGACTACGGCCGCAACCTGCGCGTCTCCTCCGCGGGGGCGGTCGGCTGGATGCAGTTCCTGCCGGCGACGTTCGCGCAGTTCGGTGTCGACGCCGGCGGCGACGGGCGCGCCGACCCGTACAACCCGGCCGACGCGATCTTCTCGGCGGCGAACTACCTGCGCGCGGCGGGTGCGAGCGAGGATCTCGCCGCGGCGATCTTCGCCTACAACCACTCGCCGGCCTACGTCGCGACGGTGCTCGCGCGCGCACGGCTGCTCGGCGGCCTGCCGGACGACCTCGTCGCGGCGCTCACGGGACTCGCCCAGGGCCGCCCGCCGGTCGCCGGCCCGACCGCGGCCCTCGTGCGGCCCAAGGCCGACGCCAGGACGCTGCGGCTGCGCACGAAGCCGGGCGCGCAGGTCCTCGCGGTCGCCGACGGCGTCGTCACCGGCATCGGGCGCGACCGCCGCCTCGGACGCTGGCTGGCGCTGCGCGACGTCTACGGCAACACGTACACCTACGGCGCGCTCGCCCGCACGGCGCGGCGCTACCCGCTGGCGCCGCAGAGGCCGGCGGCGCGCCCCGCCAGACCGATCGCACCGCTCGTGACGCTCGCCGGGCCGGCATTCACGCCGGCGCTCGCGTCGACGGACTGGAAGCTGCGCGCCGTGCAAACCGCGACGCCGGCGAAGGCCGTCGCCCACCGGCCGCTGCGGACGGGGTCACGCGTGCTCGCCGGCACGACGCTCGCCTACGCCGGCCGCGTCGACGGCGCGACCGGCCGGCTCGCGTTCGAGATCCGGCCCGCCGGGCGCGGCGCGCCGCGCATCCAGCCCGCGCCGGTCCTCGCGGGCTGGAGGCTCCTGCGCGCCGCCGCGCACGCCCCGTCGCTGCTCGGCGCGGGCGCCCCGGCCGGCATCGGCCGCGTGCTGCTGCTCGACAAGCGCGAGCTGCAGCGGGCCGTCCTCGGCGACGAGGACATCGCCATCGGTCCCTGCGGGCGCCGCGACGTCCGCGCCGGCCGCGTCGACCGCCGCGTCCTGGCCACGCTGAAGTTCCTCGCGCTGTCGGGGCTGGCCCCGACCGTCGGCGGGCTGCGCTGCGACGAGAACACCCTCGCGTCGGGGATCGACATCGTCGCCGTCAACGGCGTGCCGATCACCGGCAACCAGGGCCCCGGCTCGATCGCCGAGGCCACGACCCGGCGCCTGCTCGCGCTCCAGGGCGCCCTGCGACCACAGCAGCTCACGACCCGGCCCGAGCACATCCACATCGGCTTCACGCCTGCCGCCGGCGCGACGACGCTCGCGGCGCGCAGCTCCGACGGCGTCCTCCCGGCGAGCTCGTGGCGGCGCCTGAGCCGGCGGCTCGGCGCGATCGTCAACCCCGCCGTGCCCTGATCAGCCGACGCGCCGCGCGCTCTTGACGAACTTCAGCAGCTCCGTCGTCGCGCTGAGCTTCGACGGGTTGTGGTCGGGCAGCGGCGGGCCCGCGCCGGGCCAGCCGTGGTCGGTGCCGGAGAGGCGCAGGATCTCGACGCGCAGGCCGGGGTCGCAGCCGCGATACACGAGGTGCGTGACGAGCGCGCGCGGGTGCGAGACCCGCGGCGACGGGCTGCAGCCGTTGCGCCTGGCTCGCCGGCCGGCGTAGCGCGGGACCGAGCCGGCGTGGTTGTCGACGGTCTTGCCGAGGTACGGGACGACGGTGTCGGCGGTCCCGTGGATCGCGAGGAACGACGCGCGGGCGTTCGCCGGGCAGGGATCGAGCGCGCGGTAGCCGGCCGCGACCGGCACGACGGCGGCAAAGCGCGTCGGCAGCTCGCAGGACATGCGCGTCGCCATGCCGGCGCCGTTGGACACGCCGGTGATCGAGATGCGGTCGGGGTCGACGCAGCCGGCGGCGACGACGCGATCCAGCAGCGCCGTGACGTTCTCGACGTCGGTCGTCCCCTGGGCGTTGTTCAGCGTCCAGAAGCCACCCTGCGCGCGCGTCGGCGACAGGACGGCGTAGCCCTGCTTCGTCGCCGCGCCGGCGAGGCCGAGGCGGTCGTCGCGGTCGCCGTCGCCGCCGGGCATGACGAGGACGATCATCGGCGTGCGGCCCGGCTGCGCGCCCCGCGGCGTCCGGATGAAGCCGCCCTCGAGGTCGGTGATCCCGGCGTCCGGGCAGCTCGCCGCGGCCTGCGCCGCGGTGACGGTCGCGGCAGCCGTGTCGGCGGCCGACGAGCTGTCCTTCGCGCCGCAGGCGCCGATGGCGGCGGCGAGCGCCGCGACGATGACCATGCCCCTCCCGACCGAAGCCGTCACGCCCGGCAGGGTATCCCCGCGCCGTCGTACACGCCAGGGTGTCGGACTCAGGGGATCCGCGCGGCGAGCCGCAGGCCCCCGGCCCGGTGGCCCGGAACGATCTCGCTCGTGACGAGCCCGGTCTGGCGGGTGATCTCGTCGACGATCGCGAAGAGCTCGCGTATGCGTTGCGGGCGGTCGACGATCACGGTGACGACCGGGACGCGGCGGCGCAGCTGCCAGAGCGCGTCCCCGTGCGGCGCGTGGTCGCCGTGATAGCCCCAGATGCCCCGCATGCTCGTCGCTCCGCCGGCACCGGCCGCGCGCAGCGCCCGCACGAGCGCGCCCGACAGCGACCGGTCCTCGAAGCGCGACTGCTCGCCGGCGTAGACCATGAGCTTCTGCCACAACTCGAGACCCGTGCCGTCGGTGTCGGGAACGTCGTCCGGCGCCGAGAGGAGGTCGCCGTCGCGCTTGCAGATCCGGACGCGCTCGAGCGTGACGATCGGCTGGGCGAGCAGCGCGCCGAGCTCCGGCAGGACCGCCGCGACGCGCTCGCCGGTGGCGATCGCGATGACCATGAGCGGGACGTCCGCGTTGCGCCCGAAGAACCCCGCGCGCCGCCGCGCACCGTGGACGGTCCCGTCGACGCCGAGCAGGACGGTCGCGCCCGCCACGCCGCGCGCATGCAGGAGCGCGACGACCGCCTCGTGTGCCGGCCGGCGCGCGATGCGCTCGTGCCGGCCGAGGTAGATCGTGAGCTTCGCCGCCTCGCGGAGATCCGCCGGGAGCGGGGTGCCCGCGATGCGCCCGGTGAGCATGCGGGCGCGCTCGAGCGTGACGAGCCCGTCGAACGCGATCGCGTCCACGTCGCGCGCCGCGGCCTCGATCCGCGCCCGGCTGTCGACCGCCACCGAGACGATCGGGAGGTCCTCCGAGAGCGAGAGCAGCCGATCGGTGCGCAGCTGGTGCTTGGCGCCGAACCCCTCTGCGCCGCGGATGACGAGGCTGCAGGCCAGCTCGTGGCGGGCATAGACCTCGCTGAAGGCGTCGGCGACGAAGCGGCCCCCCACCCGGTCGCGCTCCCCGAAGTACGTCGTGAGCTTCAGGCAGTCGTCGTTCACAGCGCCACCCCGATGCGGCGCCCGAGCCATGCCGCGCCGACGCCCAGCGCGAGGCTCACGACGATGTTCAGCGCGCCGAGGCGCAGCCGGCCGTCCTCGGCGAGCCGGTGGGTTTCGAGCATCCACGTGCTGAACGTCGTGTAGGCGCCGAGGACACCCGTGCCGATGAGCCGGTAGCCGTCGCCGCTGATCGCCACGCCGACGAGCACGCCGAGCGCGAGCGCACCGGAGACGTTGACCGCGAGCGTCCCGTACGGGAAGTCGCGACCGAGGCGCCGGGCAACGGCGCCGTCGAGCACGAATCGGGCGATCGAGCCGATTCCGCCGAGCACCCCGACGGCGACGAGGACGGGCAGGCTCACGGTGCCAGCCGTCCTCGCCGCACGACGTTCGTCGCGAGTGCCAGCGCGAAGAAGCCGATCGCGACGCTCGCCGACGCGTATGCCGCCGCCAGCGCGTAGCGGCCGGCGTCGAGCATCTGCAAGAGCTCGAGCTGCATCGTGGAGAACGTCGTCAGCGCGCCGCAGAGGCCGGTCCCGAGCAGCGGCCGGCGGTAGGCCGAGAGCGGCAGGCGCTCCTGCAGGCGCGTCGTGAAGTAGCCGAGCGCGAGCGCGCCGGCGATGTTCACGAGGAACGTCGCCCAGGGCCAGTTGCCGGCGCTGCTCGGCAGCCAGTCGGCGAGCCCGGCCCGCGCGACCGCGCCCGCGAACCCGCCGGCGAACACGGCGGCCAGCTCGGAGCGGTCCACGCGCACGCCGGCATTCTCCCGTCAACGAGACCCGCCCGGCGCGGAGGCCGGGCGGGACGCGTCAGGCGGTGGAGGTCTCGCCGTGGTTCAGACGACCTTGAACGCGAACTTCGAGGCGGTCCCCAGATCCGTCGTGCCGCGGCCGGGCGTGACGTGCACCTCGTAGATCCCGGTGCGCAGGAGCCTGCGCAGGGCGAGATGGCTCTGGCGCACGTCGTAGCGCCCGATCCTTCCCGGCGTCTTGAAGCCGCTGGAGAGGAGGATCAGCCTGCCCGCGCTGCGGCGGTAGACGTTGATCTTCACGACCTCGGTGCCGTCGAGCAGCTCCATGTGCAGGCGGATGCCCTGCTTGCGCGCCGTGCTGCGCCTGATCGTCTTCGCCATGCCCAGGCGCCGCAGGACGAGCGGCTTGCGCGTGACCGACGCGCCCGTGGTGGTCGTGCCGGCGCCCGCGTCCGCGCCGGCCGCGGCGCCGGGCGTGCCCGCGCCGGCCGTTGCGGTCCCGCCGGCGTCGATGCCGGCGCGTCGCTCGCGAGGTTCAGCGTCGCGTTGCGCACGCCGGCCGCGGCGGGCAGGAACTTCAGCCCGATGCTGCATGTCGCGTCGGGCGCGGTCGGCGTCGAGCAGGTGTTGCTCGTGATCGCGAACTCGCTCGCGTCGGGCCCGGCGATCGACGCGCCGGCGACGGTCATCGAGACCGTCCCGGTGTTCTTCAGCGTCAGGTGCTCCTCGCCGCTCGTCGTGCTGACGTTCTGGTTGAGGAAGTTCAGGATGCCCGGGGTCGGCGTGATCCCCGCGACGCCGCCGCTCCCCGTCAGCGCGATCACGTGGTCCGGTGCGCCGCCGCTCTGCGCGATCACGAGGTCCGCCTCCCGCGGCCCCGTCTGCGACGGCGTGAGGCGCACCTCGATGCTGCACGTCTGCCCCGACGCGATCGTCTGGCCCGCGCACGTGTCGCCACCCTTCGTGAAGTCGGCGGCGCCGGCGCCCGCGAAGGTCACGTTGCCGAGATCCATGTCGGCGAGGCCGTTGTTCTTGACGACAACCTGGCGCGTCGCCGTCGTGTTCACGCGGACGGTCCCGAACGCGCCGCTGCCGGGGGCGCTGAAGAAGACCGGCTGCGGAGCGCTCGCGTACCTGCCCTCGACGGTGAAGAGGTTCGACGTGATGCCGCCGGCAGGGAGCCCGGGGCCCTCGATGCGGACGAAGTTGTCGCCCGTCGGGGAGCCGATGACCGCGTGCGGCGTCGTGCCGTCGCCGATGTAGCCGGCCGGGGCGGCGGGCGCGACGGCCGGGTCCCACTCCAGGAACGGGCCCATCGAGGTCGTCAGCGCGATGTCGAAGTCGCACGGGGTGTTGCCGCAGCCCTTCTCCTCGCGGGCGCCTGCGCGATCGCGGCCGCGCAGCGCGCCGTTGGCGTCGGAGGTCCATTTCGTGACGCCGTAGGGATGCGTGACGGTGTACTCGGCGTTGGGCTGCATGCCGTCGAGCGTGAGCTGCAGGCGGCCGAACGTGATGCCGTCCTGCGGTGTGTCACCGAGGAAGGCGGCCTCGATGTTGAAGTCGATCGTCGCGGTGTGGGTGCCGTCGGTCATCGTCGCGGAGGCGAGCTGGTAGAAGGCCTCGCCGTCGGGCGCCGTGAAGTCCGCGAGCGCCGGCGATGCGGGGCAGCCCGGGTCCGCGAGGCATAGCTGCAGCTGCGTGCCGTTGGAGTCCTGATACCACGCGGGGAAGAGCGTGACGGGGTCGATCGGCCCGGTCACGGACAGCGCGGCCTGGGCGGGGCCGGCGGCGGCCATCATGCCGATCGCGGCGAGTCCGGCGACGGCGAGCCGGCGGCCGGTGGCGGCGGGCTGCTTCATCCATGCGTCGTGCCTGCGTTGCACCGTTCGACCTCCGTGCCGTTGAACCGAGTGGGCCATCTTGGGGCCCGGCGCAGGGACGGCAGAGGGCGCTCGCTGCACGGTCCGATGAGACCTTTGTCGGACCGGGCGTCTGAAAGGAGTACAAAAACCTGCAGGATTTGTCCTCCGAAGGACTACATGCGTGTCATGAACGCGCATGCTTTTCGTGCTACGTGTGCTCTGCGGGCTGGACTTTTCTCGCCCCATCATGGTTGACAGGCTTTTCACGCGAAACCAGGGAGGGCATTCGTGCCACGCAAGAAGAACGCAAGGACGCAGGCTGCCCGAGGCAGGGTGCTCGCCGGGGCATCGGCGGTCGGCCTCGCCGTCCTCGCCATGCCGGGAGCGGCGCTCGCCGTCGTCAACGAGCCGCCGGTGCTCCCCCACTCCGTCCTCGTGTTCCCCGAACGCGACTTCGTGTCGTCGTCGGGCTTCGCCGCGACGGACTCCGTCGTCATCAACGTCCTGCGCAACGGCGTGACGATCGGCACGTCCGCGCCGCTCACGCCGATCGACGATCCGGGCACCCCGGGCTTCGACGGGATCGCCGAGGTCAACCACCCCGGCGGCGGCTGCTGGACGACCACGACGCCGGACATCCTGCCCGGGGACGTGGTCCGCGCGACCGTCGCAGGCGCCCCTGACCAGGACCAGACGACGACCGCGAACGTCACGGTCGACCGGCCGACGAGCCCCGCGAGCGGGACGATCGTCGTCACCGGGACCGCGCAGACGGCCGCCGGCGATCCGATCCCCGTCGACCAGATCGAGCAGCGCCTCGTCGCCCCGGGCGCGTCCTTCGACCTCAACGGCCGGCGCACGCTGCGCGCGAACTCCGTCGGCGCCGACGGGAACCTCGCCTACGACGCCGCCGGCTCGATCCACTTCACCGCGACGTACACGGGCCTCACCGCCGCCGACGTCACCCTCGCGCTCGGCGCCGAATCGCGGTCGATGTGGCTCGGGAGCAACCCCGGCACCGGCCAGGAGTCGACGATCTTCGAGAACCCCGGCACGCCCGGCCCGTCGGCTCCCTGCACGGCGCCGCTGGCTGTCAACGGCGTCACCGCCACCGACCACCTCTGGGCCCAGGTCCCGACGGTCAACCAGTCCAACGTCACGACCGACCTCAAGCTCGACGGCCTCGCCGAGTCCGACGCGACGGCGGTGTCCGTCCAGGTCGGCGACAGCCTCGGCGGCTCGACCTCGATGGTCCCCGCCACGCTGACGACCGGTCCCAACGGGATCACGTGGACCGCGACGATCCCCGCGGCGCAGATCGGCGCCCTCGCCGACGGCACGCTCAAGGCATCCGCGACGATCACGACGCCCGGCGGTGACATCGGCGGCTCGATGCTCGCGATCCACAAGGACACCGTCGGCCCCGCCGACCCGACCGTCGCGCCTGGCCCCGGCACATACGCCACGAGCCAGGCGGTCCTGCTCAGCGAGACCGACGGGACGGCGACGGTCTACTACACGCTCGACGGCAGCGCCCCGAACGAGATCACGGCGGTCGCCGGCGGCCAGATCATGATCACGAGCTCGGCCACGCTGCGGGCGATCGCGATCGACCCGGCGGGCAACACGAGCGCGATCAAGGACTTCGTCTACACGATCACGCCCCCGGTCGTCACGCCTCCGGCCGGTGGCGGCGGGACGCCTCCGGCCGGTGGCGGCGGGACGCCTCCGGCCGGCGGTGGCGGCACGCCTGCGGGCGGCGGCGGGACCCCGGCGGCGGGCGCCGGCGGGACCCCGGCGGCAGGCACCGGCGGCACCCCGGCGGCAGGCGCCGGCGCGGCGGCCGGCGCGGGCATCACCGCGGCCAGCGGCACGACGGCCACCGCGGCGAAGCCGAGGCTCGTGCTCAGGCAGCTCGGCGTGGCCCCGCGCATCAAGCAGAGCAAGGCCCGCAAGAGCGGCCTGCGCATCACGATGCGCGTGCCCGCGGGGACCGAGGTCGTGCGGATCAACGTCTACCGCAGGACGGCGAAGGGCCTGACGCTCCTCTCGTCCGGCTTCAAGGCGCCGGCGGCCGCGGGCCTATACCGCGTGACGCAGTCGCACGCGGCCCTGCGCCGGCAGCTGACGAAGGGCAGCTACGAGGTGCAGGTCGCCCCCGGCTATGGCAGGACGCAGCTGGGTAGCACCTCGAAGGCCACCTTCAAGGTCGTCTGACCCGACCGACAAGGGATGCAGGTCCACGCCGCCCGGCCCCCACCGGGCGGCGGTCCTGTCTCTGAAGGCCGTTTTCGGCGGTTGTCGATTTCGTCGCGTCCCGTTCGTCCATAGGCGACCATTCCCGCAAGGAGGACGCGATGAAGTACATGCTGCTGATCCATCAGGGCTCCACCCCGACGCCGGGCACCGACGCCTGGGACAACCTCTCCGATCAGGAGAAGGGCGCGGTCTACGCGGCCTACAAGGCGATCAACGAGACCCCCGGCGTGACCCCGGGCGTCGGGATGCAGCCGCCGGAGCTCGCGACGACCGTCCGCGTCCAGGACGGCCAGACGCTGACGACCGACGGGCCGTTCGTCGAGATCAAGGAGGCGATCGGGGGCTACCTGCACTTCGAGGCCGACGACCTCGACGCCGCGATCGAGCTCGCTGCGAAGATCCCCGCGGCCGCCATGGGCGGCGCGATCGAGATCCGCCCGATCAAGGAGTGGTAGCGATCCTCGAGCAGGCCTTCCGCGACCAGTGGGGCTACGTCCTCGCCGCGCTGATCGGCTTCCTCGGCGACTTCGACCTCGCCGAGGAGGCCGCGCAGGACGCGTTCGCGATCGCGGCCGAGCGCTGGCCGCGCGACGGCGTGCCCCACAATCCCGGCAGCTGGCTCATCTCGACGGCGCGCAACCGCGCGATCGACCGCCTGCGCCGCGATCGCACGCTGGCCGCCAAGACGCGGCTGCTGGAGGTCCCCGAGGCAGCGGAGGAGATCGTGGAAGCGACGACATTCCCCGACGAGCGGCTGGAGCTCGTCTTCACGTGCTGTCACCCGGCGCTCGCCGTCGACGCTCAGGTCGCCCTCACGCTGCGGACGCTCGGCGGCCTCACGACCCCCGAGATCGCCCGCGCGTTCCTCGTCTCGGAGGCGACCATGGCGCAGCGGCTCGTGCGGGCCAAGCGCAAGATCAAGGCCGCCGGGATCCCCTTCCGGGTGCCGCCCGACCACCTGCTGCCCGACCGCCTCGCGGCCGTCCTGGCCGTCGTCTACCTCATCTTCAACGAGGGCTTCGGCGGGCGCGGCGACCTCGCAGCCGAGGCGATCCGGCTCGGGCGCGCGCTCGCCGAGCTCATGCCCGACGAGCCCGAGGTCCACGGGCTGCTGGCGATGATGCTCCTGCTCGACGCCCGCCGCGCGGCGCGCTTTCGCGACGGCGACCTCGTCCTGCTCGCCGACCAGGACCGCGCGCTCTGGGACGCCGCGCAGATCGCCGCAGGCCGGGCGCTGCTGGACCGCGCGCTCGCGCTGCGCGGGCGCGGGCCGTACGTCGTGCAGGCGGCGATCGCCGCGCTGCACGCCGACGAGCCGCGCGACTGGCCGCAGATCGCCGCGCTCTACGGCGAGCTCGCCCGCCTCACCGGCTCGCCGGTCGTCGAGCTCAACCGCGCCGTCGCCGTGGCCGAGGCCGACGGCCCCGAGGCGGCGCTGCGGATCGTCGACGCCATCGCGCTCGACGAGTACCGCTACCTCCA
>Ga0310810_10009633_pt1 | contig 11187 bp, 14 predicted proteins | sample NCmetagenome_FD_207641 | JGI IMG/M metagenome (GOLD analysis project Ga0310810, IMG submission 207641) | Soil microbial communities from experimental microcosm in Duke University, North Carolina, United States - NC | ecosystem: Engineered > Artificial ecosystem > Soil microcosm > Unclassified ... | reverse complement strand
GCCTGGTATATAGGGGCGGCCATGTCGTTCGCCTTCCTCCTGCGATGTTTCGAGGTCTGACGCCCGGTCCGGGCCGGTCAGCCTTCGTTCACGTCTGCACTCGGGAGTAAGGGACGATGTCCCCCAAAGACCAGCTGGTCATCTACAACACGCTGTCGCGCGAAAAAGAGCCGTTCGTGCCGCTCGATCCGGCACATGTGCGCCTCTATGTCTGCGGCCCCACGGTCTACGACTACGTCCATATCGGCAATGCCCGGCCGGTGGTGGCGTTCGACGTGCTCTACCGCCTGCTCAAGCGGCGTTATCCGCGCGTCACCTACGTGCGCAACATCACCGACATCGACGACCGCATCATCGTGCGCGCCGCCGCGAACAAGGAGCCGATCGAGGCGCTGACGGCGCGCACCGGCTCGGCCTATCAGAGCGACATGCGGCGGCTCGGCGCGCTGTCGCCCGACCATGAGCCGCGGGCAACGCAGTACGTCGCCGAGATGATCGCGCTGATCGCGCGGCTGATCGAACGCGGCCACGCCTACGCCGCGGAAGGGCACGTGTTGTTCAGCGTGCCCAGCATGCCGGACTACGGCCGTCTGTCGCGCCGCACGCGCGACGAGCTGGTGGCCGGCGCCCGCGTCGAGGTCGCGCCCTACAAGAAGGACCCGGCCGACTTCGTGCTGTGGAAACCCTCGACCGACGCGCAACCGGGCTGGACCAGCCCGTGGGGCCGCGGTCGTCCGGGCTGGCACATCGAGTGCTCGGCGATGAGCGGCAGCCTGCTCGGCGAGACCTTCGACATCCATGCGGGCGGCATCGACCTGATCTTCCCGCACCACGAGAACGAGATCGCGCAAAGCCGCTCGGCGTTCGGCCACGCCATCATGGCGACCTACTGGATGCACAACGGCTTCGTGAACGTCTCGGGCGAGAAGATGAGCAAGTCGCTCGGCAACTTCTTCACCGTGCACGAGCTGCTCGACCAGTATCCCGGCGAGGCGATCCGCCTGCTGCTGATGACCTCGCACTACCGCCAGCCGCTCGACTTCACCCACGAGGGGCTGCAGCAGGCCAAGGCGACGCTCGATCGCTGGTACGGTGCGTTGCGCGGCAAGAAAGTAGCGCCGTCGCGTGCAGTGCCGGCCTCGGTCGAAGAGGCTCTCTCGGACGACCTCAACACGCCGCTGGCGATCAGTGCGATGCATCAGCTCGAGGAACCGGCCGAGTTGCTGGCTGGGGCGCAGGCGCTTGGATTGATGCAGCAGGATGCCGAGGCCTGGTTCCGCTGGACCCCGACCGGCGCCGGCGGCCCGACCGAGGCCGAGATCGAGGCGGCGATCGCCGCGCGGGCGGCCGCGCGCAAGGCCAAGGACTTCAAGGAGTCCGATCGCATCCGCGACGACCTGAGGGCCAAGGGCGTCGTCCTCGAGGACGGCCCGAAGGGCACGACCTGGAAGCGGGGCTAGCAGGGTCCGCGGCTTCCCAGACCTCCCACGGATCCTCACACGCGTGGGAAGCGTTCGATGCCGATGGCACAAGGGGTTTGCGCGATTATTCCCATATTCCCACCACCGGCTCTTCCGCCAGAAGCCGCGGATAACCCGGTGGGTAAGAGCGCCGCGGACACTCTGTGGGGCGCGCCGCGCGGTGCATCGCGTCGAATATCGGAGACGCAATGGTGCTTGACGGTCTTTCGTATTTAACATATTGGTTAAATATGGATGCGCTGTCCCAGACCTTTTCCGCTTTGGCCGATCCGACCCGGCGGGCGATCCTGGCGCGGCTCGCGACGGGGGCCGCGACGGTGGGCGAGCTCGCCGAGCCGTTCGACATGTCGCTGCCGGCGGTGTCGCGCCATCTGCGGGTGCTGACCGACGCCGGCTTGATCCAGCGTCACACCGAGGCGCAGTGGCGGCGCTGCGAATTGCGTGGCGAGGGCTTCCGCCTCGCGACCGACTGGATCGAGTTCTATCGCCAGTTCTGGGAGCAGCAGTTCGACCGGCTCGACGCCTTCCTCAAGCGGACGGCTCCCGGGCCGGCCAAACCGACCAAGTCGGCCAGGAGGAAGCGCCGTGGCTGACTCCTTCGGCAACCTGATCCTACGCATGACGCGGACTTTCGACGCCACGCCCGATCGCGTGTTCGCCGCATGGACCGACGCGGAGCAGTTCGGCCAATGGTTCGGGCCTGTCGGTGTGAAGACGGTCAGCTGCGGGATCGACGCCCGGGTCGGCGGCGCCTGGGGACTGGTCGGCGAGCACAACAACACGCGCATGGCCGTGTCCGGACGGTATGTCGAGATCGAGCCGCCACAGCGGCTGGTCTACACCTTCGCCTGGCACGAGAAGGGCGACCTGGCCCTGCCGCGCGGCCAGGAAAGCGTCGTCACCATCGTCTTCACGCCGGTCGGCCAGCGCACCGAAATGACCTTCACCCAGGCGGTCTTCAAGGATGAGGAAGCGGTTGCGGCCCACAATCGTGGCTGGACCGATTCCTTCGACAAGCTCGGCGACATTCTCAGGAGGTCACCATGACACCACGCATCGTTTCGCACGAGGAATGGCTGAAGGCGTCCCGGGCACATCTCGCCAAGGAGAAGGAGTTCACGCGCCTGCGCGAGGAGCTGGCGCAGACGCGCCGCGCGCTGCCGTGGGAGAAAGTGGAGAAGAGCTACGTCTTCGACACGCCCGAGGGCCGCGCCTCGCTCGCCGATCTGTTCGCCGGCAAGGGCCAGCTCATCGTGCAGCATTTCATGTTCGGCCCCGACTGGAACGAGGGTTGTCCGAGCTGCTCGTTCTGGACCGACAACTTCAACGGCGTCGACGTGCACCTGGCGCACCGCGACACCGCGTTCGTGCTGGTGTCGCGCGCGCCGATCGCCAAGCTCGAGGCCTACCGCAAGCGCATGGGCTGGACGGTGCGATGGGTGTCGTCGCTCGACAACGAGTTCAATTTCGACTTCGGCGTGTCGTTCAAGCCGGACGAGCAGCAGGCGAAATACAATCTCGACACGGTGAAGCCCTACGGCCAGGAGAATCCCGGGCTCACCGCCTTCTGCAAGGGCGACGACGGCGCGGTCTATCGCACCTACTCGACCTACGCGCGCGGCCTCGACGTGCTGAACGGCGCCTACCACCTGCTCGACATGACGTCGAAGGGCCGCGACGAGGATCCCAAGCATCCGATGTCGTGGGTGCGCCGTCACGATCGCTACTGAGGAGGGTTTCATGGACACGATGATCGACAGCAACACGCTTCGTCTCGTCCGTGTGTTCGACGCGCCACGCGAGCGCGTGTTCGACGCCTGGGCCGTCCAGGACCAGTTCGCCCAATGGATGTGCCCGCCCGGCGTCATGATCGACGAATGCGTCATCGACGTGCGGCCGGGCGGCGCCTGGCGCATCAAGGGCCGTCATGATGGCGGCCGGCGCTTCGCCTCCTCGGGTGTCTATCTCGAGGTGAAGCGGCCCGAACGGCTGGTTTTCACCTGGGCCCATCATGCTGGCGACGACTACAGCAGCGCGCGCGGCCACGAAACGACCGTGCGCATCGAATTGGGCGCGCTGGGGAACAAGACCGAGCTCACCCTGCTACATGGCCCGTTCGCCGATGCGCCGAGCCGCGACAACCACAACCGCGGCTGGAACGGCTCGTTCGACAAGCTCGAGACCTTCCTGCGCAAGGCAGCCTGAGAGGAGAACCGTCATGGCCTCGATCAAAATCCACGGTGTGCCGCCCAGCACCTTCACCCGGACGGTGCGGCTGGGCTGTCACGAGAAGGGCATCGCCTACGAGCTGGTCGAGGCGATGCCGCACTCGATCGACGCGCTCAATCCGTTCCGCAAGATTCCCGCCATCACCCATGGCGAGGTGACGCTGTTCGAATCGACGGCGATCCTGCGCTACCTCGACCGCACTTTCCCCGATCCCAAGCTGTGGCCCGACGAGACGGTCGCGGCGGCGCTGTGCGACCAATGGGCGAGCGCGGTCTGCGATTCGATGGTCAATGCCGCGTTGCGCTACATGGCGGCGCGGTTCGGCTTCCTGCCGGTGCCGGCCGAGATGGCGCAGAAGTATCTCGAGAAGACCGCCGAGGTGGTGCCGATCTTCGACCGACAGCTCTCCCGCCATCGCTTCCTGGCGGGCGAGTCGCTGACGGCCGCCGACCTGTTCCTCTATCCGGTCTACGCGTATTTCCCCGACATCGCCGAGCTTCGCGCGATCGCCGGCAAGGCGCCAAACTGCGAGCGCTGGGCGCGCGAGATGGCCGCGCGGCCGAGCGTCAAGGCCACCGAGCCCGCCTTCAAGCCGCGCATTGCCGCTTGAAAGAGGCCGGCCGGGCATCACCTAATAGGCGATCTTTCGGGAGAACACCGATGAAAGCCACGTGGCAAGGCAAGGTGATCGCTGAGAGCGACAAGACCCTCGAGGTCGGCGGCTATGTCTACTTTCCGCGCGAGGCGGTGAAGATGGACCTCTTGAAGGCCACGCCCAAGACCGCGCATGACCTCGAGTGTCCGCACGGCGTGCAGTTCTACGACGTCGTCGACGGCGGCGCGACGAGCCCGCGCGCGGCGTGGTCCTACGAGTCGCCGCAGGCCAAGATGAAGCCGGTCGATCACTGGATCGGCTTCTGGGAAGACGTCTCGGTCAGCTGACGAACACACGATTGCATCGGCCTGTTGCCGAGTTTCATCGCTCGCAGTAGCGTGGCTCGAGCGAGGAATTGTACATGGCCAAGAATCGTCGTGCTTTGGGAACTCTCGGCAAGCTCCTGCCGACTGGCGTGCTCGGTCTCTCGATCGGGCTGGCCGCGGCAGGCGCCCAGGCGGCGACATCGGCCGGCGCTGCCGCACCCGGATCGGTCGCCGCGCGCCTCAAGGCGATCCGAAGCTCGGTATCGGAGGTCGCACGCGAGGTCGCGCCCGAAGGCGCCGATGATCCCGTGCAGCTCGCCTGGTGGGGCAACGGCTGGCATCGCGGCTGGGGCAACGGCGGCTGGCACAACTGGGGCAATGGCGGTTGGCACAACTGGGGCAACGGCTGGCACAACGGCTGGGGCAATGGCGGCTGGCACAACTGGGGCAACGGCTGGCACAACTGGTGAGCACCGCCGCTCCGCAGGTGGGCATGGTCGTGATCCAGCCCACGGCCTTCTGCAACATCGACTGCAGCTACTGCTACCTGCCCAATCGCAGCGACAAGCACGTCATGGCGCAGGCGACCGTGGCACGCCTCTTCGAGGAGCTGTTCGCCTCGGGCTGGGCATCACCCCAGCTCACCGTGATCTGGCACGCCGGCGAGCCGCTGGTGGTGCCGCCGGACTTCTATCGCGAGGCCTTCGCGGCGATCGAGCGGCTGCGGCCGCCATCGGTCATGCTGGTCCATTCGTTCCAGACCAACGGCACGTTGATCACGCCCGAATGGTGCGCGCTGTTCCGCGACTGGAAGGTCAATGTCGGCGTCAGCATCGACGGGCCGCGCGAGCTGAACGATGCCAACCGCAAGACGCGCAGCGGCGCCGGCACCTTCGACCGCACGATCCGCGGCATCCGCACGCTGCGCGCCGAAGGCGTGCCGTTTCATGTGATCTCCGTGCTGTCGCAGCGCAGCCTCGACATGCCGGACGTGCTGCTGGACTTCTACCTGTCCGAAGGCATCGACAATGTCTGCTTCAACGTCGAGGAGTCCGAGGGCAGCCATGTCTCCGAGCTGTTCGCCGGCGACGACCTGCGGACCCGCTATGCCGCCTTCCTGCGCCGCTTCTGGCAGCAGGCCCGCAGCAGCGGCAAGGTCCAGTTCGTGCGCGAGATAGACCTCGCCATCCAGCGCATCTTCCGGCCCGAAGAGATCGCGACCTGCAACATCCAGGTCGAGCCGCTGGGCATGCTGAATGTCGACAGCCACGGCAACGTCTCGAGCTTCTCGCCCGAGCTGCTGGGGCTGCGCAATCCGGCCTACGACGATTTCCTGCTGGGCAATATCCTTCGCGATTCGCTGGCCACGATCCACGAGCGATGCCTGCAATCGGCGCTGCTGCGGGACATCCGCGCCGGCGTCGAGGCCTGCAGCCAGGGTTGCGACTACTTCTCCGTCTGCGGCGGCGGCTCGCCGGTCAACAAGCTGTTCGAGAACGGCTCGTTCGCCACCACGCGCACGTCATTCTGTGCGCTGACGCAGATGGTACCGACCGACGTCATCCTGGAGGCCTACGACCGGCTTGAGCAGGATGTATCCGACGATTTGGCCACGGCCCCGAACGGCCATGCCATCGACCGAGGCTTTGCGAGCATGAGGACGCCATGACGAGATCGAAGCTCCACTCCATCGCCATCCTGTTGACGGCAACCTGCATGGTCGGCGCCGCGGTGTCGGTTCAGGCGCAACAAGCGCCGGCCCCGGCGCCGTCGGCCGGCGGCCCTCGTGGTGCGCCGCCGCCCGGCTCTGCGCCGCCCCCGGGCTCTGCGCCGCCCCCAGGTCAGGCGGAACCCGGCGCGCCCGAAGGGGCGCCGTGGCCGGTCGTCATGGTCACCAGCGTGGAAGTGCTGCGCTCCGAGCGGTCGGGTGGCATGGACATCGTGCGCGCCCGCGGCGTCGTCACCTCGAATGCCTGGGGCTCGCCGCATCTGGTACCGATCACCCAGGGCAAGTCGATCGACGGCGTGCTCGACATCCTCTTCCTCGCGACCGCGCCGCAGGTCCCCGCGCCGCCGGGCCCGTTCATGCCGGTCGAGGCGTTGCTGCCGATCGGGCACGGTCATCCCTACAAGGCCGTTCGAATCCGCTCCGGGACGAACGCGATCACGCTCAAGACGCTGCCCGGTTACGCCGAGGTTTCCGGCCCGAAGAACGACTGCAGCCAGTGCGTCGGCAAGTATTACGTCGCCAAGGGCGCGACCGCTCCGGCAGGTGTCGCGGCCGGGGATATCGTGCGGCAGGAGGATCTGCCGTGGGACCTGCGGGTCGTCCTGCCGACCCAGGGAATCGCCGGCTATGCCGTCGATCCCAACCGGCTGACCCTGGTCCTGTCGGAAGACGGCCGCATCGCCGACGCCGCCTGGGACTGACCGCGGGCGTTGCAAGCCGGCGGACAATCGGCACAGTTCTCGTTTGCCCGTGTCCAAAGGGGAGAACGCCCGTGTCCGCCGAATCGAGCAAATATCGTTTCCTGCTGATCAACGCCTTCAGCCTGGCGCCGGGCAGCGACTTCAAGCTGCGCTCCTTCTCCGGGCCGAAGGAATCGCAGCTCTATAACTACGAGGACGTGAAGCCCTTCCTCGAGGGCATCGACTGGGACCTGCACGCCGGTGCACCGGCGACGCACGGCAACTGGCCGGTGCAGAGCAAGTGGGAGTTCCTGTCGGTCGGCTACAATCGCCAGGCCGTGGTGCGCGAGGCCTGCGCCAGCGGCAAGTACAATGCGATCGTCCTGCTGGGCGGCGGCGATCCGGGCTACCTGGAATCGCGCGAGGTCGGCCGGCAGTACCGCATCCCGGTCACGTCCTGCGCCCATGCCCAGATGCACACCGCGGGCCTGCTGGGCGGCAAGTTCAGCATCGTCGACATCGGCGAGACGCATAACATGCAGATGTATCACCTGGTCGTGCAGTATCGCATGACCGATCGCTGCGCCTCGATCCGCAACATCAACTATCCGCTGCCCAGCCCCAACTTCCCCAACGACAAGCCGATCGAGATCGAGCGCGACCGCGCGCTGAACGGCGCGCAATCGGGCATGCTCGATGCGGCGGTGACTGAGTCGATCGCGGCGATCGAGGAGGATGGCGCCGAGGTGATCCTGCTGGGCTGCTCGGCCGCCTACTGGATGCAACCGTTGCTGCAGAGGAAGCTCGCCGAGATCGGCTGGGATGTGCCGGTACTCGAGGGCTATCGCTGCGCCATCGGCGTCGCCAAGACGCTGGTCGATCTTGGCGTCGATGCCAGCGGGCTTGCCTTTCCCGGCGAGCGGCCGGCGAAATGGCGGCGGCGAAAGGTGTTCTAGAAATGACGCTCACACGAAGGCTGTTCATCGCGGCGACCGGAGCCGTCGCCGCCGGCACGGCCCGGGCGGCGGGCTATCCGTCCGACACCATCAAGATCATCGTGCCGCGCGCCCCGGGCGGCGGCACCGACAACCTGGTGCGCCTGATGCAGCCGGGGCTGGAGAAGAAGCTCGGCGTGTCGCTGCTGATCGACAACAAGCCGGACGCCGCGGCGATCATCGGCGCGTCGCTGGTCGCCAAGGCCAAGCCGGACGGCTACACCTTCCTGCTCGCCGACAACGCGCTCTATCAGAATCCGGCGATCGTCGATTCGCTGCCCTACGACACGCTGAAGGATTTCAGCGCCGTCACCATGGTCGCGCAGGGCCCGGTCATCCTGATCGTCCATCCCGACGTGCCGGCCAAGAACCTGCAGGAGCTGATCGCGCTCGCCAAGAAGACCGACCTGAGCTTCGCCTCGGGCGGCATCGGCGCCTCGACCCATCTGGTGGGCGTGATGGTCAATCTCAAGGCTGGCACCAAGATCCTGCACGTCCCGTTCAAGGGCTCGGGCCCTGCGCTCAACGCCCTGCTGGGCGGCCATGTCTCGATGCAATACGGCGGCATCAACTCCGCCGCGCCCTACGTCAAGGCGGGCAAGGTGCGCGCCATCGCCGTCACCGGCACGCATCGCGATCCGTCGATGCCGGACGTGCCGACCTTCACCGAAGCGGGCCTGGCCGGCGCCGACGTCACCAGCGTGTGGGGCATGCATGCGCCGCCCGCGACGCCGATCGAGATCCGCCGCACCATGCGCGATGCGATCGCCGAGGTGCTGCGCGATCCCGCGCTCGCCAGGAAGCTCGCCGAATACGGCTACGAACCGATCGCCAACACGCCCGAGCAGCACCAGGCGCAGACCGTCGCTCTGGTCAACCAGTGGATCGAGGTCGGCAAGACCGTGAATCTTAAGGAGTAACTGTCATCCCGAGCGCAGCGAGGGATCTTTCCAGAACCCTAAAGATCCCTCGCTTACGCTCGGGATGACAAGTGGGTTGGAGCGACGAAGTCACTTGACCGGCGCAATCGCCGTTACCAGCAGCGGCGTGGTGAGGCCGATCACGACGTCACCGACCTTGATCTTCTTCAGCATGTCCTGCTGGGCGATCGAGGTCGCGGCGTAGGTGTGGATCGGGCCGCCGCGGCCGTCGATCACCGACACCTTGTTGCTGGCGAGGTCGACCGCGGTCACCGTCCAGGTGAGGCGGCCGATATCGTTGTCGCTCGAATCGGGCTTGGCGCCCTCGCGGCGGGCAGTGCGCGAGCCCGGCCCCTTCTGGCGCAGGTTCAGGAGCGTCACGACCTCGTTGTAGGTGATGTTGGCCTCGGAATCCTCGGCGATCGCATCGAGGTTCTTGACGCTGTCTCCGACCGCCACGTTCAGCAGCCGGCCGTCCTGCGTGGTGAAGGCGATGGTGCGGGTGCCCGTATCGACCGATTCGACCCAGGCCTTCACCGTGACGTTGTTGGAGAACGACATGCTGGCGCGCGGCACAGCCTGCACCTGGCCCTGCGCCAACGCCGGCCCGCTCGCGGCGAGCGCCAGCGCCACGGCAACGATTGAAGCGCGGATCATCATGTCTTGCTCCCGGTCAGACTGTACGCGCCGGACAATAGCGTTCCGGCCGGTCGGTGCAACCACGAACGCGTCAGCCGAGATGGGCCAGAACCGCCTTCGCCACAGCCTCCGGCTGGTCGAGATAGGCGAGGTGTCCCGCGCCCGCGATCGTCTGCACGTGCGTCGATCCGTTGATGCCCTCGGCGAATTTCCGCGCATAGCCGGGCGGCAGGACCTTGTCCGCCTCGCCCCACACCACCAGGGTCGGCGCCTCGATCAGCGGCAGCCGCTTCTCGAGCTTGGTGTTGCCGAGCGGCCAGAAGGCGCGCGCCGCCGCTTCCGACGCGCGCGTCATTTCGATCGGCCATTCGATCGAATTGGCACCCTCGGGCGGTGCGACCAGCGCCTCCCAATTGGCGCCATCGGCGCACATCAGGGCCGCGACATTGTCCTTGCGCTGCGCCCACGGATCGGCCGCGGGCTCGGCCTCATCGAACAGGCCGAACGGTGCGATCAGCGCGAGCTTCCTCACGTGGCCGGGGAAGATCGCCGCCATCTCGGCGGCGAACGCGCCGCCGACCGAGGCGCCGAGCAGATCGGCGCCGGCGAGTCCCGTCTTGTCGATGATCTGCCGCACCGCCAGCACCCAGTCGAGATGCGTGTCGAGCACCGTATGGCCGATGCCGCCGGGATAGCCCGGCAGCGACGGCACGATCACGGTGCGGCTCTTCGCGAGAGCGTCGAGGAACGGCACCCAGCGCGGCAGGCCGCCGAAGCCCGCGAGGAAGCCGAGCTTGGGGCCGCTGCCCTTGGTCCAGACGCGGCAGGGGAAGCCGTTCACCTCGACGGTGGTCGTCTGCGGCTGCGACAAGGCTTACTCCGCGGCGACGGCTTGCGGACGGAAGGCGGGCACGGCGGCGCGCTGGCCCTTGGCCATCGGCTTCGGCCACCACTTGTCCTCCCAGTCGGAGAACAGGTCCTTGACATGCGGCATCACCTTCTCGGCGAACATCCGCGTGTTGTACTTGGTGGTGTCCTTGCTCATGTTGCCGTACTGCAGCAGCAGCATCAGATGGCCGACGTTGAGGCTGGTGCCGACATGGCGGACCTGCTCGATCACCTCGTCGGGCGAGCCGATCAGGACGTATCCGCCGTCGACGATGTCCTTCATGTTGGTGGCCTTGAGCGCCGCCTTGGTCGCCGGGTTGGCCAAGTTGGCCGCCTTGGTCATCATGCCCTCGATGCCGGCGCGCTGCGTTGCCTCGGTGGTGTAGCCGGGCGGCAGGGCGAAGCGCGGATCGACGTGCAGGCAGCGGCCGTAGAAGTACTCGGCCGGCTCGCTGTAGAGATCGAGCGCCTGCTGGCGCGATTCGGCGACGCCGACGAACTGCAGGAAGCCCGCGCGGTACGGATTGCGGTCCTTGCCGAGCTTCTCCATCTCCTTCCAGAAGCCCTGCATGGTGGTGAGGCCGGCCTTGTAGCCGTAGTAGGAGAGGTAGCAGTAGACGTAGTCCATCTCCGCGCACCACCGCCACGTCTCGATCGAGCCGCCGCCCGGGATCCAGATCGGCGGATGCGGGTCGTCCTGGATCG
>Ga0310810_10009632_pt1 | contig 11187 bp, 9 predicted proteins | sample NCmetagenome_FD_207641 | JGI IMG/M metagenome (GOLD analysis project Ga0310810, IMG submission 207641) | Soil microbial communities from experimental microcosm in Duke University, North Carolina, United States - NC | ecosystem: Engineered > Artificial ecosystem > Soil microcosm > Unclassified ... | reverse complement strand
CCCTCGCCCTGACCAATGCCACGCTGCCATATGGACTTAAGCTGGCCAAGCACGGCTGGCGTGCCGCCTGCAAGGCCGACGCCGCATTGGCGTTGGGCCTCAACGTGGTCGAGGGGAAGGTGGTCTACCCGGGCGTCGCCGAGGCCTTCCGGCTCCCCCTGGCCGACGTCGCCTCGGTCCTGTGACCGAGGTGCTGATCACCCGGCTCCCCCACGCCGAGGGCCTGCCCCTGCCGGCGCGCGCCACCCCGGGCTCCGCGGGCTACGACATCGCGAGCGCGGACGAGGGCACCCTGGCGCCCATGGAGCGGAAGCTGTTCCGGACCGGGTTCGCCATCGCGGTACCGGAGGGCTTCGAGTGCCAGATCCGGCCGCGCTCCGGCCTGGCGTTGCGCCACGGGATTTCGTTACCCAACACGCCGGCGACCATCGACAGCGATTACCGGGGTGAGCTCATGATCATGCTGGTCAACCTGGGCGCCGATCCGTTCGAGATCACCCGGGGGATGCGGATCGCCCAGATGGTGATCGCGCGGGTCGAGCACGCGACGTTCCGCGCCGTGGAGGAGCTGCCGGGGACGCACCGGGGCGAGGGCGGGTTCGGGAGCACGGGGCGGTAGCGCGCCTGTCATCCCGAGCGGAGCGAGGGATCTCGCTGAACCGTTTCCGGAACCTAGCCGTCGTCCGACCCGATCGCCGAGATCCCTCGCTCCGCTCGGGATGACGCGGCGCTCGGACGAAGCCTTTGCCCGACGAAGCAATCGAGTCCAACGCCGCTTCCCGATCTACCAGGCTCCTTTTACCTTGTGAACCATGCGCCTGACGGCCACCGGATGAAGCTTCCATCATTGAATCTGATGTCGTGGCTCCCCGCGAACGAAATCGCGGTCGATCTCGGCACGGCCAACACGCTCGTGTACGTCAAGGGCGAAGGCATCGTGCTCAACGAGCCGTCGGTGGTGGCCATCGAGAAGGCCACCGGCAAGATCAAGGGCATCGGGCTCGAGGCCAAGCGCATGCTCGGGCGCACGCCGGACGGGATCCTGGCGGTGCGGCCGCTCAAGGATGGCGTCATCGCCGACTTCGACGTCACCGAGAAGATGCTGCGGTACTTCCTCAAGACCATCATCGACAAGCACGTCTTCCGCGTCAAACCGAAGGTCATCGTCTGCGTGCCGTCGGGCATCACCGAGGTCGAGCGCCGCGCCGTCCGCGACTCGGCCGAGACGGCCGGGGCCAAACAGGTGCTCATGGTCGCCGAGCCGATGGCGGCAGCGATCGGCGTGGGCCTGCCGGTCGAGACGCCCACCGGCAACATGGTGATCGACATCGGCGGCGGCACCACCGAGATCGCCGTCATCGCGCTCTCGGGCATCGTGTCCGACACCTCGATCCGGACCGGCGGCGACGAGCTGGACCAGGCCATCGTCCAGTTCATGCGGAAGAACTACAATCTGCTGGTCGGCGAGCCGACGGCCGAGGCCATCAAGATCAAGATCGGCTCCGCCGCCCCTACGGGCGACGAGCGCGAGATGGAGGTGAAGGGCCGCGACCTCGTCTCCGGGATCCCCAAGACGGTCCGGGTGCATTCCACCGAGATTCGCGAGGCCGTACAGGAGCCGATTCAGCAGATCGTGGACGCGGTGCGCCGCGCCCTCGAGATCACGCCCCCCGAGCTCGCCAGCGACATCGTGGACCGCGGCATCGTCATGACCGGCGGCGGCGCGCTCATCCGGGGGCTCGACATCCTGCTCGCGCAGGAGACCGGGCTCCCGATTCACGTGGACGAAGATCCGCTCACCTGCGTGGTGCGCGGCACGGGACGCATTCTCGACGACTACGAGAAATACCGCAGCGTCCTGTCCAACTGAGCATGGCCAGCGCGTCGGAACGCTCGTACACGCGCCGGGACACCGTGCTGTTCTGCGTCTGTCTCGGACTGTCCCTGGTCGGACTGTTCGCCCCCGCTGCGTTGGGCCTGAGCGTCGCCGCCGCGCTCCGCCAGTCGGTGCTCGCGCCGCTGGTCTGGCTCCAGGTCCGGGCCGAGGAAGGGAAGACCAGCCGGGTCCGCCTTCGCGCCATCACCGCCGAGCGCGATTCCGCCTCGTACCTTGCGCAGGGTCTGCCGTCTCTCCTGGCCGAAAACGAGCGCCTGCGCCAGCTCCTGGGGCTGAGTCACCGGCTATCCAGCCCGTACGTGGCCGCCGAGGTGCTGCACCAGCCCCAGGCCACCGACGGGCGCACGCTCCTCCTGAGCGCCGGGTCGCGCGACGGGGTCGCCGCGTTCGACCCGGTGGTGGCGCCGGAAGGGCTGATCGGGGTGGTCCTGAGCGCCGCGCCGCGCACCAGCATCGTGATGACCTGGGCCCACCCCGAGTTCCGGGTGAGCGCCTTCACCGTGTCGGGCAACGCGGCTGGCGTGGTCGCGCCGTCCCCGTCGGGCGCCGGTGAGGGCGCGCTCGAGTTCCGCGGCGTGCCGTACCGGGATTCGGTGTCGGTGGGGACGCTGGTGCTGTCATCGGGGCTGGGCGGCGTGTACCCCAAGGGCATTCCCGTGGGCACCGTGACCGGCATCGTGAGCGAGCAGGCCGGCTGGGAGCGCGTGTACCGGCTGCTGCCGGCCGCCAACCCGGGGTCGGCGGCGCACGTGCTGGTCCTGACTTCGCCCAACGGCGACCTGGCTCGGGCCTTCCCCAGCGACTCCGCGCTCGCGGCGCAGCGGCGGGACTCGCTCGAGCGTATCCGGGTCGCCGACTCGGTAGCGCAAGCCGCGCGCGAGGCCCGGGCCCAGCGGGCGGAGTCCCTGGCGGCCACCCGTCGGGACACGACGCGCGCGCGGCCGCGGCCGCCGCTTCGGCCGGACAGTGCGGCGGCCCGCCGCCCGGCCGCTCCGGCCCCCGCCACCGTACCCGGCGCGGGAGCGCCGCCGCCGACCGCTGGTGCACCGCCTGCGGCGCCCGCCACCGGCGCGCCCCCTGCCGCGTCCGGCACCGGCGTGTCGCCTGCCGCGCCCGCCACAAGCGCGCCGCCGCCCAAGGCACCGCCTGCGGGTCCGCCGTCCAAGGCACCAGCCGTGGGCTCACCGCTGCAGCCGGCGGCCGGGGCCCCGACCCAGAAGGACACGGCGCGATGATCCCGGCCCGGGCCAACCGACTGCAGCTCGCCGCGGTGCTCGCGCTTCTCGTGGTGCTGCACTTCTACGTGCGGCCGCGACTCTGGGGCCCGCGGATCAGCCCCGATTTCCTGTTCGTGGGCCTGATGCTCTTCGCCATGCGGAGCGGGCCCGGGGCCTCGGCGGTGGCCGGCTTTCTCGTCGGCATCACCGCCGACGCGCTCACGCCCGCCAAGTTCGGCGCCGGCGCGCTGGCCCATACGGTGGTGGGCTACCTGGCCTCGTGGGCCCGGGCGATGTTCTTCGCCGACAACGCGCTGGTGAATGCTGGATTCATCGCCGTCGGCCTCTGGATGCGGGACCTGCTGGTGCTGGCCGCGAGCGGCGGCGGCGACCGTTCCTTCCTGGCCGAGCTCGCGCTCTATAGCCCGCTCCAGGCGCTCACCTCGGCGCTGTTCGCCCTGATCGTGCTGCTGGCCTTCCGCGAGTGGTTCTCGATCCGTCTGGACGCGTGACATGACCGGTTTCGATTCCTACCGAGTACGCGAGCGGGCCGACATCGCCCGCTGGGTGCTGGTGGGCGCCTTCCTGGTCCTGTCGGGGGCGTTCTTCCGGACTCAGATCATCCAGCACGACAAGTTCCAGCTCAAGGCCGAGACCAATCGGCTCCGGCCTATCGCGCTCACGCCGCCTCGCGGGGCCATTCTCGACCGGCGCGGCCGCATCATCGCCGAGAACGTGCCCGGCTATTCGGTCAAGCTGCTGGCCCCGAGCCGCGACTCGCTCCTGGCCGTCCTGGCCCGGGTGAACCGGTTCGTTCCGCTCGACACCTCGGAGACCACCGAGATCCTCCGCCGCTACGCCGCGGCGCGCTACCAGCCCGTCGTCGTGTTCGGCGATGCGACCTTCGAGACCATCGCCCGGCTGGAGGAGCACCGCGCGGTGCTCCCCGGACTCGTGATCCAGTCGGAGCCCAAGCGCCTGTATCCGGCGGGGAAGGCGGTGGCCCACCTGGTGGGCTACGTCTCCGAGGCCACGGAATCGGACCTCAGCGCCAACCGGTTTCCCGGCGCCGGCCTCGGCTCCATCGTGGGCAAGGCGGGCCTGGAGCGGCAGTACGACGACAGCCTGCGGGGCGCGGAAGGGGTGCGCTACATCGAGGTCAACGCCCGCGGCCGCCTGGTGCGCGAGGAGGCGAGCACGGCCACCCTCCCGCCCACGCCGGGGCATCCCATCCTGACCACGATCGACCTCGACCTGCAGCGGTACATCGACAGCATCTGGCCGCCGGGCGTCCGCGGCGCGATGGTGGCCCTCACCCCGGGCGGCGAGGTTCGGGCCCTGTACTCGGCGCCGACCTACGACCCGAACGCATTCGTAGGCGGCATCTCCACCGCCTTGTGGCAGTCGCTCAACAGCGACGCGGCCAAGCCGCTGCTCAATCGGGCGATGATCGGCCGATATCCGCCGGCCTCGCCGTTCAAGCTGGCCGTGGCCGCGATGGCGCTCAAGCGCGGGCTCATCGGCTTCGACACCCACATGCCCCTGCCGTGCTCGGGCGGCATGCAGCTGGGCAACCGCTACTTCCGGTGCTGGAAGAAGGACGGGCACGGCTCGCTCGACCTGGTGGGGGCGGTGGCGGCGAGCTGCGACGTCTACTTCTACCAGCTGGGGCTCCGGCTGGGCCTGGACGCCATCCTCCACGACGGCGTGCTCATGGGCTTCCGCGACCGAAGCGGCATCGACCTGCCGAGTGAGCAGAACCCCATCTACCCCGCGACGACCGCCTACTTCGACAAGCTCTACGGGCCGCGCTACTGGAGCCCACCCGCCACCACGCTCAACTTTGCTATCGGGCAGGGCGAGAACACCCAGACCCTGATCAACATGGTCCGATTCTACGAGGGGCTCGCTGGGAGCGGCGAGTCGCAGCAGCCGTTCGTGGTCCGCCGGGACGCCAAGGCCGAGACGCACGGCTTCGGCTTGACGGACGCGCAGCTCCTGGGCCTTCGCCGGGCGCTGACGGCCGTGGCCGAGCGGGGCACCGCGTCCGCCATCATCAACGCGACTCCCGGCTCGCATGCCAAGGTGCTCCAGATCGCCGGCAAAACGGGCACGGCCCAGAATCCACACGGACTGGATCACCGCTGGTTCATCGCCATGGCGCCCGCGGAGCAACCCGAGCTCATCGTCGGCGGCATCATGGAGAACGTGGGCCTGCACGATCCGCTGGTGGTCCGCAACGTCTACCTCGCGCTCCGCCGGTACATCCTCGGCCCCGATTCGTCCGGCGCCGCCGTCAAGGTCCAGATCTCGATTCCGGAGGACGGCGGGGCCGTGCTGACCTCGCCCCCGGGTGAGGATGAGGGGCCGCCCGCCGCGCCCGATTCGGGCAGCGCGGCGCCGCCGCCGAGCCGGCCGTGAAGAGCTCCGTCGTCGACCGCCAGCTCCTGTGGGTCAGCCTCGCGCTGATGACCTTCGGCCTGCTGACCCTCTATTCGGCGGGCCAGACCGACGTCCCCACCCACGCGGCCGGCGTGTGGTACCGGCAGTTCTTCTGGTTCGTCCTCGGCGTCGTGGCGGGCTGGATGGTGTTCCACATCTCGCTGCGGCTGCTCGAGTGGCTGGCCCCGGCCCTCTACGCGTTCGCCCTGCTCCTGCTGGTGGTGGTGCTGGCCGTCGGCACCGGAGCGGGGACCGCCCAGAGCAGCCACAGCTGGCTCTCGGTCGGTGGGCATCAGATCGGCCAGCCCTCGGAATTCGCCAAGGTGGCGACCGTGCTCATGCTGGCGCGGTATCTCTCCAGCCGGCGGGAGCCGCCCCGCAGCCTGCGTGACCTCGTGATGCCGGGGCTCATCGTCGGGGTGCCCTTCCTGCTGGTGCTCAAGCAGCCCGACTTGGGCAGCGCCATCGTGTTCATCGGGATCGCGTTCGCGATGCTGTTCTGGTCGGGCGTCCGGCCCAGGCTGCTGTTCATGATCGCGTCGCCCGGCCTGAGTCTGCTGCTGGCGTTCAACAACTGGGCCTGGGGCGCGTGGATGGTGGCGTTCACGACCCTGCTCGTCGTCTGGCGGCCCTATATCTACGACGCGGTAGTGTTCTGGTCCCTGAACGTGGCCATGGGCACCGTTGCCCTGCCGCTCTGGCATCACCTGGAGCCGTACCAGCAGAACCGGCTGCTCACCTTCATCAACCCGGAGGCCGACCCACGGGCCGCCGGCTATCACGCGATCCAGTCCCGCGTGGCCATCGGATCCGGGGGATGGTTCGGGACCGGGTACACGCAAGGACCGCAGAAGCGGCTCGCCTTCCTGCCCGAACAGCACACCGACTTCGTGTTTCCGGTAGTGGGCGAGGAGCTGGGGTTCATCGGCGTGATGGTGGCGCTCACGCTGTTCCTGGCCCTGTTCCTGGCGCTGTTGCGCGTCGCCCGCCGGGCCACCGACAGCTTCAGCAGCCTGGTGACCTTCGGCATCCTGGCGCTGTTCTTTACCCACGTGTTCGAGAACGTGGGGATGACGGTCAACCTGATGCCGATCACGGGCATTCCGCTCCCGTTCTTCTCCTACGGGGGCTCGTTCTTCATCATCTGCTCCCTCTGCCTGGGCCTGGCGTTCCGGGTCGCGTGGGACTCCAGGCAGGCTGGCTATCCTGATATATGACAACGAGTTGGCTCCAAGGGCCTGGCGTTTGAGGCGGGGATGGTCGAGATTGCATGGATTCTTGAGCCCCCTTGCCTCCTTCACCCCGACGACCCTCACATCCTATGGCCGTGATGGCATGGTTTAAGAAGGAACGCAAGCCTCGGACGTCGCAGCGCGAGCGCCTGGAGATCCCGCCGGACGCGTGGGAAAAGTGCGACGGCTGCGGGCACATCGATCTGCGGGAGAAATTCGAAAAGGCGCTCAACGTCTGTCCCGAGTGCGGGCGGCATCGGCGGATCGGCGCGGAGGAGTACATCGAGCTGCTGACCGACCCCGGGTCCTGGCGCGAGCTGTGGAACAATCTTCGCTCGGCCGACCCGCTCCATTTCGAGCACTACTCGGAGCGGCTGGTGTCGGCCAGGAAGAAGGGCGGGCAGGCGGACGGCATCTATACCGGCGCCGCCAAGCTCGACGGGTTGCCGTTCAACCTGGGAGTCATGAACTTCGCGTTCATGGGCGGGTCGATGGGATCGGTGGTGGGCGAGAAGATCGCGCGGCTGGCGCGGCGATCGCACGAGAAGAAGCTCCCACTGGTCCTCATCTCCGCCTCCGGCGGGGCCCGAATGCAGGAAGGCGTGCTCTCGCTCATGCAGATGGCCAAGACCTCGGCTGCGATCGCCCTCCTCCACCGCGATGCCATCCCCTACATCTCGATTCTCACGGATCCGACCACGGGCGGAGTGTCGGCGTCCTACGCCATGCAGGGCGACGTCATTCTGGCCGAGCCGGGCGCGCTGATCGGGTTCGCGGGCCAACGCGTCATCAAGCAGACCATCGGCCAGGACCTGCCGGACGGGTTCCAGACCGCGGAGTTCCTGCTCGAGCACGGGCAGATCGACGACGTCGTGCCGCGGGCCTCGCTGCGCGACACCACTGCCAGGCTGCTGCGGCACATGCAAGGCCAGCGACCGCTCGCGGAGCACGCCGAGCTGAGCTGACGCGGAACCGCTCCGGTGCGTACGCCCCACTCCGCAAGCTGCGGGTGGGGCGTTGTCATTGGACGGCGCTCGGAGTGCGGGGTGGAAATCAGGCGGGTGGTCACCGCCCGATTCACCACGGAGGCACGGACGTCACGGAGGCGGCACGGAACACTGCCGGTGGTCAACAGCACACCCACACAGACTTGCTGCTTCCGTGCCGCCTCCGTGACGTCCGTGCCTCCGTGGTGAATCGAATGGCTGGACCAAGAGGCGCACCGCGTTGAGAGCGAGCACAGGAGCCCGATGCCGCTGACCTACGACGAAGCCCTCCAGTTCCTCTTCCCCCGCACTACGACCATCAAGTTCGGGCTCGCCACCACGCGCGCCCTGCTCAAGGCGCTGGGCGATCCGCATCGGGTCATGCCCTCGATCCACGTCGGCGGGACCAACGGGAAGGGGAGCGTGTCTACCCTGGTCGCCTCGGCTCTGGCCCAGGCCGGCTGGCGGGTCGGACTCTACACGTCGCCTCACCTCGTCTCGTTCCGCGAGCGCATCCGGGTGGACGGCGTGCCGATCGGCGAAGAGGCGATGGCGATGTGGACCGACCGGCTCCAGCCCCACATCCTCGAGCGCAAGGCCACCTTCTTCGAGGCCAGCACCGCCATGGCGTTCGCCGACTTCGCGGCCCGAGGCGCGGAGATCGTCGTGGCGGAGGTGGGGCTGGGCGGGCGGCTCGACAGCACCAACGTGCTGCGCCCGCTGGTCAGCGCGGTGACGAAGATCGAGCGCGACCACATGAAGTACCTGGGCGACACGCTCGAACAGATCGCCGGCGAGAAGGCGGGCATCGCCAAGCCGGGAACGCCGTTCGTGATCGGCGAGCGGGACCCGGTGCTGGTGGACGTGCTCCGGCGCGAGGCGAAGAAGGCGGTGGCTCGCCTCGACGCCGGCGGCCGCGCCGACGTCCGGGTGCTGCCGGCCGCCTACGAGTGGTCGGGTCGGCTGAGCCTGGCGGGCCCGCATCAACGGCGCAACGCGGCCGTCGCGCACGGCATCCTGATGGCGCTGCCGGCGCCATATCGCCCGCCGCCCGAGGCCATCGAGGCCGGGTTCGGGGCTACCCGGGTGCCGGGGCGCCTCGATCGCCGCGGCAAGTGGCTGTTCGACGTTGCCCACAACCCGGACGGGATCCGCGCGCTGGTGAAATCCATCGAGGCGCTGCGCCCCCCGCGCCCGCTCCACGCGCTGGTCTCGATCCTGGGCGACAAGGAGTGGCCGGACATGCTGGTCCAGCTCGATCGGGTCATCGACCGCGGGGTGCTCACGGTCGCCCCGACGGCCGCGAGCCGGGGATGGAACGCCGTGTGGCTCCGGCGCTGGCTGCGCGACCGGTGCCGCCCGCCGGCGAAGGCCGCCTGGACCCTGGTACCCGAATTCGGAGCGGCGCTCGACCTGGTGCAGGAGGGGGCCGGGACGGTCCTCGTGACCGGCTCGTTCCACACCGTCGGCGACGTGATGACCGCGCTCGCGATGGAGGTGGTGTAGGCCCTCCGGTGCGACTATGTTCTCCCCATGCAAACCAAGGCCCTGCCGGGCTTTCGGGAGTTTTACCCCGCCGATCTCGCCCTGCGCTCGCACATCCTCGATACCTGGCGGTCGGTGGCGACGCGGTACGGGTTCGTGGAGTACGACGGCCCGCCGCTTGAGCCGCTAGAGCTGTACACGGCCAAGAGCGGCGACGAGATCGTGGGCCAGCTGTACAATTTCATCGACAAGGGCGGGCGCGAGGTGGCGCTACGCCCGGAGATGACGCCCACCCTCGCCCGCATGGTGGCCGCCCGGGCCAACGGGCTCAAGAAGCCGATCCGCTGGTTCTCCGTGCCCCAGCTGTTCCGCTACGAGCGGCAGCAACGGGGGCGGCTTCGAGAGCACTTCCAGCTCAACTGCGACCTGATCGGCGAGCCGGGCCCGCTCGGTGACGCCGAGATCATCGCGCTCGCGATCGACGTGATGCGTGCGTTCGGCCTCGGACCCGGGGACGTGCGGGTGCGGCTGTCCGACCGGCGGGTGCTTCGGGCGCTCCTGCTGGGCGCGGGTGTGCGCGAGGCCCAGCTGCCGGCGGCGTTCCAGGCGGTGGACAAGATCGAGCGGATCGATCGTCCCGCGGTGGCCGAGCAGCTGGTGAGCGCGGGCATCGCGGGCCCGGCAGTGGACCGGGTCTTCGAGGCTGCCAGCTGGCGTGGCATGGCCGCCGTCCGAGAGGCGGTCGCACGGGTGCCCGGCGGGGCGGAGGCAGGCGAGCCGCTCGGTCGCGTGGTGGACGCGCTCGGGGCGATGGGCCTGGGCGAATTCGTCGAGGTGGATCTCAGCATCGTGCGCGGACTCGCGTACTACACCGGCACGGTGTTCGAGCTGTTCGACGCCGGCCGCACCCTTCGCGCGATCTGCGGCGGCGGGCGCTACGACGGCCTGCTGCAGGCCGTCGGAGGGGTGGACCTTCCCGCGCTCGGCTTCGGCATGGGCGACGTGGTGCTCGGCGAGCTGCTCAAGGACCGCGGACTGGCGCCGTCGGACGACTCGAGCATCGACGTGTTCCTTGCCGCGATCACCGAGGAGGACCTGCCGTTCGTTCTCCGCCTGGCCCACGAGCTGCGCGACGCCGGGTTCCGCGTCGAGTACGCGCTCAGCGTCCAGGCCGTGGGGAAGCAGCTCAAGCTGGCCGACGCGCGGAAGGCGCGCTTCGCCGTGGTCATCGGCCCGGACGACCGGGCCCGCGGCGAGGTCATGGTCAAGGATCTCGAGGGGAAGGGGCAGGAAGGGGTCGCCCGCGAGCGGATCGTGGAGCGACTCTCCCGGGACGCCGGCCTCAAGCGCAGGCGCTAGGTCGCCCGGACCGCGACTCGCAAGGGCCACCACCCGACGACGTACGACTCCGAAGGAGCCGGAATGGCGGACGCAAAGGCGTTGACCACCCGCGCCGCGGACTTCAGTGCCTGGTATAACGAGCTGATCGCGCGCGCCGAGCTGGCGGACTACAGCCCGGTGCGCGGTTGCATGGTCATCCGGCCCAACGGCTACGCCATCTGGGAACGGATGCAGGGGGCGCTCGACCAGATGTTCAAGGACACCGGCCACCAGAACGCCTACTTCCCGCTGTTCATCCCCCAGAGCTTCCTGGCTCGGGAGGCCGAGCACGTGGAGGGCTTCGCGCCCGAGACCGCCGTCGTGACCCACGCGGGCGGTAAGGAGCTGGAGGAGCCACTGGTCGTGCGACCCACATCGGAGACCATCATCTACGCGATGTACGCCAAGTGGATCCAGAGCTACCGGGACCTGCCGCTGCTGATCAACCAGTGGGCCAACGTCGTGCGGTGGGAGATGCGGACCCGGCTGTTCCTCCGCACCACCGAGTTCCTGTGGCAGGAGGGGCTTACCGCCCACGCCACCGAAGC
>Ga0310810_10009631_pt1 | contig 11187 bp, 12 predicted proteins | sample NCmetagenome_FD_207641 | JGI IMG/M metagenome (GOLD analysis project Ga0310810, IMG submission 207641) | Soil microbial communities from experimental microcosm in Duke University, North Carolina, United States - NC | ecosystem: Engineered > Artificial ecosystem > Soil microcosm > Unclassified ... | reverse complement strand
ACGAGTTCCTGCGCACGCATGCGGTAAGCGACGCCACGCTGAACGCCGCGCGTGACGTGCTCGGCGGCGATCGCGGCATCGTCGATCTGGTGGGGACGATGGGGCTGTATCAGATTTCGTCGATGATGGTGGCGCTGGACAAGACGCCGCTGCCGCAGGGCGTGAAGTCGTACTTCCAGTAGCGGCGGGTCGGCGCGTCTCGCGAGCTTTATCTTCGACCGCCGACTTCGTCGAGGTGTTCGAGAAGATCTGCGGGATCCTGGAAGACGCGATAGGCGCCGGCTCGTTCCAGTTCTTCCTGACCGTACCCGCCTGAGAGCAGGCCGATTCCGAGGGCTCGCGCGCGTGTGGCCGCGAGCATGTCCCACACGCTGTCGCCGACGACCGACGCCGTTTCGATGCGCACGCCGAGTTTTTCAGCGGCGGCCAGAAACAGATCCGGTTCAGGCTTGGCGAACTTCACCTGGTCGCGTGTGATCACTGGTATCTGAGTGAGATCGACGCCGAGCTTTTCCAGAACGGGGCCTGCCGTTTCGAGTCGTCCGCTGGTAGCGATAGCCCACGGAATATCGGCCTTGCTCAGCGCCGTGAGCAGCGCCGTCGTGCCGGGCAGTGGCCTGACCTGCGGCACGCTGCGCTTGTAGGCTTCGGCGTGCAGCCGCTGCAGGCGCTCCACGCGCGCCGGATCGATCTCGACATTCGTCTCGCGGAGCAGGATGTTCGTGAGGAGCCCTCCGCTCATGCCGATCTTGCGGTGCACCCGCCACACGGCGAGGTCGATGCCTTCGGTCTCGAGCGCTTCACGCCAGGCGAGCACATGCTGATAGACGCTGTCCACGAGCGTGCCGTCGAGGTCGAACAGGAAGGCGGTCTCCATCACTCCTCCATCGCAGTAGCATTGTCCTCTGACTCTGTAAGGCGGAGAGACGGGTGGCGTGATGAAGACCATTGGACTCATCGGTGCAGGAAAGATCGGCAGCCAGGTCGCGCGGCTCGCGATTGGCAGCGGCTACGACGTCGTGATCAGCAATTCGCGCGGGCCGGAGACGCTGTCTGATCTCGTCGCCGAGCTCGGCCCGCGGGCTCGTGCCGCGACGCCACTCGAGGCAGCGACGGCTGGAGACATCGTCGTGGTCACGATTCCGCTGAAGCACTACCGCTCGGTTCCCGTCGAGCCGCTGGTGGGGAAGGTCGTCATCGACACCAACAACTACTATCCGCAGCGCGATGGGCGCATTGCGGAGCTCGACAACGAGACGACGACCACGTCGGAGCTGCTGCAGGCGCATCTGCCGCGGTCGAAGGTGGTGAAGGCGTTCAACCATATCTACGCCGCGCAGCTCACGACGGATGGTATGCCGGCGGGCACGACGAATCGCCGGGCGCTGGTGATTGCGGGCAACGATCGCGACGCCAAGGCGACCGTGACGCGTTTGCTCGATCAGTTCGGGTTTGACGCTGTGGACGCCGGGCCGCTCAGTGAGGGGTGGCGGATCCAGCGTGATACGCCCGGGTATGGGCCGCGGCGGACGGCGGAGGAGTTGCGGCGGGATCTTGCGGCTGCGAGGCGCTACGCGGACTCCTGATGATCGTGCCGAACCGCGGTTACGAGGCGGATGTCACCGGTGCGGTAACATAATGAGTTCAGTCGGGGCGTAGCGCAGCCTGGTAGCGCACCTGCCTTGGGCGCAGGGGGTCGCTGGTTCGAATCCAGTCGCCCCGACCACTTTCCGAAGGTCCATTCCGGAGACATGGGTGACTGTGAATTCCGGACGGATGGGTAACAGGCCAAATCGCGCCTGTGGGCCGATTTCCCTGTTCCCCCATCTTTCGACCCTTTCCCCTACCGGGGTGGGGTAAAGCTTAAACACCAGCCTACAAGCGCGTTACTTGGCCTTACCCTGGTCATCGAAGAGTCGCACAATGGACGCGCGCTGGAAACGCAGCGAGCATAACGGCTCGTATGCGCGATCAAAAACCGGCGCGCCGCTGCACGTGGCGAGGATCACGATGAACACCGCTGATCGCGAAACGCTGCGCCGCATACGCGCGCGAGGCTGTTGGTGCTGTATTTAGCCGCATTCGTCTTCGCCCTTCTCGTCGACACGGTTCCGGTGTTTGCGCCGCCCGCGTGGACGATCCTCGCTTTCATCATCGTTAGATGGAACCCGAATCCCTGGGGCATCATCGCGGCAGGCGCCATCGGCTCGGTGATCGGCCGTTACATCCTCACGCTCTACATGCCACACGTCTCGGCCAGAATCTTCCAGCGCTGGGAGAACGCCAATCTTTCGTTCCTGGGTAAGAAGCTCGGCGGCCGATTCTGGCACGCGAACACCTTCGTCATGCTCTATGCGATTTCACCGCTGTCGACCACGGCCCTGTTCACCGCGGCGGGTATGGCGCACGTGAACCCATGGAATATTCTGCCGGGGTTCGCTATCGGTAAATTCCTCGGCGACGCCTGGGTCGTGTTCACCGCCAAAGTGACGGCCGGCGAAGCAGTCGAGCTGCTCCACGGCAAGGTGTCCTGGCAAACGGGCCTGACAGCGGCCGCCGGTCTGCTCATGATTTCCGGCGTTCTGTTCATCGACTGGCGAGAACTGTTCGGGCGCAAAAAGCTGCGCCTGAACTTCGCCATCTGGAAGCAATGACCAAATTGCCAGGGACAACGGAAAGTGGTGGCGATTAGGATCTCGGAGATTTTGTGTTTGCCGACCGGGTGCGTCTCGCGCAACTTGTGATGGTGGAATCGGCGAGCGCGGCATGAGCCCTTCGACTGGCCGCAGGCCGAGCGGGAGTTGCTGACTGCTGGCGACGCGTCGTAAACGAATGACCTCGCCGATCGGTTCCGGCAGCCGCAGCCCGATCGGTGGCTGGGTGAGCAGGGCAGCACCGAACTCGTGCACGCGCTGCTCGCCAACGACCTCGTCGAGGCGATCAGCATCTTCACCATGCCAGTCGTGCTCGGCGGAGGCAAAAGCTGTTCGCGGACGGATCAGTGCCGCACAGCTACAAGCTGACCGAGATCTCGGTCTCGACCACCGATCTCACGATCGCTCACTACCAGCGCGCCGGCGAGATCAAGATCGGTGACACTGCGCTCGATTCACCGAGCGACGCTGCACGCGCGCGCCAGGAACGAATGAAGCGTGAAGGCTAAATTCTTCAGTGACCTCAGCGACTGAATGATCTGTAGCTCAGAGCTGTTCCTTCTGTGTTGGCTCGGGCGAACGAAGACCAACGGTTCGGTCATGTCGTGAGGCTCGCAGCCCGACTGCTCGCAGCTGGCTCGCAACTTGCGACGTCCCTCTGTTTCGCCGATGAGAACCCAGGTTTGAACCCTCACGACGGAAGGAGACCACATGCTCAGCGACAACGACGCGATTGCGACTGTCGCGGTCAAGAACCTCGAAACAGCGAAACAGTTCTACGAGGGGACGCTCGGCTTGACCACAGTCATGGAAAACGAGGAAGTGCTTGCCTTCAAGAGCGGGAAGTCGACGCTTTTTGTATACCGCTCCCAGTTCGCGGGCACGAACAAGGCCACGGCCGTGACGTTCGTCGCTCAAGACGTCGACGATCTCGTGCGGACGCTGAGAGACAAGGGCGTCACGTTCGAGCATTACGACCTGCCGCAGATGACTCGGCAAGACGATATTCACGTGGCAGGGCCGATGAAGACCGCGTGGTTCAAGGATCCGGACGGCAATATTTTCAGCCTCGTCACGCCTCCGACCACTGCGGCGAGGGAAACCGTGGCCGCTTCAGCTCGCGCAAAGCGCTGACCGTTTGCGGCGTTCATCAGGGGTGCATCGATCGGAGCCGATGCGAGCGGCAACAGCAAGACGCAGAAGGAAGAGTACGTGTCTGCGTTCGTGCAGCCCGCCGCAGAGATCATTACACCCGCGCGACGCGGCGTCGGCGCCGCTCAGCGCGCGGTAATCCGACGATAACGCCACCATCAGCGCGATCACGACACAGAGAGGCACCGAGGCACGGAAGAAGATCCACATTCTGTGTAGGCGAAGATAAGGCGAACATGCTACGCTCGCCTGCCGTGGCGCTTCGGACGTGCGGTTTGAGGTGCCGTCGGAGCGAAGGGTGATGTCCCCTGTTTCAGAGTCGCTCTCGGAGCTCGAGGTGCTAGTCGTCGACTGCCAGGCGACAGCCGCCGCCCCCCATGGACATCTCCTCGAAATGGGTTGGGCGCGCACTGGCACCGGCACAACGTGCGCGGACACGAGGCTCATAGCGCTTCCAGACGGCGAGCACATTCCGGCCGCGGTGATGCGCCTGACGGGCATTTCTGAACGGATGTCACAGGACGGCGTCGATGCACACGTGGCGTGGCGGGAGCTGTCCAACGAAGCCGCCACACTCGCCCGTCAGCCGGCGCCAACGGTCATTCACTTTGCTCGATTCGAGCGGCCGTTTCTGAGCGCGCTGGCCGACGGTGCGCCCCTACTCGACATCGTCTGCACGCACGACATCGCCCGCCGCCTCTTGCCCGATCTGCCACGCTGTGGCGTGCGTGCGCTCGCGGGGTACTTCGGTCGCGGTGTAGGCGCACTCCGTCGCAGCGCCGATCACGTGGAGGCCACAGCGTTCGTCTGGGGAGCGCTGGTGCCCTTGCTCCGTGATGAAGGAATTTCGACCTGGAGCGCGCTTCAGGAATGGCTCGCTAATAGCCGCGCTATGAGCCGTAGGCGGCGCGTATGGCCGATGCCGCGCAATATGCGGCTCTCATTGCCTGATGCGCCGGGCGTCTATCGCATGCTTCGGACGAGTGGCGATGTCCTGTACGTCGGGAAGGCCGCCTCGCTCCGCCATCGCGTCAACAGCTACTTCCGGAAGCAGACAGGTGTGCCCGAGCGGACGCTCGAGATGCTGTCGCAGGCGCGTGGGATCTCTTTCGATGTGACGCCAAGCGCCCTCGAGGCGGCTCTCATCGAGCCTGACGAAATCAAGCAGCATAGACCGCCGTACAACGTAGCGCTCACCGTCGAGAACCGCGCGCTATGGTTCGCGCCTCCGAATCTCACCGCGCGCAGCGCGCATCCGTCGTCACAGTGTCCGCTCGGACCGTTTCCTTCGGCCGGAATGCTCGATGAATTTGGTGCGCTCGCCGCCGGTGAGAATCGCGCGCCCGGTTCCAGTCGGTGGCGTCCCGATGCGGTCACCTTCGAAGCAGGTTACGCGAGGCTCTGCACCGTTCACCCTGAGCTTTCGCGCCAGGACCGCGGCGCGCACGACAGATTGCTGCGGCTCGGAACACGCCTCTGGAGAGAAGGTCGGCGAGACCGCGATGTTGACGACGACCCCAATGAAGCCGGGCGTGGATTGACGGTATGGACCCCGGAATTGGAGCAAGTGTCGCTCGAGTGGCTCGCGTTGCGGGCGGCGCTCGCCCGGCGCCGCGCGATCTGGTTGACGCGGCTGTCCGATTCGAGTGTGGTGTGGCGCGAGTCCGGTGACGGCGGTGCGCGGCTCATCGTGATCGAGGAGGGCGAGATGGCGTTGAGCGCGGCAGTGGACACAAGCGCACCGCCACCGATTCCACCGGGCTACTACCGTCCAGTGGCCGCACGTCGTGAAGCTTTCACCCTCGCCTCCTTCGATCGCTTGCGGGTATTGACGACGGAGCTGAAGCGCTTGATTGCAGCTGGCGCTCCAGTGGCACTGCGCCTGGGAGTCGGACCGGCACTCGACGAGTCGCGACTTGCGTCTGCGCTGTGGTGGGTGTGATGGGTGGTTCCACTGCCACTATTCTCCACGCGGACCTCGACGCCTTCTATGCGTCGGTCGAACAACTGCTCGACCCTCGCCTGCGCGGCAAGCCGATTGCGGTCGGTGGCGGCGTTGTTCTCGCCGCCTCCTACGAAGCGCGGGCTTTCGGCGTACGAAGCGGCATGCCTGGACGGCGCGCGCGGCAACTCTGTCCCGACCTTGTTTTCGTCGGTGGACACTTCGACGAATATCAACGGCTGGGCGATGCCGCGATCGCCGTCCTGAGCGATTTCACGCCTTCCATCGAGCGCATCTCCATCGACGAGGCATTCGCCGACGTAGCAGGATGCACGCATCTCTTCGGTTCGCCGGCAGAGATCGCAAAGACGGTTCGAGCTCGCGTGCGCGCCGAGCTGGGCTTGCCGCTGTCAATCGGCGTGGCGCGTACCAAGCACCTGGCGAAGATCGCCTCGCAGGTCGCGAAGCCGGATGGATTGGTCGTTGTCGATCCGGATTCTGAACTCGAGTTCCTTCACAAACTGCCCGTGGCGCTCATGTGGGGCGTGGGCCCCGCCACCGAGGCGCGACTCGCCAAAATCGGCGTCACCACGATCGGTCAATTGGCGGAGAGTTCTCCTCAATCCGTGGAGCGATTGCTTGGACACGCCGCGGGAAGAAAGTTGACGGCACTCTCGTGGAACCGCGATCCGCGGCAGATCCAGACGCGCCGGCGTGCGCACTCCGCCGGCGCACAATCGGCGCTCGGACGACGGCCCGCGATCGAGCGCGTCTTCAAACCGACACTCCATCATCTCGCCGACCGCATCGGCGCGCGGCTCCGCGCCAAATCACTGGCGGGCCGGACAATCACGGTCCGAGTGCGCTTCGCCGATTTGCGCTCGGTCACGCGCTCACTCACGCTTTCAGCGCCGATTTCTGCAACGCGGGCGCTCGCGGAGATCGCCGAGGGCTTGGTGCGCGGCGTCCTCGCGGATCATCGCGACGAGAAGACGATCTCGCTGCTGGCGATCGCCGTCTCAAATCTCGACGGCCACGCGATCGTGCAACTGGAACTGCCGCTTGGGCTTCCCGACGAAGGACGCCGTCCTGGCACGAGAAAGGGCGTGGCGCGATCACGCGCAGACCTGGCTGTCGACGCGATCCGCAAGCGTTTCGGAGGAAACGCGGTGGACTATGGGTCGGCATCGCGGGTCGGGCGCTCCGTCCCTGACGAGTTCCGACGCCTGGCTGAAAAAGAGCTGTGACGACCATCGGCGTGCCGGAAATCTGACGGACCACTCCGTCAACCGATCGCTCGGCCGCCGCTTTCAGCATTGAGACGGCGTTCCGTGTTAAGGCACCCACCCAGGCAGCGCGGCCGCCTGTTGGATCCATCTGATCATCTGCGCTTCGTCGAGCGCGTCGTGCTCGCGGATATCAAGGTAGCGGACGTCCTTCTGCTTGGACGCTCCCGGCGGGACCGGACACAGTGACGTGCCGCGGAAGAACGCCACCTTGACGTAGTTCGTGAAGGTATGAACGCCGAGGAACCAGCCCCGGCCGTCGACGCCGTAGAAAGGCGAGTTCCATTTCACCGCCTTGCGCACGCGGGGGACGGTGCGCACGATCAGCGCGTCAAGCTGTCGCCCGACGTCGCGCTTCCAACCCGGCATCGCCGCGATATACGCCCGAACGGGCGCGTCGCCCTCGGCCTTCGCGATCCGAGGGTTGCCGCCCGAGAGAAGAACGGGGGCCTTCCGCTGGACGTGTCGGATCTTCTTCGCCACGTTCGATCCTGTTCACATGCTCGCCCGCACGACCTCCAGGCGACGCCAGAAGACGTACGAGAGCGCCCAGAGCACGCCGGTGCCCGCCGCCCAGCTCCACGCCTCCGGACCATCACCGACCGAGAAGTGGGCGATGAGCGCTGAACCCAGCGTGATGGCGAAGCCGGCGTAGGCCCACTCCTTGAGCCGCGCCGGCACCGGCCCAAGCAACACTGCAACGCCGAGCAGCTTCGCCAACGCAAGCTCCACCCGGAAGTAATCGGGGAAGCCAAGATGGGTGAACGCCTCGGCCACCTGCGGCAAGCTCAATTGCGCGTAGGCAGTGAAGCCAATCTGCAGACAGAAGAGCGCGGTCGCGATCCAGAAGCCGATAACGATTCCTTTGGAGCGAGGGAGGCCCACGTCGATGGGCGAGATGGCGGCGCTCCTTTCTACAGTCGCATTCATGTCGTCCTCCCTGTCGGCCTGACGGATCGCACTGGGTGAATGTGACCGCCACCCCAGCCTGTCACATCAGCGGCGTTTCATTCGTCAGATACGATGACGGAGCGCGACGGAGGATTGTGACCGATGCCCACAGATGAGGAACGCCGTTCAGCCGTTCCGGGAGACAGGGTGCCGCTCGCTGACCAATTCGAAGAGCACCGCGCTCATCTGCGTGCGGTCGCCTATCGAATGCTCGGGTCCACGAGCGAAGCAGAAGATGCCGTGCAGGAAAGCTGGATTCGACTCGGCCGAACCGACGTCAGCGCCGTCTCGAACCTTCGAGCCTGGCTGACGACCGTCGTCTCACGCGTGTGCCTGGATATGTTACGGACGCGGACGTCCCGCCGGGAGGACGCCCTCGATGTGCACGTGCCTGACCCGGTGATCACTCGCGCCGATGACCCGGAGTCGAACGCGATGCTGGTGGATTCGGTCGGTCTCGCGCTCCTCGTGGTGCTGGAGTCGCTCGAGCCAGCAGAGCGGCTCGCCTTCGTGCTGCACGACGTCTTCGGCATGACCTTCGACGAAATCGCGCCGATCGTCGACCGCTCGCCGGTCGCTGCGCGGCAGCTCGCAAGCCGCGCCCGCCGGCGCGTTCAAGGCAGCGCCCCTGACCCGGATCGCGATCTGCGTGAGCAGCGGCGCGTCGTCGATGCATTCCTCGCGGCCGCTCGCGAGGGCGATTTCGAAGGCCTGATGGCCGTGCTCGATCCGGACATCGTGCTGCGGGCGGATGCCGGTGCTCTTGCAGGCATGTCACGAGTCGTGCGCGGGGCGAGCGCTGTCGCTTCCCAGGCCGCGACGTTCTCGAAGAGCGGCCTGTCGAATCAGCTTGTCCTCGTCAACGGCGATCTTGGACTTGTGTCGCGGCGCCCCGATGGCCGCGTGTTCTCTGTGATCGGCTTCACGATTGCCGGCGGGAAGATCGTCGAGATGGACATACTGGCCGATCCAGATCGTCTCGGGAAGCTCGATCTGTCGGCCATTGAGAGCTGAGCGGTACCACGCCCGCGCCGGGAATACCTCAGAACGTCTGGCCCGGCTTCGGCCTTCGCACTCCGTCCTATGGCGGACAAGAAAGCCGGACACTACGTGCGTAACCAAGCCGGACACTAGGTCCAGCGAAGCAACTGCGTAATCTGAATGAGATTGCCGCAAGTGTCGTTCACCATGGCGATCTTGGACGCGGTCACGTCCGTCGGAGGCATGGTGAAATTGGCGCCGCGCGCTTTCATGCGCTCGTAGTCGGCTTGCACATCCTCAGTGAAGAACATCGCCGCGGGCTGGCCTTGCCGGAACACAGCCTCTTGATAGTCTTTCGCGGCCGGGTTGCCGTTGAACGCCAACTGCAGCTCGGTGCCGTCCGGGTCCTCTGCCGAGACCACCGTGAGCCAGCGATACGACCCCTGGCTGAAGTCGGCCTTCTTCACGAAGCCCAGCACCTCGGTGTAGAAACGCAGGGCCTTCTCCTGGTCGTCGACGTGCACGCTGGTCAGTTTGATCTTCATCGTTTCCCCTTTGTCCCTTTGCGAGCGCGGCGCGTTCGCGTCACATGGCTCGATGTTCGTCCTTTAGAGGCTATGACGGAAGGCGTCGAGGAAGTGTGACCGGTGCTAGCATTCCCTCACGCAACGATGAAGATCTACGTCTCTTACCGTCGCAAGGACAGCGGTGCTTACGCGGGGCGGCTGATGGACGCGCTCGAACGTCGCCTCGGCCGTGACGCCGTGTTGCGGCCGGAACGGCTGATCGCTGGCGGCAACTGGGCAGAAGAACAGCGCAAGATAGTGCGCACCGCCACGCTGATGCTTGTGGTCATTGGCCCGGGCTGGCTCACCGCCCATGACGAGTACGGCCGCCGCAGCGTCGATGACCCTGACGACTTCGTCCGCAACGAGATCGCCGACGCACTGAGACGGGAGATTCAGATCGTGCCGGTTCTCGTCGGTGGCGCCCATTTCCCAGAAGCACACGCGCTGCCGCCGGACATCGCCGGCTTGGCCATGCGTCAGGGGATCATCCTGAGCGACGACGGTTGGGAACGGGACTTCGACAGACTGCACGAAGTCTTCAATCGCTTAGGGTGGGACCTTGGTGACAGCGGATCGCGGTCAGCGCGGTCCCCGTCGAGGCCGCCAGCCCCCGCACCGACCCCTGCGCCGGCGCGCTACTCAGCCCCTGTGCCGCCGCCCGCCCCGCCCGCTGAACCAGCGCCGGTCGCTGCGACCGGTCCCGACGCCTTCATCAGCCATGCCTCCGAAGACCATGCCCTCGCCGAACTGATCGTCGCCGGACTGGAGAAACAGGGGCACCGCTGCTGGCTGGCGCCGCGGGACATTCCGCCCGGCACCAACTCCTACGCCCGCGCCATCACCGGCGCCATCAAGACCAGCCGCCTGATGGTGGTCATCGTCTCGGCTCACGCCAACCAGTCTGACGATGTGCTCAACGAGATCACGCTGGCGAAGAACTTCAAGGTGCCGCGCCTGCCGGTGCGCATCGACAGTGAACCGCTCGACGACGGCCTCGCCTACTACTTCAGCCAGTCGCAGTGGCTCGACGTCCCCGGCCTGAGCCACAAGGAGATCGCGCAGCGGCTGGTCACGCTCGTGCACGGCCGCCCTCGCTGACATTTTTCCGAAGACTGTCGACGACCCGCGCGCAGATGTGCTTGACGCTAGGACGAGAGTTGCCAAGATCCTCGTACCGTGAACTCGGACCTCGTGTCCGCGATAAATGAAAAGCGGCTGATCGAATTCGTCTACAAGGGCGGACGGCCGCGGATTGCCGAGCCACACGATTACGGAATTCGGCGCGGTCTCGAAGCCCTGCTCGTCTACCAGATCAGCGGCGACAGCCGCAGCGGAACCGCGCACGGCTGGAAGCACCTGGAAGTCGAGAACATGACCCAGCTGTGTGTGCTGGATCGCACGTTCCCAGGCTCGCGAGGCGATAGCCGTCAGCATCACCGGGAGTGGGACACGCTGTTCGCCCGCGTGAAGTGACTGCGTGAGCATCATCCAGCCATGGCCGTTCGGGCATCGTTTCGTTATAATCGCCCCTGACATCCAGAGCGGCTCGCCCGAAGCGGCGAGTCCCGGCAACCTGCCTGGACCGGCAAGGTGCCAACGCGCAATCCGGCGCGGATGTGGTCGCGACACGCGACAACGAAAGGTCCCGCCGA
>Ga0310810_10009629_pt1 | contig 11189 bp, 7 predicted proteins | sample NCmetagenome_FD_207641 | JGI IMG/M metagenome (GOLD analysis project Ga0310810, IMG submission 207641) | Soil microbial communities from experimental microcosm in Duke University, North Carolina, United States - NC | ecosystem: Engineered > Artificial ecosystem > Soil microcosm > Unclassified ... | reverse complement strand
CCTGGCCTGGGCAAGACGCTCCTCGTTCGAGCGATGGCGCAGTCGCTGTCCCTGAGCTATGCCCGGGTCCAGTTCACGCCCGACCTGATGCCATCGGATATCACCGGTCACGCGATGCTCGATCCTGCGACCCGTGAGCTCCGCGTGCTCCGCGGGCCGGTGTTCACGCACGTCCTGCTTGCTGACGAAATCAACCGCGCGCCTGCCAAGACCCAGAGCGCACTGCTGGAGGTGATGCAGGAGTATCAGGTGACGCTGGAGGGGCAGACCCACGTCCTGCCCAAGCCGTTCATGGTGTTGGCGACGCAGAATCCGGTCGAGACCGAAGGCACCTACCCGCTTCCGGAGGCGCAGCTCGATCGGTTCCTGTTCAAGGTGGACATCGGCTATCCGCCGCACGCCGAGGAAGTGGCGATCGTGGCGCGAGTCACGACCGGCCAGCCGGGCGACCAGCTGCCGCTCGAAGGCGTCGCCCCGAGCCTGGATCGGACGGCGCTGCTGGGCATCCAGCAGCTGGCCGCAGCGCAGCGGGTGGACCCGCAGGTCGTCGACTATGCGGTGCGCATTGTCCGGGCGACGCGGACCTTCCCGGGCATCGCGATCGGCAGCGGGTCACGCGGCGCATTGGCCCTCGTCCGCGGCGCCAGGGCGATCGCGCTCCTCGAGGGGCGCGATTTCGTCACGCCGGACGACATCAAGCGCGTGGCGCTGCCAGCGCTGCGTCATCGAGTGGCGCTCTCGCCGGACGCGATGCTCGAGGGCCGGCGCGTGGACGAGGTGCTGCTGGCCGCGGTGGACACCATCGCCGCCCCACGTTCGTGAGGATCTGAGTGGCGGCGCCTCGTCTCGTGCCCGGATCGGCGCTGGCCGGCGTGCTCGCCGGCGCTGCTGCGCTGACGCTGGCCGCTCTCGCCACCGGTGCTTCGTCGGCCGTCATCAACCGCGCTGCGATCGCCGGTGGCGTCGTAGTCCTGCTTGCCGCGGCGTTCGACGTGTGGCGTTCGGTGCGGGCCTGGCGTGCCGCTCCACCCGAGTTGACCCGCCAGTTGCCCGCGGCACTGGCGATCGGCGTCAAGCGCGAGATTCCGATTACCCTCGCCTCGACCGGACCGTCGTCCTGGCACTGCCTGCTCCACGATGACGCGGACGCGGCCCTTGCGACCACCGGGCTGCCGGTGCGCCTGGCTGTCGAGCCGGGGCGTGCGACCGAGACCGCCTACACCGCCATCCCCACTCGTCGTGGAGACGTCCGGTTCGCTCCCGCCGACGTGCGGGTCCGCTCGCGGTGGGGCCTGTTCGAGTTCCAGGAGCGGATTGGCATCGAAGAGGTCCGGCGCGTCTACCCGGACTTCGCCCAGGTGGCACGCTACGCGTGGCTGGCCGGCGATCGCCGCCTGCAGCAGATTGGCATCAAGAGCTATCGGCGACGCGGCGAGGGAACTGAATTCCGTCAGCTGCGCGAGTATCGGGTCGGGGATTCGGTCCGGCAGATCGACTGGCGCGCGACGCTGCGTCACGACAAGCCGATCGTGCGCGAGTATCAGGACGAGCGGGACCAGTGCGTCATGCTGCTGGTCGACTGCGGCCGGCGGATGCGCGCCGACGATCGCGCCGGCGCCGTCGGGACCACCCACTTCGACCAGGTGTTGAACGCGGTCCTCCTGATGGCGTACGTGGCGCTGCGGCAGGGTGACGCGGTCGGGGCCTGCACGTTCGGCACGCCGCCGTCCGGCCAGCGCGCGATCGCGCCGCAAAAGGGCGTGCATGCGCTGGCCGGCCTGATGGGTGCTCTGTACGACGTCCAACCGACCACCGCCCACCCTGATTACGCCGCCGCCGCCCGCGACGTCCTGAAGAGGCAGCGGCGCCGGGCGCTGGTGATCATGATCACCAACTTCCGCGATGAAGACGGGAGCGAGCTGAGGCAGGCGCTGCGCGTCCTGCGGTCCCGGCACCTCGTCCTGCTCGCGACCCTGCGGGAGGCGGTCATCGACGAGCTCAGGTCGCAGCCGTTGAACACGCCGGACGCGATCCTCGACACTGCCGGCGCGCACTGGTACGAACAGAGCCGACGCGACGCGTTCCACAAGCTGGCGGCCGGCGACGGGCTGATGGTGGACGCGCCACCCGACCAGCTCGGCGTGGAGCTGGTGAATCGCTATCACGCGCTGAAAGGCGCTGGTCGGATCTAGGCCTCGCCGCCTCCGGCGGCTCGGTGGGCGCGGCTTCGCCGCGCGGGCCGTGCTCCCGCCTTTCGGCGGTCGCGCGTCAGGCGCCACTTCGTGTCGTGGGAATTGGCGATTGGCGATTCGTCGAGCGAAGCGAGGGATCCTACGGTGCGAAGCACCGCCTGACGCGCCGAAGGCGCGGCCTACGCCGGCGGCAGCCGGCGCCTACCGAGCCGCCGAGGGTGGCGAAGCGGCGGAGGCGGCTCGGCCTACTTCTGCATTGCGGCCATGAACTCCGCGTTGCTCTTCGTCTTCCCCATCTTCGACAGGAGCAGCTCCATCGCCTCGACCGGCGACAGCGGCGTGAGCACCCGGCGGAGCACGTAGACGCGCTGCAGGTCCTCTTTGGTGAGCAGCATCTCCTCCTTGCGGGTGCCGCTCTTGATGATGTCGATGGCCGGGAAGACCCGGCGGTCGGCGAGCTTGCGATCGAGGTGCACCTCCATGTTGCCGGTGCCCTTGAACTCCTCGAAGATCACTTCGTCCATCCGCGAACCGGTGTCGACCAGCGCCGTGGCGACGATGGTCAGCGAGCCGCCCTGCTCGATGTTGCGGGCCGCGCCGAAGAAGCGCTTCGGCCGCTGCAAGGCGTTACTGTCGACGCCGCCGGAGAGAATCTTGCCCGAGGTCGGCGCCACCGTGTTGTAGGCGCGCGCCAGGCGGGTGATCGAATCGAGCAGGATGACCACGTCCTTGCGGTGCTCGACGAGGCGCTTGGCCTTCTCGATCACCATCTCCGCGACCTGGACGTGGCGCTGGGCCGGCTCGTCGAACGTCGAGGCAATCACTTCGCCGCGCACCGAGCGCTGCATGTCGGTGACCTCTTCGGGCCGCTCGTCGATGAGCAGCACGATCAGGTACACCTCCGGGTGGTTGATCGTGACCGCGTTGGCGATCGACTGCATCAGCATCGTCTTGCCGGTTCGCGGCGGCGCGACGATCAGGCCGCGCTGGCCCTTGCCGAGCGGGGTCATCATGTCCATGACCCGGGTCGAGAGATTGTCGGCATCCGCCTCGAGGCGAACCCGCTCCTGCGGGTAGAGCGGCGTCAGGTTCTCGAAGAACACCCGCTCGCGGCCGCGGTTCGGCGGCTCGAAGTTGATTGCCTCGACCTTGATCAGCGCGAAGTAGCGCTCGCCTTCCTTCGGCGACCGGATCTGCCCGGCGACGGTATCGCCGGTGTGGAGGTCGAACTTGCGGATCTGGGAAGGCGAGACGTAGATGTCGTCGGGGCCGGCGAGGTAGTTGTAGTCGGGGGCGCGGAGGAAGCCGAAGCCGTCGGGCAGCACCTCGAGCACGCCTTCCGAGAAGATGTGCCCGGCCTTGGCCGCCCGGCCCCGCAGGATCTCGAAGATGAGCTCCTGCTTGCGGAGGCCCGTCGCGTGCGGGATGTCGAGATCGCGCGCGATCTTCGTCAGCTCGGCGACCGCGAGCTCCTTCAGCGCCGAGAGGTCGAGGGTCGCGGGCTCGGCCGCGACGGATGGAGGGGCGGTGGCTGCCGCAGCAGCGTTGTGATCTCTGTCCACAGTGCTTCTAGTCCTTCGCCGGTGTGGGCCGAAACGCCTGTCACCGATCCTGAATACCGATCTTCGAGTTCTGCCACGTGACGCCGCCGTTCGGCCTGCGTCAGTTTGTCCAGCTTGGTGGCCACGACGCGGCAGGTGACGCCGTGATCCACCAGCCAGGTCCAGGCGCGATGATCCGCGTCCAGACCCGGATGCCTGCTGTCCACCAGGAGCAGCGTGGCCCCGCGGCCGGCTGCAAAGTAGTCCGCCGCCAGCTGATCGAAGGCGGCCCGCGCCGTATCGCCACCGCGGGCGTACCCGTAGCCGGGCAAGTCCACCAGGAAGAACGGCGGACGCCCGTCGGCGTCGACGCGATAGAAGTTGGCGAGCCGCGTCTTGCCCGGGGCGGCGCTCGTGCGCGCCAGCGTCTGCCGGACCAGGGCGTTAATCAGGCTCGATTTGCCGACGTTGGAGCGGCCGACCATGGCCAGCTCGGGGAGCGATTCCTTGGGAAAGCCCCCCGCCGCGGCGGCGCTGGTCACAAACTGCGTCTTGATGCCCTTCAAGGCGTCAAGACCTCAAGCCCCAGGATCCCAAGACCTCAGTGCGTAATCGCGTCCGTCGACTCGCTGATTTCAGGCGTGTCGGGCGAGGGCGGCAGCGGCGTCAGCGGCCCCTCGAGCGCGATTTTCAGCACCTCGTCCATCGTGCTCACCAGGTGCATGTCGAGCGTGTCGAGGACGTTCTTGGGGATGTCGGCGAGATCCTTCTCGTTGTCCTTTGGCACGAGGATGACCTTGACGCCGGCACGGTGCGCGGCCAGGACCTTCTCCTTCACGCCGCCGATCGGAAGCACCTTGCCGCGGAGGGTGATCTCACCGGTCATCGCGACATCGCGCCGCGCCGGAATCCGCGCCAGCGCCGAGATCAGCGCCGTCGCCAGCGTAATCCCTGCCGACGGCCCGTCCTTCGGGATCGCGCCCTCGGGGATGTGCACGTGGACGTCGATCTTGCGATTGAAGTCCTTCTGGATCCCGAACTCCTCGGCGCGCGAGCGGACGAAGCTCATTGCCGCCTGCGCCGACTCCTGCATCACGTCGCCGAGCTTGCCGGTGAGCGTGAGCCGGCCGCGGCCCGGCATCAGCGTGGCCTCGGTGATGAGGATCTCGCCGCCGACCTCGGTCCACGCCAGTCCGGTGGCGATGCCAATCTCGTTCTGCTCCTCGGCCACCGTTGGCCGGTAGCGCGGCACGCCGAGGTACTCCGTGATCTTGTCCGGGCTGATTGCCTCGGAGGTTTCGTTGCCTTCGACGACGACCTTGCGCGCGACCTTGCGGCAGACCGAGTTGACCTCGCGCTCGAGGTTGCGGACGCCGGCCTCGCGCGTGTAGCGCTGGATGATCGTCTGGATCGCGTCCTGCTCGAAGGCGATGTTCTTGTCGGTGAGCCCGTTCCCTTCGATCGCCTTCGGCACCAGGAAGCGCTTGGCGATCTCCACTTTCTCCTGCTCGGTGTAGCCGGCCAGCTGCAGCACTTCCATGCGGTCGCGGAGCGCCTGCGGGATGGTGTGGAGCACGTTGGCGGTGCACAGGAACATCACGTGCGACAGGTCGAACTCGACGTCGAGGTAATGATCCAGGAACGCGTTGTTCTGCTCGGGATCGAGCACTTCGAGCAGCGCCGCCGACGGGTCGCCGCGGAAGTCCATCGACATCTTGTCGACTTCGTCGAGCAGGAAGACCGGGTTGAGCGTCCCGGCCTTCTTCATCATCTGGATGATCTGGCCCGGGAACGCGCCGATATATGTCCGGCGATGACCGCGGATCTCCGCCTCGTCACGCACTCCGCCGAGCGAGAGGCGGACGAACTTGCGATTCATCGCCCGCGCGATCGACTTGGCCAGCGAGGTCTTGCCGACGCCTGGGGGGCCGACGAAGGTGAGGATCGTCGCCTTCGGCTTCTTGACCAGCGCCCGAACCGCGAGGAACTCGAGGATCCGGTCCTTGATCTTCTCCAGCCCGTAGTGATCCTCGTTGAGCACCTGCTCGGCATTCTTGAGATCGCGGTTCTCCTTGGTCTTCTTGTGCCAGGGCACCGCGATCAGCCAATCCAGGTAGTTGCGCGAGACCGTCGCCTCGGCCGACATCGGCGGCATCGCCTCCAGGCGCTTGAGCTCCTGGATCGCCTTCTCCTCCGTGTCCTTGGGCATCCGCGACTGTTCGATCTTCTTGCGGAGCTCTTCGATCTCGTTGCCCTTTTCGTCCTTGCGGCCCAGCTCCTTCTGGATCGCCTTCATCTTCTCGTTGAGGTAGTACTCCTTCTGGGCCTTCTCCATCTGCTTCTTGACGCGAGACTGGATCCGGCGGTCGACCTGCAGCTTGTCGACCTCTCCCTCGAGAATGCTGGCGATGCGATTGAGGCGCTCGAGCGGCGAGACGATTTCGAGCAGGTTCTGCTTCTCGTCGACGCCGACCAGCAGGTGGGCGGCAATCGTGTCGGCGAGCTTGCCGGGATCGTCCACCCGCACCGCCGCGATCATCGCGTCGTAGTGCAGGTTGTTCGACAGCTTCACGTACTGCTCGAACAGGCTGACCACCCGGCTCATCGTCTGCTCGACGTCGCCGACCTGGTCCTTCATCTTCTGCAGGACCTTGACCACGACCCGGTAGAAGCCCTTGTCTTCCTTCCACTCGATGACCCGCGCCCGATCGACGCCTTCGACCAGCACCTTGATGTTGCCGTCGGGCAGCTTGAGACTCTGCACCACGTTGGCCACCGCGCCCATGGTGTAGATGTCCTCGGCCTTCGGATCGTCGGTGGACGCGTCGTGCTGGGCCGCCAGGAACACCCGCTTGTCCTTGCCGAGCGCGTGCTCGAGGGCGCGGATGGACGACGGGCGGCCGATCACGAACGGCATCATCATGTGCGGAAACACGACGACGTCGCGGAGCGGGACGATGGGAAGGGTTTCGTAGACTTCGGTCATAAAAACAACAGGAGACAGGAGTCAGGAGCTAGAAGACAGGAAGCCGATCCAGAGACCGGGGCTCACGCGCCAAACCGGCGAACCCCGAGAACCTCACCCGGCCTTTTCGATCACTTCGAGACCGGTGTTCTTGTTCACCACCATCTCGCGGGTGATGACGCATTCGCGGGACTTCTTCTGGCCGGGCAGCTGATACATCAGGTCCAGCATCAGGTCCTCGATGATCATCCGCAGGCCGCGTGCGCCGATCTTGCGCTCCAGCGCCATCTCGGCGATCGCCTCCACCGCGTCGTCGGTGAAGCGCAGCTTGACGTTCTCGTACTCGAACAGCTTCTGGTACTGCCGGGCGATCGCGTTGCGAGGCTGGGTGAGGATCTGGACCAGCGCCGGCTTGTCGAGCTCGTGGAGCGTGCCGGTGACCGGCAGCCGGCCGACGAACTCCGGGATCAGTCCGAACTTGATCAGGTCCTGCGGCTCGAGCTGCTCGAGCACCATGCCGACGTCGCGTCCCTTCTGCGACTTGATGTCGGCCTTGAAGCCGAGCGTCTTCTTGCCGACCCGCCGCTCGATCACCTTCTCCAGCCCGACGAACGCGCCGCCGCAGATGAACAGGATATTCGTCGTGTCGATCTGGAAGAACTCCTGGTGCGGGTGCTTGCGTCCGCCCTGGGGCGGGACGTTGGCGACCGTGCCTTCGAGGATCTTGAGCAGCGCCTGCTGCACGCCCTCGCCCGAGACGTCGCGGGTGATCGAGGGGTTCTCGTCCTTGCGGCCGATCTTGTCGATCTCGTCGATGTAGACGATCCCCTGCTGGCACTTCTCGATGTCGCCACCGGCGGCCTGGAGCAGCTTGAGGATGATGTTCTCGACGTCCTCGCCGACATAGCCCGCCTCGGTCAACGTGGTCGCGTCGACGATGGTGAAGGGCACGGAGAGGAGCTTGGCCAGGGTCTGGGCCAGGAGCGTCTTGCCGGTGCCGGTCGGGCCGATCAGGAGGATGTTCGACTTGGTGAGCTCGACGTCATTGCGGCTGCGCGGCTGCTTCTGGATCTCGAGCCGCTTGTAGTGGTTGTAGACCGCGACCGCCAGCTTCTTCTTGGTCAGCTCCTGGCCGATGACGTACTCGTCCAGGAACTTCTTGATCTCGGGCGGAGTCGGGAGCGACGTCCGGGTGCCGCGGTTGTCGAACTTGTTGTCGTCCGCAATGATGTCATTGCACACCTCCACGCATTCATCGCAGATGAACACAGTGGGGCCGGCAATGAGCTTCCTGACGTCGTTCTGGTCCTTGTTGCAGAACGAGCAGCGCAGAATTTCGCCGCCGTCGCCGTTCTTCTTCACCATTGGGCCGATACCCCTAGGTTACACCCGTTTCCGAATGACGTCGTCAATAATTCCGTAATCCTTGCCCTGCTCGGGCGACATGATGTAGTCGCGTTCCGTGTCCTCTTGAATGCGCTTCGCGTCCTGGCCGGTGTGCTTGACAAGGATCTCGTTGATGCGCTCGCGCATGCGCAGGATTTCCTTGGCCGCGATATCGATGTCGGTGGCCTGCCCGCCCAGGCCGCTCATCCACGGCTGGTGAATGAGGATTCGCGAATTCGGCAGCGAGAAGCGCTTGCCCTTCGCGCCGGCCGCCAGCAGCACCGCGGCGATCGACGCCGCCTGTCCAATGCAGTAGGTCTGCACGTCCGGCCGGATGAACTGCATCGTGTCGTAGATGGCAAAGCCCGCGGTGATCGACCCGCCGGGGCTGTTGATGTACAGGAGGATGTCCTTGTCCGGATCCTCGGCCTCCAGGAACAACATCTGTGCAATCGCCAGGTTGGCGACCCCATCGTCGATCGGCGTGCCGATGAAGATGATGTTGTCCTTGAGCAGCCGCGAGAAGATGTCGTAGGCACGCTCGCCACGGTTGGTCTGCTCGACGACCATCGGGACCAGCGTGTTCTGAGTTCCGTATCTCATTCGATTCCTTGCCGCGTCCGGCACCTGGGCACTGTGCACCTTTGCACCATTGCACATTACCCTGCCCCGGCGCCGTCCTTCTTTATATCGACAGGATTGTCGCTTTGGCTAGCGCCCAGGCTATGGCTTTTTCGCGCCGGAGCCCCGCGGCCAGCCGGGGAAGTTCCCCGTCCTGCTGGAGCCGGGCCCGGATGGCAGCCACCGAGCGGCCGGCCCCCTCGGCGTACCGGGCCAGCTCGGCGTCAAGGTCTTCGTCTGTGACCCCAATCTGCTCCCGGCGGGCTATCTCGTCCAGAACCATCGCCGACTTCACGGAATCGCCAGCGGGTTCCCGCTGCCCCTCGCGGAACGCATTCCAGTCGATGTTGGTCTGTCTCGGGTCGATCCGCTGATCCATGAGACGCCGGGCAAAGTCCTGGAGGCGGCGGTCGACCTCACGGTCGAGCAGGGCAGGGGGCACCTCGAAGGGGACCCGCTCGGCGAGTTTCTTCAACAGGTCGCTGCGGAGCTGCTGCTCGGCCGCCTCGGCCGCTTCACTTTCGAGGTCGGCGCGCACCCGCGTCTTGAGCGCGTCGAGCGAATCGTAATCGCCGAGGTCCTTCGCGAACTCATCGTCGAGTTGTGGAACGACGCGCCGCTTGATCTCCTTGAGCGTCACTGTGTAGTCCACGGTGCCACCGGCGAGATCCGGATTGGAATAGTCGTTCGGGTAGGTGATGGTGAACGATTTCGTGTCTCCAATCGCCATGCCGATGACGTGCTCGTCGAACCCCGGCGGGTTGCCGTCTGCACCCATTTCGATCTGGATGCCCGAATGGCGATCTTCCTGGCCCTGCTTACCTTCCTTGTCGGTCCCCTGTCGGACGAGGTCAACCACCGCCGTCTGGCCGGCTTCGACCACATTGCCTTCGACCGGCTCGAACCGGGCGGCGCGGTTCCGCAGCCGTTCAAGGGTCTGCGCAACTTCGTCGTCGCTTACCGACGGCGCGGTCTTGCGCAGCTCGATGCTGGAAAAATCCCCGGGGTCGAACGCAGGCACCACATCGAAGATGGCGGTGAAGGTGAGCGGTTCGCCCTCCTTGACCACGAGGTTCTGGATATCGGGGCTGTCGATCGGCTGTAGGCCCCGCTCGCTGAGCGCGTCCTCGACGGCATGGCCGATCAGGTGCTCGGCCGCATCATGCAGGATCTCTCCCTTGAAGCGCTGCCGGATCACCTTCGGCGGCACCTTGCCCGGTCGGAATCCCGGCAGCTTCGCCGCCTTGCCATAGCGCGCGGTCACGCGGGTGAGTTCGGCGTCAACCGTGTCGGCGGGGATTTCGACGCGAAGGTTCTTGCGGGTGTCGCTGACGTCAACCAGTTCCGTCTTCATTCGTGTGCTTGTTGGAGCTATGTACTTTGGATGTCGGGAGGTTCGCGGTGGGTGGCGCAACGGCAACGATGGGCCGCCTTCGCGGCTGCACCGCTTTGGCGCGGCAAGCCTCCGCGTGTCGGCGGCTCGCCGAGCCGTAGCTCGCCACCGGGCGAGCGGAGGCTGGTGCGAAAGGGGGGAGTCGAACCCCCATAGCCTTTCGGCTACCGGATCCTAAGTCCGGCGCGTCTGCCAGTTCCGCCACTTTCGCCGGTGGTGGGCTGGAAACTCTTCCTGGCCAGCGTAGCACGGTTCGACACGTTCCGGCCATTGAGCGAGCTCGACCCTACAAATTGCGGTGCAATGAGGTGCGTGCTACCATCCAAGGTTGGTCATGTCGTCAAGAGACACCGTTATCGATCCGTTCTTTGGTTTCTTCGTTCCGGAGGGCAACGGCAGCGCCGTCCCGACGCTCGTCAAGAGGGCGAGCGCGCCGACGACGCTTCCCGATCCCAGTACCGGCCGCCCGCTGCGCGTCGCAACCGTGGACGGCCGGGCCAAAGCGATTTGTCCGTCGTGCTCGACCTCGGCCGAAGGCGGATTCCTGTCGTTCGTCGGCGACCTCCGGCTGGCTTACGCCTGCCCGTCGTGCGAACAATTCGTCTGGCTTCAGGGAGCCTAGCGTTCCGAAGTGAGAAGTGAAAAGTCAGAGGTGAGAAGCTGAAGCACCTGCCTACTTCTCACCTCTCACCTCTCACCTCTCACTTCTCACTTCTCGCCTCTCACCTCCGCCGCGGTCGCTACCAGTAGCTCGTCGATCGCCCCGCGGCGGTCGGCGCGGGTGTTGATTGCGCGGCGCGCCGGCACTCGGTGAACCGAAAGGCCCGCGGCCCGGGCCTCGGGACGGCTGAACAGGTCCACGACCACAGGCGCGCTGGAGTTGCTGAGCACGACGTGGACCGAGCGCGCGGCGAGGGCGACAGCGATCTGCTGCAGGCGCGCCTGGTCCGCGACGTCGAAGCCTCGCGCCGTGTACGAGCGGAAGTTCGCGGTCGCGGTCAGCGGCGCGTACGGCGGATCGAAATAGACGAAGTCGCCCGGCCCGGCGCGATCCAGCACCGTCTCGAACGGTGCGAGCGCGACGGTGATGC
>Ga0310810_10009627_pt1 | contig 11189 bp, 9 predicted proteins | sample NCmetagenome_FD_207641 | JGI IMG/M metagenome (GOLD analysis project Ga0310810, IMG submission 207641) | Soil microbial communities from experimental microcosm in Duke University, North Carolina, United States - NC | ecosystem: Engineered > Artificial ecosystem > Soil microcosm > Unclassified ... | reverse complement strand
GTACTCCGGTATCTAGCGAGCGGCGGTACTCAGCGGCCAGCTCGCGGCGTCGGGCCGTCCACGCAGGCAGGAACGGCAGCCTGGCACGGAGAACCGCAGCCTGTATTTCATCGAGGCGGCTGTTGACGCCTGCCTCCGCGTGCACGTAGCGATCGGTCTGACCACCGTTCCGCAACCGCTTGATGCGATCTGCGACCGCCGCGTCATTGGTGATCGCCGCGCCGCCATCGCCGAGCGCGCCAAGATTCTTGGTCGGGTAGAAGCTGAACGCGCCGCCGACGCCGAACGTTCCAACCGGCGTTCCGCGCCACGACGCGAGATGCGCCTGGCAGCAGTCTTCGATCAGGGCGAGATTGTGCCGTGACGTAATGGCCATGAGCGCCGACATGTCCGCCGCCTGCCCGTACAGATGAACGGGGACGACCGCGCGTGTGCGGGAGCCGATGGCGGCGTCACAGGCCGCCGGATCCATCGTCAACGTCTGGTCATCGACGTCGACGATGACGGGAATAGCGCCGGCGGCGATGACCGCCAGCGCGGTGTACGCGGCGGTGATCGCCGGCACGATCACTTCGTCGCCCGCGCCGATGCCGGCGGCTCGCAGCATCAGCGTGATGGCGTCCGTACCGTTGCCGGTGCCGATCGCAAACCGGGCACCGCTCGCCGCGGCGAACTCCGATTCAAAGCCTTCGACTTCCGGCCCGAGGACGTACCAGCCGCGCGCGATGACACGTGCGATGGCCTCGCGTACCCCCCCGGCGTCCTCACGGAGCCGGAGATCGAGAAAAGGAACCTTGACGGAGTCAGTCACGATGGTAAAGCGGACCCTGCAGCCGGCACGTAACGATCGAAGTGGTTCCGGTAGAACTCGATCGTCTGGCGCAGTCCATCGGCGAGATCGGTACGCGGCACCCATCCGAGCGTCTCTCTGATGCGCGTCGAATCGGCATAGAAGTCGCCGATGTCGATCGCTTTCTTCTCGGGTGGCCACTCGACGAAGCGGTAACGTCCGGAGCCGGCCACTCTGATCAGCAGCTCGACGAGGTCGCGATGCGCCGTTGGGGCGAGTCCACCGACGTTCAGGACCTGTCCGTTGCACGCCTCGCTGGCTCCCGCGCGCAGAAACGCGTCCGCGGCGTCGTCCACGTAGACGAAATCGCGCAGTTGCGAACCGTCACCGTAGATTTGAATTTCCCCGCCTTCAATGGCGAGACGGATGAACCAGGCGATGAAGCCTTGCCGGTTGTGTTTCAGCAACTGCCGGGGTCCGTAGACGTTGGTCAGGCGCAGCGAGCATGCCCGGATGCCGAATACGTTGTTGTAGAGCAGATGGTAGTACTCGCCCGCCGCCTTGTTGATGCCGTTGACGTCCGCCGGCCGAACCAGGTGCGCCTCCGTCACGGGCAGGCTGTCTGCTTTGCCGTACACCTGTCGCGTGCCGGCGAAGACGATCTTCACCGCCGGGTTGTAGTTGCGGCACGCCTCGAGAATCGACAGCTGCGCGCGGCAGTTGATCTCCAGATCCGTGTACGGATCGCGCATGCTGTCGATGTGGCTGACCTGCCCGGCGAGATTGAAGATGATCTGCTGGCCGCGCACGAGATAGTTCATCGTCGTCTGCTGACGCACGTCGGCGATGTTCACGCGCAGGCGATCTTCAATGCCGCAGATATTGAACAGGTTGCCGCCGTAGTCGTCGATGAGGGAGTCGACGAGCACGACTCGCGCCCCGAGCTCCACGAGCCGCCAGGCGAGATTGCTGCCGATGAAGCCAAGGCCGCCGGTGATCATCACGGGACGATCGCGATAGAAGCCGCCGTAATCGGTGGCGCGGAGGCCCGCGGCTGCGGTCACGCGGCGATTCTAGCAGACGGTTTCCGGCGGAACCGGTCGGCCACCATCAGGTCGAACCAGATGCCGGCGATGTGCAGGTAGGTCCGGATGATCCGTCCCGGCCTGAAGAACTGCGACTGGCCCCACTTCCTCGCGTAGTGGTGGACCGACACCTCGCGGAATCCGGCGCCGGCGCGCTGCGCGTGCTTCACCAGCTCCACGCAGATTGATCCGCTGTTGCTGCGCAGCTCGAGGTCGGCGAGGATCCGGCGGCGAATCAGCCGAAAATCGCAGTCGACGTCATGAATCGGCAGCCAGAAACTCCATCGCATCACAAAGCGATGCACGTTGCCGGCGTGAACGCGGTACGCCGGATCCTGTCGCGTCATCTTGATGCCGTTCACGAAGTCGGTGTCGTCGGTCAGCAGCATCAGCAGGACAGCCAGCTCACGTACGTCGTATTGCCCGTCGCCGTCGGTATAGAAGACGAGCTCCTTCGTCGCTGCCGCGAACCCGCTGCGCAGCGCAGCGCCGTAGCCTCGATTGCGCTCGTGCGTAATCACTTGGAGACGTGGCATCCGTGCGGCGAGCGCGGCGAGCACGTCGGCGCTTCCATCCGTCGAGCCGTCGTTGATGACGATGATTTCGTAATCGTCGGTCAGCTGCTGGAGCTGCCGCTCGGCTTCGATGACGAGGTCGCCGATCGTGTTGCTGTCGTTGTAGCAGGGAAAGAAGACCGAGATCGAGGGCCGCGACATTACCGGTCCATTCGGCCCTGAAAACGCAGCGCGGTAATCTGCTCGGAGACCAGCCCAACCAGAAACACGATCACGGCAAAGAGCAGCAGCACGACGGCGCCGTTCGGGATCCGTCCGGCCGCGAAGAAGTTCGAGACGCCGTAGAGAGCGCCCGCGGTCAACGCCAGGCCGCTGATCGGCGCAAAGATCCGGAGCGGGCTGAAGAGCGTGACCAGTTTCAGCAGGATCATCAGGAAGCTGGCGCCGTCGCGCGCGACGCGCATCTTCGAGTCGCCCACGCGTGTGCCGGCGTCGATCGGCTCGAACGTGACGTTATACCCGGCTTTGATGCACGCGAGGGTGGTCGTCGTCGGCGTCGAGAAGCCGTTTGGCAGCAGGTGGAGAAACTCGCGAAGAACGTCCCGCCGGATGCCGCGGAATCCGGACGTCAGGTCCGGAATCGGCCGTCCGGTCAGGTAACTGGCCAGCCGGTTCAACACGGCATTGCCGGCACGACGCGTCAGCGTGGCCTGGGTCGCGGCGCGCCGCGCCCCGACCACGAGATCGAATTCTCCGAGGCGCGCGACGAGACGCCGTGCGTCATCCGCATGATGCTGTCCGTCGCCGTCGACGATCAGGACGAAGTCGCCGGACGCGTGGCGCGTGCCGGTTTTGACCGCGGCGCCATTCCCCTTGTTGTACGGATGCCGGATCACGCATGCGCCCGCCTCGCGCGCGCGATCAGCCGTGGCATCGGCGGACCCATCGTCGACAACGATCACCTCGCGCCAGTCCGCCGCCGCTTTCAGGCGGCCGACGACGTCGCCGATGGACGGCGCTTCATCTTTTGCGGGGATCACGATTGAGACGGTCGCCGGATCAGCCACGTGCGCCTAGGTCGCAAAGCGGAAGTTGATGATATCGCCGTCCTGAACGACGTACTCCTTCCCTTCAAGACGTACTTCGCCATGTTCCCGCGAGACCGCCATCGAGCCGCGCGTCGTCAGCGAGTCGTAGGAGACGACCTCGGCCCGGATGAACCCGCGTTGAATGTCGCTGTGAATCTCGCCGGCGGCGAGCTGCGCCTGAGTGCCGCGATGAATCGACCAGGCCCGGCACTCGTCTTCGCCGACCGTGAAGAACGACATGTAGCCGAGGAGATCGTAGGCCGTGCGAATGACGCGATCGAGTCCGGACTCGGTCAGCCCGAGCTCGCCGAGGAACATCTTTTTGTCCTCGTCGTCGAGCTGCGAGATCTCCAGCTCGATCTTTGCGCACAACGCAACGGCCTTCGTCTCGGCGTGGGCCAGAAAGTCGGTCAGTCCCGTCGCTGCCGCGGCCTTCGCGACGTCGGCGCCGACGTCGGCAACATCGCTCTCGTCGAGATTGATGACCAGTAGCAGCGGTTTCGCGGACAGGAGCTGGAAGCCGCTCAGGCGCTTGCGATCGTCGCCAGTGAGGCCGAGCGCGCGCAGCGGTGTGCCCTCTTCGAGCGCTGCCTTGCAGCGTTGTACGAGCTCGCGCTCTTTGTCGAGCTCCGTGGACTTGCCCTTCTTCAGATCCTTCTCGATGCGTTCGAGACGGCGCTCCGCAACGCCGAGATCCGCGAGGATCAACTCATCCTCCATCGCTTGCGCATCGCGCGCCGGGTTGATCGATCCGGACGGATGCGGCACTGCCGCATCGCGAAACGCGCGCACCACGTGCACGAGCGCATCAGCGTTTTTGTAGGCGGCGACGTCGACGAGCGCCTGCGCGCCCGTTCGACTTGGCGCGATCAGATCCGTGAACTCGACTGTCGCCGGTACCCGCTTTCGCGGGTTGTACATCGCAGTGAGAATGTCGAGCCGCGCATCAGGAACCTTTGAAATTCCGATCGCGACGTCCCCTTTGCCACGCGGCGCGTCTTTCGCGCTCGTCATCAGCTGAAAGAGAGTTGATTTTCCGCTCGAGGGGAATCCGATGAGGGCCGCACGAAGCACGTGGGCCAGCCTACTACGTCCGCCTGTGCAGCAACGGCGTTCGGCGAGCGCGGGATGTTGGGGTCAGGTCAGCAGCCCATCGCAGCCGGCTGCGTAAAAGCGATGATCAGGCGAAAACCGAGGTGTCGAAGAGCAGGCGAAACAAACACGTAACTCACTGGGGATCAGCATCTTGCGGTTGACATCGCAGAATCACCGCTCTACTATCCGTGTGGATTTTGGTGGACGGAAGTGGAGCAAAATGGGCTGCGCGGCAGCTCAGCTGCCCGGATCGACGAAAAGGGGCGGCTGAAGGTGCCGGCGACGTTTCGGGGGGTCATTCAGGACCAGCATGGGGCAGACGTCTTCGTGACGAGTCTGACTGGAGAGTCGGTCCTCGTCTATCCGATGCCTGTCTGGCTGGAGATTGAGCAGAAGCTCTCGAAAATGGCCAGCACCCATCCGTCGCGCCTCAAGTTTCTCGATCGCGTGAACTTCTACGGGCAGGAAGGCGAACTCGACAGCCAGGGACGCATCGCGATTCCACCGCACCTGCGAGAGAGCGCATCGATTATCGGCGACGTTCGTGTGTTCGGACGCATCAATCACATCGAAGTCTGGAACGGCGAACGTTTCGCCCTGAAGCTGCAGCAGGGGCCATGGACCGACGACGATGCGATGCGGCTGTCGGAGCACGGGATTTGAGTTAGTTGGCAGTCGGCAGTTGGTGATTCGTAGTTCGTCGTGGATGCCGACCGCCAGATAGTGCACACGCCGGTGATGGTTGCTGAGGTGCTCGAGCATCTCGCGCCGGAACGCGGCGGCATTTTCATCGATTGCACGGTAGGCCTCGGGGGGCACGCGCGGGCGCTGCTCGAGGCCGGAGCGTCGCGGGTCATCGGACTGGACCGCGATCCGTCGGCGCTTGAACGCTCGCGCGCCGCTCTAGCCGCGTTTGGCGATCAGGTCGAGCTGGTTCACAGCGACTACCGTGAACTGACGGACGTGCTCGACGCGCGCGGCATCAGCGGGGTCGATGGGGTGCTGGCGGATCTTGGCGTGTCGTCGTTGCAGCTCGACGCGCCCGACCGGGGGTTCAGCTTCAGGCGCGACGACGTCCTCGACATGCGCATGGATACGTCCCAGGGACACACCGCGGCGGCGATGTTGGCAGCGGCTGACGAACAGACGCTGGCCGATGTGATCTACACGCTCGGCGAGGAGCGACATGCACGGCGCGTGGCACGGGCAATCCTGACGGCGCGATCCCAGACGCCGATCACCACGACCGGGCGGCTCGCCGATGTCGTTCGCCGGGCGATTCCACGCAAGGGGTACTCGCGGATCGATCCGGCCACACGCACGTTCCAGGCGATCCGCATCTGGGTGAATCGAGAGCTCGAGGGGCTCGATGGGTTTCTCGGACGGGCGGTTGGCCGGCTCAACGCCGGCGGTCGAATGGCGGTCATTACGTTTCACTCCCTTGAGGATCGAGTCGTGAAGCACACGTTCCGGGCGCTGCAGTCCGAGGGACGGATCACGATCCGGACGAAACGGCCGGTGGTTCCGGCACCGGCGGAAGTCGAGAGCAATGCCCGCGCCCGCAGCGCCAAGCTGCGCGCGATTGAAAGTGCCAAGGATTAAGGCCCAAGGCCTCAGGTACGGGGGATCGACATGAGCGGCGAATCGTTCGAATGGGCCATCAAGAAGGATGTCCGGAACAACCCGATCGTCCGTGAGGTGGACCTCGAGCGCCATCGTGACATGTGGCGCTCAGTCGGCTTCGGTGTCTTCCTCGTCGTGGTGCTGGTATTTGCCGCGTTTCAGCAGTTCCAGCTGAATCAGTACGGCTACCGCATGAGCGATGCGCAGGAGCAGCTGGAGAAGGAAGCGATGATCAACCGCCAGCTGCGCCTGGAACTCGAGTCGTTGCGAGCACCGGCATACGTCGAGAAGGAAGCGATGCGTCGCCTGCATATGGTGGCGCCTGGCCCCGAAGAGGCCACGGTCGTCGAGCGTGTTTTCGAAACAACGGCGCCGCCCAAGTCGGTCGTCGCGCAGCGGTAACGGGACGGAGTCATGACTGACCGCGTTGATCTCTCGTGGCGGCGAATGCTGAAGCGGCGCATTGTCGTCGCAGCCGCGTTCTGTGTCGCCTGGGCTGTGGCGATCGAAGGCCGGCTCGTCTACCTCCAGGTCATCGAGCACGACTTCCTCATTAAAGAGGCGAAGAAACAGCAGGAAGATACCGTCATCCTCGAGCCGAAGCGCGGCGACATTCTCGATCGCGACGGCGGGCTGCTCGCGTTCGACGTCGACGCGGACAGCATCTACGCGGCACCGCATGAGATCGAGAAGCCAGCGGAGACCGTCGCGGCCCTGTGTGCGGCGCTGGACGACGGCTGTACCAAGGAAATTCGTGACGGCTATGTGAGCCGCATCAACAAGCGCGACGAGAACGGTCGTCAGAAGTACTTCGTCTGGTTGAGCCGCAAAATCTCCACGAAGGAAGCCGCGCGTGTTGGACAGCTGGCGCTGAAGGGCATCGGCCTGCGTAAGGAGACGGCCCGCTATTACCCGAAGCGGGAGCTCGCCGCGCATCTGCTCGGCTATGTCGGCAACGGCAACATCGGCCTTGCGGGAGTCGAAAAGAAGTATGAATGGCTCGTCGGCGGCAGGCCGGGCAAAGTGCTGATGCAGGTCGACGGGCGGCAGCGCCCGTTCAGCCGCGCAGAGGAGGCGCCCACGTCCGGTGCCTCAGTGAAGCTGACCATCGATCCGCAGATTCAGTGGATCGCCGAGCGCGAGCTTGCCGCTGGTGTCGAGTCGAGCGGAGCGTCAGCCGGCTCGGTGATCGTGATGGACCCGATCTCCGGCGAGATTCTCGCGCTGGCGAATTTCCCCACATTCAATCCGAACGCGTTCAACGTCTTTTCAGACGAAGTGAAGATCAACCGGGCCGTTCAGTACGTGTACGAGCCCGGCTCGACATTCAAGATCGTCACGGCGGGAGCGGCGCTCGAGGAACACCTGGCGGCACCGTCGGACCTGATTAATACGAATCCGGGCGTGATCCGCTTTGGCTCACGGGTCATCGACGAAGCCAAGGGGCATAACTACGGGACGCTCACGTTCGAGGACGTCATCGTCAAGTCGAGCAACGTCGGCGCGATCAAGATCGGCCTGAAGGTCGGGGCGGACCGGCTCAGCACTTTCGTGTCGCGTTTCGGTTTCGGCTCCCGCACCTCCAAGTGGGATTTCGGGAGCGAGAGCAAGGACTTCGGGGGCGAGAGCAGAGGGATCTTCCGGAAGCCAGAAAGCGACAGCGCCGTCGCATCGATCTCGATGGGCTACGAAGTCAGCGTCACGCCGCTGCAGATGGCGGTGGCGGCCAGTGCCGTGGCCAATGGCGGCGAACTGGTCGAGCCGCGCGTCGTGAAGTCGGTGATTCGCGACGGTATCGAAATACCGGTGCCCAGGAAGATTGTCCGTCGCGTGGTTCGCAACGAGGTTGCAGCCGAGCTGACCAGGATCATGGAAGGCGTCGTGGAGCGAGGAACGGCGAAGAGCGCCCAGATCGCCGGGTTCACGATTGCGGGAAAGACCGGCACCGCCGCCAAGGCGATCAAGGGCGGCTATTCGAAGACCGATTACAACGTCTCCTTCGTCGGCTTCGTGCCATCACGGAATCCGGTCTTCACGATTCTTGTGGTGATCGATTCGCCGCATAAGGTGTCGCCGTACGGCGGCACGGTTGCCGCGCCGGTGTTTCAGAAGATCGCGGAGGCTGCGCTCCGGCATCGCGGCGTTCCCCCGTCGTTGAACCGACCCGCCCCCGTGCTGATCGCGAAGCGCGACGCCGTGCGTCAGCAGCCGGTCTCCAGTCCGGCCGACGCTGTCGTGACCCTCGCCGGCGCCACCTCCGATTCAGCAGCCGTCATCCCAAGTCTCGTTGGCATGAGTGCCCGGGACGCCACGCAGACGCTCGTTCGCCTCGGCGTGAGCCCACAGGTGAACGGCAATGGATTTGTCGTCAACCAGCGGCCGGCGGCCGGCACTGCACTCGACGAGGTCGATGTCGCAACGCTGTGGCTGGATCGTCGGGCCCTCCCGGAGCGTCCTGTCGCGGACGTTCCGCTTCCCGCTCACGAAGGCCGTATCGCGCCCCGGGGCAGGCCGTGACGGTTGGCGAGTTGTTGCGCGCCTTCGCGCGCGCGATGCCGCCGCAAGACCGACCGGCGCACGTGAGTGACGCTCGTTCGCTCGAAGTCGAGTGTACGGGGGTGGCGTACGACTCGCGGCGCGTGGTGCCGGGAATGGTCTTCGTCGCGATTCCCGGACTGAAGGCCGACGGACTGCAGTACGTCTCACAGGCAATCGCCTCAGGCGCCGCCGCGATCGTTGCCGAACAACCGGCGCCCGCTCCCGCACCGGTCCCATGGGTCGTGGTCACCTCCGCCCGCCTTGCACTGGCGCTGCTCTCGGCCGAGTTCTTCGATCATCCCAGCCGTGCGATGCGTGTCGTCGGGATCACCGGTACCAACGGAAAGACGACGACCAGCTACCTCACTGCGGCAATCTTCGAGGCAGCCGGTCTGCAATGCGGCCTGATGGGAACGGTGACCTACCGGATCGGCGGGCGGTCGATGGATGCGACGCGAACGACGCCGGAGGCGCCGGAGCTGCAGTCGTTCATGCGCCGTATGGTGACCGAAGGATGTGGAGCCTGCGTGATGGAGGTCTCCTCACACGCCCTGTCACTTCGACGCGTCGATGGCATGCAGTTCGCCGCCCGTGTCTTCACGAACCTGACACGCGACCATCTCGACTTTCACTCGAACATGGAGGACTACTTCGCCGCCAAACGGCGGTTGTTCGAGATGGAGCCTGCCGAGGCGCCATCGATCATCAACGTCGATGATCCCCGCGCGCAGGCCCTGATTGACATCTCGCCGCGGCCGGTCACCTACGGGATCAATAAGCCGGCCGACGTGTCGTCAGGCCCGCTCGCGATGACGCTCGAGGGGCTGCAGTTCGAAGCGCGTCTCCCGCAGGGAACGGTCCGCATTCGCTCGCGCCTGGTCGGGCGTCCAAACGTCTACAACATCCTCGCGGCTGCAGCCACAGCCGCCTCGCTCGACGTGCCGCTCGAGGCGATCGAAAAGGGCATCCGCCAACTGCCAGGCGTGCCAGGCCGCTTTGAGCTGGCCTCCACGCGTGACGACGACGTGACAGTCATCGTGGACTACGCCCACACCGACGACGCGTTGAGAAATCTGCTCGAGACGGCTCGCCCACTCGCCGCACAGCGCTTGATCACCGTCTTCGGAGCCGGCGGCGACCGCGATCGGACGAAGCGTCCATTGATGGGCATGGTCGCGGCGCGACTGAGCGACGTCGTGATCATTACGTCGGACAACCCGAGAGGCGAAGACGCGCAGCGCATCATCGAAGAGGTCAAACGTGGCGCTGATGCCGAGACGCGCCAGAGCAGCGCCGACGTGCTGACGGTCGTCGATCGACACGACGCGATCCTGCAGGCGATCACCCGCGCGGCGAAGGGCGACGTTGTGCTCATCGCCGGCAAAGGGCACGAGAAGTATCAGGAGATTGCCGGGCGGACACTGCCGTTTGACGACGTTGCGGTGGCGCGCGAAGGACTGGAGGCGCGGCGGGTGAAGTCGCGCGCCGGGTGACGGCAGGGTGACGCACGTTCAACTGACCCCGGCGTGGGTGGCGAACGCGGTCGGCGGCAGGCTGACCGGCGGTCAGGCAGACAGAGGGATACGCGAGGTCGTCATCGACAGTCGGGAAGCGGGACCGGACGACTTGTTCGTCGCGATCAAGGGACCAAGGTTCGACGGGCACGATTTTGTGGCGGACGTGCTGGCACGCGGTGCGGCCGCGGCGATCGTCGACCACAACGCAGGGCGGACAGACGGGGCGCTGATCGAGGTCGACGACACGCTGAAGGCGCTGCAGGACCTGGCGCACACGGTGCGGATGGCGGCAGGAACGCGCGTGATCGCGATTACGGGCAGCGCCGGCAAGACGACAACGAAGGAAACGATTGCGGCATTTCTCGAAGGGCGCAAAACGGTCGTCAAGAACAAGGGCAATTTGAACAACCACATCGGGCTGCCGTTGTCATTGATGCAGGTGCGCACGGCGCCCGATGTCGCGGTGATGGAACTCGGGATGAATCACGCAGGGGAGATCAGCGAGCTGGTGGCGATTGCCGAACCGGACGTCCGTGTCTGGACGAACGTGGGCGACGCGCACCTCGGTTTCTTTGCGTCTCCCGATGCGATCGCCGATGCCAAAGCGGAGATTCTCGAGCGCTCAACCTCCTCGACCGTGCTGGTGTGCAATGCCGACGACCCGCGTGTGATGTCGCGGGTGCGAGGGTTCGTCGGCCGCACGATGACCTTCGGAACCTCCGGACGAGCCGACGTGCGCGCCGTCTCTGTCGATGATCGCGGGTTGTCTGGAGTGCGTGCGCACGTCACGACCCCCGTGGGTGACGTTGAACTCGAGAGTCCGCTGCTCGGTCTCGGTAATCTCTCGAACCTGCTTGCCGCGACGGCCGTCGCCGTCGACACCGGCATTCCGCTCGACGACATCGCAGTCGCCGCCACCCAGCTTCGCGCGGCCGCCC
>Ga0310810_10009626_pt1 | contig 11189 bp, 4 predicted proteins | sample NCmetagenome_FD_207641 | JGI IMG/M metagenome (GOLD analysis project Ga0310810, IMG submission 207641) | Soil microbial communities from experimental microcosm in Duke University, North Carolina, United States - NC | ecosystem: Engineered > Artificial ecosystem > Soil microcosm > Unclassified ... | reverse complement strand
CCGGCCGGCGGAGCGGAAGGCGTGAAAATCTCCGGGACCTCGAACGTCAGGACGGCGTTCAGGTCCTTGTCCGACACGATGATCGATCGGTTCTTGGCGTCGATGGCGACACCGCGCGTGTTGCGCAGCGCGCCCTTCGGCCCGCCGATCGTGAAGCGCGGCGGCACGGCGCCGTCGTCGTTGACGCTCCAGACGCCGACGAAGTCCGGGCCGAGCACGAAGATCAGTCCGCCCTCCGGGTAGACGACCACCCGCTGCCCCGGCACGTCGCGGATCACGCGCAGCGGCTTCACGTTGCCGTTCGCCAGGCGATCGAAGATGGTGATCTCGGACGACTGGCGCCGCGATCCCGGCTCGCGCGGCGGTGAGCTCGCCACGACGACCACGTTGTGGATCGGATCGATCCCGAGCGCGCTGGCATCGCCGATACGCGTGGCGGACCCGGCGATCACGCGGATCGGCGCCACGTTGCCGTTCGCCTCGCGCGGGAACACCAGCACTTTGTCCCCTTCGGGCACGTAGATCTCGTTGTTGACCGGATCGATCCCGAGTCGATCGAGCGCGACGAGCTGCGTCTTCGGCCCGCGAATCACCCGCTTCGGCGGGCTGTCGTCCTTGGCGTCGCCGGCGAACGTGAGCACCGCCTGGCCGAACTGCTGCGGGACGACGATCTCGTCGTGGATGGGATCGTAGGAAATCGCGTGCATCGTGCGGCCGAGCAGCGTGCGCTGCCCTTCGATCGCTCTCAGTCTCTCCGCGCCGCCGTCCGCCAGCCTGGCGAACACCGCAATCTGCGGATGCGCGACTCAATTGGGAACGAGGATGTTCTCGCGCTTGCTGTCGTAGGCGACCGCGCCCGGATTGCCGATCATCAGCGACGGGGTGTCAGGCGGTGCGTTGCGGATCGTCCGCTTGGGCGCGACGTCGCCCGCCGCGGTCAAGTCGTAGGCCGTGCCGCTGTGGCCGCCGAAGTTGGCGACCCAGAGCTCGCGGTTCTTGACATCGACCGCCACCGCCGTCGGGTTGGCCAGGCCGGTCTTCGGCCCCTTGATGACGCGCTTGGGTGCGACGTTGCCTTTGGCCATCGCGTCGAACACCAGGATCGACGGTCCCATGTCGTTGGCCACGTAGAGCTCGCGCTGCACCGGATCGAAGGCCAGGCCGGTCGGCCAGTCGAACTGCGTCAGCGGCCCGCGAATCTCGCGCAGCGGCGCCGTGTTGCCGCTCGCGTCGCGGCGGTGAACCGTGATCGAGGGGGCGCCGATCTGACCCGATCCGGCGATCGCCCATTCACGGCCGAGCGGCCAGTTCTGTTTACCCTCGCCGTTGCCGGCGGACGGTACGCCGACGCGGGGGGTGCCCTTGTTGCTGACGTCGTGTCCGGATCCGAAGTTCGAAATGAACACCACGTCGTCCTTCGGATCGTAGGCAATGCCGTGCGGATCCGCGAGGCGGGTGGCGTTACCCTGGAGCATGCGGATCGGCGATTCCTCGCCGTTCGCCATCTTGCGGAACGTCACCACCGCCGAGTCGTGCTGCGTGGTGAGCAGCACCTCGGCGTGGCCCTGCGGCTCGACGATCCCGAACGTGCCGTGCGGGGTCTCCATCTGCCGCACCGGTTCGACATCGCCGCTGGCGCCGGGCGCGAAGACCAGCGTCTTGTCGCGCGTGTCGTTGTTGGCGGTGATGATCTCGCCGGTGGCTTCATCCACGTAGACGCCGGACTGGAACTCCAGGCCGGTGCGTTCGCCGGAGATGACGCGCTTCGGCTTGCTCACGCCGCCGGGCGCGTTTTCCAGCCGATCGTAGACGAGCACCTGGAACAAGCTCTCGTCGGTGAAGACGACTTCGTTGCGCGCCGCATCGACCGCGACGGCCGCGAACGAGGGGAACGGATCCTTGATCGACCGGCGGAGCTGTCCCGCGGGGGTGCCGAGCACCGCTTCACGTCGCGCGGCGCGCTGCTCTTCCGCCGGCATCATGCACGCCTCCGCCATCGGCTCGTAGGCGACCAGGCGGCCGATGCCGGCCTGCGGCAGGCCGAATCGCCGGGCGACGTTGCCCGGCGCGGTGAGGAGGAGCACACCGGTGAGGACGGCGGCCGCGCCGGGCCGCACCCACCCGCGCGAGGTCCAGGCGTGCAATGTGTCCGTCATCAGAAGAGCAGCTTCACGCCGAGTTGAATCTGCCGCGCCGGTCCGGACGTGTCGACGATGCGGCCGAACGTCGGGTTGCGCGTACCGTTTCTATTGAACGCCACCAGGTCCGGGGTCCCGAGGTGCACGCGGTTCAGGATGTTGAACGCCTCGAGGCGGAACTGCACGTTCGAGTCGTTGCCCAGCCCGTGAAGCCGCGTGTTCTTCGACAGCGAGAGATCCAGATTCGCGTAACCGGGCTGCGTGATGGTGTTGCGTCCCGGGAAGGCGAAGCTGGCCGGATCGATGTAGGCGGCGTAGTTGCCGGGGCGAATCGGGTTGGGGTCGGCGCCGGGCACCAGATCCGGGAAGTCTTCGCCCACGCCAAAGGCGGTCAGCCGGTTCGTCACGCTGACGGTACCGGGGAAGCCGGATGACAGCGTCACGATCGATCCGAGCTGCCAGCCGCTCGCCAGCGCGCCGGCGACACCCGACAGGCTTCCGCCCATCCGCTTCCCGGCACCGAACGGCAGCTCGTAGGTGGAGCTGAAGGAAAAGCTGTGGCGCACGTCGAACGCGGACGGCCCGTGATACAGCGTCGGCTCGTAGTAATACGGGATGCGGGCGGTGCTGCCGACGACGTCGCTGGAGGTCTGGCTGCCGGACGTGTCGTCGGTCGACTTGCCGAACGTGTACGAGCTGCGGAACTGGAAGCCGTCGCTGAGCTGCCAGTTCGCGCTCGTCTGCAGCGCGTTATAGAGCGAGCGGGCGATCGGATAGCGCTGCCGGATTTCGTCGAAGTTCTTGTTCGGCCGGGACGCCGTCGCCGGGAACACGTAGCGGCCGTTCACCAGATCGGCGCGCGCGACGTTGACATCGGCGAAGCCGGGGAGATCGGTGCCCTTCGATCCGACGTAGCCCGCGGTCACCACCAGATGGCTGGACAGCTGATGCTGGACGTTGACGTTGTACTGCGCGACGCGGGGCGTGCCGAAGTCATATGGCGTCGAGTCGGGTGCCGACCGCGCGACGCAGGGCGTGTCGGGCGTCTTGTCGAGCGGATCGAAGCCGAGGCAGGACTGGTAGATGTTCGGAAACGGAATGTTGCTCGACGCCTGCATCTCGATCAGGAACGGCGGCATGCGATACGCCGACGTCTGGATCCACGCCTGATTGAACTGCAGGTGGAAGATGCCGTAGCCGCCGCGGACCGCGGTGCGGCCGTTGCCGGCGACATCCCAGGCGAACCCCAGGCGCGGCGCGATGTTCTTCAGCGACGGATTCTTGAACCACGGATCGCCGGTCGAGATGTCGGCAATCGACGCCGACTGGATGAAGGCGACGTCGCCGCGGAAGTTGCCGATCCGCCCTTCTTTCTCGGTCGGCACGGTGATGAACTCGTAGCGGCCGCCGACGTTGAGGGTGAGGCGCGGGTGCAGCCGCAGGTCGGCCTGCGCGTAGAGGCCGATGATGTCGAAGGAGATGTCGCGGTTGGGGTCGTTGTAGCCGTCGACGATGGCGCCGCGGAAGCGGCTCGGGGTCGCGCGGTAGAAGTCGGCGATCGATCCGAACTCGTACTCGCCGGCGTCGCGGGCCGGGTTGAAGCCGTCGATGCGCAGGTGGTTCCAGTTGGCCCCGAACTTGAGGGCGTGCTGGCCGCGCGCGTAGGTGGTGTCGGACGAATACTGCGACGAGTAGATGATCTGGTGGTCGCCGCTGTTGCCGGAGCCGACGCCGGTGATGCCGGCGACGCTGAGCGTGCCGACCAGCGGCACGCCGGGCACGAAGCGCAGCGACGGACTGAGCGAGTCCTGCTCGGCGAACTCGTTGACGTCGGCCGAGGTGCGGCCGTAGCGGAAGTTGGTCAGCAGCGACCCGGAGAAGATCTTCTTGTACTCGGCGGCGACGAACTGGTTCTGGATGTCGGTGTTGGTGCGGTACTGCGGGAAGGTGTCGACGCGGACGCGCTCGGAATGGTGCCCGGTGTAGCGCCCGAATACCGAGTCGTTGGCCGAGAACTGGTGATCCAGCCGCGCCTGATAGTAGCGCTCGTCGGTCGGCTGGTTCTGCACGAACGAGAAGTCGCCGGTGCCGTTGCCGTGGTCGGCGATCGGGCCGTTGGGCAGCGGCCACAGCGCCAGGTAGGGCGCCACGCGCGGGTCGACGGCGACGGTCTGGGTGCCGAGATTGCCGCTCCGCGCCGCGGCGGTGAGCGTCGGCACGATGTTGGTGATGCCGAGGCGCTCGCGCAGCCCCTCGTAGGTGCCGAAGAAGAAGGTTCGGTTTTTGACCAGGCGCCCGCCCAGGCTCATGCCGTACTGGTCCCGCTTGAAGGGCGGCTTCTCGTCGTCGAAGAAGTTCTTGGCGTCGAGGGCGTCGTCGCGATGGAACTCGAAGACGCTGCCGTGCAGGGTGTTGGTGCCCGACTTGGTGACGACGTTCATCATGCCGCCGCTGTTGCGGCCGAACTCGGCGCTGTAGGCGTTGGTCTCGACCTTGAACTCGCGCACGGCCTCGGCGCCGAGGAAGTTCTGCGACGACCCGGTCGGAATGTAGCCGTTGGCGGTCTCGAGGGCGACGCCGTCGAGCAGCATGACGTTGGTGTTGGGGCGCATGCCGCCGACGCTGTAGCGGATGCCCGAGCCTTCCTCGTCCTTGCCGCCGATGCGGTATTGCACCGTGCCCATCTGCAGGCCCATCAGCGCGGTGACGTCGCGGCCGTTCAGCGGCAGGTCGCTGATCGATTTGCTGTCGACCACCTGGCCGAGACTGCCGCCCCTGACGTCGACGAGCGGCGCGTCGCCGTTGACGACCAGCTCTTCGGTGACGGCGCCGATGCGCATCGACAGATCGACGGCCGCTTCGCGCCCGACGGTGAGCTGAATCCCCTTGTGGACGGCCGACTGGAACCCGGTCAGCGCCCCCTGCACCTCGTAGGTGCCGGGGGCCAGATCGGTGACGCGGTAGGCGCCGTGCGCGTCGGTCACCACCGTCCGCGCGATACCGGTGTCGACGTTGGTGATCGTGATCGTCACGCCGGGCATGACCGATTTCGATTCGTCGGAAACGGCGCCGCTGATGGCGCCGGTGGTCGTCTGGGCGACGCTGCGCGCCGGCACAGCCAGCGCGGCAAGCAGCACGATCGCGATCGACGCGGTCAGCCTGGTAGACAGCATGGTGGTCCTCGCTTAGTGCTGTTCGACGAACTTGCGTTCCGGCGGCTTGATGACGCCGTCGCGCTCGCGGTCGTAGACGACCTTGCCGGCGACGAAGGTCAGCTTCACCGGCAGATCCGAGATGACGCTGTCGGGCGCGGTGAGGAAGTTGTCGCCGAGCACCACGAAGTCCGCGACCTTCCCCACTTCGATCGAGCCGAGCCGGTCCTCGTCGTGGCTGTAGCGCGCCGCCCAGCGGGTGTAGGTCAGGAGCGCGGTCTTGCGGTCGATCGCTTCCTTCGCGCCCCAGGTGCGTCCCTGCTCGTCGGTACGGGTCACCATCTTCTCCATGTTCCACAGCGGCTCGGCGAACGGCGGTTCGCCGGTGTCGGCGCCGCCGGCGACTTTGATCCCGGCGTCGATCAGCGTCTTGATCGCCGTCATCTTCTGCAGCGCCTCGGCGCCGTACTGATAGATCAGCGCCTCGTTGTCCTTGCTGAAGACGTACTTCGCCTGGATGCTGGGGATGACCCCGAGCTTGGCGATCTGCTTGGCGTGCTCCGGCGTCAGCATCGGCCCGTGATCGATGCCGAACCGCTTGTCGCCGATCGGAATCTCGGCATTGGCCTTGGCGTATTCCTGCAGCAGCACGGTGTTGCTCATGTCGCCGGCGCTGTGGATCGACTTGACCGCCCATCCGTACTTGTTCGCCATGGTGACGAGCGGCAGGTTCACCTTGCGGTCGACGCCGGTCTCGCCGGACAGATCGCCGGGCAGCAGGCGCCGCTTCGGCTCTGACGTCCACGCGCCGCCGCGTCCGATCGCGCTGTCGATCGAGAAGAACGAGATGCCGTTGATCTTCAGATAGTCGTCGCCCATGCGATCCATGTCGCCGAGGCGCTGGAAGTACTTGTCGGCGACGGGATTCAGATGCGGGAACGGCAGCCCGACGCGCCAGCGCAGCGGCAGCTGGTTGCCGCCGTCGCGGTGCATGCGGTTGATCGCGGTGAGCGCTTCGGAGGTGATGCGGGTCGTCACCGTGGTGACGCCCCAGCTGTTCTCGAGCAGCATTTCCTTCTTGAGCGCTTCCTGGAACACCGGAATCGCCGGGTACGGCCACGGCACGGCTTCGTACTGCATCACACCGACGGCGACATCGCGAAGCTGTCCGGTAGGCTCGCCTTTCTCATCCTTGAGCAGCCCCACCACGTTCGGCCCGGCGAGCTCGACCAGCCGCTTGATCGCCAGACTGTTCGCGATGTTCTCTTCGCTGCTGATCTCGACGACGACCGGATTGTTCGGCGCCACCGCGTCGATGTTCTTGCGGTTCAGCGCGCGAGCGCTGTAGGGGCGCGTCGAGGTGACGACCCACTCGCCGGGCTTCAGGGCATCGGCGAGCACCTTGATTTCCTGCAGGCCGCTCTCGAGATTGGCGAACTTGATCGAGCGGCGCTGCGCCGCTTTCGGCACCCACCGCATCGAATACTCGTGCACGTGCTGGTGCGTGTCCATGAATCCCGGCACCACGCTGCCGCCGGCGAGATTGATCAGGCGCGTCTTCGGACCGGCCAGCTTGCGGATGTCGGCGTCGGTGCCGATCGCGAGGAACTTGCCGTCGCGGACGGCGACCGCCTGCGCGACGGTGAAGGTCGCGTCGTCTTTGTCCGCGGTCAGCACCTGCCCGCCGTAGGCAATCACGTCGGGATACGAGACCAGGACGTCCGGCACGGCCGCCTGGGTTCCCGCCGGCGCCTGCTGCGCCCCGAGCACGGCCGACTGCAGAACGATGCCGAACGCGACGATGCCGGCGGCGCCGGTGGATCGTCGAGCCCAGGGGTTGATCGACTTGAACACTGAACACCTCCTCGCCGCGCGGGCGACGTACTGCGAAACCGCCGTTTGTGTGATCACGCCCCGGCGATGGCTTACCAGTCGAGCCGCAGGCCGAGCTGAATCTGCCGCGCCGATCCCGCGGTCGCGGTGATACGGCCCGCCGAGCCCGAGAGCTGCCCGGCGCCATTGAATACGTTCACGTCCGGCAGGCTGAAGTTCGGCCGGTTGAGCAGGTTGAACACCTCGGCACGCACCGAGAGGCGCGCACCTTGCGACATGAACGCCGCCGCGAAGTTCTTGACCACCGAGAGGTCCACCTCGGCGAAGCCAGGGCCGATCAGCGTGTTCCGGCCGACGGTGCCGAACCGCGTCGGATCGGCCGGCTTGAACTGCGACACGTCGAAGTAGACGTCCGGCCCGCCGAGCACCGGGTTGTTGTTGCCGCCGGGCACGAGATCGGGGCGGCGGGTGCCGGCAATCAGGGCGGTGGCGGTGTTGGTCGCCTGCGCGATCGTCGCGGGGTTGCCGCTGGCAAACGTCATGAGTGTGTTGATCTGCCAGTCGCCGAGCAGCGCGTTGGTGATCCCCGAGAGCTTGACCCGCCGGTTGGCGCCGAACGGCAGGTCGATGCCCATGTTGCCGACGAAGTTCTGACCGACGTGGAAGGTGGAGAGGCCGCGGTCGATGGTGCGGAACTGATAGGACATCACGGTGCCGGCACCGGCGCCGTCGATGCCGTCCCCCGAGGTGCGGATGCCGGACGCCTCGTCGATCAGCTTCGAGTAGGTATACGCGCCCTGGAAATGCAGGCCGGCGCCGAAGCGCTTGCTGATTTCCATGAGCAGCGCGTTATAGAACGACTGCGAGTCCGTCACCATGACCAGCATCGTGCCGTAGGCCGGGTTGGGCACCGTCGGACTGGCGCTGAAGGTCGGCGTGCCGTCGACGATGCTGATCGGCGCCGCGGTATTCAGGTCGACGTTGCGCGCGAGGTTGACGCCGCGCGATCCCTTGTAGCCGATCTTGGCGACCAGCCCGCCGCGCAGCTGCTGCTGAATGTCGACGCCGAATTGATGCACCAGCTGGTGCTTCGGATCGGGCGTCGGCTCGAAGACCTGGTTGCCGGCCGGCACGGCGCGCCCCTGCCGCTGCTGCAGCAGCGTCACGAACTGCGCCGCGTTGGTCGGGAAGGAGAACGTCTCGCGCAAATCGAAGGTGTTGTAGAACGGCGCCATCCGGTAGGCGCCGGTGCCGGAGATCCACCAGCTCCAGATATGGTCGGTGAACAGGCCGTAGCCGCCGCGGAGCGCCGTCTTGCCGTTGCCGAAGACGTCCCACGCGAGACCGGCGCGCGGGCCGAACGCCGGCCCCGGGTTCTGGTACCAGGGATCGCCGGTGCGGATGTCGCTCGCGCTGCCGGTCGCGAACTTGTCGAGCGGCAGCATGGCGAGACGCCCCTGCGTTTCGCTGATCGTGCCCGAGTACTCGACGCGCAGGCCGGCGTTCAGCGTCAGCCCCTGGCGCAGGCGGACGTCGTCCTGGAGGAACGTCGATCCGAATTTCTGGCGGAACTGGCGCAGCGGATCCGCGAGCTCGCGCGGGGAGATCTGCACGCGGTTCGACGTGCCGCGCAGGAAATTCGCCAGCGACGAGAAGTTCCAGCGGCTGGCCTGGCGGGTGTTGCTCTCGACGTCGTTGTTGATGAACTGCAGCTGCGCCCCCGCCTTGATGGTGTGGCGGCCGCGCGTGTAGGCAATGCTGTCGTACAGCTCGTAGGTGGTGTCCTTGAACGCCTGCGGCAGCAGGTCCGACGAACCGAGCGCGTCGAGCCCGGTGACCATCAGCCGCGGCATCAGCGCGCCGGCCTGGACCGACAGGCTCGGGCTGATGTCGACGAGCGCCGTTTCGGTGTCGCGCAGATTGTGCCGGGTGAGGCCGAAGCGGGCGACGTTCAGCAGCCGCGACGACGCGATAGTCTTCCACTCGGCGGTCACGAAGTGGCTGCGGCTGGTGCCGCTCTCCTGGAAGAGCGCCAGCGCCTCGGGCTGCTCGTCGGCCGCGTTGCTGTAGGTGTAGCGGACGAAGAACGACTGGTTCGCCGAAATCTGCTGATCGAGGCGGGTCGAGCCGAAGTTCTCGTGCGTCAGCCGGTTCGTCGGTGTCGAGTATTCGGCGGTGCCGTCGCCGAAGTCGCGGCCGTTCGGCATCGGGAACAGATTCAGGTAGGGCACGACCTCGGGCTTGACCGCGATCTGCTGGCCGGCGACGAGCCCCTGCCGCGCCGCGGCCGTCGGCACCTTGAAAATGCCGGTGCGTCCGAGCTCCTGCCGCAGCCCTTCGTAGTTGCCGAAGAAGAACGTGCGGTTCTGCACGAGGGCGCCGCCGGCCGAGGCGCCGTATTGATAGCGGTGGAAATCGGGCGGGCCTGCGAGCGGATCGAAGAAGTTGCGCGAATCCATCCGGCTGTTGCGGAGGAAGCCGAACCCGCTGCCGTGCGGCGTGTTGGTGCCGGCCTTCGAGACGACGCTGATGGTGCCGCCGGTGCCGCGGCCGTACTCGGCGCTGAACGGGCTGGTGACGACTTCGAATTCACGGATCGAATCGACCCCGAGGGCGGTGCCGGCCACGCTCGCGGGCGCCTTGCCGCGGACCGAGGTGGTCACGGTGCCGTCAAGGAGAAACGTGGTGGCGGTCGGCCGCGCGCCGGCGACGGTGATGTGGGTTCCGGTATCGCCGAAGGAGGTGCCGCTGGCGGTGCGCGCCTGGACGGTACCGGCCTGGAGCAGCGAGAGATCGATGTAGCTGCGCGCGTTCAGCGGCAGGCTGCGCATCTGCCGCTCGTCGACGCGTCCGGCGACGCGGGCGTTGGTGGTGTCGACCAGCGCCGCCTCGCCGGTGACCGTCACGTTCTCGGCGACGCTGCCGACGCTCAGGGTCATGTCGACGACCGCCTCGCGGCCGAGGGTCAGCGCGATGCCCTGCCGCACCACCGTCTTGAAGCCCTGCAGCTCCCCCTGGACGCGGTAGCGGTCGCCAAGCGCGAGCTGCGCGGCGACGTAGCGCCCGCCGCCGTCGGTGACGACGACGCGCTTGATCCCGGTTTCCTCGTTGGTGACGGTGACGGTCACGCCGGGCAGCAGCGCGCCGGTTTCGTCGTGCACGGTGCCAAGGATGGTCGCGGTGGTCACCTGCGCCGCCGCGGCCCGCGGCGCCAGCACGGCGAGCACGAGGGCGACCGGGACGAGGGCCTTCACGCGGGCGAGGGATCGGAACATACGGTCCTCCGGCGATGGTGCGCGGCGTACGACGACGGGTGGAGCGCGGGCTCCGCGGGAGTGCGGCGCAACCCTACACGAGGGCGGCGCGGGTGTCAATTGGTCAGACCAATGCCTGGTTCGAGGTCGGACCAAAGCGCGGGGCGTGTTGACAGCGCCGGAGCGGCGCTCCTATCATCGCCGCAGGCCGAGACGGCCGGGCACGGGAGGGACATGAGAGTCGCGTCGTACAGAGGCGCCGCCGCCGCGGCGGCCCTCGCCGTGTTCGTCGGCGCAGCCGTCGGCTTCGGCGCCGCCGCGTCGCCGCCCCAGGGACCGCCGCCGGCGCCGCAGACCGCACCGGCCGGCGCGCAAACGGCCGAGCCAACCACCCTCACCATCGGCGAGCAAACCGCACCGCCAGGGGCGCCGGTGGTCGTGCCGCTGACGCTGTCCGCCCCCGACACCGTGAAGCCGGGCTCGATCGAGATTCGCGTGACCTACCCGAAGGCCACGCTGACCTTCGCGAAGCTGGACCCGAGCGGGCTCGCGCTGGGTGCATCCGCCACGATCGAGGCCAACGTCGGCAAGGGACCCGACGCCGCCTCGTCCACGCTGATCGCCACCATTGCCACACCGGCCGATCCCGCGGAACGCAAGGCGCTCGCGTCAGGCCTGCTCGCCTACATCGGCTTCACCATCGCCAAGGATGCCAAGCCGGGAACGACCGTCCCGGTCAAGCTGCAGTCGATCGTGCGCACGGCGGACGCCGAGGGGAAGCCGGTGGCTGCGGTGACCTCGGTCAATGGCAA
>Ga0310810_10009625_pt1 | contig 11190 bp, 10 predicted proteins | sample NCmetagenome_FD_207641 | JGI IMG/M metagenome (GOLD analysis project Ga0310810, IMG submission 207641) | Soil microbial communities from experimental microcosm in Duke University, North Carolina, United States - NC | ecosystem: Engineered > Artificial ecosystem > Soil microcosm > Unclassified ... | reverse complement strand
GTGGATCGGCCGGCTCGAAACCGGGTGGAAATCGACCGCCTTGGGCAAAGTGCGCTGCGGCTTGCCCTCGAAATCGATCATCACGACCGAGTTCATGAAGTGGCCGGTGTGAAGCATCTTGGTCAGGAGCTTCTCCTCGACGTGAATCGAAAGGGGCTCCTTCTTTTCGCCGTAGACCACGGCGGGTACCCGTCCATCGCGACGCAATGCTCGGGAGGCTCCCTTGCCAGCCCGGTCGCGCGCTTCGGCGGGCAGCGTCAGCTGTTCGCTCATTTTCGCTCGTTCCTTGAGTTAAGTTGCGCCCCGCCACGCCTCCAGGGATGACCATGGCCGGGGAGGGCGCGCACTAGTGCACGTCCCGTGGAAAAGCAAGTTGTCGCGTCAGTTTACGCGGGTCGAGGGGACGCCGAGCTCGGCGAGGCGGACCAGGACGCTGTCCTTGCCGGCAAGGTGGCCGGCCCCGACCGCGACGAACACCACGCCGGGAGTCTGCATGCGCGCCGCGATCCAGTCGGCCCAGCGGGCGTTGCGCTCGGTGAACATCAGCCGATAGGTGTCAGGCGACGAGCGGCGCAGCTGATCGAGCATGCGAACGAACACGCTCTGATCGCCCCGTTTCCACGCCGACTGCATCTCGGCCATGGTCGAGGACAAAGCTTCCATCGCCGCCGCTTTGTCTGCGGGAGTTCCGGGGCGCGCCTCGGAGTCCACCGGCGCGGGCGGCATATGGTTGAACATGCTGAGCTGGGAATCGAGCGTTTCGAGTCCTTCGACCAGCTTTCCGTCGAGATCCGCGGCGCGGCGCAAAACCATGTCGGCGCCGTTGCCGACCTGCATGCCCTGCGAGCGGCCGGCATCGATTGCCAGTCGCGTGGTGGCGAGGAACGAGGCCGACGGCGCGACCGATATGGTGCCGGCGCTCATCGTGAAGGACGGGCGCGGAGCGGCGGCGGGCGCTGGCCGATCGTCCGGGATCAGCGTCTCGAGCACCAGCTCGTTGGACGAATCGAAGGCCGATTTGACGGTCGAGCTGAGCCATTCCGAGCGCCCGTCGAGCGCATGGAAGGTACCGAAGATGTAGACTGTGGTGTCCTGGTCATGGACCACGAAGATCGCGGGCGTGGCGGGCTGAGCCTGTGGCGCTGCGGCGGCCAGCGCGGCTGCGGCGAGCAGGACATCGACCATCCATCACCCTCCCAGAAAAGGCGGTCCGGTCCAGGGACGGAGCGATGGCGGTGAGGGGACAATTCAAAAGGTGGCGAGACAAGCCCGCAACCCCCCTCAACGCGCATCAAGGCCCCCCAGCCCGATACAGCGGCGATTATGGTCTCCGAGGAGTTAACAAAAGTCTAGCGCAAACCGCTGTTTTGTTAAAAATTCTCGTTTCGGATCAACAACAAACAGCAGTGGCGCGTCACTGGACGCGTTCGACCTTGTAGCCGTCGCGCTTCAGCAGCTCGAGCACGGACTCGGTGCCGGCGAGATGCCCGGCGCCGACGGCGATCAGCACCGATCCCGGCTTGGCCATGCGCTGCTCGATCCAGCGGCTCCAATTGGCATTGCGACGGCTGAGAAGCGCCGCCTTGAGCTCGGGTGACGCGGCCAGGTCACGATTGAAGCTGCGGGCGATCGCGCTGACGTCACCGCGCGACCAGGCGCGGAGCATCGTCTGGAATGCGTTACGCATGCTCCCCTGGTCCTCGATCGCGCCTTCGAGCAGCGCGCGCTGCGCGGAATCGGGCAAGGTGTCGAAAAAGCCCAATTGCTCCGCATTGGTCTCCAACTCGCCAATCGGCTTGCCCGCGCTGGTGAAGCTCGTCCGAAGGGCAGTTTCGACGCCCTGATCGCCCTTGAGGCCGAGGTCCTTGAACTGGTTGCCGAGAAGCATGAAAGCCGCCGCCCAGCTTTCCATCTTGTCGAAGGCGGTGCGGGGAATGCCACTTTTCTTGATGGCCGCTTCGAGCGCCGGAACTTTCGAGGCCGGCACGCGCGAGGCGATCGGCGGAACGTTGTTCGAAAAGCCGAGCCTGGTCAGTATTCCGACCAGCTTCATCGGATCCTTGTCGTCGATGATGGTTTCGAGCACGAGTTCGTTGGAGCCGGCGACCGCCTGGTCGAACTTGGCCGTCCGCCAGTTGTATTTCTCGGGCAGCAAATGGATGGTGCCGAACAGGTAGACGGTGGTGTCGGCGTCGGACACGCTCCACAGCGCCGGGGCGCCCCTGGCTTCGGCGGCCTGGGGCAGGAAGGCGAGGCCGGCCGCGGCGATGAAAGCGGCGGCAACGCGGCGCAACAGAGACTTGAACATTCTCATCCTTTCACCGCCCTGTTGGGCGAACTCGCAGCTAAGCGCACAAGCCTTAACGTCCACTTGCCGCATCCGACCGCATCCGCCAAAGCCCAGCCAATGCAGACGGGGCCCGCCGCTTGAGCCTGAGATTCCAGGACCTGATCCTCACGCTCCACCAATATTGGGGGGCGCACGGCTGCGTCATCCTTCAGCCTTATGACATGGAGATGGGGGCGGGGACTTTCCACCCGGCAACCGTGCTTCGCGCGCTCGGTCCCGATCCGTGGAAGTGCGCCTATGTCCAGCCGTGCCGCCGGCCGACGGACGGCCGTTATGGCGAGAACCCCAACCGGCTCGGCCATTATTACCAGTATCAGGTAGTCCTGAAGCCGAGCCCGGACGACCTCCAGGACCTTTATCTCGGTAGCCTCGCGGCGATCGGTGTGGACCCGCTCAAGCACGACATCCGCTTCGTCGAGGACGATTGGGAGAGCCCGACGCTGGGCGCCTGGGGCCTCGGCTGGGAGGTTTGGTGCGATGGAATGGAGGTGACCCAGTTCACTTATTTCCAGCAGGTCGGCGGGTTCGAATGCCGCCCGGTTTCGGGCGAGCTGACCTACGGGCTAGAGCGGCTGGCGATGTACATCCAAGGCGTCGACAATGTGTTCGACCTCAGGTTCAACGACGCGGGCGTGAGCTACGGCGACGTCTTCCTCGAAAATGAGATCGAGCAATCGACCTACAATTTCGAAGTGGCGAACACCGAGCGCCTGTTTGAGGGCTTCCGCGAGGCTGTCGCCGAATGCGAGCTGTGTATCGAGCGCAAGCTCCCGATTCCGGCCTATGAGCAGGCGATCAAGGCCAGCCACGTGTTCAATACGCTCCAGGCCCGCGGGGTGATCAGCGTCGCCGAGCGGCAGGCCTATATCGGCCGCGTGCGCGACCTCGCCAAGGCGGCGTGCGCGGCGTGGATGGAGCGCTCGGGTGGCTGATTTTCTGCTCGAATTGCTCAGCGAGGAAATCCCGGCGCGGATGCAGGCCAAGGCCCGCAACGACCTCGCGCAGCTGTTCGCGGAGCGCACTGGCGAAGCGGGAATGGCGACGGGCGCGGTCGACGTCCACTCGACCCCGCGGCGGCTGGTGCTGATCGCGCGCGACGTTGCCGAGCGCACCGAAGCTGCCCGCGAGGAACTGAAGGGCCCGCGGGTGGGCGCGCCGGCGCAGGCGCTCGAAGGCTTCCTCAAGAAGACCGGTCTCGGGCGCGATCAGCTCGAGGAGCGCGACGGAGTGCTGTTCGCGGTGATCGAGCGGGCTGGGCGCGACGCTGCGGAGGTTCTCGCCGAGGCGGTTAGGCGGATTGTCGCCGACTTCCCCTGGCCCAAGTCGATGCGCTGGGGCGATGGCGACTTGCGCTGGGTCCGCCCGCTGCACGGGATCGTTGCGATCCTCGGCGAGGATATCGTCCCGGTCGAGGTGGATGGGATTGCTTCCGGAGCGACGACCGTTGGGCACCGCTTCCACCATCCCGGAGCGATCACCATCGGCGGGGCCGGCGATTACATCGAAAAGCTTCGCGCCTGCCACGTGATCGTCGACCAGGAAGAGCGCGAGAAGCTGATCCGCGAGGGGGCGGAGGAGGTCGCGAAGAAGGCGGGGCTGGCCCTGCTGCCCGACGAGGGCCTCGTGGTCGAGAATGCCGGGCTGACCGAATGGCCGGTGCCGCTGACCGGCCGGTTCGACGAGGATTATCTCGACGTCCCGCGCGAGGTGATCGTGCTCACCATGCGCACCAACCAGAAGTATTTCGCCTGCACGGCGAGCGACGGCGGGCTTGCGCCGGCCTTCGTGTGCATCGCGAACATCGCCGCAAACGACGGGGGCAAGGCGATTGCGGAAGGCAATGCGCGCGTACTCGCGGCGCGCCTCGCGGACGCGCGCTTCTTCTGGGAGCAGGACGTCAAGGTCCCGCTCGAGGAGCAGGCGAAGAAACTTTCGGGGATCGTCTTCCACGACAAGCTCGGGACAATCGCCGACAAGGTCGAGCGCGTGGCGCAGCTCGCGCGCTGGCTGGTGGAGCAAGGCATCGTCAAAGGCGCAAAGGCGGACCAGGTCGAGCGGGCGGCGCGGCTGGCCAAGGCCGACCTGGTCACCGGGATGGTCGGTGAGTTCCCCGAGCTACAGGGCCTGATCGGCGGTTATCTCGCCCAGGCGCAGGGCGAGCCCAAGGCGGTCGCCGAGGCCATCCGCGACCATTACAAGCCGGTGGGGCAGGGAGACGACGTGCCGACTGCCCCAGTGACGGTCGCGGTCGCGATCGCGGACAAGATGGACAGCCTGGTCGGCTTCTTCCAGTTTGGCGAGAAACCGACCGGCTCGAAAGATCCGTTCGCGCTCCGCCGGGCCGCACTCGGAATCCACAGCCTCATCATTTCGAACGAACTCCGCGTTTCGATGCGCGATCTCATCACCGCCGCTGCTCATCCGGGCGGTGCGAACGCGGGCCGCGACATCGCGACCTTCCTCATCGAGCGTCTCAAGGTGCAGCAGCGCGAGGACGGCGTTCGGCATGACATGATCGATGCCGTCGTTGCGGTCGAAACCGGCGGCGACAATGTCCGGATGGTCCGGCGCGTTAAGGCGCTGCAGGAGTTCCTTGGCACCGAGGACGGGACCAACCTGCTCACCGCCTACAAGCGCGCTTCGAACATACTCAAGAAAGAGAAATGGGATGTGGCCGGCGTTCTCACGTCGGCGGAGGAGCAGGGGATTCCGCAAACGGGCGAGGAAGATCCTTTGGTGCTGGTTGACGATCCGATCGTCGGCGAAGCGGTGGCCGAGATTGCGTCGGGTGAGGCTGGGGCCGACCTGCCGGAAGAGAAAGCGTTGATCGCCGCACTCGACAATGCGGAGCCCAAGGCGTCGGCCGCAATCGAGAAGGAGGATTTCACCGGCGCGATGGCTGCGCTCGCGTCGCTACGCAAACCGATCGACGACTTCTTCGATCACGTTACGGTCAACGATCCCGACCCAGCCAAGCGCGAGCGGCGGCTGAACCTGCTGATGCGCTTCCGCGACGCGGTGAACCGGGTCGCGGATTTCTCCAAAATCGAGGGCTAGACCGGCCGTTCGTCCTCGACGTCGCGGTCCTTGACCGCGGCTGCCCGAAGGCTGTCGCGCTCGCGCCATTCCCTCTCGCGCTCAGCGAGATCGCGCTCGATCCGGTCGACTTCGGCCTTGAGGCCTTCGCAGCGCGCGGCCTCTTCCTTGTAGCGGTGCTTCCACTTGTGCCGTCCGCCGGCGGTCATCCACATTCCGACGAGCAATCCGAGCAGGAAAACCAGCCCTGCGATCACCCATGTATTCGGGTCCGATGTGAAGCTCATTTCCAATCCCCAACTGCCTGGCCTTGCGGCTGTACGCTTGTGTGCGCCGACGTGTTCCAAGCCGCAAGCGGCGGGTAAGGATCAGCCGTTGATGAAGCTGTCGTGGATCGAACAGGCTGCCGGGCCGAGAATGACGATGAACAGCGTCGGCAGGATGAACAGGATCAGCGGTACGGTCATGATCGCGGGGAGCCGCGCGGCCTTCTCCTCGGCACGCATCATGCGCTCGTTGCGGAACTCGGCCGACAGCACGCGCAGCGCAGAGGCCAGCGGAGTGCCGTATTTCTCGGTCTGGATCATTGTCGTGACGACTCCGCGGACCGCTTCCAGGTCGACGCGGGCGGCGAGGTTCTCGAACGCCTGGCGGCGCTCGTTGAGGAAGCCCAGCTCGATCGCGGTCAGTCCGAACTCGTCGCCGAGCGCCGGATAGGCCTTGCCCAGCTCCTTGGCGACTCGGCCGAAGGCGGCATCGACCGTGAGGCCGGCCTCGGCGCAGATCACCAGCAAATCGAGCGCGTCGGGCAGGCCCTTACGGATTGCGTGGCTGCGCTTGGTGACCTTGTTCTTCAGCCACAGGTCGGGCGCCTTGTAGCTCAGCACGAGGATGCCGGCGACGGTGATGTAGCGGCGCAGCGCCGACCACAACGGGAAGAAGTCGAACACGTATATGAGCAGGATCGCGGCGGTCCCGAGCACCAGCGGCAGGATGAAGCGCGCAAAGATGATGAAGAAGGCGAGGTCCTTGGTCCGGATACCGGCCTGCATCAGCCTCAGCTGGGTCTTCTTCAGCTGGTCGTCCTGGAGCATCTTGAAGCTGGTCAGGATGCCGCGCACGCGGTCGGCCGCCTGGTTGCGGTTGGTCAGCTTCTTGCGCTTGTTGGTTGACGCGACGATGCCCGCCTTCAATTGCTCACGGCGCTCGTTCAGCGCCTTCACGCGGCGCGCCATCGGATCCTTGACCGTGGTCGCGGCGTAAATCGCAACGAGCACCGCCATGGTCGCAACCGCACTGAGGCAAGTCGCGATCCAGAGGACGTCGAAACCGAGGAGAGTGGGCCCTGCAGGCTGCATTGCTCTGGTTTCCCCCTAGATCTCGAAGTTGACCATCTTGGCCATGATGAATGCGCCGATGCTCATCCACACGAGGCCGCCAAGCCCCGCGACCATCAGTCGCTGGTCCTCGAAGAACCCGTGCATGTAGTGCGGGTTGATGAACCACACGAGGCCGAAGACGATGAACGGCAGCGAGCCGACGATCCACGCCGAAGCCTTGGATTCCGAGCTCATCGCGCGGATCTTGAGCTTCATCTGGGCGCGCTTGCGAAGCACGTCGGCCAGGTTCGACAGGGTCTCGGCAAGGTTGCCGCCGGTCTCACGCTGGATCGCCAGGGTGATGACGAAGAACTGGAACTCCGGGGTCCCGAGCCGGTCGGCGGTTTCCTGGAGCGCGGCCTCCATCGTGCGGCCGATCTTCATCTTGTCGGCGACCATCCGAAACTCGATGCCCACTGGACCGGGGATTTCGGTGGCGACGACCCCCAAGGTCTCCGTGATGGGTAGGCCCGAACGAAGGCCGCGCACCATCAACTCGATCGCGTCGGGGAAGTTGGCGGTGAACTTGCGCACCCGGCGCGCGATCATCTTGCCGATGATGAAGTGCGGGCCGCCGATGCCGACGAACAGGCCGAAGGTGATTCCGAGCAGGATCGGTGCGCCGCGAAGCAGCAGGAGGGTGAACACCGTGAGCGCCGTGCCGATGCAGATCATCGAATATTTGGCGAGGCTGATGTCGCGCCCGGTCATCTCCAGCCGCTTGCGCAGAAGCGCCGGCTTGGGGATCAGGGTCGAGGCATAGCCTTCGATACGGCTCGCGCGTTGCGCGAACAGCTTGCGGATCTGGGCCTGGGCGTTGCCGCTGATGACGTCGCCGTGGCGCTCCTTGACCAGCTCGATGCGCCGCTTGAGCGCCTTCGACGCCGATGGGCCGCGAAGCGCGAAGATGGCCAGCACCAGCGCTGCGCCGCCGCCGATCAGGAAAAGCCACAGAAGCATTTTCGCTCTCGCCTCTCACTCGTGCGCGTGGGACCGGTCTCGGCCCCGCACGCTCATTGGTTACGCCGCAGCCGGCTTCGGCTTCGACAGCATCGACTTCAGGCCGCCGACCAGCGACTTGGCGCCGGCCGCAGCGGCCGCCGCTGCCGTCGAGTCGCTGCCCGCGCCTTCTTCGCTCGCATGGCTCAGGACCATGCTCGAAAGCTGGACGAACGGAGCGCTCATCTTGCCGCCCGCGACTTCGGCCATCGGCTTGCCGAGCTTGGCGGCCTGGGCTGCCAGCTTGGCATCGACCGGGAAGGCGATGTCCACCTGGCGCTCGATCGATTGCTCGAAGTCCTTGCGGCTGATCTCCAGCGCGCCGCCCGTAGGCACGCGGTTGGCGACCACGACGATCTTGGTCTGCGGAGCGTTCGACTTGAGCCAGGCGAGGATCCGGATGGTGTCGCGGGTCGCCGCCAGGGTCAGTTCCGAGACGACCACCGCGACATGCGCGTCGTGCACGAGGTGCGGATACTGGATCAGCATCTGGCGCGGCAGGTCGAGGACGGTCGATTCGAACGCGTTGCGCATCTCTTCCTGAAGCTGGAAGAAGGCGGTCCCGTCGGTCACCAGCGGCTGGTGGATCGGAGCCTCGGCCGAAAGCACCGACAGGCGCTCGTTGGCGCGGACCATCGCGCGCTCGATGAACAGTCCGTCGATGCGGCTCGGGTTCTCGATCGCATCGGTCAGGCCGCGGCCGGGCTCGAGGTCGAGCGCCAGTGCGCCGGTACCGAAGTGGACGTCGAGATCGAGCAGCGCCGTGGTGCGGCGCGCCTTTTCGCCCAGCAGCCAGGCGAGCGAAGTCGCCATGGTCGAGGCGCCGACCCCGCCGCGAACGCCGATCACCGCGGCCATCACATGGGGCTTGTCGACCTGGGCTTCACCGCGTGGCCCGGACAGGATCGTCTGGGCGTGGATCCCGCTGGCGACGAGGTCGCGGTACAGGCGCACGTCGTTGACGGTGCCGGCGGCGATCACGATCGTGCCCGGCTCGCACACCTCGGCAAGCGCGTTGATGTCGTTGAGCGGGTCGGCCGATTCCGAAAGATCGACGAACAGGATGTTCGGGCTCGCGGACACCGACAGCGACTGGACCGCATTGCGAAGGCCGCCCTTGTTGACCTTCTCCGGCGACCAGCCGTGCTCGACCGCAACCGGGCGGAGCATGTCGGCGGTGGCATCGTCGCAGACGAAGGCGGTGAACGGATCGCGCAGCCCAGCGCGGGCCTGGAAAGGAGCGTTCATCACTTGTCGTCCTTCTTCTTGGTGCTGATGTCCTGCAGCCCCTTCTCGCCGCTCTGCGGAGCAGTGCGGTAGAAGGTGATGGCTTTGGTCGCGGACCGCACATCGGTCGTTCCACCCGGCTCGCGGCCGTGGACCAGGTCCTCGGGATTGGCGACCATCGCCGCCAGGTTCGAGTTCACCCCGCAGCCGAAGTTGGACATCGACCGGTTGTTGTAATTGGGCTGGGACGGAACCGTCCAGTTAGGGCATCCCGGAACCTCGGCGCGGCGGCGGCTGACCACCACCCGGATCGATTCACCGGGGACCGCGCCGGCGGTCACCGGAGCGCCCGGGGTCACGATCAGGCCGTAACGGCCGGCGATCGCGGCAACCTGCGCTTGGGCGCGGTCGGCATAGGCCCCGTCGACATAGACGGTATCGCCGTAACCAAGGCCGAGGCCCTGGAACCAGCCGTTGAGGCGCTCGCCTTCGCCCGGAGCGAGCACGCCGCCCGGAGCCGAAGCGTCGAACACATAGTCGGCGCTGGTCACGACCGGCACATTGACCGCGGCGAGGCCGCGATCGGGCAGGTCGTGCGGCGTGTAGCTGCAGCCAGAGGCCGCGGCCGAGGCCAGAACCAGAATGGCGAGCTTCGTACGCATCGTTGCGTCCTTCCTGAGAGCGCGGGTCACAGTTTGAATCCCGGAGTTGCAGCAGCGGCTCCGCCGGAGATGGCGGGCGCTGCCGAGGGAACCACCGCGGGCGGACCGCTGCGGCCGGAGAAGGTCTGGCCTTCGACGTTGAACTGCGTGTCCGTCGGAGCGCGGTAGCCGTCAGCAGGGGTCGCCAGCTGGGTGGACACCGGCTTCACCAGGTACGGCGTGACGATGATCACCAGTTCGGTCTCGTCGCGCTGGTAACCGGTCGAGCGGAACAGCATTCCCAAGATCGGCAGGTCGCCGAGGAGCGGCGCCTTCTCGATGTTGTTGCGGTTGCGGTTCTGAAGCAGGCCGGCGATCATGAACGACTGGCCGGAGCCGAGCTCGACGGTGGTTTCCGCGCGCCGGGTCGTAAGAGCCGGGACGAGAAAGCCGTTGAGCTTGACTGAGCCCGCATCGCTCAGCTCGCTGACCTCGGGACGGACGCGCATCGAGATGCGGCCGTCGGCCAGGACGACCGGAGTGAAGGCGAGGCCGACGCCATATTGCTTATACTCGATGCTGATCGAGCCCAGCGACTGGGAGATCGGCACCGGGAATTCGCCGCCGGCGAGGAAGCTCGCGGTCTCGCCCGACAGAGCGGTCAGGTTCGGCTCGGCGAGCGTGGTGATCAGGCCGTCGGTCTGGGCAAGGTCGATCGAGGAGATGATGTCGAGCCCGAACAGCTTGCCGCTGGCAGCCAGCGTCGAACCGATCGCGCTGCGGATGATCTGCCCGGTCGCATCGCTGGTCTCACCCGCGGGAGGCAGGAAGATGCCGCCGCCCTGGGAGATGCCGAACTTGAAACCGCTGGTCGGGTCGGACGTCAGCAGGTTGACGCCGATCTTCTTCAGCAGCGAGCGGTTGACCTCGACGATCTTGACCTTGAGCGTCACCTGCAGCGGCGTTGCCGTGCGCAGCCGGTTGACGACGCCATAAGTGGTGTCGTTACCGAGATAGTTGGTGACTAGGCGCTCGGCGGTCTCGGCATCGTCGGGAGACGCCACGGTGCCGGTCAGCAGCACGAGGTTGTTCATCGGCGTCGCCGTGACGTTCGCGTCGGGCATCGCCAGACGGAGCATTTCGTCGATCGAGCTGATGTTCTTGCCGACCCGGACATTGGCCGCATAAACCACGCGTCCAGATTTGCTGGTCGCGTAGATCGTAGTTTCGCCGCGCGACTTGCCGAAGATGTACAGCTGGCTCGCCGAGCGCACCTGGACATCCGCGATCGTGTCGTTGGCGACGAACACGTCGGTCATCGGGTCCGAAAGCCGAACCAGCGTACCCGTGCCCTGGCTCAGGTTCAGCGTTTCCGCCGGCCTGGCCGAGTGGCTCGCGGCAGCCGCTGGGCTGGCCACTCCGACCGCGCCAAGGCTCAGGGCCACGGCCGCCAGTGCAGTGCCGAGACGGGCCCGGCGAATGATCTTGAGACTATTCATTTTAGCGAGCTCCCACCGGAACGACGGTGACGTTATTGCCGCGTGCGACGCGCACGACC
>Ga0310810_10009624_pt1 | contig 11190 bp, 7 predicted proteins | sample NCmetagenome_FD_207641 | JGI IMG/M metagenome (GOLD analysis project Ga0310810, IMG submission 207641) | Soil microbial communities from experimental microcosm in Duke University, North Carolina, United States - NC | ecosystem: Engineered > Artificial ecosystem > Soil microcosm > Unclassified ... | reverse complement strand
CATCGCCGGGAGCTCGACCTTCCTGTCCTTGTTGGGAAGCACGACGTATTCTGCATTGCCCTTCCTGGCCGGCTCGGCGCCGCAAAAGACGAGCAGATTGCCGCCTTCGAAGACTTTCGCCTTCGCGGAGATTTCGTTTCTTCCGTCCACGACGACCTTGAGCGGCTGACGCGGCGTGTCGACCTCGCGTACCGTCAGGCGCGGATCGTCGGCGTTCACCGTCCCCGCCCCGCTGAGAATCGCGCACGCGCGCGCGCGCCAGCGATGGCCGTCCTTCCTCGCCTCGGGCCCGGTGATCCACTGGCTGCGTCCATCGGCTAGCGCAGTGCGCCCGTCGAGCGTCGCCGCGATCTTCATGCGCACCCAGGGACGGCCGCGCGTCATGCGCGAGAAAAAGCCGACGTTCAGCTCTTTCGCCTCGTCTTCCATCAGCCCGCTCTCGAACTGCACCTTCCGGCCGGACAGGATTTCCCCGCCATGAGCGGCCTTGGGATTCGGATCGAGAACGGCCGCGACCACGCGCTTGATTCCGCTCTTCGAAATCAGGTCCGTGCAGGGCGGCGTGCGGCCCTGATGGCTGCATGGCTCGAGGGTCACATACAGCGTCGCGCCTTGCGCTTTTTCCCCCGCCGCCTCGATTCCCACCACCTCCGCGTGCGGCCCGCCCGCCTTTTCATGCCAGCCCTCGCCCACGACCGCTTGTCCCTGCGTCAGCACGCAGCCCACGCGCGGGTTGGGAGTCGCCGTATAGAGGCCTTTTTCGGCAAGCACGAGCGCGCGCGCCATCATGGCGCGGTCGAAATCGGAGAACACGGCTACTTCCGGCGTCGCCGGGGCGATTTGACTTCCTGCACCGCTTCGCGGAAGTCGTCCGGCGTCTCGAAGCTGCGATACACGGAAGCAAAGCGGATGTAGGCGATCTTGTCGAGCTTGGCGAGCTCGCGCATCACCAGATCGCCCACGCGGCTGGTCGGGATCTCGCGCTCGCCGAGCGCGCGCAGCTTCTCCTCGATCCGGTCCGCCGCCTCGTCCACCTTTTCGGTCGCGACCGAGCGCTTCCTCAGCGCGAGCATCATGCTGCCGACGAGCTTGTCGCGGTCGAAGTCGGTGCGGCCGCCGCCCTTTTTTACCAGCCGCGGCATGCGCAGCTCGACCTTTTCATAGGTGGTGAAGCGCTTGTCGCACTTCGGGCACTTGCGGCGCCGGCGGATGACGTTCGTGCCCGGGTTCGAGCGGGTGTCCACCACCTGGGTGTCCTCGTTCGAGCAGAAGGGGCAGCGCATGCCGGAAAACTACACGTAAACCGGGAACTTCGCGCAGAGCCCCTTGACCTCCCGAAGCACCCTCTGCAGGGTCGTCTCCCCGGCCGGGTCCTCGAGGATATCGGCGATGAGGACCCCGAGGCGCTCGGCCTCGGCCTCGCCGAACCCCCGGGTGGTGATCGCGGGCGTGCCGAGGCGCACGCCCGAGGTGACCGTGGGCTTCTGCGGGTCGTTCGGGATGGCGTTCTTGTTCACGGTCATGTGCGCGCGCCCGAGCGCGTCCTCGGCGTCCTTGCCCGTGATGTGCTTCGCGCGCAGGTCGACGAGCATCAGGTGGCACTCGGTGCGGCCCGAGACGATGCGCAGCCCGCGTTTTTGCAGCGCGCGCGCCATCGCGACCGCGTTTTTCATCACCTGCGCCTGATAGTCGCGGAAGTCGGGCTTGAGCGCCTCGCCGAAGGCGACCGCCTTGGCCGCGATCACGTGCATGAGCGGCCCGCCCTGCACCCCCGGAAAGATGGCCGAGTTGAGCGCCTTTTCCTGCTCCGCGCCGGCGAGGATGAGCCCGCCGCGCGGCCCGCGCAGCGTCTTGTGCGTGGTCGAGGTGGTCACATCCGCGATGCCGATCGGGCTCGGGTAGTGGCCGGTCGCGATCAACCCGGCGTAATGCGCCACATCCGCCATCAGGATGGCATCGACTTCGTCGGCGATGTGCCGCAGCCGTTGCCAATCGATCTTCAGCGAGTAGGCCGAGGCGCCGGCGACGATCACGCGCGGGTTGTGCTCGCGCGCCAGCCTCTCGCACTCGGCGTAGTCGAGCACCTCATCGGAGTCGAGGCCATAGGAAATCGCGTGATAGAGCTTGCCGCTCACGTTGACCGCCGCCCCGTGCGTGAGGTGTCCGCCATGCGCGAGCGACATGCCGAGCAGCGTGTCACCGGGCTTGAGGTACGCCAGGTACGCCGCCTGGTTCGCCTGCGAGCCCGAGTGCGGCTGCACGTTCGCGTACTCGGCGCCGAACAGCTGCTTCGCGCGCTCGATCGCCACGTGCTCGGCCACATCGACGAAAGCGCAGCCGCCGTAGTAGCGCTTGCCCGGATAGCCTTCCGCGTACTTGTTGGTGAGGAGCGAGCCTTGCGCGGCGAGCACCGCGGGGCTCGCGTAATTCTCGGAGGCGATCAGCTCGACATGGTCCTCCTGCCGGCGGGCCTCCTGGCGGATCGCATTGCAGATTTCGGGGTCGGATTGCTCGAGCGAGGCGGCGGCGAACATGGGCGCGATTCTAGACGACGAGCGGCGGGGCGAGGTCCGAGGGCCGGTCGATATCGCGCACCACGCCCGGATCGCCGACCGGGATCTTCACCAGCTTGTCGGCGTGCCGCGCGAGGATTTGCCTGGCGCCCTCGTCTCCGGTCAGTTGCTCCATTTCTTTTCTGAAGGCCGCCGAAATGCCGACCGGATGACCCCGGCGCGCCCGGAAAAAGGGCGCGGCCAGCGGCGCGCCGTTCAGCAGCGCATCCCGCACCGCCTCGATCGAGCTGGGCCGGATGAACGGCATGTCGGCGAGCGCGATCAGGTAGCCATCCACGTCGCCTGCGGCGCGCACGGCGCAGGCGAGGCTTGCGCCCATGCCCTCATCGGCGCGCTCGCACACGACCGTTTCGATACCTTCCTTTTCGAGAAGCTTTTGCAGCTCTGCGGCGCCGGGCCGCATCACCGCCAGCACCCGCTCTAAATCCTTTTTCAGGTGGCGCGCGGATTGGATCGCGATCGGCACGCGATGGGGCAGCGCGTGCAGCAGCTTGTCGGAGCCGAAGCGGGAAGCCGAGCCGGCCGCGAGAAGAACCGCGGCGACCTTCAAGTACTTTTTACTTCACAAGCCGAAGGGTCGAAGCGCGCAGCAGGCTTGGCCGCCCACGAGGGCTCGCTCACGCCGTGGCGCACCGCGGTCATCTCGGCAAGGATCGCCACGGCGATCTCGGGCGGCGTCTTGGAGCCGAGGTACAGCCCCACCGGCCCGCGCAGGCGCGCGATTTCGCTCGCCGCGAGCTCGAACTCCTCGAGGCGCTTGCGCCGCGCGTCGTTGTTCTTCTTCGAGCCGATCGCCCCGACATAGAACGCGGGCGACTTCAGCGCCTCCATGAGCGCCAGGTCGTCCAGCTTCGGATCGTGCGTGAGCGCGACCACGGCGCTGTGCCCGTCCAGGTTCGCGCGCGCGACCACGTCGTCCGGCATGCCGCGATCGAGCTCGATGCCCTTCACGTCCCAGCCGTCCGCGTACTCCTCGCGCGGATCGATCACGAGCACGTGGTAGTCCAGCATGTGCGCCATCTCGGCGAGGTAGCGCGTGAGCTGGCCGGCGCCGATGAGGATGAGGCGCCAGCGCGGCCCGTGCACGGTGGAAAGCACCTTGCCATCGAACTCGAGCACATCCTTCGGACTCGCCGGCTTGTGGGTGACGCCGCCGCTCGCCATGTCGAGCCGGCGATTGACGAGCTGCTGCTTCGAGATGGTCTCGAGGAGCTCGCCAAGCCGGCTCTTCTCCGATACGGGCTCGAGCACGAGCTGCAGCGTTCCGCCGCACGGCAGGCCCCAGCGCGTCGCCTCCTCGTTGGTCACCCCGTAGGTGATCACCTGCGGCAGGTCCTTCGCGACCGCGCCGGCGCGCACCTTCTCGATCAGGTCGTCCTCGACGCAGCCGCCCGATACCGAGCCGACCACCTGGCCGTCGTCGCGGATCACCACGAGCGCGCCCACCGGCCGGGGCGCCGAGCCCCAGGTCTTGACGATGGTGCCGAACGTGACGCGATGCCCGGCCTTGCGCCAGGCTTCGGCGCTGCGCACCACTTCGATGTCGACGCTATCCATGAGGAAATCTTAACTCAACCCGGCAGCCCCGCCCGCCCTCGCCGCTGCCGATCTCGACTTCGGCGCGATGGGCAAGCGCGATTTCGCGCACGATCGCCAGGCCGAGCCCGCTGCCCGGCCCCGCAGTGCCCGGGATGCGGTAGAAGCGCTCGAGCACCCGCTCGCGCTCGTTCGGCGGAATTCCGGGCCCATCGTCTTCGACCTCGAGATAGGCGTGGCCGTTCCGCACGCCGGTGCGCGCGGTGACCCGGCCGCCGGCGGGGGTGTATTCGAGCGCGTTATGCACGAGATTGACGAACGCCTCGCGCAAGAGCAGCGCATCGCCGGCCGCTTGCGCCTCGTCGAGCTCGAAGCCGAGGTCGATGTCGCGCGCGAGGGCGCGATGGACCCATTCATCGGCCGCATCCGCGACCAGCGTGCGCAGGTTGACCGGCGCGGGCGGCGCCTCGGCGCTGGTGCCGCCGGGCTCGGCGCGCGCGAGCGCGAGCAGCTGGTTGGCGAGGCGCGCGGTGCGCACCGTGGCGCCGTGCATCTGCTCGAGCTCCGGCGTGCGCGCCTCCGGACCGGCCTGCGCGAGCGCGAGCTCGGCATGCGCCTGCAGGCCGGCGAGCGGCGTGCGCAGCTGGTGCGCGGCGTTGGCAAGGAAGCGCCGCTGGTTGAGGTTCGACTCGGCCACCTGGCCGAACAGCTGGTTCAGCGCGCCGACGAGGGGCCGTGCCTCCTCGGGCGCGTGGCCCGGGTCGATCGGCTGCAGGTCGCGCGCCGAGCGCGCGCGGATGTCCTGCGAGAGGTCCTCGAGCGGCGAGAGGCCGCGCTTCACCGCGAACCACACGATCGCGAGCGTGAGGAAGGCAATGAGGAGCTGAGGCGCGAGGCTCGAGAGCACGATGGTGCGCGTGAGCCGGTGACGCTTGTTGGTTGTCTCTGCGACCTGCACCGTGCAGATGCTGCCGCCGCAGGCCACGAGCAGCGCGACCACGCGGATCTCCTGCCCGCGGTACAGGCCGCCGTAGGCGATGACGCCGTCCTCGGGCGCCTGCCCGGCGGGAATCGGCGGCAGGCCGGGATCGCCCGCGAGGCGCGCGCCGTCGGGGCCGCGCACCAGATAGAAGATGGTGTCGTACTTGTCGGTGCGCAGCACCTGCTCGGCCGCGCCGGGCAGGTCGAGGTTGATCGCGCCGTCCACCGCGCGGATGCGCTCGCCGAGGGCGAGCGCCACGTCGCCGAGCGCCTGGTCGTAGGCATCGGTCGCGGGCTCGACCGAAAGGAAATAGGCGCAGATCGCGCCAAGGACGAGCAGGGCCGCGACCGGCGGCAGCAGCATTCGCAGCAGCCGCCCGCGCAGGCTACTCGCCAAGCTTCTCCTCACGCGGCAGGTCGCGCGCTTCGTCCCGCGCGTCGTCCCGGTAATCCTCCAGCATGTAGCCGAAGCCGCGCACCGTGCGGATGCGCACCCCCGCGGGCTCGAGCTTGGCGCGCAGGCGCGACACGTAGACCTCGATCGCGTTCGGGGTCAGCTCCTCGCCCCAGCTCGCCACCGCCTGGATGATCGACTCCTTGGAGACGATCTTCTCGATGCGCGCGAGCAGCACTTCCAGCACCGCCCACTCGCGCGCCGCCAGATCGAGCGGCTCGCCCCCGAGCATCGCGCGCCGCGCGAGCGTGTCGAGCACGAGCGGCCCGTGGACGATCTTGGGGCCGGTCTGCGCCTGCGAGCGGCGCACGAGCGCGCGCACCCGCGCGGCGAGCTCGGGCATGGCGAAAGGCTTCGCCATGTAGTCGTCCGCGCCCAGGTCAAGGCCGCGGATCCGGTCATCGAGCGCATCCCGCGCGGTGAGGACGAGCACCGGGATCTTCTGGCCCGCTGCCCGCAGGCGGCGCAGGACCTCGAATCCGTCGATCCCGGGCAAGCCCACGTCCAGGATCATCATGTCGAACCGTTCCTGCCGGGCGCCGAAAACCGCCTGCTCGCCCCGGCCGACCACGTCGACGGCATGGCCTTCACCTTCCAGGATGCGCGCGATTCCGCTCGCCAGCGTGGCGTCGTCTTCGACGATCAGGATGCGCACGCCGGTAATCATACCGCCTTGAAAAAACAGGCCCCTCTGCCGCGAAAACGGCCGAAAAGCGAAGACGCGCTGCTCTCCTTGCTCTTCTTCACGCGGGCGAGCCCCCGGCAAAAAGAAAGGGCCCGCACGAGGCGGGCCCAAATTACACGGCCGGGTGGAGGGTCCACGACCGCACTGCTGTCGAAGGATGCTGCGCCTGCAAGCTTGCGAAGGGCTGTCCAACAGCTTGCGCGAAGCTTGCAGGGCGTGACTGTTTCGATATTTCGCGCGAGAAATTTCAGGGCCCCGGCGAGCGAAGCCGGCCGACAGAGGCAGGAAAGTACGCCGACAGGCGCGCGAAAGTTTTTGCGTTTAGCATGCGCGCGGTGTCTTTCATCCGGTTTCGGCCAGCCCTCCTCGCCGCCGCGGTCTTCGTCGCAATCTGCACGCTGATCCGTGTCGCGCTTGCCATGCGGCCCGAGATCGCGGCGCTCGGCGCAGCAACCCTGGTGCGCAGCTTCGTGCTCGGCCTGGGCTTCGACCTGCTTGCCGCCGTCTACGCGTTCTCGCCGTTCGTGCTCTGGCTCGCGCTCGCGCCCGAGCGCGTCGCCCGCAGCCGCCCTTACCGCGGCCTCACCGTCGCCTTCTTCGCCGCGGCGTGCTTCGCTGCGCTCGTGCTCGGCGCCGCCGAATGGCTGTTCTGGGACGAATTCGAGGCGCGCTTCAATTTCATCGCGGTCGACTACCTGCTCTACACGCACGAGGTCCTCGCCAACATCTGGCAGTCGTATCCGACCGGAAAGCTCCTTGCCGCGCTCGCGCTCGGCGCCGCGGCGCTGACCGCGCTGCTCGCCCGGACGCTCTGGCACTCGAGCGCCGCGCCGCTCACGCGACGCAGCGCCGCCGCCGTCGTGCTCGGGCTGGCGGCGCTTCTGGCCGGCGCGACGCGCCTGGTGGACAGCGACATGAAGAATTTTTCGACGCGCGACGCGGCCAACGAGCTCGCCGGCAACGGCTTGTACGAGTTCTTTTCCGCAGCGCACCGCAACGAGCTCAGCTTCGAGCGCTTCTACGCCACCTTGCCAATCGACGAAGCGTTGGCAACGGTGCGCGCCGGCTTCGCGGGCGCGCTCTGGGTCTCGGACAAGCGCGGCGCCATCGAGCGCCTGGAGCCGGGCAGGGGCGCCGAGCAGCACCTGAACGTCGTACTGGTGAGCGTCGAGAGCCTGGGCGCGGAGTTCCTCGGGGCGTACGGCGATCCTCGCGGCCTCACGCCGAACCTCGATCGCCTCGCGCGCGAGAGCCTCTGGTTCTCACGCGTGTATGCCACCGGCAACCGCACCGTGCGCGGGCTGGAGGCGCTCGCGCTCGCGCTGCCGCCGACGCCGGGCCAGTCGATCGTGCGCCGGCCCCACAACGAGACGCTGTTTTCGCTGGGCAGCGTATTCGAGGACAAGGGCTACGGCGTGCTCTTTGCCTACGGGGGCTACGGTTACTTCGACAACATGAACGCGTTCTTCGACGCGAACGACTACCGCGTCATCGACCGTCGCGCCATTCCCTCCGAGCGCATCGAGTTCGAGAACGTGTGGGGCGTCGCCGACGAGCACCTTTACGACCAGGTCATCGAGGAGATCGACCGCGAGAAGGCGGCGCGGCCGGACCGGCCGGTGTTCGTGCACGTCATGACCACGAGCAACCACCGTCCCTACACCTACCCGCCGGGGCGCATCGACATCGCGCCGGGCACCGGGCGCGAGGGGGCGGTGAAATACACCGACTACGCGCTCGGCCGCCTGATCGAGCGCTCGCGTCATCACCCCTGGTTCCGGGACACCGTGTTCGTCATCACGGCCGATCACGGCGCCAACGCGCGCGGCACTTCGCGCATCCCGGTCGACAAGTACCTTATTCCGGTGATGGTCTATTCGCCGGCGCACGTCGCGCCGCGGCGCGTGGATCGGCTCATGTCGCAGATCGACATCGCGCCGACGCTTCTCGGCCTGCTCGATTTCCGCTACTACAGCAAGTTCCTCGGCCGCGACGTGCTGCATTCGCCGCCCGACTCGGACCGCGCCTTCGTCGCCAATTTCCAGGCGCTCGGCTATCTGAGGGGGGACCGGCTCGTCGTGCTCAACCCGCGGCGCTCGGTCGCCGCGCTGCGCATGGTCGCGGGCCACGGCATTCCCGCGGCCGATTCCGATCCGGCGCTGGTGAAGGAAGCCATCGCGTTCTACCAGGTGGCCTCTTACGTCTTCCGCAACGGCCTGTACCTGGACGAGGAGCAGGTCGCGCCCGGCGCGCGCGTCGCGTCGGTGCCTACTCCGCGCTAGAGTCCGGCGCAGCAGCCGGCGTCCCATGGGGTCGCCGCCGGCCGTGCAGGCGCGAGAGCAGCACATACAGCACCGGCATCACGAAGAGGACGAGCAGCGTCGCCGTCACCAGCCCGCCGATGACGACCACCGCAAGCGGCCGCTGGGTCTCGGCGCCGATGCCGTGCGAAAGCGCCATCGGCAGGAGTCCCAGCGAGGCGAGCAGCGCCGTCATGAGCACGGTTCGCAGCCGGGTCATCGCTCCCTGCTTCACCGCCTCCTCCGCCGACAGCCCGTGGTTCTTCAGCTCGTTGAAGAGCGAGACCATCACCACGCCATTCAGCACCGCCTGGCCGAAGAGCGCGATGAAGCCGATCGCCGCCGACACCGAGAGATAGATGCCCGTGACGTACAGAGCGAGGATGCCGCCGATCACCGAGAACGGGATGTTTAGGATGATCAGGATCGAGTTGCGGAAGGACTTGAACGCGTCGAAGAGCAGCAGGAAGATGATGAGGATCGAGATCGGCACGATGACCGAGAGGCGCGCCATGGCGCGCTCCTGGTTCTCGAACTCGCCCGACCAGGTGATGCTGTAGCCGTCGGCCAGCTTGACGTTCCTGCCGACGCGCGCCTGCATGTCGGCGACCACGCTGCCCATGTCCCGGCCGCGGATGAAGACGCCGATCGCGAACACGCGCTTGCCGTTCTCGCGCGCGATGTTCATGAGGCCGTCGACCGTGCGGAAGGTAGCGAGCTCGGAGAGCGGCACGTAGGCGCCGTCGGGGGTCGCCACCAGCAGCCCCTGCATGCGCGTGAGGTTGCGCTCGGGCTCGGCGAGCCGCACCGCGACGCCGAAGCGCCGCTCGCCTTCCCACATCTGCGTCACCTGCTTGCCGCCGAGCGCGGTCTCGATCACGTCCTGGATGTCGCCGACGTTGAGGCCGTAGCGCGCCGCGCGCGCGCGGTCCACGCGCACCTGGATCTGCGGCAGCTCGCCGAGGCGGTCGACGAAGGCGCGCGCCACGCCTGGGACGTTCTGCACCTGCTTGAGCACCTCGAGCGACTTGTCGCGCAGGATGTCGAGGTCGTCGCCGAACACCTTGACCACGATCTGGCCGTCGATCTGCGAGATCGACTCGAGCACGTTGTCCCGGATCGGTTGCGAGAAGGACGGCTCGAGTCCCGGAATGCGGCTGATCTCGGCGTCGATCTCGCGCAGCAGCGTCGGCTTGTCGATGCCGCGCTTCCACTCGGAGTCGGGCTTGAGGTCGACCAGGAACTCCGCCATGTTGACGAGCTTCGGATCGGTGCCGTCCTCGGGCCGCCCGGTCTTGGAGGTGACGTTCCCGACCTCGGGAAAGCGGCGGATCGCGGCGCGCACCTTGCCGGCGAGCTCCTGCGCCTCGGACACCGAGATGCTGGTCGGTAGCGTCAGGTTGATCCAGACCGAGCCCTCGTTCAGCTCGGGCAGGAATTCGCTGCCGAGGCTCGGCACCAGCGCGAGGCTGCCGGCGAGCGCCGCGATGGCGATCGCGATCACGGTCTTCTTGCGGCCGAGCGCCCAGGCGAGCGCGGGCTCGTAGAAGCGCTTCGCGCCCAGCACCAGGCGGTTTTCCTTCTCGGGCAGATCCCGCTTCAGCATCACCGCGCAAAGCAGCGGCACGAGGGTCAGGGACAGAATCAGGGCGCCGACCAGGGCCGACACCACCGAGTAGGCCATCGGCGCGAAGATGCGGCCCTCGTGACGCTGGAGCGTAAAGATCGGGATGTGCGCTGCGATGATGATCAGCATCGAGAAGAGCGTCGGCCGGCCGACTTCGACCGCGGCATCGAGGATGATGTGCTTGCGCCGGCTGTCGTCGAGCACTCTTGCGCCGTGCGAGGCTTCCGAGAGCTTGCGGAACACGTTCTCCACTACGATCACCGCGCCGTCGACAATGATGCCGAAGTCCATGGCGCCGAGTGAAAGCAGGTTGGCGGGAATGCCGATCCAGGTGAGCCCGAGGAAAGTCGCGAGCAGCGCGAGCGGGATGGTCAGCGCGACGATCGCGGCGGCCCTCACGTTGCCCAGGAACAGCCACAGCACGAAGGAAACCAGCAGCGCGCCCTCGACCAGGTTGCTGAAGACGGTCTTCAGCGTCTTGCCGATCAGCCACGTCCGATCGTAGATCGGCACCACCTTGACGCCCGGCGGCAGGCCGGTCGCGTTCAGCTCGTCGATGCGCGCGCGCACGCGCTTGAGCACGTCCGACGGATTCTCGCCGCGTCGCATCAGCACCACGCCGGTGACGATGTCATCCTCGTCGTTCTGGCCCGCGACGCCCTGGCGCGGCACCGCGCCAATCGCGACATCGGCGATGTCCTTGACGAGAACCGGCGTGCCGCCGCGCTCGGCTACGACCACGTTGGAGATGTCCTCGGGGCCCTGAAACAGGCCGATGCCGCGGATCAGGTACTGCTGCCTGCCCTGCTCGACGTAGCTGCCGCCGGCGTTCTGGTTGCCGCGCAGGATCGCCTGCGAGAGCTGCGCCAACGTGATCTTGTAGTCGCGCATGCGCGCGCCGTCTGGGCGGACCTCGTACTGCTTCACCAGCCCACCGAGCGTGGTGATGTCCGCCACGCCCGGTATCTGACGCAGCGCGCGCTCGACGATCCAGTCCTCGTAGGTGCGCAGCTCGCGCGGACCGACCCCCGGCG
>Ga0310810_10009622_pt1 | contig 11191 bp, 11 predicted proteins | sample NCmetagenome_FD_207641 | JGI IMG/M metagenome (GOLD analysis project Ga0310810, IMG submission 207641) | Soil microbial communities from experimental microcosm in Duke University, North Carolina, United States - NC | ecosystem: Engineered > Artificial ecosystem > Soil microcosm > Unclassified ... | reverse complement strand
GGACGCGCGCATCACGGCCGGCATCGATGGGTGTCGCGGCCTCGATCATGGTGCGTGGGTGCCGCTGCGCTGGATGTATCCGCACGCCGATATACCGATCGTCCAGCTCGCGGTGCAACCGGGACGCGGGACCGGGCACCACGTCGAGCTTGGCCGGGCGCTCACAGCGCTGCGCAATGAAAACGTGCTGATCATCGGCTCGGGCCACACGACGCACAATCTGCGTGACTGGATCGGTCATCGCGGCAAGGCCGAACCGCTTCGCTATGCCGTCGAGTTCGCACAGTGGCTCGACACGACGCTCACCGCGCACGACGAGCGCTCGCTCATCGAATACCGCGATCGTGCGCCCGATGCAGCGCGTGCCCATCCAACCGAAGAGCACTTCCTGCCATTGTTCGTCGCGTATGGCGCGGCGACGCCGGGTGCAGCGATCGAGCGCATCGTCGACGGCTACGAGAACGGCGCGCTCGCCCGCGACTCCTACCTCTTTCATTGACGCTACGCATGGCGAGACAACGCGAATATTCGCGTTGCGCTCGCGCGCGAAAGCTCTAAATTAATGAATCGTTACAAAAAACACGTTTGATCAGCGGGATCGGGCCACGTCGGCCGATGTCCGACACGGTAATAGTCCCGGCGCCGATTCGTTCAGCGGGGGACACGCCCATAAAGTGGACGGCGAGTCGCGTTACCGGAGATCGACATGAGCGTACGCAAATCCGCAGTCGTCCTGATCGCAGGCGCCGCCCTTCTCGGCGGATGCGCATACCCTGAACCCTATCCCGTCTATCAGCCGGCGCCGGTCGTCCAGCAGCGCACGGAGTATGGCGTCGTCGAATCGATCGAGATGTATCGCGACGGTAGCGGTGCACCGATTGGCCTCGGCACGATCCTCGGCGGCATTGCCGGTGGCGTACTGGGTCATCAGATCGGCAGCGGCCACGGCAACACGGCAGCGACGATCGCCGGTGCCGTCGGTGGGGCCGTTGTGGGTAACCAAGTCGAGCGCGCGAACGCCCGCGACCGTTATCGAGCCATCGTGCGGCTGGATTCAGGCGGCACGCTTGCGTTGAACGAATTCGGGGAAGGCGAGTTGCGCGTCGGCGATCGCGTTCGCGTCGTCAACAGCCGCGTTTATCGCTACTGATCGAGTTTCGCTGTAATTCGCCCCATGAAGAACGGAGGCACCATGCCAGAGGACCGCAACAGCACGTGCACGGACGTCCAACATCAAAGCGTTGCCTGCTTACAAAGCGACGTGCTGACCGACGATTTGATCCGGCTGCTGGAAGATTTCGAAGGGTCGATGCGGTTCGTTCCCGACTGGTCGGACGAGCCTTTCCGACGCGCGGCCTGAACGCCGCGCCGGCGGCTTGTCAGTGCAGCCGCTGCCGCGTCTTCCGTTTCGTCTCGTGCAGTTCGCGGCGCGATCCAGTCCCTCGCACCTCCGTCGCACGGCTACGATCCTGCCAGAAGCGGTAGATCAGCACTGAGGCGACCGGCAATTCGTCGACCAGGCTCGCGCGTTTCTCCTTGTCGTCGACCCATTCGGCAAATTCAGGATCCTGATCGCCGAACGCCAGCGCCTCGATCGGAAAAACCCAGTCGCGCGCATCCTGCGCGTCGTACAACGGCTGCCATTCGTCGTCGCGAAGCTTGACGCCCGACATGTAGCCTTCGCACCACGCCGACGCTTCGGGCGGCGTCTTGTCGGTGCGAGCCTTGTCTTCCGGCATGTACAGCAATGGCTTGAAACGCGTCGGCGATTCGCCGAGCGTTCGCTGGATGCCGACCATGTGCCGCAGCATCAAGCCCATGATCCGCTGCGCCTGTTCGCTGCCGGTGAACGCCGGGTTCGACGAGCGCCCGCCGTCGCTCCAGACCTGTGGAAGCCATTCGGACGGCTGCACGTTGTCCGGGCCGCTGACGATCGCTGTCAAGAAACCATCCAGCATCTCGAGATCCATGCAGTCCTGCGGCACGAGATCCGACGCAAGAAATCCCTCGAGCTCGTCGAGCTCGGGATCGGTCAACGGCTCGTCGAGCGCGCGCAATTCAGCCATGGGGGTTATCTTGAAAAGGAATTGCCCATCATCGCCCGTCGCGAGCCGTTAGGCAAATGTTCAATCCGCGCGTCCGGTTGTCGCAATGCGTGGACCACGGCGAGTATCAGGCCGAACACCACCACCGCACCCGCCTGATGGAGCGCGGCGAGCGGCAGCGGCACGCCGTTGACGAGCGTCGCAATGCCAAGCGACAACTGAACGATCACCATCGCCAGGAGCGCCGTGGATGCTCGCACCGCGCGACGCGACGCACCGTCGCGGCGAACGCGCCACGCAAGCACCGGAACGAGTACCGCAAGCAGCCAGCCGATCAGCCGGTGGTCGAACTGAACGGTCGCCATGTTCCAGAAAAAATTCTTCCACACGGGATCGAGCATCAGGATTTCGGCTGGAACGATGCGTCCATTCATCAGCGGGAACGTGTTGTACGCCAAACCTGCGCGAATGCCGGCAACGAAGCCACCCGACATCACCATGACGAACACGATGATCGCAACCGCGACGGCGAGCCCAAAAGGGCCGCGGCGAGCGAGCGAACGCGCTGTCGGGCTCGACTGATAGGCAAGCGACAGCGCCGTCCATAGCATCGCACCAAAAATTAAGAATGCGAGCGAAAGATGCGCCGTCAAACGGAACTGCGATACGCGCGGATCATCGACCAAGCCGCTCGCAACCATCAGCCAGCCGATCACACCCTGCAGGCCCCCGAGCGCGAAGATGCCCGCGAGCGGCCATGCGTAGCCGGGCGGAATGCGGCGCCGCACGGCGAACACGACGTACGGGATCAGGAACACGAAACCGATCGCGCGGCCGAGCAGTCGATGAAAGTATTCCCACCAGAAGATGCCCTTGAATTCGGCGAGCGTCATCGCGTGGTTCACGTCTCGGAATTCCGGCGTCGCACGATATTTCGCGAACGCGTCGTCCCAGTCGGCCGCGTTCAACGGCGGCAGCGTGCCGACGATCGGCTGCCATTCGGTGATCGACAGCCCCGAGTGCGTCAGCCGCGTGATGCCGCCGACCACGACCATCGTGAACACGAGCGCGCAGCAAAGCGCGAGCCAGATGACGAGCGGGCGGTTCGATCCGACATCGACCGCGCCGGCACGCGTGAGCTGCGCGGCCGCGATGTCCGGGTACGCCGTCGTCATCGGTTGAATCGCAGCATCATTGCGCGTGTGTGCCGTGTGCGGCCGCCGTCATCGGCTCGACGACGACGGACACGTCGACACTCCCCGCTTTCTCGAACGTCAACGTCAACGGAAATTTGTCGCCGGTGGTAAGCGGCCGGGTGAGCCCGACGAGCATCACGTGGTACCCGGACGTTCCGAGCGCCACCTTGGCCCCCGCCCCGATATCGATGCCCGCCACGGCGCGCATCCGTATGACGTTGCCGTCCATCGCCATCGAATGCAGCTCCACTGACGTCGCCGCCGGCGATGCGACGCGAACCAGGCGGTCCGCCGTCGTACCGCGGTTCTCGATCGCCATGTAAACGCCGCCGCTGCTGGCGCCAGGCGGGGTGGCGCGCGCGAACGGATGATCGATGTGAAGCCGCTGCAGCGTGTAATCATGCGCCGCTGCGGCAGCGGCAAATGCGAGCGCCGCCGCGACGGCGACGGCGCGTGGAAGTCGGTGCATCACCGCGATTTTACGCGCCGGCGTTGACAGCCGGATCGAGCCGCCGTCTAATTGGCCCGGCCACCTGACCAGAGCGCCCGCCGGAACCCGCCCGGCGCAACGCGCCAACAGGGCTTTTCCAACGAGGAGGTCCACCGAATGCATTCGCAAATCCGCGCGCTCGCGCGCCTGTTTGGCGCTGCGCTCTTGTTCGCAGCGCTCACCGTCTCCGCTCAACCGATCACGCTGCACGGCGCCGTGCAGTTCAACGACGATCACGCGTTCAACCGCGCGCTCGTCCGCTTCCAGGAGCTGACGGCCAAGTACTACGGCAAGCCGATCAATTTCGTGCTGCACAAGAACAGCGAGCTCGGCCTCGAGAAAGACTACTTCGCGTTCATGAACCAGGGAATCTCCGTCGATTACGGGATCGTGTCGCCGGCGCACATGTCGACTTTCTCGAAGGCAGCGCCTTTCATCGACGCCCCGTTCCTGTTCCGCGATCTCGATCACTGGAACAAGGTGCTCGACGCCGACACGCTGAAGCCGATCGCCGACGAGGTCAACGCCAAAGGCGACGTGATGCTGATCGGCTTCGCCGGCGGCGGCACGCGCAACATCTTCGCCAACAAGCCCGTGCACAACCTCGCCGAAATGAAAGGGCTCAAGGTCCGCGTGCAAGGCGCGCCGATCTGGAGCAAGACGTTCGCTGCGGTCGGCATGTCGCCAACGGTCATCGCGTACGACGAGATCTACAACGCCATCCAGAACGGCGTCATCAACGCCGGCGAGAACGAAGCGGCCGGTGTCGAGGCGATGAAGTTCTATGAAGTCGGGCCGAACCTCGCCATGACACAGCACGCGATCACGATCCGGCCGATCTGCTTTTCGGGCAAGACGTTCAAGAAGCTGCCGCCCGACCTGCAGGCGGCGATCCTGAAGGCGGGCAAGGAAGCGGGCCAGTACGGCCGTGAGATCGAGTCGTCCGAGGATTCCAAGAAGCTCGATGCGCTCGAGAAAGCGGGCAGGCTCAAGAAGATCGCGTTCACCGATCGCGCGCAGATGAAGAAGCTCGCCGATCCGGTCATGGCCGACTACGCGAAAGAGATCGGCGCCGCGGAGATCTACGCGAAGATCAACGCGATGTAACGTTTCGAAAAGACGAGGGTCCGGCGGCGGTCGCAAAGGCCTTCCGCCGGACTTTTTTTGCGCAAACGAACCGGAGGCCGGCATGAGCAAGCTCATTGCAGCCTATTGCCGCCTGCTGAACGTCCTGCTCGTCGTCAGCGTCGCCGCGCTGCTCGTGCCGGTCACGCTGCAAATGATCTCGCGGCTGACGGGACTCATTCCGGCGTGGATATGGACCGAGGAGATGGCGCGGTTCCTCTTCATCTGGATGGTGATGCTCGGCGCGATGATTGGCGTTCGCGAAGGGACGCACTTCGAGGTTGACGTCTGGCCGCAGATGAAGCCGCGCGCGAACGCAGCGCTCGGGCTCGTTTCGATGACCTTCGTGCTGATCACCGCACTGATCTTCGTCTACTACGGCATCAAGTTCGTGCAGTTCGGCTGGAACCAGACGTCCGAGCTCGCCGACCTGCCGATGGCGTGGATCTTCGTCGCGTGGCCGCTGACCGGCGCGACGTGGCTCTTGTTCGGCATTCCGCGTTTTCTCGCCGACATCCGCATCCTTCGTTTCGGGCCTTCCCCGGCGGACGTCGCGATCGCGCGCGACATCGGCACCGGAAGCCTCATCTAAGGCGACCGATGAGCGCCACGATGACACCTGCCGTCGCCGCGCTGTGGCTCTTCGGCGGTTTCTTCCTGCTGATGATCCTGCGCGTGCCGGTTGCGTTCGCGTTGGGTTTGGCGTGCCTGCCGGTGCTGATCATCGAGCCGCGGCTGTCGCCGATGGTGATCTTCAACACGACGTTCAAGGCATACAACTCGTTCATCCTGCTCGCGGTGCCGTTCTTTTTGCTGACGGCGAATCTGATGAATGTCGGCGGTATCACCGATCGGCTCGTGCACTTGTCGCGAACGATGGTCGGCACGTTCCCCGGCGCGCTTGCGCAGATCAACGTGCTGTTGTCCGTATTCTTTGCAGGAATCTCCGGCTCGTCTACGGCCGATGCCGCGAGCCAGGGCAAGATCTTCATCGAGGCGCAGGTGAAGGAAGGCTACGACCTGTCGTTCTCGATTGCGATCACCGCCGTTTCCGCCGTCCTCGCCGTCATCATTCCGCCGTCGATCCTGATGGTCGTCTGGGGTGGCGTGCTGCAGGTGTCGATTGGCGCGCTGTATCTCGCCGGCGTCATCCCCGGGCTCCTGATCGGGCTCGCGCAGATGGCGACCGTGCACGCGTACGCGAAGATTCGCCATTACCCGACGTATCCGCGCTCGTCGTTCAAGGAGTTCATGAAGGCGGGCCTCGTGTCGCTGCCGGCGCTGATGACGCCGTTCATCATCGTCGGCGGCATCCTGCTCGGCTGGTTCACGGCAACGGAGTCGGCGGCGGCCGCCGTCATCTACGCGGCAGTGCTATCACTCGGCTTCTACCGCGAAATGGGACGCAAGGAGCTCTATGACGCGCTGCTCGAGACCGGGAAGCTGTCGGCGATCGCGCTGTTCTGCGTCGGCACGGCGTCGATCTTCGGCTGGCTGCTTGCCTATTACCAGATTCCCAAGGCGCTGCTCGCGAACGTCGCGACATGGGGCATGGGACCGATCGGCGTCGGCTTTTTCATCGTGTTCGTTTTCCTCGTCGTCGGCTGCTTCCTCGACGCGATCCCGGCGATCATCATCGTCGGCACCGTGCTGCAACCGCTCGCGGAGTCGGTGCACATGCACCCGGTGTCGTTCGCGATCATCAGCATCGTCGCGCTCGCCTTCGGGCTCGTCACGCCGCCTTACGGCATGTGCCTGATGGTGTCGTGCGCAATCGCGAAAGTGCGCCTGCGCTACGCGCTGAAGGATACGATGATCATGCTCGTGCCGATGCTGCTCGTACTGGCGGCGATGATCGTATGGCCGCGGATTCCACTGTGGCTGCCGGAGCTCATCCGGCCGGACTTCCTCAACTAGGGCCTGTTCACACTATGGCTGCGAATGCGTTGCACGGCGAAAATGGCATTGCGCGAGGCGCGAAAGCGAAGGCGGACCGACCGTCCGGCGAGCTTTCGCAACACTGCGAAATGCCATTTTCGCTGCAACCCGACGGGAACGGGCGTTCGCATTCGTAGCCATAGTGTGAACAGGCCCTAAGTGCAACGATGCTGCAATTGAAACCGTTGGCACCGGGCTTCGGGCTGGAAGCGATTGGCGCCGATGTGTCGCACCCGTTATCGGATGCGGATTTTCGCGAAATCGAGGCCGCGTTCTACGAGGGCCAGGTGCTCGTGCTTCGCGGCCAGACGCTGACACCCGAGCAGTTCGTCGCGTTCGCGCGGCGGTTCGGCCCGCCCGAGCCGCACGTGATCGACCAGTTCCATCATCCTGCCGACGCGAACATCCTGATCCTGTCGAACCGGGTCGAGAACGGCAAGCCCGTTGGGCTCGCCGATGCCGGCACGTATTTCCATACCGATTATTCGTACCTCGACGTTCCGGCGCGAGCGACGACACTCTATTCGGTCGAAGTGCCCGCGCGTGGCGGCAACACGCTGTTCGCGAATCAGTATGCCGCCTACGATGACCTCACCGACTCGATGAAGCGTCGCATCGAGCCGCTGCTTGCGATCCATCACTATGGCAATCGCAACAACGAGGACGAGGCGACACGCACCGTCGCATCGCTTTTGACCGATGCGCAGAAGGCGAAGATGCCGCTCATCACGCATCCGGTTGCGCGGCCTCATCCAGTCACCGGGCGCAAGGCGCTCTATGCGGTTTCCGGCAGCTCGTTCGGCATCGTCGGAATGCCGGACGACGAAGCGCGTGCGCTGCTCGATGAGCTTGCTCGCCACGCGACGCAGCCCAAATATCAGCTCAGTGTCGCGTACGGCATTGGCGACGTCGTCATCTGGGACAACGCGTCGCTATTGCATTCGGCAACGCTCGTCGATCCGCAGCATCCGCGCACGCTGTGGCGGATCACGCTTAAAGAGTCGTCGGCGGACGCCCGCGCTGTGCAACTGCTTGCGCCGGCGTTCGGCGAAGAGGGTTCACCGAACGGCCGCTAGTGCATCGAGGAGCGGCACGTCGAACGCACGCTCGACGAGCCAAACCGACGCGATCGCGGCAATGGCAACCGAGCCGCCAGCGAACACGAGCCTCCGATACGTCCACGTCGACCGTAGCGCGAAAGCGAGTGGCAGAAACACCAGCACGATCGCGAGCTGACCGCTCTCGACGCCGAGATTGAACGCAGCAAGGGACAACGCGAGCGAACCTGTCGGCAAGCCGAGGTCCTGCAGAGCACCTGCGAATCCGAAGCCGTGCAGGAGCCCAAAACCGAATGCGGCCATCCAACGGCCGTTCGCCACGACGGGAAACAGGTTGTTGAGCGCAGCCAGAACCACCGACAGCGCGATTCCCGACTCGACCCAGCGCGAAGGCAATGCAACGATCGACAGTGCCGCGAGTGTCAGTGTGATCGAGTGGGCGACCGTGAAGGCCGTCACGACCTTGGCGACATCGATGAATGAGTCGCGAAACGACGGGCCGGCAAGCCATAGGCCGCGGCTCCGCACGAGCACGGCGGGCAGCAGCAACGACAACAGGAACAGAATGTGATCGAACCCGGTCCAGATGTGCCAGATGCCCTCGTTCGCGTACGTCGTGAACTGACTCCACCAGCCGCCGCTGTCACCGCCGACGATGCGGTGTGGTGCATCGGCGCTGAAGACGACGCTGCGGCTCACGGCGCCCTCGACTAAATTCAACAAGCCGCGATGCTGCGGGTCGAGCCCTTCGAACAGTCGGTAATCGAGCGCGAGTGTCGGTCCACCCTGCGGACACGTGCCGATGAACCTGATTACCGCGTAGGTGCCATCGGTATGCGTATCGATCAGCTGCTCGGTGGGTGACAGCGCGCAGCGCTCACCCGCGGAAGACACCTGCAACCGCGACAACGCGTAGGCGGCGATATCGGAGCGACGGCTGCGGACTTCGCCCCACGTGATGTCGCCGTCGCCGTTGGTGTCGAGCTGAATCGCGTTGTCGAGATCACGCAGCGCAATGTCCCACTGGCCGTGCAGCGATAGGCGGTCGCGCTCGAGCGTGAGGTAGGCATCGCTCGCCTTGTGCGCGAGCGCCGGCAGGGCAAACAGCATTGCCGCAAACCACGTGACGCACCGGATCATTGCGTTCGCTCCGCGCGCACGAGGCGCGTCACGTCCTCCATCCGATTGGCGGCGATCCAGTCCGTTGCCACTTTCACGGTTTCTGCATCGCCGGCCGATTGCGCAGCCTCGAGCAGGATGCGCAGATCAGCGGGTTCCCGTTGTACAGACCAATTGGCGCGCGCGAGCGCGAGTGCCCCTCGGTCGTCGTGCTCGATCGCGAGACGAAAACGCGCCTCTTCGCGGCGATGAACGCTGTCGCCGCGGCGGCGCGCCGCATCGAAGCGCGCGGCGAGGTCTTCCTTGTGCCGCGCGAAGGAAACGCTTTCGTCGGGAAGTCGCTGCTCGGCAAGGGCAAGCCGCAGCAGCAGCCCATCGTTACGCTCGTCGCTGCGCAGCAGCGGCTCGACATCGCGAGCGCGGTTCTGATCGAGCAGAAAATCCGCGTAAGCGCCTTTTAGATAGGCGTCGCGTGGATCGAGCGCGAGCGCTGCGCGAAAGTGGCGATCTGCCGCAGTGGCATCACTTCGCCGCGCGGCGATTTCGGCCAAGAGCGTCAACGCCCACTCGCGCACGTCGGCATCGCCCCCCCGATGCTCGAGCGCTCGCAGCAGCGTTTCGTAAGCATGAAGCGAATTGCCCGACAGGCTTGCCGGCGTCGCGTCGCACGCCGCGACAACGATCGCAGCGGAACGGCCCGCAAGCGCTGCGCAGTCGCGCCGCGCATCGGCATAACGACCGACGACGCCGAGCACCGTTGCGCGCGTCAACCGCGCCTGCGCAAAGGAGGGTTGCGCGGCGAGCAGCCGGTCGAGATCATTGATCGAGCCGCCGAAGTCGTGCTGGCTCTGCTTCAGCGTCGCACGCAGCAGCAGTGCAGGCGCCGGCACGTCCTCAGGCAGCCACCATGGCGCAAGCGCGGCCTGCGCCTGGCCGAGAAAGCGCGGATCACCGAGCGTGCGCGCCGCGTCGAGCGCGTTGCGCGCCACGGCAAGCGCGCGCTCGAGATTGCGCGGATTTCTCGTCAGCTCCGCGCGCATCCGCTTCAACTGCGCGAGTGCCGGATCCCCTTTCTCGGGCAGCCGCTCGAGCACGACGGCGTCGTCTTCCGGAACATGAGGTGCGCCCGTCGCAGAATTTGCGAGCGTCGCAAGCGCAGCCACGCACAGCAGGATTCGCCAGTTACGCATTCGCGTCTCTTTCAAGTTGCTCCCGGCAACGACGAGCCTGTGTGCATGGCCGCGCGAGCGCTGCTCAACGGCCGCTTCGCTTCGCGGCCTTGATCGCGTTGTCGTCGTTGGGCGAGCCCTTCAACGGTGCGCGCAGGTACGGATACTCGTTAGCAAAAAATGCCGAGCTGATGTACGCACCATCGGTGTAATGCAGCGCGCCCGCGGGCGCATCGGCGGGTTTGCATCCGCCGAGGTTCAGCGTGCACAGAACACCCATTGCGACACGAAGCTCGATGTCGACGACATCGTCACCCGGCCGACGGCCGTTAGGAAAACCAGCGTTGTCGCCACCTATCACGCCGAGCCGGTTTTGGGCGGGTCCCGGTGTGGGCGCAATCGCCGTGTTGAGCCGCAGCATCTCCGACGGCGTCACGCTTGGGGCTTTGTTGAGCCCGTCGATACCCGTCAGGAACGTGGCGACGAGATCCGTGCGCGGGAAGTTCGTCGGCGCTCTGACACCGGCGGCGCCAAACAGCGCTTCGACCAATGTCGGCAGCGTCGGATTGGTCACATAGTCGATGAACTGGCCGTCGTCCTTCGGCTCGCTGGCGTTGAACCTGTTCTTGTCCTTGAGACCGATGACGATCTCGTTGACGAGCGGCATGCCGAGCCGCGAAACCTGCACGTAATCGCCATTCTGTGACGTCGGATCGAGACCCGCCGATGGTGACTTCGACGCAATGCGCGTCATCGGCACGCTCGCCGTCGTCCACCCGCCGACGATCGAGCCCTTGCCCTGCGTCAGGCACGCGATCGGCGCTTCGAGAATGATCGACGTCACGTTGGCGTCGGCGAGCGAATCCGTTGTCGCGAATTCAGCCAGCGGATTGAGCTCGGTGGCCGGGTATTTGATGTTGATCAAATCGAACGTCTCGCCGAGGTTGACGACGAACGGGTCCTTCCGCTGGCCGACGAACACGCGACCGGTGCCGTCGCAGCCGGGAATGCTGATCGTCGCGATGTGCTTGTTCGCGTAAGCGATGTAGTT
>Ga0310810_10009621_pt1 | contig 11193 bp, 14 predicted proteins | sample NCmetagenome_FD_207641 | JGI IMG/M metagenome (GOLD analysis project Ga0310810, IMG submission 207641) | Soil microbial communities from experimental microcosm in Duke University, North Carolina, United States - NC | ecosystem: Engineered > Artificial ecosystem > Soil microcosm > Unclassified ... | reverse complement strand
GCGTGGCCCGGCCACTGCGAGAAACGCTGGGGGCCGGCCACGTCATATGGTACACAGTCACGGCGTTCCGTAAGGCGCTCTCCGCCGTCGGGGTCGACCTCGTGGACGCGCGCGGATCGCGGAACTCGACCCGTATTCTGCTTCACCGCTTCTCGCGCAGCCCATTAGCGACACGCGCAGTTCTGAGTACCGGCACCGCGTTGCTCAATCTCACCGGGCCCCTCGTCGGCCTGGCCAACCAGATCCTGGTCGCGGGGCGGAAGCGGTAACAATTCCACCGCAAGATCCGGGTAGCCCCGGGCCCCGTTTCCAACCAACGTGAATCCGTCGATCGTCGTGGAGCAACCGGCTCGACGGCACGTCCTTACATTGGGGAGGAAACGGAGATGGCGACGGCAGTGAGCCCACTCAGGGAGCAGTCAGCAAGAGGCCTGGACGACGGCGTCGCCTGGGCGGCGGTGGTCGCGCGGGACGCCCGGCGCGACGGTGAGTTCGTTTACGCCGTGGGAACGACGGGCGTCTATTGCCGGGCCAGTTGCCCCTCGCGGCGGCCCCTGCGAAAGAACGTCACGTTTTATCGCAGCCCTGCGGAAGCAGAGGCCGCCGGATACCGGGCATGCCTTCGCTGCGGGCCACGCGACGGGAAGAAGCCGATCGAGCTCGCGGTCACCCGCGCGCGTCGTTTTCTCGAAGCGCATCTGGACGAGCCGGTGACGCTGCCCAAGTTGGCGCGCGCGGTCGGCCTCAGTCCACATCATCTCCAGCGGGAATTCAGTCGCATCGTCGGCCTGTCGCCTCGACGGTACGCCGCCGCTTTGCGGGCCGACCGGCTGAAGGCAGCACTGCGCCATGGCGCCACGGTGAGCCGGGCGACGTTCGACGCTGGGTACAGCGCCAGCAGCCGCGTGTACGAGGCAGCCGACACGCACCTCGGCATGACGCCGGCAGCCTATCGCCGCGGCGGCAGGGGAGAACGGATCCGCTACACCACTCGATCCACCAGGTTCGGACGGGTTCTGGTGGCGGCCACCGCACGAGGCGTCTGCGCGGTGCAATTGGGGCCGGACGACGCCACGCTGGAGCGGGGCCTTGCGGCAGAGTATCCCAATGCCGCTCGCGTGCGAGTGGAGTCGAAAGAGAGCAGGGAAGAAAACGGTGATCTGCGCGGCTGGGCTGACGAGATCGTGAAGCACGTGGAGGGCGCAATCGGCTCGATCGACGTCCCGATGGACGTGAGCGGTACGCCGTTCGAGGTGAAGGTTTGGCAGGCTCTGAGAGAGATCCCGTACGGGCAGACCCGTTCCTACTCCGAGGTGGCGCGGTCGGTCGGGCGGCCGAGAGCGGTTCGCGCGGTTGCCAGTGCCTGCGCCCGGAACCGGATCGCCCTGGTCATTCCGTGCCATCGGGTGGTGCGTCAAGGTGGCGATGTCGGCGGCTACCGGTGGGGGCCCGAGCGTAAGCGCCAGTTGCTCGCCCTCGAGCGAGAGCACCGAGGGGAAGCCCGTGCCTGAGATGGCTTCGGCAACACGGCGACATCTGCGTCGGGCGGCGAGGTCCCGCGGCGTAAGCGTGGCAGCTCCTCAACTCGACTTCGATTGGGCCAGCCGATTCCTTCAGCGTCGGATGGTGCCGTCGGTCGAGATGATCACGGGCGACCAGATCGAGCGGGTCGTGTGGCTCGATACGCGTCGACGTCCAGTCGCCGCGCGCGCCGTGCGGCTCTGCATTCGGCACGAGCTGCCCCGGCGCAGGACAACTCGGCAGACAATCGGGCGATTGACCATTTCAGCAACGCCCGACCTACCGGCGGCGACGGTTCGCGCTGCGATCGTTCGGATGTTCGATCTCGACGCCGACCTCGGCTCGTTCCGGGCCATTGCTCGGCGCGACCCGGTGCTCGCGCCTGTTGTCGCGACGAACCCGCCGGGCCTCCGGCTCCTTCAGCTGCTCGATCACTTCGAGGCCCTGCTTCGGGCAATCCTCGGCCAGCAGGTGAGTGTGGCGGCGGCGAGCACGATGACCGACCGGTTGGTGCGGCGAGTCGGCACACCCGGTCCGCGGGCGTGGACGAGCGATGTGGTGCCGCTGCTTCGGCCACGCTACGCCTTTCCCAGGCCGGGGGCCGTTGCCGAGCTCGGACCGGCCAGACTGCGAGGACTTGGGCTCACCCGCGCCAAGGCTGCCGCAGTACACGGCGCCGCGACGGCCGTGGCGAGCGGACAATTGAATCTGGCCCGCCTCCGAGTCGCGAGCCCGGACGAAGCCGACCGAATGCTGCTCTCGCTCCCGGGGGTCGGCCCGTGGACTGCGACCTACGTCAGACTGCGTGCGCTGGGCGATCGGGATGCATTCCCTGCCGCCGACCTGGGGCTGATCCGAGCCCTGACCGCTCTGGGCGTTACGCGCGACCGCTTCCAGGCCGTCGCGGAGCGCTGGCGTCCCTGGCGGGGCTACGCGACACTGCACCTCTGGCAGTCGCTTGGCTCTAGCGCACCGGTGCTCGCATGACCCGCGTCATCAACCCGAGCGCTCTGGGCACCCGCGAGCCAGGAGCCGCGGCTCTCCCTCAGGCAGCCACGATTCAGGCCCGGCTTGCCGCGCTCGACTGGGCTCGGATTGAGGCTGATCTCTGGGGCCGCGGCTATGCGCAAACCGATGCCGTCTTGACGCTGGAGGAATGCCGCGAGCTGGTAGCGCTCTATTCCGATGACCTCCGGTTCCGCAGCCGGATCGACATGGCGCGCCATCGCTTCGGGGAGGGTGATTACAAGTATTTCGCAGAGCCGCTTCCCGGCGTGGTTCAGGCGCTCCGCAGCCATGCATATCCTCGGCTCGCCGCGATCGCGAATCGGTGGAACGACGCCCTCGGCATACCCGATCGTTATCCGGCCACGCTCGAGGCATTCCTGGCGCATTGTAAGTCGCGAGGGCAGACCAGGCCGACGCCGCTGCTGTTGCACTACGAGGAGGGCGGCTACAACTGCCTGCACCAGGACCTGTACGGCGAAGTCGCGTTCCCCTTCCAGCTGCTCGGCTTCCTCAGCCGCCCGGGGGAGGATTACGAGGGTGGTGAGTTTCTGCTGGTAGAGCAACGTCCGCGGGCGCAGTCCGCGGCTGAGGTGGTGCCGGGCGCGCAGGGCGGGCTCGTGTTCTTCACGACCCGGATTCGGCCGGTTCGCGGCGGGCGCGGGTACTATCGGGCCAACGTCCGACACGGCGTGAGCCGGGTCCGCCGTGGCACTCGCTACACGCTGGGCGTCATCTTCCACGACGCGAAGTAAGCCGCCGCAGCACGCCGATCAGTGGCGGTGCTCGCTCATCAAAGCAAGCACGTTCCCCTCGCTGTCCCGGAACTCCGCCAGCCAGACGTCGCGGTCGGGCAGGCGAGCCACGACGTGCGGGTCGCCGATGAAGCGCACGCCCCGGGCGACCAGGGCTTCGTGCGCTGCTTTGATGTCGTCCACGCCGTAATAGAGAATCGAATTTCCCTTGGGCGCCTCGGCGCCTTCCGGCAAACTCAACATCAGGCGCACCCCGCCGCAATCGAAGAACGACAATCCCGGCGGTACACGGAAGAGCAGCGTCATGGCTAAGGCATCCCGGTAGAACGCGGTCGCACGCTCCACGTCCTGCACGGTTATGGCGATCTGGTGGATGCGGCGGAGGCCGAAATCGGCGCCGGGGTTGGTGGGAGACATGAAGCCCTCCGGATGAGGGGTCGGTTGCGGCCGAGCGGCCGGCGCGCTAGCATTCCCTTAGCAAAACTAATTAGCTAAGCTAACTATCTTCACGATACGCCATGTCGACCGATCGCGCAAGCCTCCGGAACGAGCAGCTCGCCGACCGCCTCCACTCCGCGGCCATTCACCTCCTGCGCCGGCTGCGCCGGGAGGACGCCGCGAGCGGGTTGAGCGCCCCGCGCCTGTCTGCCCTCTCCGTCATCGTGTTCGGCGGCGGCCCCGTCACCCTGGGACAACTGGCGGCCGCGGAGCAAGTCCGGCCGCCCACCATGACCCGCCTGGTCAACGCATTGGAGGCCGAGGGTCTGGTAACCCGGCACCCCGACCCGGGCGACGGCCGAATCACTTATATCAAGGCCACAGCGCAGGGGCAGGCGTTGCTGCGCGCCGGGCGCACGCGGCGGGTTGCGGCCCTGGCCCACGAATTGGCGAACCTGAGCGCGGCAGACCGGGATGTGCTGGGGCGAGCCGCGACTGTGCTGGAGCGGATCGCGTCCGCGCGAGAGTAGATTGCGCCGCACCATGTCTGCCCTCTCTGTGGGTCGCGCCAGCCGGGTTCTGCTGCTGCTTCCGCTCGCCTCAGTGCTCTGGGCGCAGAGTCCGTCGCCATCCCCCAGCAGTGCATCGCTCCGGGGGCTGAGTGTAGCCCCCGATGGCGCGATCTGGGCATCGGGCAGCAACGGCACCGTGCTGCGCTCAACCGACGCCGGCCGGTCCTGGGCTCCGCGCTCGATCGCAGACGCAGCCGCCCTCGACCTGCGCGACATCGAAGCAGTGAGCGCTACGACGGCGTATGCCATGGTCCCCGGGGCCGACACGGCGCGGATCTACCGCACCACCGACGGCGGGAAGCGGTGGGTCCGGCAATACGATGACACGCGCAAGGGCGTGTTTCTCGACGGGATCGCATTCTGGGGCGCGTCGAACGGCCTCGCGGTGGGCGACCCGCTGGACGGCCATTTCCTTGTCCTGCGAACGGACGATGGCACGCGCTGGACCGAGCTGTCGGCGGCAGCATCGCCCAAGGCAGCGCCCGGCGAGGCTGCCTTTGCCGCGAGCGGTACCGCTGTGGCAGTAGCGCCGGGAGGCCATGCGTGGATCGGAACCGGAGGCGCGAGCGAATCCGGCGCAGCCGCGCGGGTTTTTCGCTCGAGCGATCACGGCCGCACCTGGCAGGCGAGTTCGACGCCGATACCCGCGGGCAGCGCCAGTACGGGGATCTTTTCACTCGCCTTTCGTGACTCGCTGAACGGCGTGGCTGTCGGTGGAGACTACACCCATCCCGGAGCGCGGCGACCTAACGTCGCTGTCACTTCGGACGGCGGCGTCACCTGGCAGCTTGCCGATAGCGCCCAGGCGACCGGTTACCTCTCGGCAGTTGCTTACGCTTCGCACGACGGGCGGGCACTGGTCGGGGTGGGGACCAGCGGCACGTTCACCTCGCTGGACGGGGGGCGGACCTGGGCCCGTCGCGACTCCCTTTCCTACAACGCGATTGCGGCCCTGAGCTCGGGATCACTGGTCGCGGTCGGCGAGGGTGGGCGTTCAGGGGTGCTGCCCGGGCCCACGCCAAAGAGCGGGCCGGCGGGGTACTGACCGCCCAGGGCTTCCGGTCGCCGCCTCAATGATGCATGCTTATACAACCATGCTTCGCATCCTGCTGATCGAAAGCGATACACCCCTTCGCCACGTGGTCGCCCGCATCCTCATGCAGGACGGCCACGAGGTGCACGAGGTTGCCGACGGGGCCGCCGGCCTGGAGCTCTGGCACAAGCACGGGGCGGATGTCGTTCTCATCGACATCCGGAAGTCGGCGACAGGAAGCATCGAGGCCGTGCTCGAGCTCCGGACCTTCGTCGCCACTCTCCCGATCATCGTAATGCCCGAAACCATGGCCGATCTCGAGCGCCTCGCCGACGCCCAACTGGTCGGGAGCGTCAACCTCCTGATGAAGCCCTTTACCGTCAGAGAGCTGCTTGCAGCCGTCGCCGCGGCAGGCAGGTCGGACTCTGCGGATGATTCGACGCGGATAGCGTAGCCGAAGCCCTTCGACGCTCAACACCCCATCACGAACACGCCCCGTCTTGCGGGACTCTCAGCGCTGGAATCGAAAGAGTCCTGAGGGCTTTGTATTGTCGAGGGACTGGAGGTTTACCGTGATGGCGGTGACTGGTACTCCCTCATAGGTAGCACGCACCGGTGAAGCGGCGGTGAGGGTCAATGCGCCGGCGCTCGACAGCGTCCACCCGATCTGCAACGTCTCAACGTTCGGCCCGATGCAGCACGCACCCGTCCCCGGGTCCCGCAACTCCTCGTTGAGCGTGAGGGTGCCGCTGCCCCCGTCCGCCGTGTTGGCAACGAGGGAGAGCGAGCCTCCGGTGATCCGCCCGATCGGGCCGGTCAACAGCGCATTCTCATACGGGAGCGGTTGAGCCGACACCGATACCAGGCGATAGGTCCCTTCGACTTGCGACAAGGTTGGAACCGGGCCGGACGGGCCTGACGGCGTTCCGCTGTCGTCGCCGCCGCAAGCGAATGCCGCTATTAGCAACAATAGCAGCGATGTTTCGCGCGTCATCAGCAATCCTGTGGGCCCCCGAGGGATCGTCCAGCGTCCTTCGCCGTTCTCAACCAATATCCAGCGCTGCGGCCTACCAAGCCAGCTTCCCCTGCGGGGAATAAGCCGCGTGGTCCCGAATATCGACGTTCGGCTGGCAGGAAAGCGCCCGCCAACTGTAGGCGTGGGTTACGCTGCAATCCGTGGAGCTGGTGGCTTCGCAGCAGGGCGCCACAAAGCCAGGCCGAGCAACGCTGTGACGCCACTCCATCGACCGGCTTGGGCACGCGGACTCATGGATAGCTCACCTGTCGTGAAGGGCAAGGGCCGCGGTAACGGTTGCCATCAGCTGATCCTGCGAGAACGGCTTTGACAGGAGCCGGACCGCACCCAACGACTGGGCGTGTCGGACCACTTCCAAATCACTGACAACCAAGCTGCCTGACATGCCGATGATGGGAACCGTTTCTCCTTCGGCGCGTAGCAGGCCGATGAGCTCGAAGCCCGTCATGTCCGGCATCGCGATGTCGGTAACGACGAGGTCGGCCGGCTGCTCGCGCCAGAGGCGGAGCCCCTCCGCGGCGTTGGGCGCCTCCCACGCATCGTGTCCACCCGCCGCGAGCATCCGTACGACGGCCCGGCGGACGACGGCTTCATCGTCAACAACGAGAATCCGTGCCATGAGCTTGGTAGCGCCGAGATTGTGGCCGGGGGTTACTAAATGTGGCTTTTTCGGCCGCCGTCCGCTAGAGCCGCGCTGGACCGCTCGGCGACCATCCCTCCAATTGTCCGCCGTGCACTAAGCCGCCGCCGGGAGTCGCGAATCTCGGCGGGTTTAATCTCCTAGGCCAAGGTCACATCACTCTGAATCAGACTCCCAGTCCTACTGCAGCTTCAACCTCGAGCCGCGCGGCCATCTTGACCAGGTCGGCAAGCGATCCTGCCCTCATCTTCCGCATCACCTTGCCCCGGTGTGCCTTAACGGTGATCTCGCTGATGTGAAGCTCGCCGGCGATCTGCTTGTTCAGGAGCCCGGAGACGACCAGGGCCATGACCTCCCGCTCCCGGTGACTGAGCGTGGCGTGACAGCTCCGGAGGGCGTGCATCTCCGCCTGCTGCTCGAGGGCGACGCGACTGCGATCGATGGCGCCCGCGATGGCGCGCAACAGCACGTCGTCGCCGAAGGGCTTGGTCAGGAACTCGACCGCCCCCGCCTTCATGGCCCGCACCGTCATCGGCACGTCGCCGTGCCCGGTGATGAAGATGATCGGCATGTCGCTGCGATCGGCCCCAATGCGCTGCTGCAGATCGAGCCCATTGAGATCCGGCAGCGAAACGTCCAGGACGAGGCAACTGGGCACGGGAGCCCGGGGGCGGGCGAGGAAGGCCTGGGCGGAAGCGTAGGTCTCAGACTGCCATCCGGCGGTGCGGACCAAGAGCTCGAGCGATTCGCGCACCGAGATGTCGTCGTCGACCACGAAGACGACTGCGCTCGCCTGCCCTCCAGGAAACGGAGTCACAACGTCACGCCGCGCGCATGGCGGAGCTGATCGCGGCGAGGAGCGCGGTCTCGGTAAACGGCTTGAACAGACACTCCACCGCACCCTGTTGCAGCAGACGGGGGCGGATGCTCTCATCCGCGTGCGCGGTGACGAAAACGATCGGAATCTCCTGTCCGGATCGGGTCAGTACCCGTTGCAGATCGGGTCCGCTCATACCGGGCATGGCGATGTCGAGCACGAGACAGCTGGTCTGGCTCACGCAATCGGACGCAAGAAACTCTTCGGCCGACGCAAAGGCCCGGGCCGCGAAGCCGAACTCCAGCAGCAGGTCGGGGAGCGACTCCCGGACCGACTCGTCGTCGTCCACCACGGCGACCAGGGAGCGGTTGGCCGTCACGGGGTGCCCACCGCATTTCCTGCCGCGTCCATGGGGACCGTCTCGATGACACCGAGGCCGGGGGCACCGGCCACACTGTGAGATCCGCTGGGAATAGAGAAGGAGAACGTGGCTCCGGGACCGGCCACGATTTCTTTGCCGACAAAGATATCTGCAGTATCGTGCTTGAATTGCCGAACGCCGCCCTCGGACAGAAGAAGATTCGCTTGTGGGCTCGGACGCTGGCCCCCGCGGGCGGTGGGGACGGGGCCTGGATCCAGGTCGACCGCGGCGCGCGGCCCTCGCAAGCCCCCTTGCTGACGGGCGACGAGAAAGCTGCGTACCTCGCCGGCGAACCCGCGGACGATGCCCGGTTCGTTGCCGTTTTCGCGCACTCGTTGGAACACACGGGGGGGTATTCGCCGCCGGAAGCAAAGCGGGTGGCAAACACACTGCTGCCAGATCTCCTGTCCTACGAGCCCATGCGGCCGGCGTCCTTTCCAGACAATGGCCGCACACTCACCGACGATGTCTTCGATTATTTCCTGAACATCCTGACCAATGGCAAGGTGACGGAGGACAAGGCAGGGCCCCACCGCGATCTGATCGCCGAGTTCCCCTATCTGGGGCCTCCGCACAGATCAGGGTGACCCGGGCCCGGCCGCTGGACTACCGTTTGGCTGAAAGGGCGGATCTATGGCAACGGCAAAAGTCGCATCAGCGCCAAAGACAAGCGGCGCAGTCGGAACAATGAAGGCCGCGCAGGTTCCAAAACCCGGGGCAGAGTTCCAGATCGTCGAGCGCGAGATTCCGACGCCGGGTGCCGGACAGGTACGGATCAAGGTGCAAGCCTGTGGTGTGTGCCACAGTGACGTGTTCACCAAGGAAGGCGCCTGGCCCGGTATTCAGTATCCCCGCGCTCCCGGACATGAAGTGGCGGGCATCATCGACGAGGTCGGTGCCGGTGTTCCCGAGTGGAAGAAGGGGCAGCGTATCGGCGTGGGCTGGCACGGCGGCCACGACGGGACCTGTCGCGAGTGCAAGCGGGGAGATTTCCGCCATTGCCGAAACCGGCAAGTTCCCGGCATCAGCTACGACGGCGGCTACCAGGAATACATGGTGGCTCCCATATCGGCACTAGTCGCCATTCCGGACGCGCTCAGTGGCGTCGACGCAGCTCCGCTGCTCTGCGCAGGAATTACCACCTACGACGCGCTGCGACAGAGCGGTGCACTGCCCGGCGATCTGGTTGCGGTGCAGGGCATCGGCGGCCTGGGCCACCTCGGCATTCAGTTCGCGAGTAAGTTCGGCTATAAGGTCGCGGCCATTGGGCTCGGGTCAGAAAGCGCGACCCTCGCGAAGGAGCTCGGCGCCAGCGTGTACATCGATAGCAAGGCGACGAATGCAGCACAGGCTTTGCAAAAACTGGGTGGCGCACAGGCCATTCTGGCGACTGCCCCAAGCTCGAAAGCCATGTCGCCTCTGATCGACGGTCTGGCGCCCAACGGCAAGCTCATGGTGATCGGTGTTGCATCCGAACCCATCGAGGTGACGCCAGTGCAGCTCATTACTGGGAGCAGGGCAATTCAGGGTTATGTCTCGGGCACACCCACGGATTCCGAAGACACCCTGGCCTTCGCCGAGCTCACCGGCGTGCGTGCCATGATCGAAACCTATCCGCTGGAAAAGGCCGCCGAGGCCTACGCCCGCATGCTGAGTGGCAAGGCACAGTTCCGAGTCGTGCTGACGATGTAAAGGAAGAATGCGCCATGGTTCACTCGACTCACACGGCCAGCGCGGACCAGCGGCTGCAAGAGCTTGGCATCACGCTCCCGGCGCCGCCCGAGCCGTTCGGCGCCTATGTGGAGGCCGTGCGCACGGGCAAGCTGCTCTTTCTCAGCGGGATGCTTCCCATGGAAGGCCGCCAGGCGGCATTCATCGGCCGGATCGGCGCGGAGCTTGATATGGAAGCAGGACGCAAGGCCGCTCGCCTGGCGGCGCTCAACGTCCTCGCTGTTGCGTGGCACTACCTGGGATCGCTCGACAAAGTCACCCGGGTGGTCCGGCTCGGCGTGTCGATAGCCACATCGGGAGATGTGCGCGATCACCCGCGAATCGCGGACGGCGCGTCGGAGCTGTTACAGGACGTCTTCGGACCGGACAAGAACCCGAGCCGCATGGTCTATGGTGTCGCCAGCCTTCCGCTCGGCGTGCCCGTCGAGCTGGAAGTGGTCCTCGAGGTGTCCACCTGATGAGTGCCGCCTGGAATCGGAACCGCCTCACGACCAGGCTCGGGATCGACTATCCCGTCATTCAAGGCCCGCTGGGTGGCCTGTCGTCGCAACGACTCACGGCGGCGGTCTCCAACTTCGGGGGACTCGGCTCGTTCGGTGCGCACACGCTGGCGCCGGCAGCAATCGAGGACGCGATCGCACAGATTCGAGCCCTGACGTCCAGACCGTTCGCGATGAACCTGTGGGTGTCGATGGAGGACGAGGGAGCCGGCGCATCGGACGAGAGCGCCTTCAACCGGAGCCTTGCGCCGCTTGCCGTCCACCTCGACGCCCTGGGGGCGCCTCGCCCCACGTACAAACCGTACTCGGCCGCACGCTTCGAGGATCAGGCGCGCGTGTTGCTCGATGCGAAGGTGCCGGTCCTCAGCTTCACCTTCGGCATCCCGCCGAGAGAGATCATGGAGGAGTGCCGGGCGAACGACATCGTCACGATCGGCACGGCGACGACAGCGGATGAGGCAGCAGCGCTCGAGGAGGCCGGCGTAGATGCCATCGCCGCTTCCGGCTACGAGGCCGGCGGGCATCGCGGCTCATTCCTCCGGTCCGCGGAGGATTCCCTCACGGGCACGTTGTCGCTGGTCCCCCAGATCGTCGACACCGTCGATGTACCGGTGATCGCCGCGGGCGGTATAGGCGACGCCCGAGGCGTCATCGCCGTCCTCGCTCTCGGGGCGGAGGGCGCCCAGATCGGCACGGCATTCCTGGCATGCGAGGAGTCCGGCGC
>Ga0310810_10009620_pt1 | contig 11195 bp, 10 predicted proteins | sample NCmetagenome_FD_207641 | JGI IMG/M metagenome (GOLD analysis project Ga0310810, IMG submission 207641) | Soil microbial communities from experimental microcosm in Duke University, North Carolina, United States - NC | ecosystem: Engineered > Artificial ecosystem > Soil microcosm > Unclassified ... | reverse complement strand
GTAGTCGGCAATCGCGTGACCGGCCGCAAGCCCGTGCTTCAGCGCTGTATGGATGCCGCCAGCTGTCACCGGCGAAACGATGCCGGCAGCGTCGCCAACCAACAATGCGCGCGGAGTTGACGCCGGGTTCACGACGCCTCCGCACGGGATCAAGCCTGCTCGCACCGAATCCGGTTGGCGCTGGGTGAGGTCGATCACCGGCTTGATCTTGCGCAGGAATGCGCTCATCGCGTCCTTCGGCTTCCACGTCGCTTCGCGCATCCGCCGCGCGACGCCGACCTGCAGCCCGGTGACGCCTGCAACGATCCAGCCGATGTACCCGGGTGCGAGATGGCGATCGACGAAGCAGTGCAGATGATCGGACGCCGCAAGTACGGTGGACGAATCGAGCGCGAATTCGTGCTCGATGCCGAACAGGTACTTGCGACTGGTGCCAAGTCCGAGCTCTTTTGCGATCGGTGAGCGCGGGCCGTCCGCACCCACCAGGAAGCGCGTCGTCCCAATCTCGCCGAGATCGAATCCGCTTCGCACACGCTGCGCGCCCGAGTAGCACGTGCCGTAGCGAATCGTCGCTCCCGCATCGATGACGCGCTCCGCGAGCCAGCGCATCAGGTTTGGCGTGTCGGTCGCGAGGAAGTAATAACCGGGCGCGGCGAGGTCGACGTGACGCATGTTGGGCGCATACAACCGCACGCCGCGGATTCGACGCGTCAGCGCTGAAGGAAGCGTATCGAGCAGCGCGATGTGATCGATCGCATCCTTGACGATGATTCCCGTCGTGTGGAGCTTTTCGCCGGGATCCGTTTTTTTCTCGAGCACGGTGACCTGCACGCCGCGGCGCGCTAGCGCAGAGGCGCAGGCGAGTCCGGCAAAGCTCGCGCCAACGACGATGCAATCAGCGGACTCCGTATGCATTGGGCCTTCCCCCGTCGTGATACCAGGCAACTCCGCGTGACGACGAGCTGCTGGACGTTCCGAATCTTCGCACGGCAAGCTGGAATCGAGTTGCGATGCGGCGCTATACTCCGCGCGTCCGCTCAGGAGCCTGCCATGTACCTTCGTCTCCTTGCTGTCGCCGCCTGTCTCGTGCTGCCAAATCCCATCGCCCGCGCAGCAGTCACGTTGAACGGAACCGTACTGCCGCAGGCGGACGCGCGTCCGGATGTCAGCATAGCGATCGTCGAAGTCCGCGACGGTACCGACCCTGCGATAAGGCTGCTGTCAGGGATCAAGCGCTACGGCGTCTCCGTCGTAACCAAAACATCGATTCCCGCACTCGAAGCGGAGTTGCCGCTGAGCTCGACGTCGGCTCGCTTCACCGTAAGTGCGGATGGGCGCACGTTCCGTAACTGCCTCGTCGCAAGCCTCGCACCTGACGCCAACGACAGCGAGCGAATCGTTTACGCATTGCGCTGCGAGGGCGTGACCGTTCCCTAACACCTCGCAGGAGCGTGGCTGTGCTCTCGCAGCGAGCGGTGACGACGAGCGATGCGTTTCGCGTCGTCGTGGATTTCATCTTGGCCTCGCGTTACGGCGATCGTCGCGGCGATCCTCGCATCGCCGACTTCACCTTTGGCAACCCGCAGGAGATGCCGCTACCAGGCCTGGTTGCGGCGATTCGTGAGCAGGCGATACCGCAGAACAAGGACTGGTACGCCTACAAGACGAGCGAGGAGGCGCCGCAGACATTCCTCGCCGAGCGGCTGAGCCGGGAGCTTGGTCTTCCGTTCGAGCCGCCGGACATCGCACTTACTTCCGGAGCCTTTGCCGCGATCTCGGCTGCGTTCCATCTGCTGCTCGACGTCGGCGACGAAGCCATTTATTCCGAGCCCGCATGGTTCTGCTACGAGCCGATGCTCGTCACCGCGAACGCAGTGCCGAAGACGGTTGCCCTCAGCAAGCCGCGCTTCGATCTCGACGTGGACGCGATCGAGGCGGCGATCGGACCGCGCACGCGGCTTGTGATCGTCAACACGCCGCACAATCCCACCGGACGGATCTACGAACGCGCCGAGCTCGAGGCGCTGGCGGCTTGCCTCGAGCGTGCGTCGGGACGGATCGGCCGTCGCATCTTTCTCTTGTCCGATGAGCCATATCGGCGGCTGCGCTTCGACGACCGGCCCTTCACGAGCCCCGCTGCGATCTATCCGTGGACATTGATCTCGTACAGCTACGGCAAGGTGTTGCTGTCGCCCGGACAGCGCCTTGGTTATCTCGCGATCTCGCCCCGCATGCCACAGGCTGAGCGCCAGGCGCTCCGCGACGCGATGTTCGCGACGCAGATGGCGCTGGGCTGGTGTTTTCCGAATGCCGTCATGCAATACGCGGTGCCGCAGCTCGACGGCTTGTCGATCGACGTGCACGCCCTCACTCGGCGTCGCGATGCGCTCACTACGGCGTTGACAAAAGGCGGTCACAACGTGCTGCCGCCGGACGGGACGTTCTACCTCTGGGTGAAATGGGCCGATGGCGATCCCGAGCGGCAATGGAACGTCTTCGCTGATCGCGACGTGTTCGTGATGCCTGGGAGCCTCATGAAGACGAATGACTACTTCCGGGTTTGCCTCACCGCTTCCGACGAGATGGTCGAGCGGGCGCTTCCGGTGTTTGCAGGAGTGCGTTGACCTTTCACCAACGCCTCAATCGTTCCGCGCGATTCACGCGATCGACCTCGTTCGTCGGATAGGAACGCGAACGCACGACGACCGCTTAAAATACGGCATGGGCTCGTCACGCCCCCCTAACTGGTCGTTCGCTGCGCGCGCCGCTTATTTCGGCGATCAGCTATGTCCATTCTGCGATCACCGCAATCCGGCCGGTGCGAAGTTCTGCAACGAGTGCGCGTCACCACTGCATCTGAAGCCATGCAAGCGCTGTGACGCAGTCAATCATGCCTCGGCGACCGCTTGCTACAAATGTGGCGCGGCGTATCCGGCTCCGCTCAAACCCGAGCCAGCGCTTGCGTGGCACGCCGTTGAATCCGAGCCGTCCGCAGCTGCCGTTGGCGCAACCCTGACCGGTGCCAAGAATGCGCAAACGCCGTCGCCAGACGTTTGGCGCTCGATCAAGGCGGGTCAACTCGTTCTGGTGGCCATCGTGACGGTGCTCATCGCGAGTGCCTACAGCGTTTACCGAACAGGAGTCTCGCCGACCGTTGCAAAATCCGTCGTATCGCAACCAGGCAACACCGTCGGCTACGATGAATTGGCGCCGAAGCCGGTTGGGCCAATCGCCGCGCAATCGCAGTTGGCCAATCCTCGTGAACTAGATGTATCCGCCACGACCCCCGTTTCTCCTGCACCGGTGGCGTCGAAGCCGCTTGTATCCGAGCCAATCGTCGTCGCAGGACCCACAAACGTCGGCGGCGACGCTGAGGCAACGCATGGCCCCGCCGCAATGCCGACACCGCTGCCTGCGCCGAAGCATGCGAGCGCGCAGCAACGCTCGGTGGGTCAGCGTCGCGCGGCCAGTCCACCAGCGGGTGCACATAACGTTGCCGCCGCTCGCCCCACGGACTCGCACAATGCCGTGCACGCGGCGCACTGGGAAGTGATGAACGTGAACCTCGCGCGCTGCACCGGTGATCTCATCGCGCGCATCGTCTGCGAGCAGCGCGTGCGGCAACGCTTCTGCGAGGGCCGCTGGGGAGAAGTGCCCGAATGCGCGACGGGTGTCACCAACGAGCATCGACGTTGACGATCATGCTGCCGTTTTTGCGTAAGCGTCGTCACCCATCGGTCGACGCGCCTCACGCGGTGCTTCGCGGAAGGCTGAATGGCTGAACTCGATCAGGGTTTGCTGGCGGCCATTCTCGAGCACAGCGGCGACGCGATCATTTTTGCGAACACCGCCGGCGTCATTCAGATCTGGAATCGAGCGGCTTCGTCGCTATTCGGCTACTCCATCGAGGAAGCCCGCAGCGGAACGATGGATCTGATCATCCCTGAGAAACTGCGCGCGGCGCATTGGGCCGGATTTCACCGCGCGATGGAAACCGGAACGACACGCCTTAGTGGCCGTCCCACGATCACCCGCGCAAACCACAAGTCGGGAGCGCGGTTGTACGTCGAAATGACGTTTGCGACCGTGCGAGCCGACGACGGCACCGTGTTAGGCGCAGTCGCCGTGGCGAGGGACGCTACGGAACGTTACGAGCAGGCACGAGCACAGAAAGCAGCAGCACCGGGACCTGAAAGCAGACGTTCTTGAAACGAGTTTCAATACCCGAGCGCGAACCCTGTCCCGCGTCTGGGGTCATTGGCGCCGTAGAAGCGATCCTTGCCGCGCGGTTTGCCATTCAGTGATGGTGCGCCGACCAGGATGCCCGCAGCGTGACCGGCGGGCTGCGGATCGCCAAACTTGTGCCCCATGTCGAGGAGTATCTTGCGGGTGTCCGGACTCAACGCGAACGTATCCACATTTGTTGTCTCCGGCAGCCACTGCTGATGGAATCGGGGCGCATCGATCGCCTCCTGGATGTTCATGCCGTAGTCGACCACGTTGAGTATGCAATGCACGACGACGGTGATGATGCGGCTGCCACCCGGCGTGCCGATCACCATGACCGGCCTGCCGTCGCGCGAGACGATCGTGGGGCTCATGGAGCTCAACGGTCGCTTGCCCGGTGCGATCGCGTTGGCCTCGCCCTGCACCAGGCCGTACAGGTTCGGTACGCCTAGCTTGGCGGTGAAGTCGTCCATCTCGTCATTGAGCAGAATGCCGGTCTTCGCCGCAGTCACCCTCGCACCGAACCAATCGTTCAACGTGTAGGTCACCGACACCGCATTGCCCTGGTTGTCGACGATCGAATAGTGCGTCGTGTTCATGCCTTCGTGCGGCGGCACGCCTGGCTTAAGGTCGCGCGAAACGCCAGCTTTGCTCGGGTCGATCGCTGCGCGAACCTTCTCGGCATAACCCTTGTCCAGCAGACGATCGAGTGGGTTCTTCACGAAGTCCGGATCGCCGAGATAACTGTTGCGATCCACGTACGCATGGCGCATCGCTTCGATCTGATAGTGCACGGCTTGCGCTGAACGAAAGCCGAGGTCCTTCAGCGGATAGCCTTCGAGGATGTTGAGGATCTCGCAAACGATGACGCCCCCGGAGCTCGGTGGCGGTGCCGACACGATGTGATAACCGCGGTAATCGCATTCGACAGGTGTGAGCTCGCGCACCTTGTATTGCTGCAGATCCGCCTTGGTGATGATGCCCTTGCCGGCGGCGCTCGACGCCGCAATCGCGTCGGCGATCGGACCCTGGTAGAACGCGGGGGTGCCACGCTGTGCGATCAGGCGCAATGATCGCGCGAGGTCCTTCTGAACCAGTCGATCCCCGGCCTTATACGGCTGGCCGTGGTTCAGGAAAATCGCCGCGCTTGCCGGATCCTCGCGAAAATCATCGGTCGCCGTCGCGAACAATGCGATGTCGCCCTCGTCGAGCACGAAACCGCGATCGGCAAACGCAATGGCCGGTGCGATGAGTGCCCCACGCGAGCGCGTGCCGTATTTCTCGCGCGCGTACTCCAGTCCGGCAACGCTCCCCGGTACACCGACAGCCAGGTGGCCCTTCGTGCTCGCACCCTTGATGACGTTGCCGGCGCTGTCGAGGTACATGTTGGCCGCGGCTGCGAGCGGCGCCTTTTCACGAAAATCGAGAAACGTCTTCCGCCCGTCCGCTAACTGGATGGTCATGAAGCCGCCGCCGCCCAGGTTTCCTGCCGCCGGATATACGACCGCCATCGCATAACCGACGGCGACTGCCGCATCGACCGCATTGCCACCGCGCTTCAGCACATCGATGCCCACCTTGGTCGCAAGCTGATGTGCGGTGACCACCATGCCGTGTTCGCCGCCCACGGGTGCGACCGACGCCGCGTCGGCCGCAGAGCAGACGATTGCGGCGACGGCAACGATCGATCGGATCGACACCAAGCGAAAACGCGTCATGTAGTTCTCCTGATCACTATCTACGAGTTTCGATACGGGCCACAAACGGCCGTGCACGCATATTCTGCACCGGGCGAGAATGGCCGCACAGACGTCATCCCGATGCCGCCGACTGCAGCGAATGAAACAGACAATCACGCTCTACGGCATCTGCAGCCTTGATTCAGATGCTGTACTTCTTCACCGCATCTTCATCCCACCGCATGCCGTGGCCCGCGCGCGATGGAGTGATCACGTGTCCGTCGCGGATCACGAGCGGCTCGGCGAGGATGGGTGCTGCCCAGTCGACGTACTCGAGCCAGTGGCACGTCGGCGTAACCGCCAGGAGATGGCAGCTCACCTCGGGAAACAGGTGTGACGACATCTCGCAGCCGGCGCCTTGTGCGAGCGCAGCCGCGCGCATCCAGCCGGTGACGCCACCGATGCGTTGAGCGTCAGGCATCACGAAGTCCGACGCGTTCGCCGTGAGCGACTGCGCCATCTGCTCGGGCCCCATGAAGTTTTCGCCGATCTGGATCGGCGTGATGATCGCATCGGCAATCCGTGCGTTGCCGGCGAAATCGTCGGCGCGCGTCGGCTCCTCGATCCACAATAACCCGCCTTCGTCGTCGAGCATCCGCCCTCGCAGCAGGGCTTCGCTCACAGTCAATGCCTGGTTGAAGTCGGCCATCAGCGTGACGTCCGGGCCGATTGTTTTCTTCACCGCGCGCACCGCGTCGACGTCTTCTTGCGCAGTCGATCGGCCAAGCCGCATCTTGACCGCGTTGAATCCTTCGTTCACCAGTGCCTCGGCGTTGGCCGCAAGCGAGCCGATCGGCATGATGCCGAGGCCCTTCGAGTTATAGGCCTTCACCGGCCGCACCGTGCCGCCCAGCACCTGCACGAGCGGGTGACCCAGCGCCTGCGCATGAGCGTCCCACGCAGCCATGTCGATGCCCGACATCGCGATCAGCACGATGTTGTGTACGCCGACCAGCGCGTATTTTTTCCGGAGCTTGCGCTCGATCTCGAAGGGTGACACCGGATCGCCGGCAATCATTTCGCCCATCGCCTCGACCAGCGCGGCGATCGGCTTGACGTTGGCGCGCGTGAACGCGAAGAGATACGCGCGGCCGGTGACGCCCGTCGACGTCTGCAGGTCGATCAGCACCAGCGGCGCCGATGTCAACGCACCGCTGCTCGTGTGGAGCGGCATGGGCATCGGCGCGTCGACGCAGCGGATCGTGATGGAGCGTACGAGGTTTTCGGACGAGGTCATTTGCTGTTCTCCATCGACGGTTTCACCGTGAGTGATTGCGTGGCGTCAGCGAACGAGTGACTACGTCGCGTGCTCCGGTTCGTGGCACACGACTTCGATGTTGTGGCCATCGGGTCCGATGACGAACGCCGCATAGTAATTCGCGTGGTACTGCGGGCGCAGGCCAGGTCCACCATTGTCTTTGCCACCCGCGGCCAAGGCCGCGCGATGGAAGGCTTCCACTTGCCGGCGGTTCTCTGCTGCGAACGCGAGATGTAGATGCGCCGGCGTCTCCCGGGTTTCACGAAGGCATAGTGACGACGTGCCGCCCTTGCGGATGAGCTCGACCCCGTACGTCGGCACGCCCTCCGATGCGACGACGACGCCGAGCGGCTCGAGCGCCGCAAGAAAGAATGCTTTGCTCGCTGCGTAGTCGCGTACTCCGATTACGACGTGATCGAACACCAGTTTCCTCCTGAAGGTGTCTTCGTGCGCGAACGCTCAAGGGTAGATGACTTCGCTGCGAAGTGTCTTCCGCGCCGTTGAGAATGAAGCCGAGCGTACGCGATCCCGCGCGGAGTCGTGAGGCGAATCGTCTGGCCCTACTTCGAAGGCGTTGCGAAGGCGAGAAGCTCGTCGAGTTGGTCGAACGTATCATCGTTCCAACTGATGCTCCCGGAGCTGATGGCTTCGTCGAGAGCCTCCGTTGAGGAATATAGGTCGTGCACGACGAGCTGCGTTCGTCCATTCCTTTCCTCGAACGTGACGGTAGTGACCTGCCCCGCGCTGCCTGTTTCTTCATTGGTCCAGACGAGGCGCGAAGGCGGTCGCACTTCGAGATACCTGCCGTGGAAAGCCATGGGCTCCGGGTCACCAGGGTGGCGGAACACGAGGCGGTACGCGCCACCGACACGAACGTCGAGCTCGCAGGAGAGCAGCTCCAGGGAAAACGACTTCGGAACCCACCAACGCTGGAACAGCTCGGCGTTGATCCATGCCTCGAACACGATCTGCGGCGCGGCGTTGATGGTGCGCGTGACAACGAGCTCGCGCCCGGATGTCCGCTGCACCGACATTCGATGCTTCACGTTGTTGGCCTCACTGCTTCTTCCTGCGTTCATCGACCCTTTCCTTTCGCTTCAATTCCTCGATGACCTGGTCCAGCCGTTCGAACCGTGCGTCCCAGAGCTGGCGGTACCGCTCCATCCACATCACCTCCGCCTCCAACCGACGCGGCCCCAGCCTGCAGGTGCGCACGCGCCCGACTTTCTGCGTGCTGACGAGCCCGGCCCGCTCCAGCACACCGACGTGCTTCTTCATTCCCGTGAGGGTCATGCGGAACTTGTCGGCGAGGTCCGTAATGGAAGCGTCTGCGCACGCGAGCTGTGCCAGAACGCCGCGTCGGGTGGCATCCGAGAGCGCGGCGAAGGAGGCGTCGAGGCGGGCTGCCGTATACTGAACCATGTGGTTCACTGTAGCGCTTGTGTCAGCGGTTTGCAAGAGGAGGGCTCGCATCGCCTCGACGTCGGGGCGATCCGGTTCACCTGCAGCCATACATCAGAGCGCGCGATCTCGCGTTGTTCGCTGTGGGGATCGACAGTAAGCTGCGCGTCGTTGATCGGCGCGGCTTCGAGTCCGGCGTTGGGGGCGTTAGGCTAGCTTGACCTGGTGTCCTGGCCCGTAAATTCGCTTGATAGTTCGCGGCGAAATTGGCCGCCATTCTGCGTTGCTCGGCCTCACCGTAGCGCGCGCTACGCCGTCGGCCGAGCGCCTTGTCTGGCAGCTCATTTCGTGCGCTCCTTTATCGTCGGAACTTACGGGACAGGACACTAGTTGACCGCGACAATGATGAAACGACTTCAACGCATCCTGTGCCTCGACGATTTCGAGGCTGCCGCCCGCGATTTTCTTCCGCGCCAGATCTTCACCTACATCGTCGAAGCTGCCGAGACGCGCAGTACGCTTGCCGACAACCGCGCGGCATTCCGTGACTGGTGGTTCGTCCCGCGGATCCTCACCAATGTGTCGGCAGGATCGCAGAAGACCACGCTTCTAGGTCGCCAGTTTGCATCGCCGTTCGGAATCGCGCCGATGGGGATCAGCGCTCTCTCTGCGTATCGCGGCGACCTCGTGCTGGCGGGCGTGGCGGGCGAAGCGAACATTCCGATGATCATGTCGAGCTCGTCCCTGATCCCGCTCGAGGAGGTCGCGCGAGAACACTCCCACGCATGGTTCCAGGCCTATCTTCCCGGCGATTTCAGCGAGATCGAGGCGATGGTCGCGCGTGTTGCGCGCGCAGGGTTCACGCATTTGGTCGTCACCGTCGACTCGCAGGTTGCGCCAAACCGCGAGCATTATGTGCGCGGCGGATTCTCGTCACCGCTTCGGCCCAACCTCGACCTTTTCTGGCAAGGCATCACGCATCCGTCGTGGACCTTTGGCACGTTCCTGCGAACGCTGGCAAGGCACGGCATGCCGCACTTCGAAAACAATTACGCACGCCGTGGTCCGCCCGTCTTGTCGGCGAACGTGACGCGTGATTGGTCCGACCGCGGCAGTCTGGACTGGACGCATCTCGCGATGATGCGCGATATGTGGAAGGGACCGCTGATCGTCAAGGGAATCCTGCACGTCGATGACGCGAGACGCGCCCGCGATGTCGGTGTCGACGGGATCATCCTGTCGAATCACGGCGGCCGCCAGCTCGACGGCGCCGTGGCAACGCTACGCGTGCTACCGGAGGTGGTTGCCGCGTGCCCGGGCTATCCGGTGATGCTCGACGGCGGCGTGCGTCGCGGAACCGATGTGCTGAAGGCGCTGGCGCTCGGTGCCGCGTTCGTGTGGATCGGCCGGCCGTTCAACTATGCGGCTTCCATTGGCGGGCGCGATGGAGTAAGGCACGCGATCGCGCTGATGCAGGCCGAGATCGAGCGCGACATGATGATGCTGGGGATCCGCGCACTCGACGAGCTCGGGCCGCATGTCGTAAGGCGAGCGTCACGTGCATAGATAGCAGCACCCTGGAATCGACAGCACGTTCGTATCACTGCGGCGTGCACATCACCACGCCATCCGGACCGTACCCTTCAGGCTTCCAGCCGGCTTGGGTGATCATGTCGCTCCGCGCCTTCTTGGAAGTTGTGTACATGTGGTTCGGCGGAAGGCCATACGTATCGTATAGCCGATAGACCGGCTTCGTTGCCGCCGGGCAAACGCCTGAGAGTCGATCGGGAAGAATCATTTCGAATGCGTCTGCTGATTCGAGCAACCAAACATCGCCAAACTTTGCAGCGACCGTCGCGCACTCGGTGGCGTCAGCGCTGAAGAAATGACTTTCAAACGTGTCGATTTGTTGCGGCGGCGAGCCGTCAAAGTACGGGAACAGTCCATAAAAACGACAAGTCGGTGCTGCGCCAAAGGCCAGCCCGCGCCCTGCCTTGTAGGCAAGGAATCCCGGCCCCCAACGGGACCAGCCGGAGGCAACCGAGTCCAGTTTTTCGATTTCGACCGGGTCGGATGTGAGGAAGAAATCCCATGTCGAATTTCCGTTGTACCGTGAGTACTCGATCACCGGGACGAGTTCATCGTTCAAGTTGTTCGCAGTCAGCTTTGCCAATGTGAAGGACGTGAAAAAAGTCTGAAAGCCTCCTTGCACGTACGCGGAAACTGGGATGATGCCTGCCGGTCCCGAACTGGCGGCATGAACCGAAGCGAAACCGTTTTGATCAGTCTGCACTTCGCCGCTGGAGAGCGTTGCGAAGACCTCACCAAATAGGTCTCCAAGGTCTTCACCTCCCGCCGAAATTGTGTTGAATGTCACGTTCACATTTGGAACGGGTCTGCCGAGATCGTCGAGCACCTGGACGGTGAGCGGCGCGGGAAAGTCGGTGCTCGCCACAGGAATGGCCTGGAACCGGCCACTGGTAATGACGATGCGGGCCGGCGTGCACGCCGGCGGCGTTTCGGCCACCACGATGCGCCGTCGCGCGGCCACGAGCGCGGGGTCGTAGGTC
>Ga0310810_10009619_pt1 | contig 11195 bp, 8 predicted proteins | sample NCmetagenome_FD_207641 | JGI IMG/M metagenome (GOLD analysis project Ga0310810, IMG submission 207641) | Soil microbial communities from experimental microcosm in Duke University, North Carolina, United States - NC | ecosystem: Engineered > Artificial ecosystem > Soil microcosm > Unclassified ... | reverse complement strand
CGATGATCGGGCAGCTCGTGCGGCACGGCCAGGTGCCGGTGTGGACGACGCAACTCTGCTCGGGCATTCCGCTGGTCGGCCTCCCGGCCGACCCGATCGGACTGGCTGCGTTCGCGCTGTTTCCGCCCGCGGCAGCGCTCGACCTGTACGTCATCGTGCTGCTGCTGATTGCCGCGCATGGCGCGTACGGCCTCGCGCGCCGTTTCGGGGCCGATCTCACGGGCGCCGTCCTGGCGGGGTTTGCGTTCGCGGGCTCGGGCTACATCGCGTGCCAGTTGAAGCATCTCAGCATCATTGCCACAGTCGTGTGGCTGCCGGTCGGACTGGAACTCCTCGATCGCGCGCTCGAGATCGCGCCGCCCGCCTCAGACTCGGCGCAGCCGCGACGCGGCGGCGGACGACGCGATATCTACATCGCCGCGTTCGGACTGACGTTCGCGGTGCAGGTGCTCGCGGGCTTCCCCCAGTCCGCCTACATCTGCGCGCTGGTGTACGGAGCGTTCGTGCTGTTCCGCGCGATCGGCGATCGGCGCGCCGGATTCTCCCGCGCGCGGTTGACGGCGCTGACGGGCATCGGCGCGGCGACGCTGCTCGGCGGCGCGGCCGGCGCGATCGTGCTGCTGCCGCTCTCCGCGCTCGGCCGCGTTTCCGATCGCGCCGAGGCGCTCGGCTGGATCTGGTCCACGCGGCTCGCGTACTGGCCGCCGAATTTCCTCACGTTCCTCAGGCCGTACATCTACGGCGACATCTCGAACAACACCTACGTGGGGCCGCCGTTTTTCTGGGAGGACTACGGCTACGTCGGCCTGGCGACGTTCCTGCTCGCGATCTACGGGGGCATCCGCGAATGGAAGCGGCCCGCGGCGCTGTTCACGATCGCAACGACCGTCGTCGCATACCTGTTCGTGCTCGGACAGGCGACGCCCGTCTTTCGCGTCGCGTACCTCCTGATCCCGGGCATGAGCCTGTTCCGCTTTCCGACGAGATTTCTGATCGTCGTGGAGATGGGGCTCGCGGTGCTCGCGGCGCTGGGGTTGACGCGCCTTCGGGCCGAGATCGCGCGGCAATGGCAGCCGCCCTCGCGCGTGCCGGTGCTGGTCGCGATGGGGCTCTGCGCCATCACGTCGGTGGATCTGATCGTCCACCAGGCGCGGCAGAATCCGATAGTCGGAGGCGAGGAATGGCTCGCGGCGCCGCCGAGCGTCGCCGTCCTGCGCGCCGACGCCGCGCAGCCGCGAACCTTTACACCGGGCCATCGCGATCTGCACCGCGCGACGTTCCTCATGGCCCACGGCTGGTCGAACGTGGCGCCGTTTTTCGCGCTTCGCGACACGCTGCCGCCGAACACCGGCGGCGGATTCTGGTCCATCCCGTCGGGCGACTGCTACGCGGGCATCGCGGCGCGCTGGTACGTGGACGTCTGGGGAGACCACAATCGCGACGGCCTGATCGTCTCGCGACTGTCGGCGCACGATTTCGCGCACCGCACGCTGCTGGTGCACCCGGCGCTGGCCAACGTCCTGAAGGCGTTCGGCGTGACGCACCTCCTGAGCGCGTACCCGCAGAAAGGGGCGCCGCTGACCTTCGTCAGCCATACCGGCGACGCCTACATCTATCGCGTGGACGGCGCGGCGCGCGCGCGTTTCGTCCGCGCCGCCCGCGAGGTGAAAGACGATCGCGAGGCCGCCGCGCGTCTGCTCGACGCCCGCTTCGATCCGGATCGCGAGATCCTGCTGCACGACGTGACGGATTCGATTGGTCCGCTCGTCAGCGGCCCGGGCGGAGTGCCGGCGGAGGCGGCGCCGGCGGCACGAGCCGCGGTGACGTATGAGGATCAGCGACAGCTCGTCGTCGACGCCGACGCTCCACAGGACGGCTTCCTTCTCCTCGCCGATACGTATTATCCGGGCTGGACGGCGGAGGTGGACGGCCGGGCCACGCCGCTCTACCGGGCGAATCTTTCGGTGCGCGGCATTCGGCTGCCGAAAGGGCGCCACGATGTGCGCTTCACGTACGAACCGCCCGGCCTGGCGCGCGGCCTGCTAATCACGACGGCCGCGCTCTCGGCACTGCTGATCTGGATGGCCGCCGCGATTTATGCGGACCGGCGCGCGCGCCGATAGCGCCAGAGCCCGAGCGAACCCCAGAATCCGATCACCAGGTACATGAGCGCCTGCGCCACCAGGATGTAGGCGATGGCGTCGCTCCGGCTGAGGCCGAAGGGCGTGAGCACCGTCACCGCAACGAACTGGTAGATTCCGACGTAACCCGGGGTGGACGGCATGGCGCTGCCCAAGCCGAGACCCGCGAGCAGCAGGAACGCGACCGGCATCGAGATGCGAAGTCCCAGCGCCGCGCCGCCGATGACGGTGCCGGCGGCGTCGAGAAACCAGATAAGCGCAGTGAGCGCGACAAAGCCGGTCAGACGTCCAAGGTCATGAAAGGCGGCCACGCCGCGCAGGCCGTGCTCGATCGCCGACAGCAGCCTCGGACGGACGGCCGCCGGCAGCGGGGCCCGTTCGATCAGCGTGCGCGCCGTCGATCCGAGCGCCGGCAGGATCGCGATGGCCAGCGCCCCGACGAGCCCGGCGACGGCGAACGGCTTCGCCGCCACGGCCAGCCATCCTGGCGGCGACTGCAGCATCAGGAGGACCGCGGCACCGATGCTTACGAGCGCCACGACGTCGGCCACGCGCTCGGAGAGCGCGGTCGCAAGCACGTATGTCTTCTCGAGCCCGCTGCTCGACGCGATCATGAAGGTTCGCACGAGCTCGCCGGCGCGCGCCGGGAGAAAGTTGTTGCCGAAGTAACCTGCCGCGGTGGCCCAGAAGGCCGTCCCGACCGTGATCCTCCCCTCCGCATTGAGCAGGATCCGCCACCGGCAGGCGCGAAGGAACAGCGTGGCCGTCGCGATGCCGACCGCGAGGGCGAGCAGGGATGGCGAGGCGCCTGAAGCAATCCGCGCGACCTGGCGCCATTCGATACCGCGAAGCGAGTAGTACAGCAGGACTGCCGCGAGAAGGGCCGCGGCCGCGAAGGAGAGCGCCCTCCCTCTCTGCGTCGGCATCATCAGAAGAATCGCGCGTAGTGGCGCTGCGCCTCGAGCAGATCGGGTGGACGGCCGTTGTGCCAGCGCCATTGACCAGGCACGGGACGATCCGCGCCGGCTTCTCGCGCAGGATCCGGCGGCGTCAGCAGCCGGCAGCGGAACAGGAGCGAGACGAAATGGCCGCGCGTGGCCTGCGGCCGAATGCTCTCCGCCACGAGGAGCGGCGTCGCGTCGCACGCGACCTCGGCGGCGAGCTCCTCGCGCGCGCACGCGCGGAGGCGATCGGCCCACGACTCCTTGTATCTGATGATTCCGCCCGGCACGTGCCACCCGGACCCATGAAACTCGTCGTCGCGCCAGGTGAGCAGCGTCCGCGATCGATCGTCCTGAATCAGCAGGTCGACGTTGATGAGTGGAGTGATCCGGCTGACGAACAGAAATACGCCTTCCGGCAGTCCCTCGCGGGGATCGCCGAGACTGGATTCGATCGCCGCCAGACGGGGTGCGAGTTCGGAATCCACGACGTCCGTTATCGGCCGCGCACGACGCGCTCCGGCGGCACGGCGTAATAGACCATCTCCCAGCACTCCTCGGCGTATCGCCGCAGCGATACTCGATACTCGGGAAGCGCCGCCTTCAGAAGCGCCGGCAGCGTCCAGAGGTGCTCGCACTTGTGGTACGCGCAGACCGCGAGGAGAGGCTTCGCGCGGCGAATCGTCGCCGTGGCGCCCCCGATCGCATCCGGCTCAGCCCCCTCGATGTCCATCTTGATGAACGTCGGGTTTGCGTCCTTCAACAGCGTATCCAGGCGACGGCAGTCGATCGACTCCGTGCTCCGCTCCGTCGTCATGTGAGAGCCGGCAGTTCCAGACGAGTCGAAGTACACCAGACCGTCGCGATCGCCGATGGCATACGGCAGGATCGAGACGCGGGCGCGATCGGCCCCCGGAAGCGATGAAAGATAGCCGTCCAGCGCGCGGCGGTTCGAGGCGTCGGGCTCGCACGCATAGATGTGGCGAAAGGCTCCCGACGTCTTGTCGAGAAAGAAACGGATGCTGTCGCCGTCGAATGCGCCGCAATCCACGAGCACCTCCTCGGCGTTCAGGCGGAACAGATCGGGCGGGTAATAGATGTCGGACGCGGGATCCGCCGCGGGCAGCCGATCGTAGTCGAGGGAACACCGCCATGCGATCTGCGCCGCGAATTCGCGCCTCGATTTTTCATCGTCCAGGCACCGGTAGCCCGTCCGCATCGCATCTACGCTCGCGAGAATCCGGTGCGGCAGCTCGAGCCCGGGTGCGTTACTCATGCTTGGCGCGAACTGCCAGAAAAAGGCGGCATAGGGCACGACGCGCTCGCAGCCAAGCTCGCGCAACTGCTTGCGCGGAGCCGAGCTGTTGTAAACGCCGACAACGAAGAACGCGTCGTCTTTGTAGCGCGCGACGGCGTCGGCGGGCGACATGACGGGAATGCCGTCGAGCGTCTGCCCCCACAGGGCCGTGTTGTTGTCGGCACATGCGACGACGTCGAGGCCTGCCCGTTTGGCGCCGGCAAGGATGATTCGGCCGAGCGGCCCGCAGCCATGGACGACGGCCCTGGTCGCGGCGCCGGCAAGACGGCCGAAGGCGGCGCTCTCGCGCTGCCGGACGCTGGCCTCGGAGCCCAGCTCCGCGAGGACCTCTTCGAGCGGATCTTCCGCGCGAGCGTCACGTCGTCCCATTCAAATGCTCCTCCATCGGTTCGCCAGGCGGATACTCGAAATTGATCCGTTCGCGCTCGATCACGTACGGCCGCTTCCGAACGTAGGTCTGGATCGAGCCGATGTACTCCCCCAGGATGCCCATCGAAAGCAGCTGCACCGATCCGAGAAAGAACAAGCCGATCACCAGAGGAGCGATCCCGACCGTGAAGTTCGACCAGAAGAGCAGCTTGTACACGAGGTAAACCAGGCCGACGAACAGCGACAGGCCCGAGCAGAAGAACCCGAGCAGCGTGACGAACCGCAGCGGCACCTTGGAAAGGTTCGTGACGCCAAGCATCGCGAGGTCGTACAGCGCGTAGAAGTTGTGCTTGCTCACGCCGCGCTTCCGCGCCGGCTGATCGTATTGAATCTCGCAATGGGGAAGGCCGATCTCCGCGATCATCCCCCGGAAATAGGGATACGGGTCGTCGAACGCGCGAACGGCGTCGACGACCTGGCGATCGTACAGACCGAATCCCGTGAAATTCTGGAAGGTCTCGATGGAGGACAGCCGCTCGATCCAACTGTAGTACTTCTTCCGCAGCCAGAACATCAGGCCGCTCTCCTCGCTGCTGCGCTTCACGCACAGCACCATCGCATAGCCTTCTTCCCACTTCGCCAGCATCTCGGGAAGCAGCGACGGCGGATCCTGCAAGTCGGCGACGATGCCGACGACAGCATCCCCCTGCGTCTGCAGCAGCGCGTGCATGGGCGATCGAATATGGCCGAAATTCCTGGCGTTGGCGATGATCCGCACGTTGTGGTCCCGGGCGGCGATTCGTTTGAGTGCCGCGACCGTGCCGTCGGTCGAATTGTTGTCGATGAAGATGTGCTCGTAGCGGTACTTGCGGAGCTTCAGGAATTCGCCGCGCACGCGCCGGTAGACCTCTTCGACGTTGTCTTCCTCGTTGAAGCAGGGCGTCAGAACGCTGACCGTCTTCATCGCGCCTTCCCCGCTTCGCACCGCTCCGGCGGCACGGCATACGCCACCGTCTGCCAGCCGTCGCCTTCGTGGCACCTCAGGAACATGCGGTACTCCGGCACCATCTCCTTCATGAACAGGGGGAGCCGCCAGAGATCGTGCTGGAGGTGGTAGACGCAGACCGCGAGAACGGGCCTGCGAGACTCGATCGCCGGGCGCGCTCCGCGCAGCGCCTCGAGCTCGGTCCCTTCGATGTCCATCTTGACGAACGTGATTGGCGCCGACGCGCCGGTCAGCTCGGAGATCGGCACGCACTCGATCGTGGAGGATCCGCGGCTCGACGGCTTCGATCCCATGTCGCCGGTGTCTTCGAACGGCACGATCGCGCGCTCGGCGCCGACCACGCATCGGAGCGTCTGAATTTTTTCGCGAAGCGGCTCGGGAAGCCCGTCGACGTACTCCTGAAGCTTCTCGAACGCGCGCCTCCCAGGCTCGATGGCGATGTAGCGCCGGAAGCGATCCTGCCGGCGGCACAGAAACGGCCGCAGGGTGTCGCCGTCGAACGCGCCACAGTCGACGAACACCTCGTCGTCTATCAAGCCGAACACGTCCGGAAGAAAGTACGACTCGGCGTCCGCCTTTGAGGGGCGCGTAAACGTCCACTCGCCTTTTGCCCGCCACAGGACCTGCTGCAGGTATTCCTGCCTGGATCGGTCGTCGCCCCAGATCCCGGCCGCCCGGCGAACCTCGTCCGCCTGTTCGTAGACCTTGTGGGGGAAGTCCTGCGTGTAGAACGGGAGAAACCTGTCGGGAAAGCGCCAGTACACCGGCGACGGCGCGGTAATCCGCCGGCAGCCAAGCGCGGAGAGCCTGTCGCGCGTCTCCCGATACCAGTGGAACGGGTTCCAGATCGCGACGATGAACAGCGCCCGATCGCCGAAACGCGCGGCGGCAGTCTCCGGCGAAACGACGTCGACCCCCTCGAACTGCGTGCCCCACAGCGCGCGATTGTTATCGGTCACGGCCAGCGGCTCGATTCCGACGCTTCGCAGGCATGCGAGCGTGTTCTTACCCAGGCCGCCCGCGCCGAACAGGACGACCGCTCCGCCCGCGTCGGCGATCAGCCGGTCGAACGTCTCCTGCTCACGCTGCTCGACGGACGAAAGCGGCTCGGCGAGGAGCGAATCGATCTCGATCATTCAGGCACCGGCCGCACGATCATGTTCGAGAGGAACTCCTCGCGTTCCAGGAACGGCCACAGATCCTCGAGCGGCTTCGAGACGAACGACCCGTCGGCGCGCTGGACGGACGACAGCCGCGGCGCGCGGACCTCATCAGGGATGACGCGCACGTCGCAGACGACGGGCCCGGCCGTCTCGAGCACGCGCCGGACGTCGCGGCGCAGATTCGACTGGTCCGCGATGAGAGCGCCCGGCAGGCCGTAGGCGGCCGCAATCTTCGAGAGCTCCGGAACGGTGAGCCCGGTGGCGGCGTCGCAGCCGATTGTCGCGCGGCCGAAGTAGTTCGTCTGAGACGCCCGAATGGAGGCGTAGCCGTCGTTGTTCAGGACGAAAAACTTGATCGGAAGCTGCAGACGGGCGATGGTCTCGAGCTCCTGGATGTTGAACTGGAAGCCGCCGTCGCCGTCGACGCAGACCGTGCGGCGGCGGCCCGCCGCGAGACAGGCGGCGATGCTGGACGGAATCGCGTATCCCATCGATCCCAGTCCCGCCGTGTGATAGATCCGCTGGCCCGTCCGCGTCGGGCACGCGAGAAGAAAGATCTCGATTCCGCTCCCCGAGCTTCCCGACACCATCACATCGTCCGGCGTCGTCTCGGAGCCGATGATTTCCGCGAGGTGGTAGATGCTGACTTGCGTTGCCGGATCTCGATGCTCCGCAGTGACGACGGGATAGCGCGTCTTCCAGTCGGCGCAGCGCGAATTCCACGCGCTTCTGTCGGATTGGGCGATGCGATCCCGGCGTGCGAGCATCTGCGTGATGAACGCTCTCGCGTCGGCCTGCACCGGCGTTTCGATGTGCGGGGCGAGCTTCGCGAGCTCGGCCTCGTCGATGTCGACCATGACTTTCTGCGCTTCGCGGGCCAGATTCTGCGGCGCATAACCGGTGATGGCAAAGTCGAGCCGGACGCCGATCGCGAGCAGGAAATCGCAGTTCTGCAGCGCGAAATTCGCGCCGCGAGAGGCGACGGCGCCCGGGCGGCCGACATAGAGCGGATCCTCGCTCGAGATCAGATCGGCCGCGCACCACGTCGCGACCACGGGTATCTTCAGCAGCCTGATCAGCTCTCCGAATTCGCGCTCGGCCCGCGCCAGGCGGATCCCGTTGCCGGCGAACAGCAGGGGACGCTTCGACCTGTTCAGCGCCTCGACGATGGCGTCGACCTGACGAGCGAGCTGCGAAGGCGCTGGACGATCCGTCAGCTCTGCGGGGTCGAAGCCGGCGAGGGTCTCCGGATCGATCGGATAGGCCTGCACGTCGAGCGGTATGTCGATCCAGACCGGTCCGGGGCGCCCGGAGCGCGCCAGCCAGACGGCCTTTTCCAGGTGATATCGGATCGTCGACGGATCCATCACGGTCACGGCGTACTTCGTGATCGGCCTCACGATCGACACGATGTCGACTTCCTGGACGCCGAGCTGGCGCATGCCGAGGGGATTTCCTTGCGCGTCGAACATCCGATCGGGCCGCTTCACCTGGCCCGACACGAACAGGCACGGCGTGGAATCGAGCCATGCGCCGGCCACGCCGGTGACGGCGTTGGTGCCGCCGGGGCCCGTCGTGACGATCGCGGCGCCCAGGTTGTTCGTGGCCTTGCCGTAGACTTCGGCGGCCATCGCGCTCGCCTGTTCGTGCGAGTTGCAGACGGCCTCGATCGCCGGGAATCGGCCGAGCGATTCGTTGAGGTGCATGGCTCCGCCGCCGGTGACCAGAAACACGTGCTTCACGCCCTGGTCCGCGATGAAGCGGACGACGTAGTCAGAGAGCTTGGCCATGTCTGCCCGAAAGAACGGCGTCCACGAGCTCGCGGACCGCGCCGTAGCCCCCCTGCCTGCCGGCGACGAAGGCGGCCTTCTGCAGGACCGCCGCGACGGCGTTCGCCGGCGCGGCGGCGACGCCCGCGATGGACATCGCCTCGAGGTCGTTCACGTCGTCTCCCATGAAGCCGATGTCGGAGAGCGCGAGGCCTCGCCGCTCGGCGAACGACCGGAGCGCGCGCGCCTTGTTCTTGCAGTTCTTCTCGACGTCGGTAATGCCCATCTTGACGGCGAAGCGATCCACCAGCGGACTGTCTTCGCCGGAGATCAGGCCGACCCGCAATCCGGCCTTCATCGCGAGCGACACGCCCATGATGTCGGCGAAGCAGAATCGCTTCCACTCGGCGCCGTCAGGCCCCCACCAGACGCCGCCGTCGGTGAGCACGCCATCCACGTCGAAGACCAGCGCCTTGAGGTGCGTCATTTCCCGGCGACGTCGACGCGGCGAAGCTTCTTGATGATCGGATGCTCGCGCTCGTAGACGCGCTTGACGCCGTCGCCCATCGACTGCTCCACCAGGCGGATGTCGCGGACGACGCGGGAGATGCCGTTCGGCTCGAGCGAGGCGGCGTGATCGGAGCCCCACATCGAGCGATCGAGGGTGATGTGGCGCTCGACGCAGCACGCCCCGAGGACGGCGGCCGCAACCGTGGAGGCGATGCCCGTTTCGTGCCCGGAGTAGCCGACCGGCACGCCGTAGCGATCCTTCATCAGCGGGATCGCCCGGAGGTTCAGCTCCTCGTAATAGGCCGGATAGGTGCTGCAGGCGTGGAGCAGAATCAGATCGTCGGTGCCCAGCACGTTCACCGCCCGATCGATCTGATCGAGCGTGCTCATCCCCGTCGAGAGAATGATCGGCTTGCCGGTCGCGCGCGTGTGCCGCAGCAGATTGTCGTCGGTCAGCGACGCCGAGGCGATCTTGTAGCACGGGGGCGAGAAGCGATTGATGAAATCGACGGACTGTTCGTCCCAGCACGAGGCGAACCACGCGATCTTGCTCGCCCGGCAGTAGGCGTCGATCTCCTGGTAATCGTAGTAATCGAGCTCGAGCCCGCGCTTGAGGTCGCCGTTGGTCGCGCCGAAAGGACTTTCGCGCGGCTTGGCGAGCTCCTCCGCCGAATACACGACGTCGACGGTGCGCTTCTGGAATTTCACCGCGTCGCAGCCGGCCGCGACCGCGACGCTGATCAGGCGCTTGGCGAGATCGATGTCGCCGTTGTGGTTGATGCCGATTTCCGCGATGACGTAGCAGGGCTGGCCGTCGCCGACCTGCCGGCCCGCGATACGCACACCCTTTCCCGATGCATTCGAGCCGCTTTCCTTGATCATGTCTCGGTCCTTTGAGTATGCCACTCGACAGTCCGGCGTATGCCGTCCTCCAGCGGGACGGTCACACGCAGTCCCAGTTCATTCGTCGCCCGCGTGATCGCCGGCACGTACCGTTCCGGCGGTGCGCCCGGCACCGGCGCCCGCGCGACCGTCACCGGCACGACGGGATCGAACGCGGCTCCGACCAGACGCGCCAGTTGTTCTATCGTGAGCGCCGCGTCCGAGCCGACGTTGTACGGCCGCATCGATTCGCCGCGGAGCAGAATCGTCCACAGCCAGGCCGCAAGGTCGGCGCCGTACAAATAGGATCGGTACGGCGTGCCGTCACCGGCGACCCGAATCGGACCGCCCTGCATCGCGTCGCGAATGAAGTTTCCGATCGCGAAATGGATGTCGATCGGCAGGTACGGCCCGTGAAACGCGAAGCAGCGCGCGACGGTCGGCGTCAGCCGCGAATCCGCGTAGACGGCGCAGAGCATTTCGGACGCGCGCTTGCCCTCGCCATGGACCATGCGTACATCGCAGGCGTCCGGCGCGCCGGCATAATCCTCCGGCACGTGCGCGAGATCGGCCCGCTGCCGCCCGTATACGGATCCCGAGCTGGCCAGCAGGAACCGGCTCGCGCCGCACGCGCGCGCGAATTCCAGCGTATGCCGCGTGCCTCCGAGCATGGTCTCCAGCATGAGCCGCGGGTCGCGGCGATCGAGCTGCGTCGTGGCGTCCATGCCGGCGTGAACGACGTGCGAGAACTCGCCGACGGGGAATTCGAACGTGCGAACGTCGCCGGTGTGGAACGCGACGGCGGCGTCGCTCGCCAGATGGGGCGCTTTCGCCGCGAACGCACCACGGTTTCTCGTCAGCACGACGAGAGACGCGCCGAGGCGCAGGCGGTCGTTGGCCCACAGCAGCGTTTCGAGCAGCCAGCAGCCGAAAAACCCCGTGCCTCCGGTGATGAAGAGCCGGGCCCCGCGCAGATCCTCCCAGAGGCGCCCCATCTGCGCCAGGACGTGATCCAGGTCGTGCGCCAGAGGATTCCGCATGGAGACGCCTACCACGTCTTCCACGGCGCGCGGCCCGCGTCCCACAGCGATTCGAG
>Ga0310810_10009616_pt1 | contig 11196 bp, 12 predicted proteins | sample NCmetagenome_FD_207641 | JGI IMG/M metagenome (GOLD analysis project Ga0310810, IMG submission 207641) | Soil microbial communities from experimental microcosm in Duke University, North Carolina, United States - NC | ecosystem: Engineered > Artificial ecosystem > Soil microcosm > Unclassified ... | reverse complement strand
ACGACGTCGTAGATGTAGTGATCCGTCTTCGGGGTGTGTCCCACCACGCGGACGTTCTTCAAGTCGCCATGCGCCGGATAATTTTGGGGAACAGATTCGCGGAGCTTGGCCGCGATCTGATCAATCACATTTTCTGCCATCGGGTCTCCCGGGATCGTAGGGGGTGGTGCGAATGCGTTCGGCTGGTACGCCGGTTATCTATTCCGGGTGCAGTTTGGCTGCCAGCTGCCACTGGGAAGGCTAGCCCTAAGTCGTTGAAACATAAGGCGCAGAGCTATCGACCTGAGCCGCGGCAGGAAAGGCAGCAAGAACGATTGGGCATCCCAGTACCTACGGTTGGCAGTGCCGGGGATTTCGCGGTGTCACGAATCGGAACAGTGGTAGCCGCTACCGATCAATAGAACAGGTACTTTCTCCACTTCGCGTCGGACCGCCCCATCATGCGCATGATGTGGCGGCTGGTGTGGAGAGTGAAGGCGCGCGGCTCGCGCAGGAGCTTCATGCCGGCCTCGTGCGAATACTGGTTGCCCTTCTTGCGGTTGCAGATGTGACAGCAGGCGACGAGGTTCTCCCAGGTGGAGAGTCCGCCGCGCGAGCGCGGGATGACGTGGTCGAGCGTGAGCTCCGATGACGGCAGCACTTGGGCGCAGTACTGGCAGGTGTTGCGGTCCCGCAGCAGGATGTTCTTGCGCGACAGGGCGCGCGTCTGGTGCGGGATGCGGCGGTATTCGAGCAGGCGGATGACGGACGGGATGCGCACGGCCAGACGCGCCGCGTGCAGCGTGTGTCCGTTGACCTCTTCGGTCATGGCAATCCCCTTGAGCACCAGCACGATGGCGCGACGCGCGGCGCAGACGTTGATGGGCTCATAGGACGCGTTCAGTACCAGGACGGGCTGGTGCATGACGTTGAAGGTGCGCGTCCGCGGCGGCATGGACGCGGCGTGCGCTCCGTGTGACCCGTTCGACTTGGCCGTATGTCCCGACATAAATCTATGCGTGCGCCGCCATCGCGCGCGGAAGCGCCTGCTCCTCGATTCCAGGTAGTTTCGCCGCCACTGCGTCCGGCTTGAGCGCACGAGCGACGGTCGCCACCAGCACACGCGCGGCCCCGGCGCGGCGCAACACACGCGCGCACTCCCGCACCGTGGTCCCGGTGGTGAACACGTCGTCAATCAATAAGATGTCGCGGCCCGCAATCGCGATTCTCTCCATTACTCGGAACGCGCCGCGCACGTTGGCGCGACGTTGCTCGGCCGACAATCCTGTCTGGGACTGCGTTTCGCGCACGCGCTGAAGCAGCGAAGGCGCGATCTCGAACCTCTCGGTTCCGCGCATGCGAAAATTCTTCAACGCCGCGCGCGCAATCAGTTCGGATTGATTGAATCCGCGCTGCCGCAGCTTGCCGGTGTGCAACGGGACAGGAACGACGATCGGGGCGACGTCTCCGAAATTTTCCGATAACTCGAGGATGGCTTCGCCCAGCATGCGTCCCAGAACGTTGGCCGCCGGACGCACACCCTGGTACTTCAGAAGTTGAATCAGCTCCCGCAGGCCGTCGGAATAGCTGCCGTAGGCAATCGCTCGTGCGAAAGGCGGCTCTTCCATGCGGCACGCCCCGCAGAGGCGCTGGCCGGTCGCGACTTCCATCTGCTCGAGGCGTTCCCCGCACGCGGCACAAAGCGGCACACGCAGTCGCTCCATGGCAATGAGACAGGTTTCGCAAACTGGAAGACGAGAGACGTTCTGAAGGAGGGCGCCGCAAATGCGGCAATCGGAGGGAAAAAGTACCGTGAACAGGCCCTGGGCAGCGACGCTCAAGAGCGACGCCACGCTACTTCGTGGGTGCTCCGGTACGGACCGGGTTAGGTCTCCCGTACTGCTGAAGACGACCCTCCTTGATCGCGCCGAAATTCAGGGTTCGGACGCCATCGCGTGGAGTCAGTATAGCTGGACTTGCCCCGGCGCTGCAACGGCGGTGGGGCATCACACTTAGACATCAGCAGTGACCGGCGCACTTGCACGTTGCCATCGCGGGTGCTAACGTGCGGCGATTTCTAGTATTTACCTCGATTTGCCGCGAGGCATAAATGAGCACTCAAACCGCTCCCCCTCCCAAGAAATTTCAACCCTTCGTTCCACCGACGATGGCGATGCGGGAATTCACCCTGCGCGCCATCATCCTTGGCCTGATCATGACCGTGGTGCTCGGCGCCGCCAACATGTACCTGGGGTTGCGCGCCGGCATGACGATCGCCGCCACGTACCCGGCGGCCGTCATCGGCATGGCCATCCTGAGGCTGATGAAAGGGTCGGTGCTGGAAGAGAACATGGCCCGCACCATCGGCTCCATCGGCGAGTCGGTGGCGGCCGGTGCCGTTTTCACCATCCCTGCCTTCGTGCTCGCCGGCGTGTGGCCGGAATTCGATCTCGCGCACGGCTACTGGAAGAGCGTCGCACTGATGGCCGTCGGCGGAACTTTGGGCATCCTCTTCGTCACCCTGCTGCGCCGCGTGATGGTGGAAGATCCCGAGCTGCCGTTCCCCGAGTCGGTTGCCGCCGCGGAAATCCATAAAGCCGGACAGCAGGGTGCGAGGGCAGCCAAGATCCTGTTTGCCAACATGGGCATTGGCGCCTTCGTGTATTTCCTCGGCGCCATCAACGTGTTCGCCGCCAGCAAGGATTTCCTCGTCCATGTCGGCGAACTCGGACGCAGCGCCGTAAAATTGGCGCGAGCGCCCGGATCGCCCACCATCCCCGCCGGCGCCGCCACCACGTTCTCGGCGCCCGCCATCAGCCCAGCGTACCTCGGCGTCGGGTACATCATTGGTCCCCGGCTCGGCGCGCTGAACTTTGCCGGCGGTGTGTTTGCCTGGGGCTTGCTCGTGCCGCTCCTCGCGTTTTTCATGGGACCACAACTCGCGCCCGGCATCACCGACGAAGCCGGATGGGCATCCGCCGCCGGCGCCATCTGGTACCACATCGTTCGTCCGATCGCGGTGGGGGGCATGCTCGTTGGCGCGTCGTTCACGCTCTTCCGCATGCGTAAGAGTCTTGGCCTCGGCATGAAACGCGCGGTCGCCGACCTCAAGAAGTCGGCCGCCGGACATGAAGCCAGCGACCGTACCGAGCGCGACTTGAGCAGCAAGGTAGTCTTCAGCGCACTGGCAGCGGTGTTCGTCTGCATGATCGCGCTCTATTACTTCTTCGCCGGCGTCATCGGCGCCGCCGCCGTTGCCGCGATTGTCATGATCATCCTCGGATTCTTCTTCGCGGCGGTTTCGGGAAATCTCGTCGGCATGATCGGCTCTTCGAACAATCCCGTCTCCGGCCTGACGCTTTGCACTCTCGTCGTCGCCGCTCTCCTGATGGTTGCCATGGGCCTGCGCGGCAGTGCGGGCGTATCCGCCGTGCTGGGCGTGGCGGCGGTGGTCTGCGTCTCGTCGGCGGTCGCCGGCGAAATGCTGCAGGACTTGAAAGTCGGACACATCCTCGGCGGCACGCCGTCGCGAATGCAGATTGGCGACCTGTTCGGCATTGCCGTCTCCAGCCTTGCGCTCTTCTTCCCGCTGATGTGGCTGCACCAGGCTTACACCTTCGGCAGCAAGGAACTTTCGGCGCCGCAAGCCGGCCTGATGGCTTCCCTGGCTCAGGGCATCGTGGGCGGCAACATGGCCTGGCCGCTGGTGATCGTCGGCATCCTGATGGGCTTTGGCCTGATCCTCATCGAAGTGCGCAGCCCCATGCTGTTCTCCGTGGGCATGTACCTGCCGCTGGAGACCACGTTCGCCATCTTCGTCGGCGGCATCTTCCGCTGGCTGACCGACAAGTCGGTCACGCTGACGAAGGAACAAGCCAAGAGGAACGCCATCGTCATCATGGCCCTCTCGGTGCTCATCCCCGGAACGCTTGAGTTCTTCGGCGTACTAGGGCCGTTTGACGCTCTGCTGATCTTTATCGCCGGAATGGTTGCGATGGTCGTTATGTCACGCTCCGGCGGAAAAACCTTCAACGACGCACAAAAGGCGCGCATCGAGAATGCCGGGGTGCTGACCGCGTCTGGACTGATTGCCGGCGAAGCGCTCTGCGGCCTGATTGTCGCCGGCTTCCGCGCCGCGGAGAAGAGCAAGGGACACGCCATCCTGCCCGACCTGACCTGGTCCGGCACGGCGGTTCTCTCGATCCTCGTCCTGATCGGGCTGGCGGTCCTGATGACGCGCCTGCCGATCGCCAGTGCGGGCAGTCCCGACGAGCCGGCGCCGCCGACGGCGATCATGTAAGAACAAGGCAAAAGCCAGGGATCAAAAGGCAGGAGTTCATTCTGAATTCTTGCCTTTTGCCTTTTTACTTTCGACTTCCACGCCGCTCTTCCCAGGTGATTTATTCTCTTGCGGTGACCATTCGCGACAACGTGGTCGAGATCGGCAAGCGGGTGTTGCTGGCTGCCCGGCGCGCCGGGCGGAATCCCGACGAGATCGCGGTCATGGCCGTCAGCAAGACATTCCCGGCGTCCGCAATCGTGGAGGCGCACGACGCCGGGCTGCGCATCTTTGGCGAGAACCGGGTGCAGGAGTTCGCGGAGAAGTGCGGCGCCGTGAAAGGCTTGCCTGGCGCGGATTTTCACCTGATCGGGCATTTGCAATCGAACAAGGCCGCGAAAGCTGCCGAAATGTTTGACGCTGTCGATTCGGTCGACTCGTTAAACCTGGCGGAAAAGCTGAACGCCGCAGCCGGCAAACTGGGAAAAGTGCTGCGTGTGCTCATCGAGGTCAACGTCGGCGGCGAAGAGGCGAAGAGCGGCGTTGCTCGGGATGCGCCGGAGCTGCAAGAACTCCTGAGCGCCGCGCCGGACCTTCCGCATCTCGCCATTCGTGGCTTGATGGCAATCCCGCCGTTCACCGAAGATCCCGAAGGTGCGCGTCCCCACTTCCGCAAACTCCGCGAGCTGCGCGACCAGATCGCCGCGAGGAATCTTCCGCGCGTTCACATGGATGTGCTCTCCATGGGCATGTCGCACGACTTCGAGGTCGCGATCGAAGAAGGATCAACGTGCGTGAGAGTGGGAACCGCCATCTTCGGATCGAGGGCGAAACCGTGATCCCGATCAAATCGGACGCGACCGGCGCAACCTTCACGGTGAAAGTTCATCCCCGCGCCAGGCGCAATGCGGTCGCCGGCGAGCTGGGCGACGCGCTGAAATTGTCGCTGACGGCGCCTCCGGTCGAAGGCAAAGCCAACCAGGCGTGCATCGAATTCGTCGCGGAATTGTTGAGCGCGCCCAAGTCGTCGGTTAGCATAGCGGCGGGACAATCCAGTCGACAGAAAGTGATTCGCGTCGCGGGGCTTTCAGCCGACCAAGTACGCGCCCGCCTCGAACGTCATCTGTAATCGCGCGCAGTCGCGCTGAGTTCAATTCGGCACTTCGGCAAACCTATGAGCTTCTCGCAGCGCTGGCAGGAAGTCCGCACCGGATTCGAGCGTCCGTTCTGGGTCGCCAACATCACCGAGATCTTCGAGCGTCTTTCCTACTACGGTGCATTTTCGTCACTGGCGCTCTACCTGCAGGAAAAGCTGCTCTTTTCCACGCAGCAGACGGGCGCGCTCACCGGCTTGTTCGGCGGCATGGTGTGGTTTCTCGCCGTCTTCGGCGGAGCCACCGCCGACCGGCTCGGCTTTCGGCGCGCGCTCTCCATGGCGTACCTCATCCTGGCGATCTCGTATTTCCTGATTGGATCGATCGCCGCGCCCTGGCTCGCGCCGTTGCGAGATGCGCTTCCTCTGACGCTGTTTGTCGGCATCATCCTCATGCTGCCGGCGCTGGGTGTGGCGCTGGTAAAGCCGTGCGTGGTGGGCACGACGGCACGCGCGTCGAAAGAAAACGTGCGCTCGATCGGCTACTCGATCTACTACACGATGGTGAACATCGGCGGCGCTGCCGGACCCTACTTCGCGTCGTGGGCGCATCGCCACCTCGGCGTCGAGAACGTCTACCGCGTGGCGGCGCTGGGCGTGTTCGCCATGTTCTTCGTCGTCCTCATCTTCTTCCGCGAACCGCGCAAGGCAGACGACGCGCCGCCACCCTCGGTGGCACTGGTGGCAAAGAACTTCTGCGTGGTGCTGGGCAAGTACAAGCTGGTGCTGCCCACGCTGGGCGTGGCGCTGGCGCTGGCAATCGCGTCGTGGACCGGCTTGTTCGCAACGCCTTGGTGGGCGTGGGTGATCCTGCTCGCAGTGACGCTCTCGGGCATCAGCCGGTTCATGTGGTTCCTGGTGCTGTACACAGGCTACTGGATCGTCTTCTGGCAGCAGTACATCAGCCTGCCGGGATTCATCCATAACTACGTCAGCAACACAGCGGACGTGGAGAAGATCCTGGTGACCGACGGCCTCGTCGTCATTCTGTTCACCGTCCTGGTCAATCTGGCGATGCGGAAGTTCACGCCGCTGGGCTCGATCATCTTCGGAATCGTGGTGTCGTCCCTGTCGTGGCTTGTGCTGGCCTGGCAGCCGTCTGTGATCGGAGCCGTGGCTGCGATCGTGGTGCTGGCGCTCGGCGAGATCATCCAGTCACCGCGCTATTACGAGTACGTCGGCACGCTGGCGCCGCGCGAGCAGCAGGGCACGTACATGGGCTTCGCCTTTATGCCGATCGGCATCGGGTCGCTGATCGGCGGGTGGTTCGGCGGTACCCTGATGCACCGGTTCGGCGAGGTCATGCAGAAGCCGGCGCTGTTCTGGATCAGCACGACAGCCGTCGGTCTCGCCACCGCCCTGGTGTTGTGGATTTACGACCGCGTGTTTACGCCGAAGTCGCCGGAAAAAGCGCAAGCCTGAGTGGTGCGTGGATGTCGACGAAAGCCGCAGCTGCAACCTCCGCCGACCGTTGGACACGGCAGATTCGTGACGAACTTCGCGCGGGCGGCTCCGCCGAACGAGCAAAGGGCGCGCAACACTTCTTTCAGCACGTCGTCGTTTGCCGCGGCTGGAAGACTGCCGACCTTCGGAAATATTCGCGTGACACTCGCAAACAGATTCTCGCTGAAGGCGGGCAGGAGTTGTTGATTGGCGTCGCCGACCGCCTGTTCACTGGCGAAGTCAACGAGGAGACGATCGGCGCCGTCCTCATGCTCGAAGGCAAGACTGCCGCCTTCGGCGACGCTGAATTCGCCCTCTTCGAACGCTGGATGGATCGCATCACCAACTGGGCGCAGCACGACGGCCTTGTCTATTGCCTGGTCGGTCCGATGCTCGCGCGCGATCATCGCTTCGCGCCCGCCGTCATGAAGTGGGCCAAGTCGAAGAACCGCTGGAAACGACGGGGTGCGGCCGTGGCCTTCATTCCCGCGGCACGCGAAGGCGAATTGTTCAGCGAATCGAAGACCGTCACGCACGCCCTGCTCGCCGATCAGGATGACATGGTGCAGAAAGGCCTTGGATGGCTGCTCCGCGAGTGGGCCAAGGCGCATCCGAAGACGACGGTGCCGTTCCTCATGACCATTCGGAAGGACTCGCCACGGCTCGTCCTGCGCACTGCCTGCGAGACGCTGCCGCCCGCGACCCGCGCCCGCGTTCTCCGGAAGCCAGGCACTTAAGAAGAGGCAGCGCACAGGCGAAGACGCAGAGGAATCATTAGGGCAGTTCGGCAGTTCGGCAGTTCGGCAGTTCGGCAGTTCGGCAGTTCGGCAGTTCGGCAGTTCGGCAGTTCGGCAGTTCGGCAGTTCGGCAGTTGCTTGTGTTTAAATAGACTTTTCACCATGGACCTCAAAGCCATTCAGTCCGCCCTGCGCGACAACCAGCTCGACGCCTGGCTGTTTTACGACCACCACCACCGCGATCCCATCGCGTACCGCGTCCTCGGCATTTCCGAGTCACTGATGGTGACGCGCCGGTGGTTCTACTGCATTCCTGCGAACGGCGAGCCGCAGAAGCTCGTCCATCGCATCGAGGCGGGGCATCTCGATCCCGTCCCCGGCGCGAAACGCGCCTACTCGTCATGGCAGGAATTGAGTGACGGGCTCAAGGCGATCCTCCAGCCGCATAAGCGCGTTGCCATGCAGTACTCGCCGAACAACCAGATCTTCTATCTCGGGCTGGTGGACGCGGGCACGATCGAGCTGATTCGCAGCTTCGGCAAGGAGATCGTGAGCTCCGGCGACCTGGTCACCCGCTTCGAGGCTACGCTCAGCGACGACCAGGTGAAGTCGCACTACGCGGCGCGCGACAAGATCGACAAGATCACCGCCGACGCCTTCCAGGAAATCGGACGGCGCGTAAACAACGGCGGCACCCACGAATTCGAAATCCAGCAGTGGATCATGGAAGCGTTCCGGCGCGAAGGCATCACGCCAGGCGACGACGCGCCCATCGTCGGCGTGAACGCCAACAGCGGGAACCCGCACTACGAGCCGACTTCCAGCCGGTCCGAGCCCATCCGCAAGGGCGACTTCGTCCTGCTCGACATCTGGGGAAAGCTCACGCAGCCGAACTCGATCTACTACGACATCACCTGGACCGGCGTGGTCGGCACGCCAACCGATCGCCACCAGGAGATCTTCAAGATCGTGACCGGCGCGCGCGACGCCGCCATTGCGAAAGTGAAATCCGCCGTCGCTGCCAGGCAGCGACTGGAAGGCTGGATGGTCGACGACGCGGCGCGCGGCCACATCGACAAAGCCGGATACGGACAATACTTCGTCCATCGCACCGGCCACTCCATCGGCACCGCCATCCACGCGAACGGCGCCAACATGGACAACCTCGAGACGAAAGACGTGCGCGAGGTCATCCCGGTTTCGTGCTTTTCGGTGGAGCCGGGCATCTACTTGCCGGAATTCGGCGTGCGCTCGGAGATCAACATGATCGTGAGCGCCAACTCGGCCGACGTCACCGGACGCGTCCAGACTGAACTGGTGACGATCGCATGACCGCCGAAGTGCAAGTCGAAGCCGCACCGCAGTATCCGGCGGTCAGCCACGGCATGGCCGTGACCGCGCTGATCCTCGGCTGGCTGATTCCCGGCGCCGGTCACTTTCTCCTCAAGCGCTGGACGCGCGGCGCGCTGCTCATGGTTTCCGTTGTCACCATGTTCGTGCTCGGCGTGCTGATGCAGGGCAAGGTTTACGGCTTCAACACCGGCGACATTCTCGACATCCTCGGATTCATCGGCGACGTCGGTGCGGGCGCGCTCTACATCGTCACCCGCGCCATGGACTGGGGAAGGGGCGCCATCCAGATCGCCGCCGCGGATTACGGCACGAAATACATCATCGTCGCCGGTCTGCTGAACATCATCTGCGCGGTCGACGCCTACTCCATCGCCCAGGGGAAGAAGCCGTGACCGTCACGCTCTCCCATTTCAGCGCCGCATTCGTCTTCGCCGTCTTCGCCTCGACGGTGTTCGGCATTACCCAGCGCAACACCCCGCGAGAGATGGTCCGGTACGGACTGTACTGCTTCTCGCTGTTCATCGGCGGCGTGATCGTGGCGGGGTGGGTCATGTGGCTGCTGCGGCATTGATGATTTGCGATTTGTGATTTGCGAGTTGATCTCGCTTCATCGGCTTTCAAATCACAAATCAGCAATCGTAAATCGTAAATGTCTTCAGCCTTCCCACACGAACGCGTCGAACACTCTTTTCGTCTCGAACCCGATCCGCTTGTAGAGGTCGACCGCGCCGCGGTTGGCTTCGGTCACTGTCAGTGACAAAGCGCCGAAAGAGCGCTTGCGCAGGTTGGTGTATGACGCGCCAATCAGCGCCTCGCCGATGCCGCGGCCGCGATGCTCGGGAACGAGGCACACCTGGGTTACGTGCCCGACGTCCGACTTCACCCGCGAGCACAGGATGAGGCCGACCGTCGCCTGCGTCGGGCGGTGGATGGCGCAGAACGAGGCGTCGGAATCGAAGACCCCGCAACCCGGGAAGCGCACGATGTTGTTGAGGAAGCGGAGCGATCCGCTGATCGTGCGGTACTGATCGTTGATGTCGGAGTCGATGTGGCCGCGGTAAGCGGCCGTGATCACTGCGGCGGCGCCCTGGAAGTCATGCTCCGACCATTTGCGCAGTTCGATCCCTTCCGGCAGTGGCGGCGCCGTGCGGGCGGGCGCGTTCTCGCCCCGCAGCGGCAGCACCATGAACAGCCGCGGATGCCGGTGGAATCCCTGCGTCACGAATGGTGACGCAACCATGCCGGTGTCGTGCACCAGGAGCTGCGCCTCCACGCGGTGAATGCCGGGCGACTGCTGCAGCGTCTCGATCACGTGCGTCAGCAGCCGCTGCTCCAGGTCGCCCCCGTGGTTAGCGGTACCGTTGGCGACGAACAGGTCGCCGATCACGCCCTTGCTGCCCTCGTAGACGAAGAACGCGTAGCCCCAGACTCGCTTCCGCTCGACCGCGGCGTAGCCCGGCAGGATCTTGGCGTCCACGTAGCGCAGGATCATCTCCGCCGACCCGCTGTAGTCCCACGCCAGCAGGCGCGACCACACCTGCGACTCCTGCTCCAGCAGGGGCCGCAGATCAGCCGACGAGAAGTGCCTGAGGTCGAGGATTTCCAACGCCAACCTTCGCACGTGCGCCGCGCGCGCAATCGGACCACGCAACGCTCGCAACAGTCTATGGCGCGCCACGAGAAATTTGAACTGGCCTCTCTGGTTCCTTTGCCTTTGGTTTCAATTCGGCAGCTCGGCAGTGCTCAGTGCATGTGCTCCATTGCCGGCTGGCGTGTCACCCAGAAGAACTCCACTTGCTGCGCCGGAAATTCTCCCAGGCGCACCACGCGCCGCCCGGAGACAAGTTCGCTGAGTTCGGACTCGGATCCGGCGCGCGCGATCACACGATGGTCGCCGGCCGGAACTTCGGCGCGGTCATAGCTGGCAATCGGCTGGTTCAGCCCATACTCCAGCTCGCGCTTCCCATGCAGCACCGCGACAACGCTCGACCGCGTCTCCATGCGCGCGATCTCCTGCGCCACCGGACGCGCGGAGAGTTTGGCATCGAGCGCCGGCGCGTCGATGCGCAAGATGTAGGCGACGGCCAGCACGACCGGAACCAGCGTCACGAACCGCAGCCACGCTGTTCCGCGACGCAGCAGCGTGATGACGATGCCGGCAAATAATGCGATGGCCGCGAGGGTGGCAGTCATGCCCGCCGTGCGCGACACGGGAACGCGCAGCGTGCGATACGGCGCAATGATGACGGCCG
>Ga0310810_10009614_pt1 | contig 11196 bp, 13 predicted proteins | sample NCmetagenome_FD_207641 | JGI IMG/M metagenome (GOLD analysis project Ga0310810, IMG submission 207641) | Soil microbial communities from experimental microcosm in Duke University, North Carolina, United States - NC | ecosystem: Engineered > Artificial ecosystem > Soil microcosm > Unclassified ... | reverse complement strand
AGAATGCCGTCCTCGCCATTCAGCGAGTGACAGCGAAATTCGACATCTTCCAATGTCGGCAGATCGACGCCCCGACGCGCGAGATCCTGATACTGAAGTCGAAGCAGGATCTGTCCGATCTGAGCGGCGGGATCAGGGTCGTGCGACGTCGACATGATCAGAGTCTATATCCGTCGGACACCGACAGGCGGATTCGGTACGCGCTATCGCTCGGCCGCGGTCTGCCGGGCTTTTCGAAGGACAATCAGCGGCTTGTGAACGTGCATCACCTCCAGGCGGTCAGGTCGGGTCAGGGCCGCGCCCATGCTGGGCCGGATTCCGCGGCTCATGACCTCGTCCACGAGGTGCTTGACGAACCCGACCATGCCGTAGTCGTGGGTTGAAATTCGCTTCTGAAAGGGGCCGTTGTCCTCTAACTCCGCGAGATCCTCGAACAGGCCGCCATCGGCCCAGTCCGCCCAATACCCTGTCGCCCAATCCTCGATGATGTAGAGACCACCCGGCTTAAGAAATGGAAACAGCGCCCTGTACGACCTCAAACTCCACGCTCCGATATGGGATGCATCGTCGATGATGATGTCGATTCCGGCCGGCGCGTGTGTGGCACACACCTCCGACAGCCGCGCGGCGTCCCGTTGATCGCCGAGCTCGAAGCGGATATTGGGATGCGATGAGAAATCGAGGCCGCGATTCTCGTTGTCGATACCGATGATTCTGCCGTTCTCGAAGTAGCTCGCGAACGTCTTCAACGACTCGCCGTGAGCGACACCCAGCTCGAGAAGTACGATGGGGCTTTCCCGGAGGGCGCCAAAATACTCGTCATACAGCTCGTAGATGCCGGGCGCCGTGAGTTTCGTTTGCGGATTGTCGCCGACAGACTGCAACACGGCGAGCGCGCGCAGGGACAGCTTCACCTCCACTCCTTTCGTTTGAGAGCTTTCCAAGGTCAACGAGACTGTCGCAGCAGGAAGGGCTGAGACCGGCCGTTATGCCAACCCTAGAACAGCGCTAGTATTTCCTATCAGTCCCCTAGCTAGTATTCCTATCGTCCTACGAATCGTCAGGATGTATCAGCAATCCGCTCCTGCTGCCAGCGCAATTCGAGGTCGTTGCGCCGAAGCTCCCATGGAGCGAAGGCGAATGACATCGTTTGGGTTTCGCCGTGGGAGCCCCCCTCGTGATCCTGATTGACAGACGTAGCTCGAGCAGGGCATCTTGTGGCACTCCCTGCGGCCGACAGACTTCTCGAGCGACGATTCCTTTAGGATTCGCCGCGCGTCGTACTGTGTCGGGTGTTGGGGCGAAACAGCTGATGGGTGTCCTTCGTACTGCCACATCGAATTTGATTCATGCGTCCCCGCAAATCGAAATCGACTTACACCGAGACCCTGCACGACGAAGTGTGCGTATACGAGTGGACGCGGCACGAGGTCCACGCGCTGAACGCGACGGCGGCGAGCGTGTGGCAGATGTGCGACGGGAAGACGACCACAGCGGAGATCGCGGAGCGGCTGGGCGGCGGACAACTACCGCATGCCGCAGATCTCGTCGCGCTCGCGCTGGAGGACTTCCGGCAGAGACATCTGCTCGAGGGTGCCGATGAGAGCCTCTCGGATGCGCGTGCGGCGCTTTCACGCAGAGCCCTTCTCCGGCGGGGCGTGACCGCCGCGCTGTTGCCAATCGTGACGTCGATCGTCGCGCCGACGCCGCTGCAGGCGCAGTCCCCGGGGATGCGGTCCCAGACGTTCGCATTCACTGGCACGTCACAAACGTTCATCGTCCCTTCGGGTGTGACGGCATTGGCGGTTTCGGCATTCGGGGCGGAGGGTGCGGCTTTTTGACAATATACTCGGCGATGACGATGAGGTCGACGCTGATGGGAGTTGTCCCGACGCGCCCGCCAATCTCTTCGGCGGACCGCCTCTCACGTCGCGTCCCTCTCCCGCGAATCGATAACGGGACAGAGTACGCGTGGGCCAAGGCGTCGGCATCGAGGACCGCGAATTCGTCCGAGTAGTAGTCGGCGCCAGCGCCCAGCAAGGCCGAGACAAGCGTCGTCTTCCCGGCGCCACTTCGTCCCGGCATCACCAGACCGCGACCGTGCCAGCCGATCACGCCCGCGTCCACGAACAAGACACCCTTGGCCTGACACGCGGTTTGCAGCTTGGCCTGATTCGAGAACGCCTCGAGAAGATCCTCCAGGTTGTCCGCGCACGAGATCGGCACACCCTGACACCGCAGTTCGAAGCAGTTTCGCGGGGCGCTCTCTTGCGGCGTCCCCAACCAGTAGTCGATGGTGACGTCGCCGGCAATCGAATCACGCCATCCAAGCGCACGCACCCGTTCAACCGCGGCGGCGAGCACCGCAGGATCGGCGGCGCCGAGACCGAAAGAGACGCCGAAGGCCGTCAGGACGCGCGTGAGATTGACCACGTGAGAATGACGAGCCCCGCCCCCGCCCTGGTAGCCTGAAGGTGGACCACGCCGACCGCCGACGGGTCGGCAAACGAGGAGCCGCCGCCCCCACCGCCGCTAATGGCGCCACCGCCACCGCCGTAGTACCCGCCCCCGCCTACGTTGGCAAGAGTCGGGTTTCGAGGCCAGTAACCTCCATCGCCACCGGTTCCTAACGAACCGGCTGTGCCGTTGAAGGATGGAAGACCGCCGTTGACAATTCCGCCAGCTCCGCCGGCAGTCTGCGAACCGCCCTCTCCACCTTGCGTTCCACTTCCGCCATGCCCTCCTGTGGTCCCACCTCCGGCGCCGCCGCCAGGTTTAATACCATCCCCGGCCCCCCCGCCGCCGCCCGCCACGACCACGCGATTGCCGAGCGCGCTGCCGCCGCGGCGGACATCTGAGGCGCCGCCGCCTGGGCCGCCTTCCCGGCCAAACGAGCCTCCGTGCCCACCGCCATTGAAACCGGGATGTCGGGGCCGCCGGAGACAGAGATCGGGACTCCGCCGACTACGATGACCAGCGTCTCGCCGGGGATGACGGCCAGCGTTGCGGTGGTTGAACCCCCAAGGCCGGCTGGGCTGGCAACGTCCCCTGCGCTATGAGGATCTCCGGCGCGCATCACAGACCTTTGAGTGGGATGGCCTCACCCTTCGCACACTCGGACGCGAGGACATGCTCTGGCATGTCTACGCGCATGCGTTCGTGATCAACGTCTTCAGCAGAGGAATCAGGCTGATTTCGGTGGCCGACCTGATGCATGCCACCGAAGTATGGGTCGACGCGATCGAGTGGGAGGACTTGGAACGGCGATACGGTCGGCTCGTCCGTGCGCTTCCGCACCTTCATCATCTGGCGCCGTGGTCGCAGCGTGTTTGCGGTCGATTGGCTTTTAACAGCCCGGGATCACACACCACTGTGCCGCCGATAAGCGTACCGTTCGAATGGTGGGGCGCGGTGCACCGCGACGTACTCTGGCCGCCTGAATGGTGGTTCGCCATGCGGTACGGCGTTCGAGGGCAGTCCGATTGGCTTTGGTACCGGATCATCGGTCATCCGGCGCGGCTGGCGGCCGCGGCCTGCGTCGCAGTCATGCGTCGCTGGTGACCGGCGCGGTCCATGGCAGAATCGGCGCAGAGGCTCGCTCGGTTCCGTGGGGCGGTTTCGCGTGCGCCTTGCTGGTCACATCGCCGGCGTTTACGGCTTAGGTCTACACGTGTGCAGCAGTGGTTGCAGCGCGGATGGGGGCACTCGTCGCATTCTCGTGGGACTCAAACAGCTCGGCCCTCTCGACATAGGACCGTCCCCCCTCTCATTTGTCCGTCGACGTCCCTCATCACCGTCGGGCTGCCAGCTCCAGCGAGAACCCGGCCGCCCGCGCGTCGTCGTGGAACATCTTGACCGTGTCGAGCGAGTAGTCCTCCAGGGCCTTGCCGATCAGCGGGAGCTTTTTGAGGATGTCCTGCGTGACCGTGATGATGTGGCAGCCGATAGCATCGGCCTGGACGATATTCAGCAGCTCGCGCGGGCTCGCCCAGATGAGCTCGGCCCGTGGCTCCAGACGAAGCAGTTCGACCGCTGTGCGAGAGGCGGTTGATCAGGTCGTACGCCGGCACGCGGTTCGTGTTCGTCACCGGAATCTTCACGTAGACGTGCTCGCCCCACGTCGCGATTTCCAGCGCTTGGCGCTCCATCTCCTCGAACTCGTCGGAGAAGACTTCAAATGAGATCGGCCGGTCTGGAATAGCGGCAAGGACCTGTTTCGCAAAGCCGCGATAGTCGGAGACACCGGCCTTACGCATCAGCGTGGGGTTCGTGGTGAATCCCTTGATGTAAGGCTCACGAGCGAGGGCGCGCATGCTCTCGAGCTCGGCCCCGTCAGCGAAGATCTTCGTCCGCAAGCTAGCCAGCATCATACGTGCACCATCGTCGCGAGAATCCAATCGACCGATTCCGCGAGCGAGCAGAATCGAACGTCCGGCCGGGCGGTATGCTCCTCTCCCGCGTAATCGTAGTCAATCAAGATAGCCGCCCGGCATCCCGCGCGACGACCAGCCTCGACGTCGCGCCAGCGGTCTCCGACCATGACACTTCGGGCGAGGTCGTAGACGGGTGTTTGCGTCAAGAGACCCGGCTTGGGTTTCCGACACGAACACTCATCCCGGTCGTCATGGTAGCAGACGCGGAACTCGTCAAGCGAGAGGAGTTCCGCCAGACGTGCATGCATCGCTTCCACGACCTCTCGTGTCTGACGACCGCGGGCGACATCGGGCTGGTTCGTGACCACGACCGTCGCAAAGCCCGCAGCTCTCAAGCGATCGAGCGCCTCTCGGACGCCTGGGAGAATTTCTAGATCCTCGAGGCGCTGAGGCGGATAGGGGCGGCCATTTCGAACAATCGAGCGGTTGATGACTCCGTCGCGATCAAGGAACACCGCGGGCTTCACCGCGTCGACTCCCATTTCGTCGGCGCGACCTTCAGTGACGGGTGGGACACGAGTAGATGCCAGATAACCGCCTGGAAGGCCTCGCTGTGCGGTGTCACGGTCTCTGGATTCACGGTCGGCACGATCACACACGCGTCGGCTACGTCGGCGGTGAAACCGCCGTCGCGCCCAACGACGCCGACGATGGCGGCGCCGACACCCCGCGCATATTGCAGCGCTCGAACCAGATTGGCGCTGATGTTTTTCTCCAGGCTTCCGCCGCCCACCGAAAACACGAACACGGCGTCCTCGGAACGCAATCGGCTACCCGCGAGCCAGGCGGCAAAGACGGTGTCCCAGCCCTCGTCGTTGGTGCGGGCGGTGAGCTCCGACACATTGTCGGTGGGCGCATAGGCTTCGAACCCTGCGAGCTTGCGAAAGTCATTCACCGCGTGCGAGCAGTTCCCGGCGCTCCCACCCACGCCGAGAAAAAACAGCCGGCCACCCGCACGCCGCACCTTCAAGAGTGTTTCGGCAATGCGCTCGATGGCGTCCGCATCAAGCGAGTCGATGATGCGTGACGCTTCCTGCAAGTGCTGCCGTGCGTAGCTCATGACGTGAAGCCGGCGTCCGCACGCCTTCTGGCCAGAAACGCGCGCGTTTCCTCCAGCCCTTCCGGAGATCCAATCTCATAAAACCGTTCGGATACTTCAAAGCCGATCAGTTCGCCGTTTGCGAGCAACCGCTCGTAGACAGTGGCCAAGTCGAAGGGCTCGTCAGGTGGGAACGGGTCGAGCGCTCGCGGTGACAGTACCCCAATCCCGTAATCGATGTGCCGCATGTCGGGTGTGTGGTCCCGCTTGTCGTAGCGGAGCAGGCAGCCGTCCACGAACAGCACATTGCTGCGGTCAAACCGGTTGTCGTTGCGAAAGACGGTCATCAGCCCGCAGCATCCGGCGGCTCGAAACGCGCGCTCGATCGACCGGAGGTCGCAGTCGAGGAACGAGTCACCGTACATCACAAAAAATGCCTCCCCTAACAGTGGCTGCGCCCGCTTGAGCGCGCCTCCCGTGCCGAGCAAGCGATCGCCGTCGAAGACGTAATCGATCGCAACGTTCCAGCGCCCGCCGTCCCCGAGCGCGTCACGAATCATTTCGCCGCGATACCCCACGCAGAAAATGATGTGCTCGATCCCCTGGGCACGAAGCCATGTCACTTGGTGCACCGCGAAAGGCAAGCCCGCCACCTCGACGAGCGCCTTCGGGATTTCCTGAGTCGTCGGCCGCAGTCGTGTTGCCAGGCCGCCCGCGAGAATCGCCACCGGCAGACTCATGCGAGGAGCACCTTGGTCCCTTCGAAATCGAATCGAAAACGCACCTCTTCCAGACCGGCCCGCGTCATCGCCTCGCGGAGGCGACGATGATCCTCAGCGTAAAACATCAGGAACCCGCCGCCTCCCGCTCCCACCAGCTTGCCTCCCAGAGCGCCATTCTTCCGCCCGAGCTCGTACCATTCGTCGATCTGGGGATTGCTCATCGCGCCCGATCGCCGCTTCTTCTGCTCCCACTGTTCGTGCATTAGATCGCCAAACGCAGCGGTGTCACCATTCTCCAGCACCTGGCGGCTGCGGAGTCCGAGATCCTTGACACCGTCCAGGTTCTTGAGCATGGCTTCGTCGTGCCGTTGGGTGCGCTGCTTCTGATCTCCGAGAATCGTACCCGCCGCGCGCGAAAACCCCGTGAAGAAGAGCAGCAGGTCGTCCTCGAGGTTAAACAGTCCGTCGATCGGCACTTTCAGCGGCTCGGCCTGGACGCTCCCGTCCTGATGGAAGGTGAAGCACGTAAGCCCACCGTAGGCCGCAATGTACTGATCTTGTTTGCCGATTGGCTCACCAAGACGATCGATCTCGATCTGACACGCCAGTTCGGCGAGCTCACTCGGGTGAACCAACCGGCGGCGATGCGCGAACAGCGCTTTGAGCAGGGCCGTCGTGAAACTGCCGGACGAGCCGAGCCCGGTTCCCGCGGGGATGTCGGCCAGCGTGGTGATCTCCACCTGGGGCGTCGTGAAGTTGAGGAGCGCGATTGCCTCACGGATGATCGGATGGTGCACGTCGGCGACCGACTCGACGTGCTCCAGCTTCGAGTATTTCAGGTAGATGCCCGGCGTGAACGGACGCATGACCGTCACGTAGACGTACTTGTCGATGGCCGCGGCAATGAGAAAGCCGCCACGTTCCATGTAGTAGGAAGGAAGGTCAGTTCCTCCTCCACCAAGCGTGATGCGCAGCGGGCTGCGGGTAATGATCATCGATCGAGGTCGGGAGTGGAAGGAACGAAATCATAGCCGCATCGCCGGTAGATCCCCTCGACCACGACGAGCGCCGCACGAGCAGCGGGCAATCCGGCAGAGGGCTCGCGGTCGAGGCGGATATCCTCGATGAACTCCTTCAGCTCGAGCGTCCACGATCGATCGCCACGTGGATATTCGCGAATAACCGTGTCGGGAGGGCCCATCTCAGGCAACATCCGGTAATGGGCAAGGCGCTCGACCCCATAACTCCCACCGAGCCCGTCGATCGCGATCTTGCCGTCACGACCGTAGATCTCGAGCGAGAAGAGATTCTTCCATTCGGTGCAGCTCACGTGCAGGAACGCGGTCTGTCCACCCGCCGTCCTCAAGGTGAGGAAGGCGTTGTCGTCCACCGGCATGTTCCAGAAGTAGGTCGCCGCGACGCCGTCAACCTCCGTGAACGGCCCGAGGAACCAGCCAGCCAGATCGATCAAGTGGACGCCCTGGTCCATGAGTTCGCCACCGCCCGACTTCGCAGGATCGGCGCGCCATTCGCGCTCGTACCCGAGGCGACCTCCGTGCCCATACCGTCCGCGAACAAACATCAGGGGACCGAGTGCGCCGGAATCGATGACCGCGCGAGCCTCCTGCATGGCCGGATGATAGCGGTGATTGAAACCGACGCGGACGTGGCGCTTCTGGCGCCGCGCCGCCTCGATCACTCGATCGAGTTCCGCGGTCGTTCGCGCCGCCGGCTTTTCGACCAGCACGTGCTTGCCAGCATCGACGGCAGCGAGACTCACAGGCGCCAATGCCTCGTTGGTCGTCGCGACGATGACGATGTCAACGTCGTCCCGAAAGACCGCATCCTCCCAGCGGGTCACCGCGACGGCGCCTGGTACGGTCCGTGCCACCTCCTGGGCGCGCTCGGGGAGCGTGTCCGCACACGCCATGAGTCGACCGTCGACGATGTTCGAAGCACGCTTTCGGCCGATCAGACCGCAGCCGACGAGCGCGATCCCCGGTGGATCACTCATCGCTCTCCCCACGTCAAGCCACGATCCTTCGGCACGATGCGGCGAATCGTGTAGATGTCCGAACGGTCAAGGTCTTCCCGATGGCTGGCGAGCTGTTCCCATGGATCCCAAACGGCGCTCAACAAGCGACCGGTGATGCCGTCGCTCGCCGCCGATCCCAGAAACACGGCGAGAGCCGCTCCCACTTCGAGCGGTGTTCCACCCTGCTCTTTCGTCTTGACCATGCGGTCGTAGAAGTCCTGACCCACTGTATCCGGCCCCGCGGCGAGCACCTCGTCGAGCATTCGTGTTGCGAGCGCGCCGGGAGCAATGGCATTCACGTCGATGTTGAATGCCTTGACCTCCAGCGCGAGCGATTCGGCGAACCGAACGACGGCCGCCTTCGACGCCGCATAGGCGCTGACCCGCGGCAGCGGGTTGGTCGCCCCGCCGCCAGAGACCTGGATGATCTTCCCGTAGCCACGCTCTTTGAAGTGCGGCAGCAGGGCGCGGCAGGGCAACACGGAGCCATGGACGTTGATCTCCATCGCTCGTGCCCATTCCGTCCAATCAACTGTTTCGATTGGCCCCATCGGCCCGTAGACGCCCGCGTTGTTCACCAGGATGTGAACCTGAGGGAAGATCGCAAGCGCGCGCGCCACGAGCCGTGTCACGTCGTCTGGGTTGGAGACATCGGCTGGCTCGGTAGCCACCGCTTGCTCTCTACCCGCCGTCTGGACCAGGGCGCGACGGGCATCCTCGAGTAATTCTTCACCGCGAGCACAGATCAATACGCGGGCACCCGCTGTGACGTAGGCTTTGGCGATCGCCAGCCCAAGCCCCTGGTTGCCCCCGGTTATGACGGCGTTGCGATCAGCCAGCGTCATTGGTGCGGCTGTCCGACCGAGATGAGGCGGAAACGCGGATCCTGTCCCACCGTCCTGTCGAGGAATCGATTGGCGTCGATGACCAGCAGCCCGGGCGCGACCTCGGCCAGCCGATCGCGATCGATCTGACGATAGAGCGGCCAGTCGGTGCCCACGACGACGGCACGCGCGCCCGTGGCGGCTTCGACCGGCTCAACATGACGGGTGATGCCCGCGAGATCGTCGGGCAGATCGCCGACGGCCGGGTCGTGGACATGCACATCGGCACCCTCGCTGACGAGCCACCGGCATAGCTCGATGCTCGCCGAACGCCTCAAGGTGTCTGTCCCCGGCTTGTAGGTGAGGCCCCATACGGCGACTCGCGCTCCGCGTGCCTGTCCCAGTTCGGTCTCGAGTCGCCGGCGCGCCCAGAGCCGGTGCGCGGTGTTGCTCGCCAGTACGCCATCCATGAGCAGTGTCGGTCGGTCGCTGCTCGTGCCGAGCTGACGGAGAAACTCCACGTCACGCGCCAGCGTGCCGCCTGCGAACGCTCCGCCTGGCGCGACATAGGCCAGCGTACCGATTCGCCGCTCCGTGCGCAATCCACGTTCAACTTCTTTCGCGTCGGCTCCTACGCATTCACACAGAGCGCCTATCTCGTTGGCGAACGTCACCGACGTCGCCAGGAACGCATTGATTGCGTGTTTGGTCATCTCGGCCGACTCGACCGACATCCACTCAATTCGATCGGTAATCGGAGCAAACAGCTCGGCGATGCGGTTGCGTGCATGCGCGTCGCGCACACCGACCACGACGCGATCGGGCTTCGTGAACGTCTCGATGGCCTTGCCCAGGCGCAGGTTCTCCGGCGAGCACGCAAACGACACCGATCGTCCGCTGGCCTGCCGGCTCCATGTTTCCTCGAAACTCCGCGTGGTTCCGGCCGGCAGCTGCGACGAGGACACGACGAGGGCGCCGTCGTCCAAATGCGGGAAGGCGCGCTCCACGGACCGAATGACGAAGGACACGTCGGCTCGATCGTCATCGCCAACGGGCGTATCGAAGGTGACCCATACGATGTCCGCGCCGACGACTGCTTCCGTAAGGTCGGTGGTGAATCGCAAGGCATCGGACTGCAATCCCGCCGCAATCAGATCCGCCAGCCCCGGTTCGCCAACCGGTGGGCGACCGGCGGCGAGTCCTGCGATCCGCTCAGGGTCGGGGTCGAAGCCACGGACGCAGTGGCCGGCGGCGGCGAGGCAGGCGGCGGTTACTGAGCCGAGGTGCCAAAGCCCAAGAACCGCGACGTTCACGCACCCGCCTCGAGCAGCGCGGGATTCGCCTGCAGATAGTCGAGCGTGCGAAGAATGCCTTCCCGAATAGTGAGTCGCGGAGTCCATCCGAGCGCGCGAACCCGTGTCGTATCGAGGAAAATAAACGGGTTGTCGCCGATCCACCCACGATCACCACCGGTGTATTCGAGTTCAGGACAGATGTTCAAGTGCTCGGTGATCCATCCGATGGAATCGTTCACGCAGCAATACTCCTCGGTTCCGAGGTTGAACGTGTTCACCTTGCCGCGCGCGCGCGCCATCGTGAGGAGTATCGCGTCGATGCAGTCTTGCACATACAGGTAGGACTTGCGCTGACGGCCGTCGCCGAGGACCCGGAGCCGTGTGGGATCGGCCCGCAGGCTCTTGTAGAAGTCGAATACATGTCCGTGCGTATACCTCTCGCCGAGGATGGATACGAAGCGAAAGATCCACGACTCGAACCCGAACCCCTCGCAATAGGCGTGAATGAGGCCCTCCCCGGCCAGCTTCGATGCGCCGTATAACGACGTCTGCACGGGAAACGGCGCATCCTCCGGCGTGGGAATGATCGACGCCTCGCCGTAGATTGACCCGGTCGAGGCGAAGACCACACGACGGACGTTGTTTGTCCGCATCGCTTCGAGCACGTTGAACGTGGCGATCGTGTTCTGCTCGAGATCCTTTTGAGGGTGATGCGTGCCGAAACGGACGTCGGCGTTCGCGGCCAGATGGAAGACAACATCGGTGCCCGCCATGGCCACGGTGACCGCTTGAACATCCAGCGTGTCGCCGACGACGAAAGTGAAGCCGGACCGGCCCGCGGCATCTTG
>Ga0310810_10009613_pt1 | contig 11198 bp, 8 predicted proteins | sample NCmetagenome_FD_207641 | JGI IMG/M metagenome (GOLD analysis project Ga0310810, IMG submission 207641) | Soil microbial communities from experimental microcosm in Duke University, North Carolina, United States - NC | ecosystem: Engineered > Artificial ecosystem > Soil microcosm > Unclassified ... | reverse complement strand
TTGGATGTTACCGACAATTTCTGCAACTGCAACTGGCTTATCGGTGTTGCGTGACGCAGCGACCGCCACTATATGCAAGCCGGTCGAGGCAGCACTGTGATAAGGCCCGACGACCTTATGATTTCGCAACGCGAAGAGCGTGCTCGCGGGACGTACAATTCCCCAAGTTCCCATTGCATGTGTTTGCCGGCACCAAACCCGCTCCCCGTGTTCTCATCGCGTCCGGTGACGGCGAGCTGAACGCCGCCCTCGCTCGCCTCCTGTCCGATCACACCTCGGCAATCAGCGCGGGTGCGCGCTCGCTCCTCGCAGATGTCAATGGCAGAGACAGCGTGCGGCTGGTCATCATCGGCGAGACCGGTGTCGATTCGACGGCGCTCGACGTGCTCGAGTCGATCAAGCTGCAGCGGCCTGAGGTCGCGGTTCTCGTGCTCAGTGCGCACCCGACCGTCGAGCACGCCGCCGAATCAATCCGGCGCGGTGCTGAGGACTTCATCCCGGTGCCGTATTCCGAAGACGTCGTCCGCAAGGAGGTCGCGCGGATTCTCGAGGCGGCGGACCTGCGCGACCAGGTCGACCGCCTGGACCGGCTGATCGGCACGCAGTCCGGATTCGAACGGGTCATCAGCTGTTCGGCTTGCATGCGGGCTGTCTTCGATCGCGGCCGCGCCGCGGCTCGCAGCGATACGCCGGTGCTCATCATCGGCGAGACCGGTACGGGAAAGGAGCTGATCGCCCGCGCGATACACGCGAACAGCCGGCGGGCGAAGCGGCCGTTCGTGCCGATCAACTGCGCCGCGCTGCCGCGCGATCTTGTCGAAAGCGAGCTGTTCGGCCACCGACGCGGCGCGTTCTCCGGCGCGTTCACCGATCACCCGGGCCTGTTCGTGGCTGCGCACGGCGGAACGTTGTTCCTCGACGAGATCGGCGAGCTCCCGCTGGACGCGCAGGCCAAGCTGCTGCGCGTGCTGCAGGACGGCGAGATCCGCCCGGTGGGCGGCCTCGAGAGCCGCCGCGTCGACGTCCGAATCGTCGCCGCGAGCAATCGAAACCTGAAGGGCATGCGGGAGAACGGCATGCGGCAGGATCTGTTCTACCGCCTGTCGGTGCTGGTCATCGAGATTCCGCCGCTTCGCGATCGCCGGGAAGACCTGCCGATGCTGATTGCGCACTTTCTGGAACGGCTCCGCGCGCGCGGGGTGCGTCAAGCCGGCGGGATCGAGCCGGGCGCACTCGATCTGCTTGCCGAGTATTCGTTCCCGGGGAACATTCGCGAGCTGGAAAACCTCGTCGAAGGCCTGAGCGTCACGCTCCCATCCGACCGCACGATGATCCGCGCCGAGGACGTGCGCGGCTGGCTGCGCCGCCGCGGCCTGAGGGTGGAGGATCGCACGAGCGACGCGACCGGCGTTCCGCTGAAGCTGAACGAGCTCGAGGCGTGGGCGATCGGCGAGGCCATGCGGCAGGCGCACGGCAACAAGAGCATGGCCGCGCAGATTCTGGGGATCTCCCGCGACACGCTGTACCGCAAGCTGCACGAGGCCGGCTTGCCCGTCGAACTGCCCGATTCTCAGACATAGGCTTAAGCCGCTCGGTATCCTGGGCTTGACGCTCGATTGTCAGAAACTCTGACAGCCCCCTTGCGAAGGCCGCCACCCGCGCACCGCACGGCGCATTGAATCCCTAACGATTTCGCGGCAGCCGCCTCACGGTCCAGCGGCGTGCTTGTTGCCCTTTGATGGATCAGCTCTCGTCGTGAGAGCGGCTTTCAAGGGGCAGACAATGAGCCGGCATCTTTCCGCAGGTCGTATTCTCGCGCGCGCCCTCCTCGTACTGCTGGCTATCGGCGCAACCGAATCGACGGCCCTCGCCGTGCCCGCGTTCGCCCGGAAGTACCAGACCAGCTGTCAGACGTGTCACATCGTCTTTCCGAAGCTGAATGCGTTCGGCGAAGCGTTTCGCCTGCGCGGCTACCGCATGCCCGGCGAGACCGCGGAGATGGTGAAAGAGCCGCCGGTGAGCCTCGGCGCGCCCGCGTACAAGAAACTGTGGCCGCAGGCGGTATGGCCGGGCGAGGTCTCGAGCGCCGTGCCGCTCGCCGTGAACGTCAAGCTCGCCGACGTCAACACATCGGCGCTCAACGACGATGGGTCGATCACCTCCGTGAAGAACGACCTCCAGTTTCCGCAGGAGGTGAACATCTTTGGTGCGGGGACGCTTGGGGATCACGTGTCCTATTTCGCCGAGACGACGTTCGGTGAGAACCCGGATGGCAGCGTGGCGGTGGAGCTCGAGCATGCGCGGCTCGATTTCGATTCGCCGTTCGGTCCGGAGGATCTCTTCCACTTCCGTCTGGGCAAGTTCGCGCCCAACCTCGCCGACGGGTTCCAGGAGATGTGGATTTCGACCGACGCGGCGATCGACTCAATCTTCGCCTTCAACCCGATTGGCATCAATGGCGGCACCGGCCTCGCCGAGGACGTGACGCCGGCGCCGATCGCGCTGCCCGATCGCGTACGTGGGATCGAGGGCTATGGGATCATCAGCCACCGCGCGCTCTGGGTCGCCGGACTGGTCAACGGCGTCGGCCCGAACCCGACCGACACGTCGGGCCGCTTCGACGGCAACAACGCCAAAGACGTGTACGCGCGCTTCGACTACAAGATCGGTGGCATGGGACTCGATGGCGACGCGGGCGGACGTCCGACCCCGGAAAAAAACTGGCAGGACAACTCGCTGCGCGTGGGCGTCTTCGCCTACCGCGGGGACGCGACCGGCATCGATTTCCCGGTCGAGGCCGACAACGGCCTGAAAACGAACATTCAGGATGTGCACTTCCTGCGGACGGGCATTTACGCGAGCGCTTTCTTTCAGGACCTGAACGTGTTCGGCGTGTACATGCACGGCTCCGATTCGCTCCAGGTGTTCGACGCGGAGAGCGCCGCGCGCTTGAGCAGCGGCGAGCCGGACTACCACGCCTTGTTCGTGCAAGCCGACTACCTCTTTTATCCGTGGCTGCAGGGATCGTTCCGGTACGAGACGCTGACGCCTGCCGATCGGTCGGTGGAGAGCCGACGCACCGGCGTGTTCAACGCGAGCGCGCTGATCCGGGCGAACGTCAAAGCGATGGTCGAGTACCAGCGCGACATGCGCGAGGGCGACAACCACTCGCTGAACGCGCTGCTGCGGTTCGCTTTTTAACCACGGAGGGAGATCCGGCATGACTCGTCATTCGATGTTCTTCGCAGCGGCCGTCGCGTCGACACTGCTCGCCTCCAACGGACTGCTCGGCGCCGGGAGCACGATTTCGGGCACCGTCAAAATCGCCGGGCTCGCGTCGAACGCCGATGCGGTCGTCTACGTCCAGCAGGCGCCGGGGACGTTTCCAGCGGGCAAACCCGCGGACATGGACCAGCGGAAGATGCAGTTCATTCCGCACGTGCTGCCGATCGTCGCCGGAACGACCGTGAAGTTCTTGAACAGCGATCCGACGCCGCACAACGTTTTCTCGCCGGACAACGAGAAGTACAACCTCGGCACGTGGCCCCAGGGCCAAACCAAGGACTACGTGTTCAGCAAGTGCGCGAAGCCGCCTTGCGTCTACACGCAGTTGTGCCGCGTCCACTCCGAAATGGAAGGCTACGTCGTCGTGCTGCAGAACCCCTTCTTCGCCGTGACCGGCAAGGAAGGGCACTACCAGATCGACAACGTGCCGCCCGGCAACTACACGCTTGCGGTGTGGCACTCGAAGGCGAAAACGCCGCCGAAGGCGGTGACAGTCGAGGCGGGCAAGCCGGCGACCGCCGATTTCACCCTGAGCCGCTGACACGGACGAATGATGGGTGCGCGTGAGTACTCGGCGGTCGTCCCCGATTTCCAGTACTTCCTGAATCTGATCCCGTGCCGCACGGCGTGTCCGGTGCGCACGAACGCCGGTGGCTACGTGCGGGCCGTCGCGGAAGGAGATACCGCGCGCGGGTACCGGATCGCGCGCGCGCCGAACCCGCTCGCGTCGATCTGCGGCCGGATCTGCGCGCATCCCTGCGAGTCGCAGTGCCGCCGCGCGGTCATCGATCAGCCGATCTCGATTCGCGCGCTCAAACGAACGCTGACGGAGCGCCACGGCGTCGAGAACGCGCTCAGCGGACCGCGGCCACCGCTCGCGCGGCTGGCGCTCGCCGCGGTCGATGCCGAGGGCGCGGCCCGCATCGCGGTCATCGGCGCCGGTCCAGCCGGTCTCAGCTGCGCGCACGACCTCGGCCTGCTCGGCTACCGCGTGACGCTGTTCGACGCGGCGTCGGTCGTCGGCGGCATGCTGTATCAGGGCGTTCCCGAATATCGGCTGTCGCGCGATCTGATTCGCGCCGAGGTCGATCACATTCTGTCGCTCGGCGTCGAATTGAAGCTGGAGTGGCGGCTCGGCCGCGACTTCACCGTTGGCGACCTGCGGCGCAACGGCTACGCCGCTGTCTTCCTCGCGCTCGGCGCGTCGCGCGGCCGCGATCTGAACATCGCGGGCAAGGAGCTCGACGGCGTCATCAACGGCGTCGACTTCCTCCTGAACGCCAACCTCGGCTACCGCGTCGCGCTCGGAGAGCGCGTGATCGTCATCGGCGGCGGCAACGTGGCGATCGATGTCGCGCGAACGGCGCTCCGGTATGCCGCGGCTGAACAGACGCCCGAGCTGCCGGGCGGCGCCGAGCAACTGCTGCAGACGTGGGGCTACGACAACGCGTTCATCGACGCGGCGCGGACGGCACTGCGCCTCGGCGCCCGGCACGTGCAGCTGGTCTCGCTCGAGACGCGCCCGCAGATGCCGGCGCACCCCGACGAGGTGAGGGAGGCCGAAGAGGAAGGGATCACCCTATTGCCGGGTCTCGGACCGAAGGCCATCGTGGGGCGCGACGGACACGTCGTAGGACTCGAAACACTGGACGTCGCGTCGCTGTTCGATGCGACCGGACGGTTCAATCCGTCGTTCACGCCGGACACGGAGCGGCGCCTCGACGCCGATACGATCATCCTCGCCGTCGGCCAGCAGCCCGACACGGCCTGCCTGGCGGCCGACGCCGAGATCGAGATCACGCCCCGAGGTCTCGTGAAGGTCGACGTACGCACGCTCGCGACGACGATGCCCGGCGTGTACTGCGGCGGCGACCTCGCGTTCGGGCCGCGAATCGTGATCGAAGCGGAAGCCGACGGCAAGCGCGCCGCGCTGGCCATTCACGAGTCGCTCGGCGGCGGCACCGTCCCCCGGGCGCACGCGCGCTTCCGGCCGATCGCGCTCGACCGCTCCGGCGATTGGTACGACCGGATTCCGCGTCAGGCGGTCCCCGTGCTGCCGGTCGCCAGGCGCACCGGGTTCCGCGAGGTGGAGCAAGGCTACACCGAAGAGCAGGCGCGTCTCGAGGGCTCGCGCTGCCTGTGGTGCAACGTCGAGACGATCTTCGATTCGGAGAAATGCATCCTGTGCAGCGGCTGCGTTGAGATCTGTCCTGAAGCGTGCCTGGCGCTCGTGCCCGCCTCGCGGCTGCGCGCGACGACAGACATCGCGGCCGTCGCAGGCGCGATGGGCGACGACGCCGCCCTCGGCGCGATCGTCAAGGACGAGGCGCGGTGCATCCGCTGCGGCCTCTGCGCCGAACGCTGTCCAACCGGCGCCATCACGATGGAAGCGCTCGAAATCGACGAGTCGCCGCAGACGGCGCTCGGGCTGTATCACGAATCGATGTCCGAGGTACGTCGATGACCAACGAGCCAACGGCGACGACGGCCCCTCCCGATCGGACGCGGCGCAGCATCTTCGCCGTCGGCTGCATCGCGATCGGGGCCGCGACGGCCGGCTTTCTCGGCGCGACGTTCCGATTTCTCGTGCCGAACGTTCTCTACGAACCATCGCGCCGATTCGATATCGGATCGCCGCAGGAGTTTCCCCCTGGCTCGGTGACGTTTCTGCCCGACCGCCGCCTGTACGTGTTCAACGGCGCCGACGGCTTCTACGCCATCTCGTCGGTGTGCACGCACCTGGGCTGCAACGTGAAGCGCGGAGGACCGGGGTTCGCGTGTCCGTGTCACGGCAGCCAGTTCGACGAGAACGGCCAGGTCGTGCACGGGCCGGCACCGACCTCGCTCGCGTGGTACTTGCTGAGCCTCTCGCCGCACACGCAACTCGTCGTGGATCTGGATCAGCAAGTCGGGCCTGCGTTTCGACTGAGAACCTGACGTGGAGCCGCTGGTGAGGAAACCCATGCGGACACGCGCGACGACCTGGCTCGACGGCGTGCGCCGGTCCATCAGCAGGATCGGCTGGCCCCGGACCGACAAGGATCGCGCGGCCGCGATGATCTCGAGCCTGTTCCTGCACATCCACCCGGCGCGCGTGAGCCGCCACACGCTCAGACCGACTTACACCTTCGCGCTTGGTTTGATCGCCGGCATCCTCTTCGTGGTGCTCTCGGTGACCGGCCTTGCACTGATGCTGTACTACGTGCCCTACCCGGCCGAAGCGTACCGCAGCATGAAGGATCTGCAGTTCGTGGTCACCTTCGGCGTCGTGCTCCGCAACATCCACCGCTGGTCGGCGCATGCGATGGTCCTCGTCGTGTTCCTGCATATGTGCCGCGTGTTCTGGACTGGTTCGTACAAGCCGCCCCGCGAGTTCAACTGGGTCGTCGGCGTCGTGCTGCTGCTCTTGACGCTCGGCCTGTCATTCACCGGATACCTGCTGCCGTGGGATCAGCTGGCGTTCTGGGCCATCACGGTCGGCACCAACATCGCCGCCTACGCTCCGTTCGTCGGCGATCAGGTGAAGTTCCTGCTGCTCGGCGGCCACGTCATCGGTCCGATGACCCTCTTGCGCTTCTACGTGCTGCACTGCGTGATGCTCCCGCTCGCGATGCTGATGCTGATATCGCTGCACGTGTGGCGCGTGCGCAAGGACGGCTTGAGCGGCGCGGAGGTGCCGGCGCCGGCCGAGGAGGAGGTCGCGGGCGTCTTCCCGGCCTCGACGAAGACGTATGGGCTCATGGCGCTGAGCAGGCGCCCGCGCGCGTCGGTCGAGTCCCGCGATCCGAACGACGAAGTGTTCGCGTGGCCACATCTGCTCTACCGAGAGCTGCTGGTCGCGCTCAGCGTGATCGTCGTGCTCCACGTCATCTCGCTCGTGTTCATGGCGCCGCTCGAAGAGATGGCCGACCCGACGCGCACGCCGAACCCGGCAAAGGCACCGTGGTACTTCCTCGGACTCCAGGAACTCGTGCACTACTCCGCCCGCATCGGCGGCGTCATCGTGCCGACGGTGCTCGTGGTGGCGCTGCTCGTACTGCCGTATGTCGATCGCGGCAAGGCCGGCTCGGGCCGATGGTTCGCGCCCGAGCGGCGCGTCGCCAACAGCGTTTTCACCGCGCTCACGTTGATCTTCGTCATGCTGACGGTCATCGGCACCCTGTTCCGAGGTCCGAACTGGGCCTGGGTGTGGCCGTGGAGATAAAGAACGTCGCGCCGCCGCGGCTCCACATCGCGTTCGCCTGTCTGGGCGTCGCGTTCCTGCTGATCTTTTCGTGGGTGCTGTTCCACGAGGGCGCGGCCGAGTGGCGGTCGACGCAGGCGCGCTTCCGGCGGCTCCAGGCGTCCCTGAAGAATCCGCATCAGCTCGCACAGGCGGCGAGCGTCGGCGGTCTGCGGCAGATCTGGCTGCCGGATCTCGGGCGCGTCGATCGCTGCGGCACCTGTCACCTCGGGATCGACGATCCCGCGTTCGCAACCGCGCCGGCGCCCTTCGCGACGCACGCCGGGACATGGCTGTCGACGCATCCGCCCGATCGGTTTGGCTGCACGCCGTGTCACGACGGCCAGGGCCAAGCCACTGATTACACCAACGCCGCGCATCAGCCGCAGCCGTTCCTCGCGCGCCCGATGCGGCCGCTCGAGACGATCGAAGCGAATTGCGGCGCGTGCCATCGCGCGCTGAATCCGCCCGACGCGCCGAGGCTCGCCGAAGGGCGGCGACTGATCGCGGACACCGGCTGTTTCACCTGTCACGAGATCCCAGGATTCGAGGGGCTCACCTTCCGCGGTCCGGCGCTGAGCAGCATCGGGTACAAAGTGCGGCCCGGTTGGCTCGCCGTCTGGCTGCACGATCCCAAGGACTATCTCCCGCAATCGAAGATGGGCAACTTCCGGTTGTCGCCGCAGGAAAGCTCCGGCCTGCAGGCGTTCCTGCTCTCGCAGCGTGCGCAGCCGCCGATCGACAGCACCGGCATCGACTGGATGCGGGCGAACACGGCGAACGGCCGCGCGCTATTCGGCGAGCTGCGATGCGTCAGTTGCCATGCCGTCAACGGCCGCGGCGGGACGATGGGGCCGGAGCTGACGCGGATCGGCGACAAGGTCCGACGCGAGTGGATGTTCAGCTTCTTGAAGGATCCGCACCGCGCGCAGCCCGATACACCGATGCTCCAATATCGGCTGGCCGACGATCAGCTGCGGGATCTCACGGCGTTCCTGTTCGAAGAGTACAGCTCGGGCGGCGCGGCGCCAGAATCGCCGCCGGTCACCTATCAGGACGCGCGCGTGCTGGCCGAGGGACGCGCTGTGTTCGAGCGGCGCGGCTGCGTCAGCTGCCATCAGCTCGCTGGGATTAGAGATACGGGCCGCATCGGTCCGAACCTGGCCGGTATCGCCGACCGCGATCCCGACGAGCTGCCGTACGGCAGCAACGTCGTCCGCCACACGACCGACAACTACATCTTTCTGAAAGTGCTGCTTCCCGACACGCTCGGACAGCCGTCGCTGATGCCGACCTTCGGTTTCACGCCAGCCGACGCCGCAACGATCGCACTCGCGCTGGCGAGCATTCGAAAGTCGGATTTGCCGGTGTCGTACGTCGTCGGCCGCCCCGCGCAGGCGCCGTACCGCCCTGGTGGCAAGTTCGGCGCGCTCGTCGATCGTTACCGCTGCCTGAGCTGCCACAGCGTCGGCGGCTATGGCGGCGATCTCTCGACGGTACCGCTCGACCGCGTCGGCAGTCAGCTGCAGCACGACTACGTCGCGAAGTACCTCCTCAATCCCGGCGCGGTGCGCGTGAGCGTCGAAGCCCGCATGCCGGTCTTTCATATGACAGCCGACGAGGCCAGGACGATCGCCGACTTCTTCGCGGACGTGTTCGTCGACGACAAGATCGACCGGTACGATGCGCACTTCGCCGCCGTCGACGTACGCCGCGGACAGGAGTTGTACGGGCAGCTCGGATGTCGCGCGTGCCACCAGCTCGGAACGAAAGGCGGCTACGTCGGCCCGGAGCTGTCGGGCACCGGCGCGAGGTTGAAGCCCGGATGGATCGCGGCGTGGCTCTCGCAGCCGCAGGCCTACAAACCCGGCACGCTTCAGCCCGATTACGGCCTCTCGGCGGCTGATGCTCGAGCGCTCACCGCGTACCTCGCCAGTCTCGGCGGCGGTGGCACCGAGCGTACCCGCGAAGGGACCACGCCATGACCAGGTCTGCCTCGCACGCGCTCGCCATCCTCGTGCTCGCCGTCGTCGCATCGGCCGGGTGCAGAAGCACTCCGCAGCCCGGCGATCCGATGCTCGACGCGATTCGCGCGAAGGAACGCAGCGGCGATTTGTCCTATGCCGAAAGCCAGGGCAGGAATCTCTTCGCGCAATACTGCACGACGTGCCACGGCGACGAAGGGCACGGCGACGGCCAGAACGCGTCGAACCTGGATCCCGCGCCGCCCGATCTGAGTGCGCCGAACAGCGGCAGGGATGCCGTCTACCTGACGACGGTGATCTCGCAAGGCAGTGTCGCGGTCGGCCGATCCCCGCTGTCGCCGCCGTGGGGCCACAGCCTGACGCATCAGCAGATCGCGTATCTGGTCGTGTACTGTCAAGCGCTCGGCCGCAGGAAGCCCACGTAGCCTATCGGTCGAAGAGACACAGCGCAGCGACCGGCCGCTCCGCCAGAACATCGAACCCGAGCCGCTCGCCCGGCCGGGTTGGACCGGGACGGTTCGCGCGCGAGATCCACACATAACGCCGACATCGGTCAGGATGTGGAGAGGACGACCGTGGGAGCGAGAGGACCTCGGAATCGATTCGCCGTGGCGTACTGGAGACAAGTACGAGGTCCACCATACTCGTGCATCGCTCGCCGGTGTGCACTTGACCGACGTCCCGTTCTGGCGTCTGTTCCAGAAACCCAAGGACCTATCACACGACGAGCAGCGATATATCGACCGACGACGAAGTGGCCGAGATGCCGTGCGGCGGCCCGACGCTTCTTCGCCCGTTGCGAGGAGACAGGACACGGCCTCGCGGGCGGTCGCTCCGCCGAGCCACGGGAGCTAGAGACCGTTCAGCGTTCGAACGGCCAACTCGTGTCGGCGTCGTCCGTAGACCGCTGACGGCACGGCACGGCTCGCCGCGCGTTCCAGCGCGGGCGCCGCATACTTCAACTCCCTCCTCGCCTCGGCGTTGTCCATCTCGCTCAGGGCCAGAACCGTGTACCAAAAGGGGAATCTCCGCCACTGATGTTCGCCGTCGCGCATCGATCGGAGGTGCCAGGCACCACGGCGAAGGCGCTCTTCGCGTCGATCCAGACCACCTGAGAGCAAGTTCCGCCACAAGCCCACGCTGCACTTGCTGCAACAGAAAAGACCAGGGTTCCTGTTGCGGGGGTCTTCGGCTGCGCGCGCGAGGCATCGCATCAAGCCGTTGTCAGCGCGTTCCAGAGCAAGAGTCGCGTCGAGATCCCGCACTCGGAGTTGCCTCAGTGCGCGCGAGGCTTCCTCGCCGAGGATGTGGCGTGCGGATGCCGACGCGATGTGCTCGCCTGTGAACAGGACAATGCCGTTGGTGCGTTCGGAGGGAAACCCCGCGAACGTACCTCCGTAGGCCCCGGGTAGCCCCTGGCGTCCGGCGATCCACCGTGCGGCCTGTTCGCGTTCTGCCGTCGCGAGCATGCGGCGGTCAAAATGCACGGCGTTTATGGCGTCAACGGTCTTCGAGAGACTGGTCTTGTTGATCAGCACGCGCTGCTCCATCGAGAAGGTGCGGGCAGACTACCACCCGAGCCCGTTGAGGGCGGAAAAGGTATGTACGTTGATGAGCTTGCCCGCTCATTCCGCGGCGACATGGCAGAATGGCCTTCTGGTCGCCCGACAGGAGGCCACGCGGTATGGGAAAGAAGGTCGGCATCA
>Ga0310810_10009611_pt1 | contig 11199 bp, 14 predicted proteins | sample NCmetagenome_FD_207641 | JGI IMG/M metagenome (GOLD analysis project Ga0310810, IMG submission 207641) | Soil microbial communities from experimental microcosm in Duke University, North Carolina, United States - NC | ecosystem: Engineered > Artificial ecosystem > Soil microcosm > Unclassified ... | reverse complement strand
TGTGGTGGACCCGAGGCGCTGCAACGCCGCCCGCCCCGCATTCGCATCCTGCTGATCCCAAACGGGATGCGTATACGTCAGCGCCTCGCCCCAGTACGCCAGCGCGAACCCCGGGTCGATGCGCTCCGCCTCCTGGAACGCCGCCGCCGCCGGCCCGTATTCGAAGCTGTGCAGCAACAACATCCCCCGAATGAACGGAGCTTGAGCCGCCGCCGCTCCCGAGTTCGGAAAATCGATCGTGCCCAGTCGTGACGTCTGCCCGGACGCCACGCGCACCAGTACCAGGCCAACGACGACCGCCCGGACCGGGCTCATGGATGCGCTCGCAAGACCTGGGCGGCGACGTCGGGATAGACGGCGATCTCGTGGCTGCGGAAATACAGCGACGCCTGCGACCGCGACGTATTGATGCGGATGGCGTTGGACCTGCGGTTCGGCATGTGGCAATCGATGCAGTACACCGTCAAGCGGGCGCCGATCGAGTCTGCCCCGGGGTGCTGCGTGGCGTCGTGGCACTGCTGGCAGTGCGGCACGAACGCGGCCACGTCCCGTTGTGTCAGATGCACGTCGTGGCACGTACTGCACGACATGGCGGGACTCGACTGGAAGCACTTGGAGCGGCGCAACAGGGCGACCTGGTTGCCGTGCACGTCCGGCACCACGTCCTTCCCCGCCTCGGGCGACAGAAAGGCATCGAGACTGTCGCCCGGACGGAACGAAAACGCGGGCCGCTTCTCGTCGCGCGCCCCGGAATGACAGATGGCGCAGACGTCGACTTGCCGGTTTCGCGTCGCCGTCGCCGGATTGAAGATGAACTGACCGGTCGTGTCGTCGGGATGGGCGACGTGATACGCGATGTGCTTGCGCGCGTCGCCGTGGCACCTCTGGCACCCGACGCCGAGCTGGTACGTCTCGGAGTAGCGACGCACGCGTCGGTCGGGCGCCAGCGTGAACGACGTGGCGTGGCACTCGAGACAGCGCGGCTCGATCAGCCGGTTGAAGTCGACCTGGCCGTCGATATACCCGGGACTGTTGATCCATTGCCGCACGCCGGTCAGGTATGAAACCGGCAGCTCGAAGAGGAGACCGTTGCGCCAGTAGAGGAATGATTGACCCCGCCGCCCTGATCCGACAACGAGATCGATGCGCTCCGTGCGTGTACCGCCGGCGACGGAATCCCGTCCCGTCTGATAGAACGCATCTGCGCGGCGCTCCATTGTGAAGCCGACGCCAGGCGATCTGGTGCGCAGCAGATTGTGCCCGGGAGAGAAATCACCCAGGATCGTCGACTTACCGGCCTGGGTCGACGTGCGCTGGTGCGCCGTCTGCGCATAGCTGTCGACGATGCTCTGATGACAGCTGCGGCACGGTATCGGGGCCACGAAGCCGCTGGCCGGGCGATGCACCGGGCCCGGCCCCCGTCCGGGCCACGCCGCGACCAGGCTCAGCAAAAGCGGCCACATTCAGTGGCAGTTGGCCGGGCCGGTGATCACCGGTGCGACGAACGTGCCACGAATCGGCAGCAGTCCCGTCGGATCGTCCATGCGATCCGTACGCTGCACCGGCAGATAAAATCTCCCGCTCATGGCAAGACCGTTCGGCACGACCACGATCTGCGAGATCGTCACACTTCCTCCGGCGCGAGACACGGCTTCCAACCGTGCGCCCTGGATCAATGTGAACCACTGAGCCCAGTCACGCGGGGGGGTGCAGAAGGGATCGGTCGTTTGATTGGCGGCCTCCACGACTCCCAGCGAGTCGATCGGGAACGTGCCAGGGCCCGCCGGAGGCGTGCGCAACACCAAGTCGGCGTCTTCTGTAGTGATCGCGCCTGACAAGGTCGGCAGGCTGAGACGAAACGTCTGCGCCCCGCCGCTCCGCGGGTAGATCGACCCCCGCACCGAGACCCGCCGTGCCCGTTGCACGGTGCCGAAGATCGTGTAGTACGCCGACCCACCGGTGGTGTCCGAGAGCTGCAGCACCTGGACCGTGCCGCCGTCCGCGACGGTGTCGGGAGGGAGCGCCGCGTGGGCGACGATTGCGACCGGGCCTCCCGCGGCGTTGGCGGTGACCAGACCCGTGGCCGAATCGACGGTGGCCGCCGCGCTCGCGGCCGCGCTGAACCAGACCACCGGTGCGCCGGCCGCCTTGTGCACGACCTCGACCGGGGCCGTGTAGGTGTCTCCCGGCATCAACATGATGGAATCGACGAGCAGCGTCACCTTGAGCGTCGGCGACACCACGATCACGGCGAAACCCTCGATGTTCTGGGCAGCGGCGAACAACGCCGCGACGCCCGGTCCGTGCCCCGTGATCCGTCCCGTGGTGACGTCGACGGAGATCACACTGGTATCGCTCGTCGACCAGGTCACGACGCCCGGGTCTACGGCGTTGCCGTGGGCATCGAAGTAGGTGACCTGCCGCTTCACCAGCAGGTCCCCGACGAATACGCTGTCGAGCACCGGCGTCAGGATGAGCTTGGGGTTGCTGAGCGGCGCGACGTCGAGCGAACACGCCGCGAGGGTCACCGAGAGCGCAGCCAGAACAGGGAGTCGTTTCATCAATCCTTCCTGGGAGTCCACCAGTGAGACTACAGGGACCGCTGCCTCGGGGCCAGATGCCTGACCGCGGACCGTAGCGTACCTTGGACGTGAGGCCATGAGCGACGTCCCGATTTCCCGCCGTTCCCTGATCGCCGGAGCCGCAGGAGCGCTCGGCGCGGGCGCGCTCCAGCAGCAGCTCGCCCGGCTGCAGGGACCGGGCGGATCGATCGCCGTGCCGCCCGATCCGACGAAACTCCCGGGCTCGCCCACGAGCGTGCTGGGGGAGCGCTCTCCGTTCGAGCGACCGCGCCGCGTGCCGGTGGGCGGCAACCAGGGCGTGTCGCTCACTCCCCTGCAGGATCTGTACGGCATCGTGACGCCCGCCGACTTGCACTTCGAGCGGCACCATGCCGGCGTTGCCGCAATCGACCCGCAGCGGTACAAACTCCTCATTCATGGGATGGTGGAGCGGCCGACGGTGTTCGACCTCGCGGCGCTGCGGCGCTTCCCCGCCGTCTCGGCGCTGCACTTCATCGAATGCTCCGGCAACGGCGCAGCGAGCTACCGGAGCATCCGACCCGACCTCTCCCCACAGCTCGTCGACGGCCTCACCAGCACGAGCGAATGGACCGGTGTCCCGCTCGCGACGCTGTTTCGCGAGGTCGGCGTGAAACCGGGGGCGACCTGGTTCCTCGCCGAAGGCGAGGACGCGGCGGTGATGGCGCGCAGTATCCCGATTGAAAAAGCGTGGGAGGACGCCCTTGTCGCCTACGGACAGAACGGTGAGCCGCTGCGGCCCGAGCAGGGATACCCGGCTCGGCTCCTCCTGCCGGGGTGGGAGGGAAACACCAATGTGAAGTGGCTGCGCCGCATCGAAATCGCGGATCATCCTTTCATGACGCGGGAGGAGACCGCGAAATACACCGATCCGCTGGCCGATGGGACCGCGCGGATGTTCAGTTTCGTCATGGACGCGAAATCGATCATCACGTTTCCGGCCTTCCCCGTGACGCTCCCCGGCACCGGGTGGTGGGACATCACCGGGATCGCCTGGAGCGGTCGCGGCAAGATCACGCGGGTCGACGTGAGCACCGACGGCGGGGAGCATTGGCAACCCGCCGAGCTGCAGCTCCCGGTGCTGCCCAAGTGTCACACCCGATTCCGGTACCTATGGAAGTGGGACGGGGAGGAGTCGGTCATCATGAGCCGCGCCGTCGACGAAACGGGGTACGTCCAACCCACGCTCACCGAGCTGCGCACGGCACGCGGTCTCGGCACCTTCTACCATTTCAATCACATCCGGCCGTGGCGCGTGCGGCACGACGGCACGGTGCTGTTCGGGCTCGAGGGCTGAGTGCGACACGTCGCGCTGCTGATATCGGCCATCCTGCTCGCGGTCGGCTGTCGGGAGAAGGGGAATGAACCCCGGGGCGCCGCCCCGGGGTCAGCCCACCCGGACGACATTCCGTTGTTAGGGTTTGGCCGCCTGGCGACGGCGGACGAGATCAAGGCTTGGGACATCGCGATCTCGCCGGATGGAACCGGCCTCCCCGCGGGGAGCGGGACCGCCGCGCAAGGCGCCGTGCTCTACCGGCAGAAGTGCGCGATGTGTCACGGGCCGACGGGCATGGAGGGGCCGGCGGAGCGGCTGGTGGGGCGAGAGCCGCGCCAGGGGTTCCCATTCGGACGCGACCCCACACTGCTGAGGACGATCGGGAACTACTGGCCCTACGCGACGACGTTATACGACTACATCAACCGCGCGATGCCGCTCAACGCACCGGGGACATTAAAACCGGACGAGGTGTACAGCGCGGTGGCGTACCTGCTGTGGCGCAATGAGATCATCGCGGATACGGGGGTGATGAACGCGCAGACGCTGCCGCGCGTCGTCATGCCCGCGCGCGACCGGTTCGTGCGGGACAATCGTCGCGGTGGACCAGAGATTCGCTAGCGAATGTGACGCGACGCCGGGGGTGGGGGCGCCGGACGCGTTGGACGCGGGGGCGCTCGACCCGGACCAACTTTTCGGATCTCATTGCCGGCCGCGAGCGACGATGTCCAGGCCGTGCGGCCCCCGCGTCCTCGCGTCCTAGCCCCCACCCCCGGCGTCGCTCGAACGCCCCTAATCCCCCCGACCGACGCCGAGCGCGTCGGCGACCCGGTTGATGTAGTTGAACCAGCTGGCGATCAGCGTGATCTGCAGGATCCCGGTGTCGTCGAACCCCGCCGCCCGCAAGCGCGCATGGTGATCGGGACCGATGCGCGTCGCGTCCTTGGTCAGCTGCACGACGTACTCCACCATCGTGCGCTCCGCGCCACTGAGCGGCGCCGTGGTGTAATCCTCCTGCAGCGCCGCCACCAGCTTCTCATCCAACGTCACCCGACGCAGAAACTCTGCGTGAGATTCGATTCAGTATCGGCACCGGTTGGTAACCGACACCATGGTGGTAATGATCTCGTGGTGCCTGCGGTTCAGGGGCAGCGCGGGCGACATCAGGGCACCGAAGGTGGAGAATGCGTGGTGCAGCGCCTCCGGGATCAACGAGTGCGACGCCACGATGCCGGACGTGCCATCGCCAGTGGGGTGCACCGGCGTGGCATATTCGACGGGGTACATCGCCTGCTGCGCCTCGATGGCCCGGCGCAACTGATCGTTCGCTTCGCTGAGCGGGATGGTGCGGATCCAAGTCATGGGTGAAAGCTGGCTCGGCCACGCGATCGCTTCAAGCCGCTATTATTAGGCCATGCGCCTGCTCTCCCTCTGTTTGATCGCTACGCTGCTCCCGACGGGGCAGCAGACTGCAGATCCCTTGGCTGCCCGGACCAAAGGCAGCGCCAAGGCACCGGTGGTCGTGTACGAAATGGCGGACTTTCAGTGTCCGGCGTGCCGGGAGTTCGCCGTCACGACGCTCCCAGTCCTCGATAAGGCGTACGTCCAATCAGGGAAGGTGCGCTGGGTGTTCGTGAACTTCCCGCTGACGAGCATCCACAAGAACGCCGTCGCCGCGGCGCAGGTCGCGATGTGCGCCGCGCGTCAGAACAAGTTCTGGCCGGTGCACGACGCCCTCTATCTCCATCAACTCGAGTGGGCGCCGCTCGCCGATCCGATACAAGCACTGCTGGCGCTCGCCGACTCGGCCGGAGTGCGGCGCGATTCCCTCGCGGCGTGTGTGGCGAGTCACGCCACGATGGAGACGATCCAGCAGGATGCGCAAGGGTCGGTGCGCGCCGGCGCGAACGCGACTCCCAGTTTCTACATAGAGGGCGGCCTCGCCTCTGGTGCCATCCCGGCACAGGAGTTCTCGCGCATCCTCGACTCCATTTACACTGCCAAGACGGCGAGCCGCTGAGGCAGACGTCGAGCCGCCGAGCCGCTGAGTGGACGCCGCGGGTGTAGGGGCGAGTAACGGCAGCGACACGTCACCGTGGTACCGTGTCACCGTGGCAGCGGCGGCGGCGGTTGCGCCCCTCGTCGCTCTTGCTAATGACAAACTCCGCAGCGGCATCGCGGGGCGCCGCGGGCTGTCGCAACGCATGGCCGCCTGGGGATCGACGCGCCGCGACCGGGCCCGACCCCTCGTGTGGTTTCACGCGCCTTCGGTCGGCGAAGGTCTCCAAGCGAAGCCGGTCATCGAGGGGGTGCGTGCCGAGCGCCCCGATTGGCAGATCGCCTACACGTTTTTTTCCCCATCCGCAGCCTCGTTCGCCCGGCAGCTGGCCGTCGATTACGCCGATTACCTCCCGTTCGACCGACCCCGCGACGTGCGCAACGCGCTCGACGCGCTCGCCCCCACCGCCCTGGTCTATGGCAAACTCGATGTCTGGCCCGAGTTGACGCTCGCCGCGCGCGGCCGCGGCGTCCGTCTCGGGCTCGTGGCGGCAACGGTGGCGCCGTACAGCTCCCGACTCTCCTGGCCGGTGCGCGGCTGGGCGGCCCCGGCGTATGCGGCGCTCGACCGGGTGGGCGCGATCGCGCCCGAGGATGCGGAGCGCCTCGAGCGACTGGGCGCGCGACGCGAGTCCATCAGCGTCACCGGCGACACCCGATACGACAGCGTGTCGCAACGAGCGGCGCGGCTCGACCGCTCCCGCCAGCCGTTTGCGGCACTGGCCTCGGGCGGCCAGACGTTCACGATCGTGGCCGGATCGACCTGGCCGGCCGACGATGACGTGCTGCTCCCCGCGTTCGCCGACCTGCAGCGCTCGGACGTCGCCGCGGCGTGCCGGATCATCCTCGTCCCGCACGAGCCGACATCCTCGCACCTCGCCCGTCTCGACGCCGTCGCCCGTACGGCGGACTTGCCCCGACCGATGCGCTCGTCCGAGTCCGCGGGCGTCGACCTCGCCCGGGCGAGCGTCGTCGTCGTAGATCAAGTCGGTCTTCTGGCGGACCTGTACGCGCTCGCCCAGGCAGCGTACGTCGGCGGCGGGTACCATGGAGCGGGACTTCATTCGGTCCTGGAGCCGGCGGTGTGGGGCGTGCCGATCTCGGTAGGCCCGCGGTGGGGGTCGAGCCGGGACGCGGGACTGCTCATCGGGCGCGGCGCCGCGCTGCCGCTACCGCTCGCCGGCCGCGAGGCGCTGACGCGCCAGTGGCAATTATGGCAGGGTGATCCGACTGTCCGCGACCGGGCCGGTCACGCGGGGGCTGCGCTGGTGAAAGAGGGGACGGGGGCCGCCGAACGGACGACCGCCCTGGTTCGCCTACTAGTGGAAGGAGCGGTCTAAGGTGCGGCGGCTGGAGCCGCCTGTACCGAGCCCTCGAAGGTCACGGTACGTGGAGAGAACAAGCCAAAGGTCAATCCCGTAATCAGCAAATCGCTCCAGCGGGCCCGGACCCGGATCTTGAGATTCGTGACGCCCGCGCCGTTGCCGACCTGGCCGGCGAGAACGTCCTCCAAGTTCGGGTTGGCGGCGGTAATCATTCCCCAGCCGATGAACACCGGATGGCGGTTGACGTGGAACGGAGTGCCGGTGGTCGTATTGGCAGGGGGCGACGCCATTGTGACCGGCACGCCGAGATGCGTCGAATCGAACGACATCGCGCAGCCGCTGGCGCCCACGCCGAGCAGGGCGGCGGCGATCGAGGTGATCCGGCTCACTGGGCTCCCTCTAGAGACAGATAGGGCGCGCCGGGGATCGGCGCGCCCCCCACAAGCTAGTGGTCGACGCTGGTGTTGTGAACCGGCTACATCCCGAGCGGCACCTTCAGGGAGAGGTGCAGACCGACACCGAGAATCCCGCCGGTGCTGCCGCCGCCCAACGACTCGGAATCGTAGGCGATGTGCGCACCCATGAACCCGCCAAAGCCGAGGTTCGCCCCGATCGTCCAGCCGAAGTTGGAGTTGGTCCCGGCGCCCGAGACCGAGTGCCACCGGTTGGCGAGTGAGACATAGGGCTCGAGCGAGATGCCCGGCGTCGGCAGCGTGAGACTCACGCCGCCGCCTGCCACGATCGTCGTCACACCCGGGACGCCGGTCGCTGTGGCACGCGCGCCGCCGACGAGCAGGTTGATGTTGATCGGCAGCAGGCTCCCGCCGATGACGCGGAAGGCGGCGTCGCCGCCCACCGATTTCACGGTCGGGGCGGTTCCCGAGGGATTCCATGACGCGAAGCCGAGGGTCGCGCTCAGGCTGCCGAGCCCGACAGTGCCGCGTGCGCCGAACGCATTGCCTTTTCCCAAGTCGGCGTTCGGTTTGCCGTAGTCGCCGCTAATGGTGATCCCGGTGCCCCCTTTGGGGCTGTTCCACACCGGCATCCCCGCAAACTGGGCGGACGCGGCAGTGGACGCGCATACCAGCACCGGCACGACGAGGAGTACTCGCTTCATGCCATCCCTCCGGATGCGGAAGAGAACCTACGATTGGACGCTCGGCCCAACGCTAGAAGCGAGCCGGGCTGTCGTCAACCGTGTGTCGCTTCAGTGCACCCACACGGCGCCAAGTGACACACCTTCCACGTCCCCCAGGCCGGCCGAGACGCGCAGATCGAACGAGCGGCTGAGCCGGAAATCGGCACCGAGACCGAGCGCGAACAACACGTCCGAGCCACCGTCCACGGTCAGAAACATCGTGGGCTGCGCGTAGGGGACGATGCTCACGCTGCTCTCCGTATCGAGACGCCGCCCGAGGGACAGCCCGACGGGGACGATGAGCTCGGAATTACCGGACACGAAGTTTCCGCCGATGCCGAAGATCAGGGCGCCGTCGAGTGGAAAGTCCTCGGAGTGCGTCAGCACGCGCTCCCGGGCCTCGGCGCCGAGCAACAAGACGGTCGACCCCGGCCCGGAGGGATCGAGCAAGCCACCCTTGAATCCGATGTCAAAGCGATCCGATGCCATGCGGTAGACGCCTTCGAACGCCGTGCCGCCGCCGTTCGGAAAGCTGATCAGGATCCCGAACTCGGTGTTGGTGAACGCGCGATAGGGCGCGTTGAAGGTCGTGGTGCCGGTGGCCTGTGCAGAGACACAGGCGGGAATGCCGAAACTGAGCGACGCCACGATTGACAACCATCGCCGTACGTTCATTGGGAATTCTCCCGGCAGTCAGAAGAAGTCAGGCCGCCGGCCCCTGCCGGCGACCTTCGACGTACCCGATCCCCCCGAATCCGTTCCGGAAACCTGGCGCCCTGCACCAAACCCCCGTGACGGCCCTCACACCCTGCCAAATACGTGAGAGGTGAGAGGTCAGAGGTCAGAAGTGAGAGGTGAGTAGTGAGTGATGTAATACCTCTCACCTCTCACCGCTCACCTCTCACGCCGTTGGTTTTCAGTGCCAGAGCGAGAGTCCAACCCGGGCGCCGACATTCAGCGTGTTCGGAAGATTCTTGCTGGTGTTCTTCAGCAGATACTGCGCGAACGCCTCGAGCCGAATCGCGCCTGATTCGTACGGCACGCGAGTGCCCAACCCCCCGTTGAACCCGAACTGCGTCGTCGAGATGCCGAAGTTCTGGAGATTCAGCCCCGCACCGGCGGTGAAGTACGGGCCGTGCTTGTTGCTCTCAAACCCCCACAACAGGTTGATGTCGGGATTGAACACGTACGACGACTTCGGCGACAACGTCAACGTGTCGACCCCGCCCTTGCTGTCGTACGCGAACACGAGGCGCGCTTCGATACTGAGCTTGTCGCCCGACAGGAACCCCGCCCGCAGATCGACCGGGGTCATGACGACCACGTGATTGAGGCTCGCGCCAGCGAACGACAGGTGCTGATAATAGCCGATGAGATCGACCCCGACCTCGTGCTTCGGATTCTCCATGTGGCTCATGCTGTGCTGCGCCGCCGCGAGCGACGGTACGAGCGCCAGCGCGGCGGTCGTCGCGATTCGGTTGAAGAATTGCTGCATCGGTGCAGTCCCCTCCCTGTGTGGTTACGCGGTGGAACAGAATGGCATCCTGCTCCCTATAGAACTCCGCTCGACCGGAATCGGTTCGGACGGCCACGAAAACAGCACATCCCCCGGACGCCCGAACCGCGCCCGGGGGATGGCCGATAACACTGCGCTGCTTTACTTACCGAACCGGAAGCCGGCGCGGATCGGGATGAAGGTGGTGTTCGAGCCGCCACCCGTGCTCACGCTGACGAACTTGCCCTCGACGAAGAAACGCGTCCCGCCGGCGCCCAGCTTGAACGCCAAACCGGCGCCGCCGCCGAAGCCGACCTTCGTCACCGACGTGTCGAAGCTCGCCGACGGAACGGTAATCTTCACGTTGAACATGCCGATGCCGCCCAGAATGTACGGACGGATCTGCTCTTTGTCCGTCCCGAAGGCGTAGACCAGGTCGCCCATGCCGCCGATGATCTTCGAGTTGCCGTCCAGGCCGTTCTTGTGACTGGTCTGACTGTAGCTGCCCTCGAGGCGGATTCCGAGCGGTGCGCTCATCAGCCAGTAGGTCACATCGGCGCCGACGAGCCACCCCATCTTGTCGGCGGTCTTGTAGTCACCCGTCGGCATTATCAGCCCACCACCGACTCCGAACCGGACGCCCTGCGCCGACAACGACCCGGCGCCCGCGATCGAGATCAGCGCAACCAGCGAAAGTGCGACGCGTTTCATCCAACCCTCCGAGGTTGAGTTATGTGTCGGCGTGTTCGGCTACGACCCGCACGGTATCGCCGACGACCTGCAAGAAACCGCCCGCTACGGTGAACCGGCTGCTCGATCCGCCCTGGGCGATCGTGAGCGAGCCGGTGCCCAGCAACGTCAGAAACGGCGCGTGCCCCGGGAGAATCCCCACCTGTCCATCGAACGCCGGGGCCACGACGCTGGTGGCTTCACCGTCGAACAACGACCGGTCCGGGGAGATGAGGGTCACGCGCATCAGGCCGAGGCCAGCTGTTTGGCTTGCTCGACCACGTCCTCGATGCCGCCCACCATGTAGAACGCCTGCTCCGGCAACTGGTCGAACTCGCCGGCGACCACGCGCTCGAACGACGCGATCGTCTCCTCGAGTTTCACGTACTTCCCTTCGCGGCCGGTGAACTGCGAGGCGACGAAGAACGGTTGCGACAGGAAGCGCTGCACACGGCGCGCGCGCGCCACCAGGATCTTGTCTTCCTCGGACAGCTCGTCCATACCGAGAATCGCGATGATGTCCTGCAGATCCTTGTAGCGCTGCAGGATGCGCTGCACTTCGACGGCCACGCGGTAGT
>Ga0310810_10009610_pt1 | contig 11199 bp, 9 predicted proteins | sample NCmetagenome_FD_207641 | JGI IMG/M metagenome (GOLD analysis project Ga0310810, IMG submission 207641) | Soil microbial communities from experimental microcosm in Duke University, North Carolina, United States - NC | ecosystem: Engineered > Artificial ecosystem > Soil microcosm > Unclassified ... | reverse complement strand
CGTCTGTCGAAGCCACTCCACCGCCTCGCGCCGAGCCGTGGTGCTCACCATTTTTTTGCGACAACCGCCTTCAACGCCTGGATGTCGAGCGTCTGCTCGGCGACGATCTGTTTCAGGCGACGATTCTCGTCCTCGAGCGCCTTCAGCCGCTGCATCTCGCTCAGCTCCATGCCGCCGTACTTGGCTTTCCAGCGGTAATACGTCTGCTCGGTGATGCCGTGCGTGCGATAGAGATCGGCAACCGTCCGTCCGGCTTCGCCCTCTTTGACGATCGACAGGATCTGCTCGTCGGTGAACTTGCTCCGCTTCATCGGGCCTCCTCTGAAATCGGAGGACCCTCATTCTTCGCGTGGCGGATTATGGGGGCAGGTCAATATCGGTTTCACCACCGGTAGCGAAACCGTATCGAGCATCGTGGGGAGGCAGGTGGCCACTGGTGGCCACGTGTCCGCGAGGGTCACATCACTGCCCGCCGCGGATGCCAGCTCCGTAGCGCAAAGGCAGCCGAACGGCGCATCAAATCGGGCGCAATGGTGCGGAATAGTTGGTTCCGCGGGCGCTGCTAACCGTCCGTATTCTCAACGGGTTGCGCATGGCAGCTAACGAGAAGCTAACCGATCTCGGCGGCGCGGCCGAACCGATTGAAGAATCGGCTCCACTCGCGGCTCAGCGCAATCGTGGATGGTTCACAGCCGAGAGCGGCCGTGCTGCATCGCTCAAGTCTGGCATCTACACAAGGCCCGAAAAGAATCCCGCGCTGGTGCTGGAGATGAACGCTCGCGCCACTGAGATCCTGGGCGACCTGGGCGGCAACGACTCCGCGGCATACGTGCTCGCCTCTCAGGTCCGTTCATACGTCCGGCTGGAGCTCCTTGAGGAAAGCGGCTTCGCGCATTTGGCTAGAGCGCTTGCCGCAGGCGGACGCGGCAATCCAGCAGATGGAGACGGCGCGAGCCACGTTGCAGACACAGCGCGATCGCCTGCGGCCTGATGTCATCAAACGCGAAGAGACGGAGATCGAACGCGTGGCGCTCGAGGCCACGATCCGTGACGTGGCGGCAGTTCGATCGCTTTGGGTTTCGGCAACGCGATACGGATCCGGATGGCGAGCACGTGTTTTGTCATCAAAACGACGTCGAAGGTGAGCGGCGCCTCGCACCTGGTGCGCACGTGTCGTACGAGTTGCGGAGCGGACCGCGTGGATTGCGCGGGGTAGGCATGAAGGTCGAAATGCGGAACCGTGGACACCGTTCCGTGACGGGTGCCGAATCGCCGCGCACGGCGGGTGCCGCCCGGTCGTTATAACCGGAGATCCGGCACCTCGAGCGGTCCTCTTTGACAACTGAATAGCCTCGCCAGAGGCGCGCAGAAATCTGCCGTCCGCGTCGAATGACGCCCGAGGCGCGGACGTTCGTCGCCGTATGCGCGGACTAGTGCGTTTCCTCACGCCATTTCGTGCGTTTCCTCACAGTGTTTTGTGAGTTGTCCCCTATATCAAGGTCGCCAGGGGGCCGGTATGATTCCGGCTCCGACACGGGCATCGTTTGACAACTCGGTCCGCGTGTCTACTTGGGGGTCCCGATGAAAGTAGCGACTATCGTTTTGGTATTCCTCGGCTTTGCCGGGATCGTGTCTAGAGCCGACGCGTCCACGCTGACTCTGGTGGTTGACAACGGCATTCTCATCGGCGCAAACAACGTCAACGTCAATGGCACCCTGTACGACGTCGTATTCGAGGACGGCACCTGCGCGGCTTTGTTCAACGGCTGTGATGCTACGTCGGACTTTGCTACCGCGGGGATCGCTTTTGCGGCAGCGGAGGCATTGGACGAACAGGTGTTTATCGACTCTGTTGACGGCAACTTCGACTCTAACCCTTCTTTGACGCGCGGCTGCACGACGCTCGTGGACGTTGCGTGCTTTGCCTTGGTTCCTAATACTGTCGGGCAGGGGCCGGGCCCGGGACTTTTCGATGTCTCGGGAAATACCGCCGCGAACCAGGTCAGTGGTGCTAACACCGTCGGCATTTTTGGACCTCAGTCTTCGCTTTTTGATACGAGCGGCACAACGGGCCAGGCGGCCTCCTTTACTTACGCCGTATTTACTCCGGTGCAACCGGTGCCAGAGCCGGCATCGATGCTCCTGTTTGGTAGCGGATTCGGCGCAGCGATCGTGAGACTGCGCAGACGGAAAGCGTCAGCCGCGTAGGAACGGATCACACGAGCCGTAATTCGGGGCGCTGAGAGGCGCCCGTTTTTGTGTCTCTGCGCGGCGCTCGAAAAGTTTATGTCGGTGCTCGATCTGCGAGTACGACGCGTTCTTGATCTTCAGCCAGGACCTATTCCGCCCGTCAGCCTAATACGTGCCGCCCGTCCACTTGCCGACGATGCCTTCCAGATCGCGCTCACACGCAGCACGGAATAGATCGCGTCCACGTTCGGCGATGTGATCCAGGCAGCGCACGCGGCATTCGATCGTCGGCATGATGCGCAGCAGTTCGCACTTGCGCTCGAGCAGCGGCAGAGCGCGAAGATCGCGGCCGTTCACGCTGAGCAGATCGAATGCATAGAAATACGGCCACTCGCGGCGGAACAGCATATGGTTGAAGTTGCTGCGGCCGTCTGGATCGAGACAGCAAATCTCACCATCCAGGATCGCGTCATGCGCGCGTACCGCGTGCGCGATCTCTTCAGCGAGCTGCGGCCACGACTTGAACGTGCTGCCGTTGCGTGAGACGAGTTCGCAACGATGGCCGCGAACGTGCGCGAGCGCGCGGAAGCCGTCGATCTTCGGCTCGAAGATGAAATCCGGATGATCGAATGGCTCCGGAATTCGCAGGAGCCGCATTGGCGTGTTGATCAATCGGTCCAAGCCTAACAGCGGTTGAGGACTTCAGGCCAGCTCGACAGCCTCTCGTCGTTCTGTTTCTCACGCGAACTTCTGCACCCTCCAGGTGTGGCTACATCGCCGGCAGCGCAGAACATCAACCCTCGTCAGCGTCGACGGAGTCCTCGATCGTGTCCGTTGCCGCCTTGACGTCCGATTGAATGTCGTCCAGTTTTTGCGAGTTAATCGGCGCGCCATCTTCCGCGTCCGACTTCAACTCATCGATGGTCGTCGCGATGTCATCGAGCTTCGCGGCCACGTCTTCCAACGGTCGGTTGTCCGATTTGTTTCCCTTTGGCATGGAGCGTCTACGGTACGGACCGCTGACTCCATTTTCAAGCTGATGAGGGGTAACATTTTCGCAACAGGGGCACGCTCCTAGTCGCGCTGTTGGTAGACTCAGAGTCAAAGAAAGCCGCGTAAGCGCGGGGGGAGAGCAGAGATGCCTGGAGACACCAAGTACGAACGGCGACTTTGGAAGATCCGAGCGACCCTTATCGGTTCGGCTTTCGCGTTGGCAGGAATTGTTTACGCGTTTCGGCACTTCTTCGGCGCCTGACCTTCAGACCTTTATGCACTGCGGTTTCAAAGGAGCCCACTACCCGTGAATCCGGCGGCAAGGTGTGGTGCCACCCCGAACCGCGCAATTGGTGTACGCACCCGCTCGGAGCCAGGAAGTGCGACGTGGCATTCACCACGCGGTCGGAGTGGCGGTCACAGACAACGCAGGAACAATGCCGCGTCAATCCTCGAATGTTTTCGAGCGGCTCCGGTTTGAAGTCTCCACCACCGAGGCTCGTTGTCACTGCCCAGCCAGACATCCACCGGCTTCTCAAAAAGCTAAGCGCTTAGGTTTTTCCGTGGAGAATTGACCGCGAGATCGCTTCGATTACTGTTCGGATACGCTCGCGCGCGGCAGTCTTCGCGTCTGCGATGTTCCTGCTGCGAATGGTGGTTTGGGCGAACGGAAGATCCTTAACTCACCCAACCAGCGCTCGAGGATGTCCCGCTGCTTTTTGCTTGTGGACAGCGCCAGAGCCAATCGCCGCAGTTTGGCCTCCGTCCAGGTATCGAATCGGACGCCGGCGAATGTCCAGGGCAGCTCGTTCTTGTTAAGGCTGCGGACCGGCCAAAGCGTCGTTAAAGGACGGTTCGTCTCGAAATCGGTCGGCGACATCCCGTTAGCCTTCGGTTAGCTTCTTAGAGGCGGGCATGCAGGAACGCCCGCTATTATGGCGGTGTTCTTGAAGTTGGTGCGGAAGAAAGGATTCAGCCGGGTGTGTCCCGACATATACCTGATGGCACCAAGCTCTCAATGTTTACCGGCGCGATCCTTCCTCAGGCTCCGCCGCAGATCCCACGTAATCACACGAGATCCCTGTCCGTTTGTGACCAATCAGTGACCATCCGCACTCCGGATCTAATTAGCGAGGAGATGGCCAGCTCGCTACCTGGTCTGATGCGATGTCCGAGAGCATCATGATCGGGGAGTTCGGCGCAAAAAGCGCCCCAGCAGCCCCTTTGGTAGACCCGATTCTCGAGCTCCACCGCGGGCCCGACGGCCGTGTAGCGTTTAGCCGTAAACACGCGCGTATTCCCGATGATTGGGAGGATCTTGGCTCTGTTCCCGTCTCACGATTGCGCGACCTTCTTCCTGAGTTTCGTGAGCAGATCCAGCGGGACGCCTATTTCGGACTAAATACGATCTTCGAGGGCGCGCTGGTGAATCGAGCGGCCCCGCCATTCGACCAAGATCCGGCAGACCCGAAATCAGTTGGTCCGTGGCGTGTCAGCAGCATCGAGGGCCAGACGGTGCAGGTTCGCGACGAAGGCGTTCAAGTAATTTCGCCAGGACTGGATTGCCCTTCGCCCGAACCGGCCAGCGCCATCTGCGCTGGCTCAATGCGTGTTATGTCGATGTCGATTGTCATCGGCTCGGCATCGATTTGGGGGACGCTTACGCATGGATCGCCGCGATCCTCACAGTCACCGTGCCGGTGTTCGAATCAACGCTACCGTCGTTTGCCTCGTCAGGGTGGCGGGCGCAACGGCCGGCGCATCGTCGATGACGTCAGCGATAAACCGGAAGCCCACCTTCGGAATGTCTCGACCATGGTGGGGCCGGACGCGGTCACCGAGTGCAGGGTGGATCGCTCCGTCACGAAATTCAGCGCCGCTGCGAAATGCCGTGCATCGCGAGCAGCGCCTTGAAGTCGGCGCGCCCGCGCAGCGGATCGAGATCGGTGTCCGTCGCCACGAGGCCCGCGTCGGAGTAGCCGTCGGCCAGGGCCTGCCCCAACATCTGCACGGCTGCGGCGGCCTGCGTGTCCCGGCGCTCGGGCGGCACGAGGCGGCTCATCTGCGCCAGCGCGCACGCCTGGTTGTACCGCTCGACCGGTAACTTGTCGATGAGCGGCCGTTGCGCGTCGAGTGCCCGCTCGTACGTCGTGAACGCCTCGCGCGTGAGGCCGGCCTCCGCCTCGACGAGCCCCAGCATGCGCAGGGCCGCACCTAACGCGGAGCGGTTGTACACCGAGTCGGGCTGCTCGCGCACCAGCGACTCGAGCAACTCGACGCCGCGGCGCGCGAGCGGGAGCGCGTCCGCCAGACGATGCGCCTGGATCAGGGTTCCGGCGCGCTTCTGGAGCGCCTGCGCCAGCAGGTTCCTCGTGCGGGCAGAACCGGGCTCGATCGAGAAAAGCGCCTCAGCGACATTCATCAGTCGACGGTAGGTGGCGTCGAGGTCCGCCGGCTTGTCGAGACGCTCGAGCACATAGCCGTGCAGCAGGAGGGCGTAGGCCAGGTCGGTGCGGTACTCCAGGACGGTAGGGTTCTCCGCGGTCAAGGCGTCCAGGATCTCCAGGCACCGCAGCATATCCCGGTGCGCCTCCTCGAGGAGGCCGGCTTCGCGCTCAGGTGCCGAGAGGGCGGAGTAGGCACTGGAGAGAGAAGCCTTGAGCGCCAGATCCGTGGGATAGTCCCGGGTCAAGCCGTCGAAGAGTGCCCGCGCGGCCTCGGCATGTCTCCGCGCCTCGTCCAGCCGGTTCAGATCGAGCAAGGCGTGGCTCTCTTCGAGATGGATGCCGCCGAGGACCTCGCGCACGATCCGCGAGAGGTCGGTGCGACCGGTGAGATCCTGTGTCGCATTGCCCGCCGGCGGTAGCGGTTTGTCGAGGAGCGGGGTGGCGATAGCGACCGCCCGGTCCCACTCGGCCAGCGCGGCGGAGTTTTCGCCTAGCATCCGGTGGGCGAGGGCCATGTTGCCACGGGTTCTGGCCACGTCGATCTGCGCCTTGACCTCGTCGGGCCGTTCCCTGGCGATCGCTTCCTGCACCTCCAGGGCCTTCCCATGCGCCGCCAGGGCTTCCTTCGCTCGAAGCCGGAAACTCAGAACGTTTCCCTCGGATCCGTAAGCGATGGCCAGCTGGCGTCGCAGTTCCAGGCTGGATGGATCGTCGCGGAGTGCGTCCTGATAGAGGCGCACGGCGGACTCGTAGTTGCGCAGCGCCTCCTCGGGGCGGCCCATAGCGGCTTCCACCGAGCCGACGCGGACGGAGGCCATGGCCGCCTCACGCCGCACCGCGGGATCGTCGCCGCGCTCCTTCAGGAAGTCACGGTAATAGTCGGAAGCCGCCTCGAGGAGTTCCCGCCGCAAGGGCTGAAGGCCGGGGACATTCAGCAGCTTGCTTTCGCTCACCGCCGTGAAGTACTGGTCCACCGCCTGCCGCGTCTTCTGGAAGTTCGCCTCCGCCGCCACACGCTCCCGGTTCACCAGCAGCGAGCCGACACCGAGCGCCAACACAGTGGAGCCGACCAGCACCGCGATGGACGCCGCGGCCGCACGGTGACGGCGTCCCCAGCGCGTGACTCGCGTGAGCAGCGGGTCGCGATAGGCGGTCACCGGCTCGTCCGCGATCCACCGTTCCACGTCGTCGGCGAGCGCCTGCGCGCTCTGGTAGCGATCCGCCTGGGACAGCGCCATCGCCTTCAGGCACACCGCTTCCAACGCCGGATCCACCAGAGGCTCGACCATGCGGGGTCGTTTGAAGCGCCCCTTCTGCACGTTGCGCAGCACCGAGCCGATGTCGGTCCTTTCGAACGGCTGCCGCCCGACGAGCAGGCAGTAGAGAGTGGCGCCGAGCGAGTAGACGTCGGAGGTTGGGCCCAGGCTCTCCAGATCGCCGCGCGCCTGCTCCGGGCTCATGTAGCCGGGCGTGCCGATCGCGGAACCCACGACCGTCTCGGCCGAGCCACTGCCGGAGTACGGACGTAATGGCCGTTCCTCCGATGGCGCCATGCCCTCGGCGCGTCCCTGCGCCTTGGCGAGTCCCCAGTCGATGACCAGCGTCTCGCCGAACCTTCCGACAATGATGTTGCCGGGCTTGAGGTCGCGATGTAGGACGCCACGGGAGTGCGCGTACTCGATGGCGTTACACACGTCGAGGAAGCGGCGCAGCAGCTTCCGCAGCTCCAGCGAGCGTCGGCCGGCATCGGCGCGCAGCGAGTCGTCACCGTGGAACTCCGCGATCGCCTCCTCGAGAGAGTCGCCGCGGATGAAGCGCATTGCGTAGAAGGGGCGACCCTGCGCGTCCGTGCCCAGCCCGTAGACGGGCACGATGCCCGGATGCTCCAGACCGCCGGTGATCTCGGCTTCCAGCAGGAAACGTTCGCGCCGCTGCCCGTCGTCGGCGTGATCTTCCCGGATCTGCTTCAGCGCCACCTCGCGGTGGAGCTCGCCGTCCAGCGCGATGAAGACGGCACCGAGCCCGCCTCGCGCATGCGGACGCAGGATGAGGAAGCGCTCGCCGGCCGAGGTCGGCGCGCCCACGCGCGTCACCGTGGCGTCCCCGCCCACCGTCGCATCGAGGGAGCGGCTGTCGTCCTTCTTCCCGTCGGCTGCCATCGCGTGTGCGGGCAATCTTAGCCCGTTTCGCAGCACCTCGCAGGTGACCGTTCGGCTCGTCGGTGCGAGGACGTTTTGCGGCGACGGCCGGATTCGAGGGGGAGTTCTGGTCGGTGCAAGTCACAGGCCCCGTTACTGCAACGGCACGGCAGCAGGGGACGCGCTCGCCACGAGACCGAAATCTGCGCGCCACGATTGTAAGCGCGCGACCCGCTCAGGACTCACTCACAGCTGGTACCGCAGCGGGCTCATTCGCACCGCCGTGTTGAGGACCAAGGCGATGGCGCACCGGCATTAGTCGACCTCCGTTCCGAAGCGGTCCTCCTAGCGACCCCTTCTTCCGCAGGAGGCCCCGCCCTCGATCTTGATGGCGGCGCCGTCACGTTTATTCAACAGCTCACGAAAGCCGGCCGTCAGCCGACGTTTGGTCCGCTGAAAAACGGCAACCCGCGGACCGTCGACTTGGCGGCTGACACGATCATGCTGTTGCGCGAGCACAAGCGGTCACAGGCCGAAATCAAGATGGCGAGCCGGACCCGCGGAGCCGAAAGAGGTCGATTTACGAGGAGATTGGGTGAGTGGTGCGGAAGAAAGGATTTGAACCTTCACTCGGTTGCCCGAACAAGCTCCTGAGGCTTGCGCGTCTGCCAGTTCCGCCACTTCCGCACGAAGGGGGCGAACAGCGATTCCGAAACTCCAATCTTAGCATCAAGGAAGCCCGCGGCAAACACGGCACCGCAGCTGACAACGCGTGAGTTGGGAGTGGCGCGACCGCACCCGGACGACCGACCCCGGCGTTGATTGGACTCAGACCGCGTGCGCGGCGTGGGGGCGAGCGACGAGCCGCTCGAGTTCGGCGATCAGGTGTGACGGCGTGCACGGCTTCAGCAGCACGACGCGCATGCCGACTTCGGCCGCGCGCGTGCGGACGTCCGGCGTCCAGTGCGCGGTCAATCCGATGATGGGCACATGCCGGGTACGGACGTCGGCGCGCAGCGCCGCCGCGAGTTCGAAGCCGCTCATGCCCGGCAGCATCACGTCCGTCACGACCGCGCCGAACTGGTGCCGCAGCGCGACTGGCAGCGCCTCGCGCGCATCGCCCATCCCGTGCACGTCAAAGCCTGCAGTTTCGAGAAACTCCATGTAGCCCGACAGCGCATGGTTGTCGTCTTCGACAATCATCACGGGAACGTGGGAAGCCGGCAGCACGCCACCTGACATAGCAAGCGGGACGCCACTGCGAATTGTGCCAGTTTTTTTGGAAATTCCCATCGAACCGCACATGTGCGCGTGACAGATCCGTCACTCGCCGCACAGCGCGGGACACACGCTTCCGCTCCCCACGACGTCGATTCAGCCCGGTTTCAGGCCTCGAAGTGAGGGTGCGGTGTATGATTCCCCGGCACTTCGCCCGTAGACCACGCGAATGGGAGCGGGCCAACAACCCTCCAAAAGGAGATCGAATGAAGAATGTCATGATGCTGCTCGCCGCGGCCGCCATGGCGGCGCCCGCGCACGCGCAGCAGCGGGGGCAGAACTTCGGCCAGCCGCCGCAGACCACGATCACCCGTACCGATGCGCCGGCGGGTCAACAGCACGAGACGGCAGGTCCCGCCGAAGAGAAGATCTCGCAGACGTCGCACGTCGTCCGGATCCGCGGTAAGGAAATCAAGTACACCGCCACCGCCGGCACGCTTCCGATCCGATCGGACGATGGGAAGGTTGCGGCGCGCATGTTCTTCGTCGCCTACACGCGCGACGGCGAGGATGCGCGGACGCGGCCGGTGTCGTTCCTCTACAACGGCGGTCCCGGCTCCGCCACGATCTGGCTGCACATGGGATCCTTCGGTCCCAAGCGCGTGCAGATGGCGGACGACGGCTTCCAGCCGGCGCCGCCGTACCAGCTCGTCGACAACGACGATTCCCTGCTGGATGTGACGGACCTGGTCTTCGTCGATGCGATGTCGACCGGTTACAGCCGCGTCGAGGCCGGGGTGAATCCGGCGCAGTATCACGGCCAGGCGGGGGACCTGCGTGCCTTCGGCGATTTCATCAACGAGTACCTCGTGAGTTACTCGCGCTGGGCATCGCCGAAGTACCTGATCGGTGAAAGCTACGGCACGATCCGATCTGCCGGCCTCTCGCAGGAACTTCAGTCGCGCCACGGCATCGAGCTGAACGGCGTCGTGCTCGTGTCCGCGCTGCTCACGTATCAGACGATCTCGACCAGCCCGCAGAACGACGTGGCGCTGATTGCCTATTTTCCGACCTACACGGCCTCCGCCTGGTATCACAAGAAGCTCCCGGCCGACCTCACCGGCGATTTGAAAAAGGCCCTGGACGAATCGCGGACGTTTGCCGACGGCGAATATGCGTCGGCGCTCCTGAAAGGCAACTCGCTTTCCGCCGCCGAACGCCACGCGGTCGCCGAGAAAATTGCGCGGCTCACAGGGCTCTCGACGGAGTATGTCGAACAGACGAACCTCCGGATCGATCCCGGCCGCTTCCGGAAGGAACTGCTGAGAGACAAGCGGCTGTCGATCGGCCGCCTCGATTCACGGTTCACGACGACGGACCTCGACGCGGCCGGTGAGCAGGAGGAGTTCGATCCATCGAACACGGCTCTGCAGGGCGGTTGGACGGCGATGTTCATGGACTACGTGCGCAACGAGCTGAAGTGGGAGAGCGATTTGCACTACGACTCCAGCGGGAACGTGCGCCCGTGGACCTACGATCAGAACCGCTACATGGACATGACCGAACCGCTCCGGACGACGATGGCCAAGAACCCGTACCTGAAGGTGATGGTCGCGGCGGGCTACTACGACATGGCGACGCCGTTTCACGGCATCGAAATGAACATGTGGCACCTCGCGTACGACCCGTCGTACACGCAGCGGATTGAATTCCAGTACTACGAGGGCGGCCATATGATGTACATCCGTCCCTCGGCGCACAAGAAGCTGGCGGACGACATCACGCGGTTCATCACGTCAACCGAGCGCACGGCCGGGCGGCGAACGACTCAGTGAGCGATCGAGTCAATCTCCGGAGTACATTAGAGACATGGCTGTAAGGCGCGGCGTCTGGCTGGTGCTCATCTTCATCGGTCTGGCCGTCATGGTATCGGCGGCCGGGCTCGTTCTGGTGTACTCGGCGCTCGGCCGCGAACCGGAGATTTCAGGCAATTCGACGCTGGTGCTGCGGGTCGACGGCGACCTGCCCGAAATGGAGTCGACGAGCGTCTTCGGACAGATCTTCGAAGCGCCGCCCACGGTCCGCTCGATCGTCGACGCGCTGAGAAAGGCGAAGGTCGACAAACGCATCACCAGCGTCGTCGTCCGGCCGACCGGAACGGCCTCGCTGTGGGGGAAGGTCCAGGAGATCCGCGACGCGATCGCCGACTTCCG
>Ga0310810_10009609_pt1 | contig 11200 bp, 16 predicted proteins | sample NCmetagenome_FD_207641 | JGI IMG/M metagenome (GOLD analysis project Ga0310810, IMG submission 207641) | Soil microbial communities from experimental microcosm in Duke University, North Carolina, United States - NC | ecosystem: Engineered > Artificial ecosystem > Soil microcosm > Unclassified ... | reverse complement strand
GCTCGGTGGCCGGCGGCGACGCGGAGTCGGCCCGCCGGCAGGACGCGGCGGCAGGCGAAAGAGCGAGGAGGATGAGGAGATTTCGCATGTCGCGCCCCAGGAGTGCGGTCAGCGCCATCGCATCGGCCCTCAAGATGCATGGTCGGCTCCCCCGCGTCGAGGCCGTGCTAGGTGCGCTGCAGCGGGCGGATGATGATGGTGGACATCATCGTCGCCACCTGCCGGGCCTCGGCGTCTCCGGTCACCACGTCCGCCTGGCAGACGCTGAGCGTCCGCCCGGGCCGGATGACGCGGGCGCGGGCCAGGAACCGCTCGGCCCGCGCGGGCTGCAGCAGATTGATCTTGAACTCCACGGCGAGCACGTCGGTGTCCGGCGGAGCGAGAGTGTAAGCGGCGTATCCGTTCGCCGAGTCGGCCAGGCTGGCGACCGCGCCGGCGTGGAGAAAGCCGTTCTGCTGGCAGAACCGCTCGTCGTAGGGCATGGTGAGGTGCACTTCGCCGGGGCCGATGTACGCGATGGTGACGCCGAGGGTCGCCATGAGACGCTGGCGGCCGAAGCTCTCCCGGATGCGGGCCTCGTCGACCTCAGGCACATCCCTCCTCTCCCGGCGCCGCGCCGCGCTGCCATCGGGTCACGAATTCCTCCAGCTCCTGGCGATTGAGATCGGACACCGCCCAGAACTCCATTCCCGCCGCCTGGCCGTGCGCCAGATTGAACCCCTGCTTGACCACTGACGGGCCCCGGGTGCACCGCGCCACGGTCCCAGGCCAGAGGAGCAGGTTGATGCGGTGCGGGCCCCGCTGGTAGACCAGCGCCGCGACCTGCCGTCCGCCCAGGTAGTCGATGCGCCCGCCGATCAGGGGGAACCCCTCTTCGGCAAGGTCGGGCACCGGCGGTGAGAAATCCAGCTTCCCCGCGAACCACGGCTTCACCACGTGGTGCTCCGAGGAGACGACGTCCACCAGGTGATCCACCTCGAGCGAGCGCACATGGCCCGCCACCACCTGGGCGACGATCGGGTCACCGGCGCCCGCGCCACCCGTCTGGTGTCCCAGCCCGAATCCGACCGCGAAGACCAGGCCGGCCGCGAGTGCCGCCCCCCACTCCGGCAACCGGATCCGTGATCGGGGCCGCCCTACCGGCTCCGCGCGGAGAAGCCGTCTCAGGTCCTCGCGGAAGGCGGAGGACGGCTCCCTGGGTGGCAGGTGACGCTTCAGCGAGGCGCTCAGCGTCCGCAGCCGCGCGAGCTCCGCCCGGCAGGCGGGGCACTCGGCCAGGTGCTGGTCCCACCAGTGCTGCTGCTCCACGGGGAGCTCGCCGTCCACGTAGCCGCTCAGTCCGGCGTCGCTCGCATGCTCGCAGGTCATCGGCTCATCCCTCCATTCCCTCGGCCAGGAGCACCCGCTGCAGCCTGCGGCGGGCGCGGGCGAGGCGCGACATCACCGTGCCTACGGGCACGCCGGTGACGGTGGCGATCTCCTGGTAGGACAGCTCCTGGATCTCGCGCAGGACGATCACCTCGCGGAAGGGGACCGGGAGCGCGTCCACCGCCCGGGCGAGCTGCTCCTGCCGCTCGCCCCGGAGGAACGCCGTCTCGGGGTCGTCGCCGGCGCCCGGCAGATCGTCGAGCAGGTCCGGCTCGGCCGCCCAGGCCTGGCGTCGGGTCCGCTCGAGCCAGCCATAGCACACCCGGCGCACGATGGTGAGCAGCCAGGCCCGGGCGTTCTCTCCCCGGAAGCCGGCGAAGTGCCGCAGCGCCTGCAGGTAGGCCTCCTGGACCGCGTCCTCCGCATCGGCGGACTCCCGAAGGAGATACCGCGCCAGCGTGAACGCGGCGGCCAGGTGGGGCAGCATCTGCAGCTCGAAGGCTTCGACCGTAATCCCCTCCCGTGCGTGGCCGGCGATCCCTGAATCATGGGGGCGCCGGCACGTCCACCCAACACCACCCGGAACATTGAGCGGTCCGGGCCCCGGTTTATTCCCGGAGCCGGTACCCGTCCGGGAATATTCCAGCCGCCGCATCGCTCCTCGTGCCAGAGATGGCGGATTCCCAACTGCGGAAAGGACACGGGGCGTCATGGGCGACATCATCCAGCACGACCACAGCGGCGACGGGGTCGATCGCCGAGGCTTCCTCAAGTGCATGGCCTGGGCGGGCACCGGCGCGCTCTGGGCGATACAGGGCGGGGTACTCCGCTCCGTGCCGCTCACCCGGCTCACCGATCTGTCGGGCCTCGGGGGCGGCGGCGGCGGCGAGCTCTTCTTCGCCCAGATCAGCGACAGCCACATCGGGTTCGCCAAGCAGGCCAACCCCGATGTCACCGCCACGCTGCAGGAAGCGGTCGATCGGCTCAACCGGCTGCCCCACCGGCCCGCGTTCGTGCTCCACACCGGCGACATCTCGCAGCTGTCCAAGAGCTCCGAATTCGACACCGCGGATCAGGTGCTCCGGGGCATCCGCACCGACCGGGTCTGGTTCGTTCCCGGCGAGCACGATGTATTGGAGGACAACGGGCGGGGGTACCTCGACCGCTATGGGCGCGAGGCGCGGGGCGACGGCTGGTACAGCTTCGATCACGCCGGGGTGCACTTCGTGGGCCTGGTGAACGTGCTGAACCTCAAGGCGGGCGGGCTCGGCAATCTGGGTCCGACCCAGCTCGACTGGCTCAAGCGGGACCTGGCGGGGCGATCGACCAGCACGCCGATCGTGGTGTTCGCCCACATCCCGCTGTGGACGGTGTATCCCGACTGGGGCTGGGGCACCGACGACAGCGAGCAGGCACTGGCTCTGCTGCGCCGCTTCGGCTCGGTCACCGTCCTCAACGGGCACATCCACCAGGTCATGCAAAAGGTGGAGGGCAATGTGGCGTTCCACACCGCCATGTCCACCGCGTTCCCTCAGCCGGCACCGGGCACCGCGCCGTCGCCGGGGCCGCTCACGGTCGAGCCGGCCCGGCTCCGGAGCCTGCTCGGGCTCACCAGCGTCACCTACCACCAGGGACACCATGCGCTCGCGGTGGTGGACAGCCCGCTGGGCGTCGCCCCGGGCGGCGCCGCGGCACCCGCCGCGGCGCCTCGGCGCGAGCATACGGCGGCGGCAGTGGTGGGCGACGGGCTCGCGATCCGGATCGACAACTTCAGCTTTCAGCCGCCGCAGGTCCGGGTGCCCCGGGGCGGCAAGGTCACCTGGATCAACGGCGACGACGTGCCCCATCTGATCGCGAGCACGGATGGGAAGTTCAAGCCTTCGTCCGCGCTCGATACCAACGATCAGTACACGCTCACGTTCGACCAGCCGGGGAGCTACCGCTACTTCTGCACCCTGCACCCGCGGATGACGGGATTGGTGGTGGTGGAGTGAGGCTAGGTGGGGGGTCGCTCCTCATATTCGCGCCGGGTGAGCTCGTAGCGGATCACCCCGGGCTCCGAGCCATCGCCGATGTGCCGGAAGCCGGACTTCCGCAGCACGCCGATCGAGCCGACCAGCTCGGGAAGTGTCTCCGCGATCACCCGCCGCACCGCCGACTGGGCGAAGGCGTTGGCGAGGAGTCCGCGCACCGTCTCGGTGGCATAGCCGCGGCGGTGTCGATCGCGCACGATCCCGTAGCCCACTTCGACCGTGCCCTCCGGGTCCGGCGGCCCCTTGTAGCCGGCGGTCCCGATCAGGGTGGGCCCCTCGGGTGTGTCCCGCAGCACGATGAAGTGAAGCCACCAGTCGCCACCGTTCGGCGCCTCTTCCAGGCGCGCGAGCGTCCACTCCAGCGCGGGAGGGTCGAGGAACTCGGGAGGCCAGGTTCCAGGAACGACAACGCCCAGCGCCGAGGCGAGCGCCGGGTCGCCCTGGAGCGAGGCACGCATCGTCGCCGGCGTTCCGGGAATCAGCTCCAGACGCTCGGTGACGATCGTGCCGTCGGTGGCCCTCACCGCGGTGGCTCGGCGTCGGGCCGCTTGAGAGTGGACTCGCGGGCCAGCACCCGCTCGGTGAAGTCCAGCCGCTCCTGCGCCTCGGCCAGATCGCCGCGCAGCTGGTCGAGCTCGGCCTCGAGCTCCTCCATGCGGTTGACAGGCTCGACCTGCGCGGGCTCGGCGGGGGCGCGGCCCAGGCGTTGAGCCCAGGCGGCGAAGGCGAGCGCCAATCCGGCGTGGATGGTTGCGTGCCAGGGCTCGGCGACGCCCGCGGCGAAGCCGACCGCGACGAGGTTTCCCACGCTCAGCACCGCGGCGATCGGGCGCCAGATGGCGGGTTTGAAGGTCATGGTGCGCTCGTGCTGATGGTCGTCGAAAGGTAACTCGCCAGCCAGGCCAGGGCCCGGGCGGCGGAGCGCCTGCCACCTCGCGAACGTCGCTGAGGGTCAGTCGCCGGTCGGAACGATGCCGGCGGTCTCGACCATGAGGATCACCGTGCGCTCGGGGGCGCGCGGCCGGTGCATGACGCCCTTCGGGACCACCGTTCCCTGGCCGGGTCCGAGCTCGAGGGTCCGGCCCTCCAGGTCGATCCAGAATCTCCCGCTCACCACGTAGAAGAACTCGTCGTCATCGTCGTGCTTGTGCCAGTGGTACTCGCCTTGGACCACGCCGAGGCGCACCACGGCGTCGTTCACCCGGCAGAGCGTCTGGTTGTACCACTGGTCGGTGCAGGCGGCCACCAGCTCGGGAAGGTCGATCAGCTCCAGCGGACCGAACTTCACGTCGAGGTGGGTGGCATAGGGATAGTCGGGCATGGGTCCTCGCTGGTCGTGGCTGGAATGTAGCGCTCAGGGCGCGAGCAGCACGTCGCAGTACTCGAAGCGGTCGTCTCGTCGCACCCGGTCACCCGGCACCAGCGGCAGTGGCCGGTCGAACACCGGCCCGGCGTACACGCAGGTGTGGAACTCGCCGCGCTCGCCGCATGGATCGACCGCGCTCGGTAGCTCGGCCAGCAGGTCGGCATCGAGCTCCCGACCGACGAACTCGGGGCTCAGCTGGGTGGTGTCCACGCAGGTCAGGATCGCCCGGTAGCCCTCCGCCACGAAGCGCCGGGCGAGGGCGGTGGTATCCTGTCCCCAGAGCGGAAAGACGCCGGTCCATCCGAGCCGGGCGAGCAACGTCTCGCGGTAGGCCCGCACATCGGTGAGGAAGAGGTCCCCGAAGGCGATATGCCGGAGCCCGGGGCATCGAACGCGGGCCGAGGCCAGGGCCTCGGCGAAGGCCGTCTCGTAGATCTCGTTGCTCGCCGCGGCGGGGATCGTCGCCTCGATCAGCGGAACCCTCACGGCGGCCACCTGCGCCTCGAGCACCGCGCGGCGCACGCCGTGGATGCTGATGCGGTCGTAGTCGCGGGTGATGGTCGTGAGCAGGCCGACCACCTGCCAGGCCGGATCGGCCCGGAGCGCCGCCAGCGCGAGCGCGCTGTCCTTGCCGCCGCTCCAGGCCAGGAGGACGTCGGTCGGACGGCTCAGCGACACCTTTCCGCCCGCCGCTTCGTCGGGTGGAGCATGATCCCCGACATCCGATGGCTCCGTCCGGAGCTCGCCACCGTGGTCGTGGCGGCCTGGCTCCCCGCCTCTGCGGCCGCCCAGGTTACCACGGTTCCCCTGACCCCTGCAGCCTGGGTCGCCACCGACAGCATCCGGTTCCTCTCCTATCAGGGCCGCCCTTCCTTTTATATAGACCGCGGCGTGGCCCTGGCCCGCGGGGCGGCGATGGAGAACGGTACTCTGGAGCTCGACGTCGCTGCCAGCGATACGACGAACTTCATCGGCGTCGCGTTTCGGGCCGCGAACCCGCGGTTCTCCAATGTCGTCTTCCTGCGCTTCGGTGCGAGCGGCACCGAGGAAGCGGTGCAGTACGGGCCCGCCTTCAACAGTCTCGGCGTCGCCTGGCAGGTCTACCACGGCGAGGGCGCGAACGCCGTGGCCGACCTGGGACGCAACCGCTGGACCCATCTCAAGGTCGAGCTCGATGGGCCGGTGGCACGATTCTTCGTCGACACGGCCACGGTGCCGACGCTGGTCGTCCCCCGCCTGGTGACGTCCGGCGGCACCGGAATCGGCGTCTGGACGGGCGCCTTCGGGCGGGGAGCGTACTTCTCGAACGTACGCTACGCGCCGGCGCCTGCCTCCGATCGCGCGACCCCGCCGCCGGCGCCGCCTCCTCCGCCGGCGGGCACCCTGCTCGATTGGGAGATCTCGAAGCCGGTCGAGGCCGAGGCGTTCAGCCCCCAGTCGCTCCCCGACCTGGGGCATCTCGCCTGGGAGCGGGTCGCCGCCGAGCCCGAGGGCTTCGTCCTGGTGAACCGGTACCGCGAGGCACCCGTCGGAGGCGTGCCGCGGGACAGCACCGGCGCGGTGCTGGTGGACAGCGTGATGACCGGGCGGATCGCCGGCTCGCGGATCGTGTACGCCCGCACCACGATCACCGTCCAGCATGACGAGCTCCGCCGGCTGCAGTACACCTACAGCAATGGCGTCGTGGTCTATCTGAATGGCCGCCCGCTCGCGTTCGCCATGAACCCGGGCGGGCTCCGCGGCCTCGGCGTGATGGCCAAGACCGGCGATGCGCTCTACCTCCCGCTCAAGCTGGGCCGCAACCAGCTGGTCTTCGCGGTCATCCAATGCACCGGAGGCTGGGCCTACTCGGCCCGGCTGGACCCACTGTGATCGCCCGGGGCGCGGTGGCGCTCGTCTCCTGCGTCGCGCTGGCCCTGCCGGCGGATAATCAGGCGGATCTGCCCGCCATCGCGGAGGTGGTCAACGCGCGGGTCGAGACCGTCACCTACCGCGGTGTGCGGGCGATCCACCTGGTGCCCGCGCCCGAGGCCGCCGGCAAGGACGAGGACATGCTGGCGCTGCTCGACGGCCCAACCTTCACCGACGGCACCATCGAGGTGGACCTGGCCGGCGCGCCGCGCCCCGACGCGCCACCTGACTCCCGCGGCTTCATCGGCATCAGCTTCCGGACCGGGGAGCACGGGGCCTGGACCGAGGTCTTCTACCTGCGCCCCACCAACGGCCGGTCGGATGACCAGCTCCGCCGGAACCACGCGGCCCAGTACGCGGCCGATCCGGAGTACCCCTGGTATCGTCTGCGCAAGGAGAGTCCGGGACAATATGAGTCGTACGTGGATCTGGAGCCCGGAATCTGGACCCGGCTCCGCATCGAGGTCACCGGCACCACCGCACGGCTCTACGTGCACGGCGCGAGCCAGCCCACCCTGGTCGTGAACGACCTCAAGCACGGGGTCCGCCCGGGGCGGATCGCCCTCTGGGCGCACGTGGACACCCAGGCCTATTTCGGGCCGGTGCGGGTCAACCGGAGGGGCGCTGCCGGGGAGTGAGAGCGGGTCGGGCCGGGGTACGTCTCACCAGTAGCCGGAGCACGAGGCTCCGGAAGCCCGATCCGCCACCTGGAGGCCCCGATGGTGCAGAGCTGGGAGCAGGACATCCGCGCGCGCGAGGAGGAAAACCGCGTCGCGTTTCTCGCCGGTGACCTGACGGTGCTCGACCGGCTGTGGACCGACGACTTTCTGGTCAACTCGCCGCTCAGCCTGGTGAACGACAAGCCCCGGACGCTGGCGCTGCTGCAGGCGGGCCGCATCCGGCACAGCTCGCTCACCGTGGACATCGAGCAGATGGCCTGCCACGGCGACGTGGTGGTGGTGATGGGCCGGGACCGGGTGACCGATGGCCCGGAGCAGACCATCTCCCACCGGCGCTTTACCAACCTCTGGCGCCTCGACGGCGGGGCGTGGCGCTGCTTTGCCCGGCATGCCAACGTGGAGCGGCGCGAACCGGGCGCCTGAGGAGCGTCAGCGCTGCATGACCCGGTCGCCCTCCATCCGGGTGTTGTGGAAGGCCGCGATCTCCCAGCCGCCCGCGCCGCGGGTCAGCACCATGGAGTACCGGGCCGCATGCCGGCCCGCGAGACGCCCCTCTGGCACGTCGAGATTCGAGTGCACGTGCGCCAGCGCCACGTCGGGACGAAGGGAGCGCACCTGCTCGAGCTTCATGGAGACGTTGCTCCCTGCGTAGATCGACCGGAATATGCCGACGTGGCCGGCCGCGATCTTGTCGCGCCCCCGGAAGTGCTCCCCCAGGATGTTGACGAAGTCGGCATCTTCCGCGAACGGCGCCGCGAAGGCGACGCCGTCCATCGCGTTCCAGGCCGACTCCAGCCGGCCAACCAGGCGTTCCGCTTCCGCATGTTCCGTCGTCGCCATGTGCTCACCAATCCTGATCAGGGGTTGATGCGGTCCGATCCGGCTCAGGGCTCCGGCGAGGGCCGCCGGGCCACCGCGAGAAGATGCGCGCTGCAGCCGATCACCGTCGGCTCCGTCTCCAGCAACCGCGCGACGTGGAGGAGCGATTCCCGCCGCTCCGGGTCCGCCAGCCGCTCCCCCACGTCCGGGAGCATCCAGCCCGGCCCTTCGATCCCGTAGATACCCTCCACCAGCAGGCCGGCGCTCCGCACCTCCTCCGCCAGCTCGTCCGGATGGTGAAAATACGCGGTCGTGAAGTAATCCGGACGATCGGTCGGATTCCGATGCTGGCGTTCCCGCAGGTCCCGCTCCACGATCGCCCGGAACGCCCAGGAGCTCGCGGGCGAGCCCGTCGAGCGCCGACGCCCAGCGTGAGATGGCGGCCGCCAGAAGCCGCCCACCCGGCTGCAGCACCCGGGCGGCTTCCCGGAACGCCTGCCTCCGGCCGTCCGCGTCGGTGAGGTGATACAGCGGCCCGAGCAGAAGGACCAGATCGACGCTCCGGTCCGGAGTCGTGAGCGCGCGGGCGTCGCCGACCTCGCAGGATGCGAGCGGCCGGGCCGCGGCCTCGCTCCGGCGCCGCGCCTCGGCCACGAGCCGCGGCACCGCGTCGACCAGGTGTACCGTGTACCCGTGCTCGGCGAGCCAGAGCGCGTAGGGCCCGGCGGCGCCGCCCACGTCCAGCACCGTTCCGGGCGGAGGTGAGGCGAACCGGCCGATGAGCTCGCGGGTGCGCGCCTCTTCCAGCCGGAACGCGCCCTGCGCGAGCCGGCGCTCCTCCGGAATACGGTCGTAGTAGTCGAGGACGGCGGGGTCGATCAACGCCAGTCGATCTCGTAGACCACGAGCTTCCGTGGTCCGGCGTTCCGCAGCCGGTGACGATAGGGGCCCTCCCTCCAGCTCCAGCTCCCCGCCCCGGAGCCGCCGTGTGCGCGCGGGCCCCCGTCGTCGATCAGGTCGCCGTCCGTTGCCTGCACGACGAGGCCCGGCCCGACGTGGGTATGCGGCCAGGTCGCCGCGTTCGGCTCCAGCGTGATCTGGTAGACCCGCACCGTCGGCCCATCCTCCACCAGTTTGCGATCTTCGTCGGTCGGAAGCGCCGGCACCTCGCCCCCTTTCCGTCCCAGCCACTCCGCCACCACGTAGTGCAGCGGCACCGAATCCACGTTGGCCACCCGATGGGTGTACGGCAGCTCCTGGGTCCAATTGGTGAAGGCCGACGGAGCCGGCGGTGGAGTCCTGACCGGACCGACGGGAGCGCCGGGCACCTGACTCCAGGTGCGGGCGTCCTGGATCACGACCCCTACCATCGGCGCGTCATGGATGTGATAAGCTGAGGTGTCGCCAGGGGGGATCCGCACATCCAGCACGCGGACGAGCGGGTTGCGGTACACCAGATGGTGCCTCGGCTCCTGGTAGACCGGCACCGGCTGGCCGGACGCGGTGGCGGGCGTCGGCGTGGGCGAGGGATGGCTGCAGGCCAACGTCGCGGCGGCCAGGGAGAGCCCGACGATTCCCCTCGGCCTCTTCCTGGTTACGACGTCGGCGCTGGTTCGTCAACCCGCGGCGGCCCAGGCGTCACCCTGTCCAGCCCCGGCGATCGCGGCGCTGACCGGCACCGGCGGAGAATGGGACGTGACCTGGCGCGACCGGGTGGCCCCCGGACGGTACGATACGACCCAGGCGCGCGCCACCATCGAGTCTACGGCGGGAGGCTGCGGATTGCTCGAGCGATTCGAAGGTACCCGGGAGGGACGGCCGTTCGCCGCGCTCAGCCTGATCGGTCCGGCGGCGGACGACTCACTGCAGAGGATCTGGCAGGACTCGGGGCACGGCGTGCTGCTGGTGTTCGGGGGCCCATCCGGCACCAGGCCCCCGCGGTTCGACTGGCGCCGTGACATGGGCGAGCGCGTCCTGCGTCTTCGCTACACCTACCTCGCGCTCGCCCCCGACAGCTTCACCACCCAGACCGAGCTCTCAATTGACGACGGGCGAACCTGGGACGTCGTCGCCCATCTGGTGTATCGCCGGCGCTAGCCGGCCAGTGCCTCGGCGATGGTATCGCAACAGGCCGCAGGCGACCATGCAGCCGACGCGAAGATCCCACTCACCAGCACGGGCGCCAGCGGGCCCAGACGCCGATCCGCCCCAGAGCGTCCGGCGAGATCCGCCATCCTGTCCGCCAGCCGGGTGAGCGTCGCCTTCACCAGATCGGCAGCCATGACGGACTCGCCAGCCACCACGGCGGGCCCGGGGCCAAACACCGCCTGGACCGATGGATGCCGCGCCGCCTGGCACAGGCCGAACACGAAGTGGTCCAGCCGGAACTCCGACGACCCGGGCGGCAGCGGCTCCAGCAGCGGTCGCAGGTGATCGGCCGTGATCTGGCGGATCGCCTCGACCAGGAGCCGCTCCCTGGTGGCGTAGTAGCGGTAGATCGTCGTCTTGGCGACGCCGATCCGGTGGCCGACGTCTTCCACCCGAAACGCGCCCACGCCGTCGCGGGCGATGATCTCGACGGTCGCCTGGACGATTTCACTGCGCCGGCGGGCGGCGGGACGCCTCGGCGCCTGGGCGCGGGGCGGAACGATCTCGAGGTGCGGAGGACTGGACGGCTCGATCAATGGATAGCACATGCTGACGCTCGCGGTTGGTGTCGCGTGCGTAGGAAAGCAGGCGGCGGGCCAGACCGGTCGCGGACGTAGCTCGACCTGCTAAGGCGCGGGGCGGTGCAGGGATGTGAGGAGGGCCGTGGGTCGCGGCTCTGCCGCCGGCACTCGCCGCCCACCACCACCGACGGCGGCCGGCCGCCAGCGGTGGTGGCCGGATCACGACTGTCGCCGGACCCCCAGCTTCCGCATCCGGGCCCTCAGCGTGCTCGGCGCGAGGCCCAGCCGGGCAGCGGCGCCGTCCGGGCCCTCGATCCGTCCCCCGGCGCTCTCCAGGGTCGCCTCGATGTGCCG
>Ga0310810_10009608_pt1 | contig 11200 bp, 11 predicted proteins | sample NCmetagenome_FD_207641 | JGI IMG/M metagenome (GOLD analysis project Ga0310810, IMG submission 207641) | Soil microbial communities from experimental microcosm in Duke University, North Carolina, United States - NC | ecosystem: Engineered > Artificial ecosystem > Soil microcosm > Unclassified ... | reverse complement strand
CTGCATCCCCTTGCCTTCCGAACTGATCATGCCCTTCGCCGGTTATCTGGTGTATGAAGGAAAGTTGAACCTTTTCTGGGTTTCGACCGCAGGGGCTATTGGCTGCAATCTTGGATCGCTCATAGCCTACGAACTCGGCTACTACGGAGGGCGGCCCCTGGTGGAGAAGTACGGCAGGTACATCCTTTTGAGCCGGCGGGAGCTGAATTGGGCCGATGGTTTTTTCCAGCGCTGGGGGCAGGCTGCGGTCTTCATCGCCCGCTTGTTGCCCGTCGTGCGTACCTTCATCGCGCTGCCCGCAGGCGTAGCTCGCATGCCGCGTGGACGTTTTCATATCTACACCTTCCTGGGCTCATGGCCCTGGTGCTTCGCCCTGGCTTATTGCGGGATGAAACTGGGAGAGAATTGGCGGACCCTGGGCAAGTACTTTCATCAGTTCGATGCGGTTATCGGCGCCATTATTATTGCCGGAATTGCCTGGTTCATCTGGTCTCATTGGCAGCATCGAATGCGCGCCGAAGAAAGTCACTAAATCATTTAGAGATTGCCTGCTGGTGGTTTGCCAGAACTGCCCGGTTTACAATACGACTCCAGTTTTCCGGCAGCTAAAGCACGGTTATTTCAAGGATCTGCGATGAAAAATTCGATCATTCTTTCAGCGGTTCTGCTGGCTTTCGCCATAACGGCTTATCCCCAGTCCACCCCCGCCGCAACCAGCCCTTCATCGTCGAGTACTACTACAAGGCGAAGTGGGGATATGCCGACGAATTCCTTCAGCTGTTCAAGAAGAATCACTACCCCGTGCTGAAGAAAGAGATCGAGATGGGCCGGCTCCTGAAGGTCTGGGTGGACCAACCGCGCTATCACACGACAGAAGACGGGCGATGGGATTATCGCGTAACCATCGTTTTCAAGAATGCCACCGTCGCCAATGAACCTTTCGACGAGCCCGCTCTCCAGAAGCAGCTCTATCCTGACGAGGGTACTTTTAAGAAAGAGGAGCAGCGCCGGTTTGAAATCCTGCTGTCACACTGGGATCTGCCGATCAAGGCTGTGGACGTGGAAGGGAAGTGATTTTCAAGCGCCAAAATCAACATCATACTGATCTGAAGCAACAGCAACGAAGGGACAAGCCCCCTAATTCATCTTCAAAGCCCTCGCCACCAGCTTCTCGTGCCATTTCCACGGCAATAAGCGCTTGAGCCACAGCTGCGTGCGGGCATCGTTTCCGATCAGGTATCGCAGGCGCGGATTAGGATCGCAGGCAATCTGCGCAATGGCTTTCGCCACGATGATGGGATCGCGCTTGGGAATGGATTGGATGCGGTCCCGCATCTTCTGCCCACGCTCGCGATTCGGCGAACTGCCGTCTAGCGCTTTTTGTCCGATATAAGCGTTGCGTGTCCAGATGTCTGTCGCAAAAGAACCAGGCTCGACCAGCACAACTTTGATACCCAGCGAATTCACTTCCAGGCGCAGCGCCTCGCTCCAGCCCTCCAGCGCGAACTTTGAGGCAGAATAGCTGCTGATCGTGGGCGCGGCGTGCAGCCCTGAAACCGACGAGACCATGACGATGTGTCCCGATCTCTGCTGCCGCATAACTGGAAGCACTGCCTTGGTCATGGTCACGTGTCCAAAGAAATTGGTCTCGAACTGGGATCGAATCTCTCCGAGGGTCAGGTCTTCGGCAAATCCAGCTACTGCGAATCCCGCGTTATTGACCAGCAAGTCGTCCAGGCGCCGGATATCTATATATGGATGTACGCCAGCCTGTTTGGCGGCAGATTCGAGTGGCTCGCGCCTGCCTAAGTCCCGCATGGTTGCCACCACCTGGAAACCGGCTCTCGCCAGCTCCACCGCCGTCAGTAAGCCGATACCGCTCGATGCGCCAGTAATCACTGAAATTTTCATAAAAAAGGAGTCTAATAATAACGTGATTGCCTGTCGCAGGGGCGTTCGCCGCTTGCGAGACCGGAGGTTCTATGCGTGCCTTGACGCACTGGCGCACCGACCGGGACCATTACTTCCATCTACACCCGATGAATGGCATCTTTTCGCTGCTGGCTAGCATGGTGCTGGCGGGCCTGGTGGTGCTGGCATTGGTCGAATCGGTGAAGTGAGCAGAGATCGGCCGTAAGCCTAAAAATCCGCGTTGGACGCGTGCAGGTGGATAATTTTCCAGCCAGAACGCGTCCTGCGGACAACCAGCGTTCTTCTCCCCACGGATTTTCCGGCGCGATGCAGATGGAAGGTGATCACCGCGGCGCCTGGCAACATTTGTAACTTCACGTCGTCAGGTTTCAGATTCATGAATGGAGGCTGCGATCTCCCTGAACTGGAGCGTATATCTTCGAAAATTGCCTGCCATGACGGCTCAAAACTCGCTCTTCCGTCCAGCCGTTCAGGGAAGTGGGCGGGATGGATTACGGTCGCCTCGTCATCAAAGCAGTTGCGGAATTGTTCCCAATTCAAGTTGTTGAATGCGGCGATGAAGCGGCCCAGGAATTCTCTAACCTGGGATTCGTCATTCGCAGATTCTCCCGCGCCCCCAGCCGAAGGCAAAATCAGAACCAGGAAGACGAGTGCGAGGTGAAACCTTCGAATTTTGAGCATGGCTGAATTCTAGTACGACGGTTGCGTGCCTGACCTCGGTCCTGCACGTTAATGTCGCTTGGCGCAATTCAAGGCACATCTCCCGCCACTAAGTCGCGGTTGGTTGCAAATCCCTCCTCAATACGAGAACATAACCGTTTCGCTTACGTCGTAAATTCATATAAGGAAGTGCCAATCGATGGCGACGCGTCACAGCAGTCCTAAGGGAAAGCAGGAATCCAAGCCGGTTGGGGGACAAATTCAGCCCGCCAAGGGCAAGCTGGGAATCATGATTCCCGGCATGGGCGCGGTTGCCACAACATTTGTGGCCGGCGTGGAAGCCGTGCGCAAGGGCCTGGCCAAGCCCATCGGGTCGCTCACTCAAATGGGCACCATCCGCCTGGGGAAGCGTACGGACAACAACTCTCCCGCCCTCAAAGATTTTGTTCCCCTGGCAGGGCTGAAAGACCTGGTATTTACCGGATGGGATATTTTCGAAGACGATATGTTTTCGGCTGCCTCTACCGCCGGGGTTCTCGAGCGCGACCTTCTGAATCAGATCAAACCCTTCCTTTCCTCCATCAAGCCGCGCAAAGCGGTCTTTGACCGCAACTACGTTCGCAAGTTGAACGGTCCCAATGTCAAAAAGGGCAAGAACAAGATGGAACTCGCCGAACAGGTGCGCGCGGACATGCGCGAGTTCAAAAAGATGTCGGGCGCCGACCGTCTCGTGACCATCTGGTGCGGATCTACCGAGATCTTCCTGCAGCCCACCAGCGTTCACGCCAATCAGAAGTCATTCGAGAAGGGTCTGATGCAGAATGATGAAAACATCGCTCCCTCGATGATCTACTGCTATGCCTCGCTGATGGAAAGCATTCCCTTCGCCAACGGAGCGCCGAATCTCACAGCCGACCTTCCAGTAATGCTTGAACTCTCCCGCCGCAACCAAGCGCCCATCTGCGGCAAGGACTTCAAGACCGGCCAGACGCTGATGAAGACGATCCTGGCGCCTGGATTCAAGGCCCGCCTTCTGGGGGTTGCGGGGTGGTACTCGACAAACATTCTGGGAAATCGCGATGGCGAAGTGCTGGATGATCCAGCTTCATTCAAGACAAAAGAAGAATCGAAGCTGGGCGTGCTCGAGCACATTCTGCAGCCTGCGCTTTATCCCGATCTTTACAAGAATATCTTCCACAAGGTCCGCATCAATTACTACCCGCCGCGTGGTGATAACAAAGAGGGTTGGGATAACATCGATATCTTCGGCTGGCTGGGATATCCCATGCAGATTAAGGTGGACTTCCTCTGCCGTGACTCGATTCTGGCTGCGCCCATCGTTCTTGATCTTGTTCTGTTCCTCGACTTGGCGCAGCGCAGCTCTGAGCTCAGCGGACTGGGCATCCAGGAATGGTTAAGCTTTTTCTTTAAGTCTCCCATGACGGTTCCCGGCCTCTACCCGGAGCATGATTTGTTCATCCAGTCCATGAAGCTGAAGAACACTTTGCGGCACCTGCGGGGAGAAGAACTGATCACGCACTTGGGATTGGAGTATTACGACTAAGACAGTAAACAAGTGTAAGTAGGCCTATAATTCGCAGCATGCTTGTACGCGCCTCGCGAATAGCGGTTTGTGCGGCAACCTGTCTCAATCTGGGCCAGCCAGCGTTGTTTTCGCAACAGGCCGGGCCTATCCCGGGTTGCGAAATCCGAAGTCACTCCCAATCCTCTTCCGAAATCCATGAGCAACAGCCCTCAGGCCCTCAAATCGCAATCACTGAAGTGGCTTTCTCAGGATTTTTGCAGCTTCCCACCGCGGAGCAAGGCCTAATTGCCGATCTTATTAAGAGACCCACGGATTCTCGATCGATGCTGTAAGCGATGAAGCTATGGAGAGGGCGAAAGCAGGATGGCAAGACAATGGATACTTCAAAACCGAGGTCAGCGGTGAGACCAAAATCCTGAGCAGCGGTCCGAGCAATCAACAAATCTCCCTCACGATTCGAGTGGATGAAGGCCTACAATATCGCCTCGGTGGAATTGGCTTCAACAACAACAGGGCAATGAGAGTGGCGGTTTTACGCGGTCTATTCCCGCTCAAGGATGGCGACATTTTCAGTCGCGAAAAGATCGCCCAAGGATTGGAAAAACTGCGCACAGCCTACGGTGAGATCGGGTACATAAATTTCACGGCTATTCCTAATACAAGTTTCGACGACGAAAACCAATTAATCTCTTTGGCCATAGACTTAGATGAAGGCAAGCAGTTCCATGTCGCCAGCGTCAACATTATTGGCCTTGACGAGCCCTCACGGCAAGAGCTCCTGCAAGCGTACCCGATTGGTCAGGTCTACAGCGCTCGACACTTCCAAGAGGTTCTCGAAAAGCACTCGAGGATATGGCAATTTTCTGCTGACGACCCGTTTCATAGCTGGCGCAGGCTGGATGAACGCACAGGTACAGTCACCATCACCCTTGACGCTCGCCGTTGCCCGGCTGAGTGAACGACTAAGCGGCTTTTCTGAATTCATCGAACCTTTGTAGAAATCGATCAATCTCCCTCCGCCGCAGGTAGTACGGTGTTGACAATCGCAGCTTCGACGGCTCTCCGCCGCGAATCCGGATCTTGTGGTTCTTCCATAGCCAGTTTTCCAGATCCATGCGCTTGATCGGCGGTACATTCACGGTCACGATGCCGCAGCGCATGTTTGGGTCTGGCGATGTCCACGATTCGGCGCCCCGCTTTTGCATTTCTGCCAGAATGTAGTCAGCCAATTGGCGATGCCGTTTTTCAATCCGCTCCAAGCCGATCTGATTCGCTAACTCGATTGACGCTCGCAGGCCCCAAAGTGCGGGCACATTGGAGCTGCCAATGCGCTGAAAGCGTTCGGCGCGCAGCTGGGGTTCGTCCCACCCTTCGGTGGCGATCGTGTTCCAAAGGCGGTCGATACCTTCCTCCCGAACGTAAAGGAAGCCCGAGCCCTTGGGGGCTTGCAGCCATTTATGCGGGCTGGCCGTATACATGTCACAGCCAATTTCGGAAATGTTGAGCTTCATCATGCCGGGAACGTGAGCGCCATCCACTGCCGACAGGATTCCCTTCGTTCGCGCTAGGGCGCACAGTTCTTTGGCCGGCAGCACCACGCCCGTTGCCGTAGTGATGTGGCTGAAGAACATGATGCGGGTGCGCGGTGTAATGGCATCGTTGAACAGGTTCAGCACCTGGCTGGGATTCTGCACCGGCTTGGGCAGGGTAACTTTCTTCACTACAATTCCATAGCGCTTGGCTTTCAGATTCCAGGGGTGTTCGCCGCCAGGATGCTCCTGGTCGGTCATAAGAACTTCATCCCCGGGTTTCATATCCAGGCCGTTTGCGACGTAGTTGTTGGCTTCTGTGGCATTGCGGAGCAGCGCAATTTCGTCCCGCTTGCAGCCTACAAATTGGGCAAGAGGATCGCGAAATTCATTCCACGCGGCGTAGCCCCAGATGGGGTAATCCTCGGGATCGTCCTGAGTCATCTTTTCGGTCTGGTTGTAACCCTCGAAAATCGCGCGTAGCACAGGCGTAGGGCTGGAGCCCACGGTGCCATTGTTCAGATAGACCTCGTCGTCCGGAATCAGAAACAACCTCCGTACCTCATTCCAGTACGCGTCTTCGTTACGGTCGTAGAGACTGCGATCGGGTAAAGCCTGCGGCGCAGCCGAGACTTGTGCCAGCAGGTGTTGGGAAAAACCGAAAGATCCAACGGCTCCAACGACGGTTGCGAGAAAGTTGCGGCGATGCATCGCGTGTGCGCCTCGAAGTACGGGGATCGGTGGACGCCTTGCCGTCTACCGGCGATGGCATGGTACGACTCGATGACCCTTGCCGCAAGCGGAGTGTTACCATCTCTGCATCATGAAACGCCTATCGCTGATCGCCATCATTCCGCTGCTTGCCGTTGCTTGCTTGTACGCGCAGACACCCACTCAGTCCATGGTGCTGCACGCCGCGCGTCTGCTCGATATTGAAGCCGGGCGAATCGTAAAGCCCGGTGAGGTTCTGGTTAGAGTCGATCGCATTGCTGAAGCCGGAACCAGCGTGACTCATCCCTCAGGGGCTGAGGTCATTGACCTTGGCGACACCACCCTCATGCCTGGTTTGATCGATGCGCACATCCACCTTTTTCTGCACCCCGGCGCGGAGGACCTTCAGACAGTCGAGGAGTCGGTGCCGCAGCGCACCATCATCGCCCTCTCAGCTGCACGAGAGGACCTGATGGCGGGTTTCACCGCGGAGCGCGACATGGGAACCGAAGGAGCAGGTTCGGCCGATAGCGCCGTGCGCAATGCTATTGACAAAGGCATGTTTCCCGGCCCGAGATTGCGGGTCAGCGGAAATGCCGTTGATATTCTCGGCGGTCACGAGGATGCCAATCCTTTCAATCCTCAGCAGCACGTCCTGTCGAATGCCACCTACGCCAATAATGCCGATCAACTGGTTGAAGTCATCCGCCAGCAATTTAAAGAAGGGGCCGACTTCATCAAGATTTATCAAACCGGCCGCGATACCTATCGCGATGGCAAATTCTCCACTCCCTACCAGTACACCGAATCACAGCTCAACGCCGCCGTCCAGGAAGCCGCGCGCCAGGGAAAGAAGATAGCGGTTCACGCCACCGGCGAGCCGGGAGCGCTTTTCGCAGCCAAAGCGGGAGTCGTATCCATTGACCACGCCTATCAGGTGAGCGATGAAACCATGAAGCTGATGCGGGACAAACAAATCTACGCAGTTCCGACCTTCACAATTGCCGAATACTTCGCTGATCACGCCGCCTCGCCGGAAGCCTCCAAGCGAGAACACGAGACCCAGGCCTTTCACGCCCAGGAATTTCGCAAGCAGTTGGCTGCCGGAGTGCCCATGGCGGTCGGTTCCGATGTCGGGCCGTTTCCTCACGGAACACAGGCGAGGGAATTCGTTCTGATGGTTCAGTATGGAATGACGCCTGTAGCCGTCTTGCAGGCCGACCTCATCAATGGCGCCAGGCTGTTGGGGTGGGAGGGGCAGATTGGCGCGCTCAAGTCTGGCTACTACGCTGACGTGATTGCCGTCCGCGGCGACCCCCTGCAGGACATTGGCGTGCTCCAAAGAGTGGCATTCGTGATGAAGGGCGGAGTGGTCTATCGGAAGTAGCCAAAAGAAAACCGGGCTGGTTGGCCCGGTTATCTTTACGTCAAGTTGGGATGCGGTTACATCGCGACTTGGCGCGAACGGCTTTCAGAGTGCACCCAGTCTCGGTTCGGCTGGTCCGAAATTCGGGGTTCTGCACGTCGTTCCGCCGTCCAAAACCACGAGGAGCGAGGAAACAGACATCTCTTTCTCTGCAAAGAACGGGCCACTGTAGAGTTAACATGAAACTTCGGGATGCCACTCGTAAGTAATTGACAATGAATGTGTTGTGGGTTGGCTGTTCCGTGCGGCAGCGGCCCGCTTCAGGTCTGGTGTTAAAAGAATTGCACAGTTTCGATTAAGCCTCGACACTCTCCAGCTTGGAGCTGCCGCCCGAAACCGAAGACGGTCGTCCTCTTACAACTCCCGGCGTCCTTCCATGGCCTTGAGCATGGTGACTTCGTCGGCATACTCGATGTCGCTGCCAACCGGAATGCCCATGGCGATGCGGGTAATTTTCAGGTTAGGACGCTTCAGTTGGCCGGAAAGATAGACCGCAGTCGCTTCCCCTTCAACCGTTGGATTGGTTGCCAGGATGATCTCATCAACCTGCCCCGATTCCACACGGCGAACAAGGTTCGAGATTCGTAACTGCTCCGGGCCAATACCATGTAAGGGAGAAATCGATCCGTGAAGCACGTGATAGGCGCCGTTGAAGTGGCGAGTCTTTTCGATGGCGCCGATGTTAGTCGGTTCTTCCACCACGCACACGATTCGCTGGTTTCGAGTGGCGCTGCTGCAATAGGTGCAAGGATCAACGTCGGTGATGTTGTTGCAGGTGGAACAGAGGCGCAGGTTCGCTTTCACGTCGCGGACGGCGGTGGCCAAGGCCTCGGCGTCAACGTCGCTCGACCGCAGGATATGGAAGGCAAGCCGTTGCGCGCTCTTGCTCCCAATCCCCGGCAGCTTCTTTAGCTCGTCAATGAGCCGGCTCATCGGCTCGGCGAATCTGGACATTGTGAAAGTCTGTACTTTCGAAGTTTTGTAATCTCTGGGATTTTGTTCCTGGATTGCACATTCGAACTCCCATTGCAGAATTTGCTACATTCCGGGAAGTCCCATGCCGCCGAGCATCCCTCCCACCGTGGACTTCATGGACTCATCAATCTTGCGCCCGGCTTCATTGACCGCCGCCGTCACCAGGTCCTGTAGCATCTCCACGTCGCCGCTCTTGACGACCTCAGGATCAATTTTCATGGATAGCACTTGCTTGCGCCCATCCATCTTCACCGAGACGCTTCCGCCGCCGGCGCTGGCGTCCACCACTGTCTCTTCCATCTTTTTTTGCAGAACTTCGTATTGCTTGCGCGCCTGTGTAACCATTTCCTGCAGATTGAAACCACCCATCACTGACCTCTTAATCCGCCCAAGGTGCGGCTATTCTTTCTCGCGATAGTCGATAATCGTTCGAATCTCTGCGCCGAATTTTTGCTGCATGCTGCGAACAATGGGATCTTGTTCGGCGCGACCCCGGCCGCCAGTCGACGGCGTAACAGGCGCTGGCTGCGCGCTTCCGCCCGGTAGAACTTTTAGCTTTGCGGGCCGGCCGAGCACACCGCTCGCGCTGGCGACGATGATGCGCTTGGCGTCGCTTCCGAGTGACATGTCAATGGCCGCCGCTGACGATGCCACCTTGATGACCACCTCGCTGCCCTCCACTTTCCATTCTCCGGTTTCCAGCATGGAGATCAGCACCCGCTGGTTGGCATCGGCCAGTGCATTCAGGACAGCCTCCCTCACTTCATGGCTAGGGGGATCTTCCGGATTTGCAACCGCGATCGGCGCCGACACCTGAGGTTCAGCAATCATCGCACTGGCTGGCGCCGCCGCACCCATGACCACCTGGGCCGGCGCCGGAGCCGCTGCCACCAGCCTGGGACCTGAGCCGGCTGCATGGTCTGACGACAACTCGGGTTTCGAACTGCCTTTGCGCGCGGAATCGGCAGCAAATGGAGAAACATAGTTCGCTCGCGCGCTCTTTTCCATCGGTCCCGCCGCTGGTCGCGCCGGACTTGCGGATACCGTTGTATTTCCCGGCCCAGCCGCCGCCTCGCTCAACCACTCCTCAATTGGCAGCAAGCGCTGGGCATGGACCATCTTCAACAGGCCAAGCTCGAGTTGAAACCGTTGTTCCTGCCTGTAGCCGAGCTCGCTGTGCGTCCTCAGCATGATCTGCAGTTGCCGCGCCAGGTCCTCTTCGCTGAAAAGTTCAGCTACTCGCGCCACCCGGACACGCTCGTCTGCCGAGATCTGGAGGAGAGGAGAACTGCTACCCGCAATTTTGGCAACCGTTGCGTTGCGGATAAAACGCAGCAGTTGCCGGGCGAAGTGTGTCGGGTTGTGGCCCTCTGTCATCAAGTGGTCTACTTGGCGAAGCACTTCCTGGCTCGAACCCTGGGCCACGGCTTGCATAACTTCTTCCAGAACACCGGAAGGAGCTGCACCCACCAACTGCCTGACGGAAGCGGATGTCAGTCGCCCTTCCGACGATGCGATTGCCTGGTCCATGATCGAAAGGGCATCGCGCATGGAACCATCTCCTGCTTCGGCCAGCAGTGCCAGCGCATCGTCGTCAGCCGTAATCTTTTCCCGCCCCGCCAAGTCCTTCAGTTGTTCCAATATCTGTTCGAACCGCACCGCCCGGAAGCTGAAGTGCTGACAGCGCGAGCGGATGGTCTGGGGGATATCTTCGGGTTGGGTTGTTGCCAGCATGAAAACAACGTGCCCGGGCGGCTCTTCCAGGATCTTGAGCAGCGCATTAAACGCCGCGTCGGTGATCTGATGGGCCTCGTCAAGAATGTAGATCTTAAAACGATCCCGGGCAGGGCGATACCGGGCCGCCTCGCGCAGTTCACGGATTTCATCGATTCCGCGATTGGTGGCAGCGTCGATCTCGATCACATCTACGGAATTACCAGCCCGGATTTCGGTGCAGGATTCGCAGATCCCGCACGGTTCGGCCACCGGATGATCCGCCGAGCGGCAGTTCAGCGCCATGGCCAGGATGCGCGCAACCGTGGTTTTTCCGATGCCGCGATGTCCGCTGAAGATATATCCGTGGGCCGTCCGGCTCTGTTCGATGCCGTTCCTCAGGGTGCGGGTAACGTGCTCCTGCCCGATCACCTCGGAAAACCTTTGCGGCCGGTATTTGCGGGCCAGAACCTGGTAGCTCATGGCGAGAAGTTCTGATTATACGGGATACATCTTCTGCCATCGCGCCGCCCAACTCTGTGAAAAAGTCGTTTGCGGCTTGCGGGGGCGCAGTACTCGCGCTACCCTGTCGTTTGTTGATTTGAAGGAGGCTCCCGTGCAACTCGAACTCAGCACTCGCAATTTGGACGGCATTGCCGTGGTGGATTGTCATGGCCGTCTTATTTTCGGCGAGGAGTCTGCCAGCCT
>Ga0310810_10009607_pt1 | contig 11200 bp, 10 predicted proteins | sample NCmetagenome_FD_207641 | JGI IMG/M metagenome (GOLD analysis project Ga0310810, IMG submission 207641) | Soil microbial communities from experimental microcosm in Duke University, North Carolina, United States - NC | ecosystem: Engineered > Artificial ecosystem > Soil microcosm > Unclassified ... | reverse complement strand
GACAACAGGGCGGCCAGATTGGCGATCTGCCTCTTGCGCCCAGAAGCATCGCCTGCATGGCAGGTCTAAGACTGGCGGTTGTGGCGGCCATTGCAGGCACCGTGCTCCTCTCGGCGTGCGGCCAGCAATCGGACTCGCAACAGCCGCCGGCGCAGCAGCAGACCGCAACGGACGAGCAGTCGCGCAAGGATGCCGACGAGAAGGCCTGGAACGAGGCGGTCAGCTCCGGGACCGCGGCCGCCTTCAATAGCTATATCCAGAACTTCGGCTCGGGCGCGCACGTGAGCGAGGCGCGCGAGCGGGTTGCCGCGCTCAACGAGCAAGCCCGCAAGCAGGCTGACGAGAAGGCCTGGGCGGATGCTCAGCGTGCCGGTACCGTTGCCGCCTACAACACCTACATCCAGAACTTTGCCTCTGGTGCGTATGTCGCGGAGGCCCGTCTGCGCATCACGGCGCTCAACGAAAAGGCCCGCAAGGATGCGGACGAGAAGGCCTGGGCGGATGCCGTGCGCACCGGGACCACCTCGGCGTTCAATACATATCTGCAAAACTTCGGTGCCGGCATGCATGCCGCGGAGGCCCGGCAGCGCATTGCCGCGCTCGACGAGCAGGCCCGCAAGGACGCGGACGAGAAGGCCTGGACCGACGCCGTCGGCACCGGCACTGCTGCGGCGTTCAACGGGTATATTCAGAACTTCAGCTCCGGCGCGCACATCGCCGATGCGCGCCAGCGGGTCGCCGCGCTCGAGGCGCAGGCGCGCAAGGAAGCCGACGACAAGGCTTGGGCGGACGCCCAAAAGGCGGGCACGACCTCGGCTTACAATACGTATCTGCAGAATTTCGGCACCGGGGCCTACGCCGCGGATGCGCGCCGCCGGGTCGCCACGCTCGATGCGCAAGGGCGGAGGGAGGTGCCCACCGTCGACATTCAGAAAACCTGCCAAGCCGCGGCCGGCGTGATGGTCAGCCTGTTGGGTGGGGGCACGACCGACCAGGACGTCAAAGGATGCCTGGATTCGGAGCAAAAGGCCCGAGAGCAAATCATCAAGGATCAGGCGACGTATTCGGCAGTCGACAAATCGCGATGCATGCGAACAACGGTTTATCTCCCGAGCTATGTCGAATGGCTCACTTGCCTTGAGATGGAAAGAGACGTGCGGAAGATGCAGGTGGGGCAACCGAGCACGCCCTCGACCACGACCCTGCCGAAGGTGAGGCCGGCCAACAATTGGTGACCCGGGGCACGGGCCGCATCCTCAGAGCATTTTTGCTGGGCTCGGCGCGCTGAGCGCTGAAGAATTCAACAAATCCGGGCATTTTCGAGCGTTGCGTCGCAACACCGTTTTTGGCAATGTCCGCGCCACTTTCGGCCGGGGCTTTGGGCGACCAATCGGGCTCGGCGCAGCGGCGACCGTGCAAAGATCCTATTGCCCGGTACGCTTCACAAACCCGGGGTTTCGACAATGACGGCTCTCTGGCTGATCGTCCTTTGTGGCGTGCTCGCCATCATCTACGCCGCGTGGGCGGCACGTTCCGTGCTCGAGGCGGATCCGGGCAACGCGCGGATGCAGGAGATCGCGGCAGCGGTACGCGAAGGCGCGCAGGCCTATCTCAAGCGCCAGTACACCACGATCGGCATCGTCGGCATCGTGATCTTTTTCATCCTCGCGTACTTCCTCGGCTGGCTGGTGGCGTTCGGGTTCCTCATCGGCGCGGTGCTTTCGGGAGCCGCCGGCTTCATCGGTATGAATGTCTCCGTGCGCGCCAATGTGCGCACCGCCCAGGCCGCGATCCGCTCGCTCGCCGATGGCCTGGAACTCGCTTTCAAGGCGGGTGCCATCACCGGCCTCCTGGTCGCCGGCTTGGCGCTTCTCGGCGTCACGCTCTATTTCGGTTATCTCATCGGTACGCGGCACCTCGCGCCTGATGACCGTACCGTCGTCGACGCGCTGGTCGCGCTGGGATTCGGGGCATCACTGATCTCGATCTTCGCCCGTCTCGGCGGCGGCATCTTCACCAAGGGCGCCGACGTCGGCGGCGATCTCGTCGGCAAGGTCGAGGCCGGCATCCCGGAAGACGATCCGCGCAATCCGGCGACCATCGCCGACAACGTGGGCGATAATGTCGGCGATTGTGCCGGCATGGCAGCCGACCTGTTCGAGACTTACGCGGTGACGACGGTTGCCACCATGGTGCTGGCGGCGATCTTCTTCCGCAGCGCTGGCCCCGATGTGTTGCTCAAGATGATGACCTTTCCGCTCGCCATCGGCGGCATCTGCATCATCACCTCCATCATCGGTACCTTTTTCGTCAAGCTCGGCTCCGATCAGTCGATCATGGGCGCGCTCTACCGCGGGCTCATCGTGACCGGGGTGCTTTCGCTCGCCGGCGTGGCACTGGTGACGTATCTTCTGGTCGGCTTTGCCAGCGTCCCCGGCCAGTCCTACAGCGGCACCAACCTGTTCCTGTGCGGGGTCGTCGGTCTGCTCGTGACCGGGCTGATCATCTGGATCACCGAATACTATACCGGCACGAATTTCCGTCCGGTGCAGTCGATCGCCAAGGCCTCGGTCACCGGCCACGGCACGAATGTAATTCAAGGCTTGGCCATTTCTCTCGAGGCGACGGCATTGCCGGCGATCGTGATCATCGTTGGCATTCTCGCCACCTACAAGCTAGCCGGCCTGTTCGGCATCGCGATCGCCGTGACCACGATGCTGGCGCTCGCCGGCATGATCGTGGCCCTCGACGCCTTCGGCCCGGTGACCGACAACGCCGGCGGCATCGCCGAGATGGCCGGCCTGCCCAAGGAGGTGCGCAAATCGACCGACGCGCTCGACGCGGTCGGCAACACCACCAAGGCGGTGACCAAGGGCTATGCCATCGGCTCGGCCGGCCTCGGCGCACTGGTGTTGTTCGCGGCCTACAACGAGGATTTGAAATTCTTCATCGCCAACGCGGCCAAGTATCCATACTTCCAAAGTGTCCAGCTCGATTTCTCCCTGAACAATCCATACGTGGTGGCCGGCCTCCTGTTCGGCGGCCTGCTGCCCTACTTGTTCGGCGCTATGGGCATGACCGCGGTCGGCCGCGCGGCGTCCGCGATCGTGGAGGAGGTGCGGCGGCAATTCCGCGAGAAGCCGGGGATCATGCAGGGTACCGACAAGCCCGATTACGGCCGCGCCGTCGATCTTCTGACGCGCGCCGCGATCAAGGAGATGATCATCCCTTCGCTCCTCCCGGTGCTCTCGCCGATCGTGGTCTACTTCCTGATCTACTGGATCGCCGGCGGCGGACAGGTCGGCAAGTCGGCGGCGTTTTCCGCGGTGGGCGCCATGTTGCTCGGCGTGATCGTCACCGGTCTGTTCGTCGCGATTTCGATGACCTCGGGCGGCGGCGCCTGGGACAACGCCAAGAAATACATCGAGGACGGGCACTACGGCGGCAAGGGCTCGGAGCCGCACAAGGCGGCGGTCACCGGCGACACCGTCGGCGATCCGTACAAGGACACGGCCGGCCCGGCGGTCAATCCAATGATCAAGATCACCAATATCGTCGCGCTGTTGCTGCTCGCCGTGCTCGCGCATTGGCGCTGACTTGTTTGTTGAAAAAAGAATCCCCGCGGCGTCTGCCGCGGGGATTCTTATGGCCCGCCCGGGTGTGCTGAAATCCGCGGCCCAGGTTAGGGCGGAGGCCGCGCACAAGCGTTCTAGAACAGCTTGAACATGGCGTTGACGTAGGCGTAGTCCTTGCCGCCGGTCGGCGTGGTGCGGCTCACGAAGTCGAACACCTTGCCGTCCTTCAGGCCGTAATTGGCGAGCCGCTCCACGCGGCGATTCTTGTCGAAATAGATGGCGACGACCCGCTGGTCCACCACCTTCTGCGGCATGAATCCGACCGGCCGCTCCGAGCGCTGGGAAATGTAGTAGAAGGCCTCGCCGCTCACGGTCGCAACCGTCGACGGCGTCCCGAGCACGATCAGAACCTGCTCCTGCGTGGAGCCGATCGGAATCTGTTCGAGCGCCCCGTCGGGGAGGATGTAGCCCCGCTGGTAGGTTTCCGAGAAGCAGCCACCGAGCAACAGGCCGAGCGCCACCGTGGCCGCAATGCTGGCGGCAGCCATGCGAGGCCGGCGAGTCGATCTAGTCATGCGGTACGCGATCCCCATATCACGGTTGCATTCGCTGGCGTCTTGACGTACGCGGCCAGTCATTCGTGCCAGTCGATCCCCCTAGCATACGGCCCTGGGCCCGCCACTAACCCAATGATATTGCGCTTGTTTCGCCGCACCCCGCGGGCCGACACCATCGCGTGTCTCTATGGCACGATCGTGGCACAGGCGCGAATGCGCGCGTTTTACCAAATCTATGGAGTCCCGGATACGGTCAACGGCCGGCTGGAAATGATCATGCTCCACGCCGTGCTCATCCTGCAGCGCCTCGAGCGCGAGCCGGCACCGGTACGGGCGCTGGGCCAGGGAATTTTTGACCGCTTCTGCCGCGACATGGACGAAAGCATGCGGGAAATGGGGGTGGGGGATCTCACCGTCCCACGCAAAATGCGGCGCATCGGGCAAGCCTTCTACGGCCGTCTGGCAACTTACCGGGCGGCGCTCGGCGCGGCTGACGAGGTGCCGCTTGCGGCCGCCCTGCGACGCAATGTATTTGCCGAGGCATCGGCTGGCGCCGGCGTCGATCTGCTCGCGGCTTACGTGCGGGAGGCCGTGCGCGGATTGGCTTCGCAGAATGGATTCGAGCGCGCGCAACTCGCTTTCCCCGATCCCGAGCAGGTGATGTTGCGCGCGTGACCGACGAGGACGAATCGATGCCCAGGGGTGAAGGCGAAACGACGCGTGCCTGGAACGTGCCGCTCTCGATCAGTGATGTGCCGGAAGGGGGACGGCACCTCGATCTCGCTGCGGATGCGCGGGCACGCGCGGCGGTCGCCGCGCTTGCCGGGCTCGCCGCCCTGCCGCGCCTCGAGGCCAGCTTCGATGTGACACGGCACGGCCGCGGCGGGCTGCGCGTGGTCGGGCACGTGTCGGCAACCGTCGGCCAGACTTGTGTCGTGACGCTGGAACCGCTCGAGAACGAAGTCGAAGAGGACATCGACGTTGTCTTCGTTCCCGCCGCGGCCTCCCCGGACGAAGGTTTTGCGGAGGTCGAAGTCCCGCTCGAGGATGCCCCGGAGCCGCTGGTCGGGGGAATGATCGACCTCGGCGCCATTGCGACGGAATTCCTGATTCTTGGGCTGGACCCGTATCCGCGTAAACCGGATGCGGTCTTCGAGGCGCCTCCCGCCGGCGATGAGGCCGCCCACCCGTTTGCCGCGCTGGCGGAACTCAAGAAAGGCCGGGGCGGCAAGCAGAGGTGAGGATCGGCCCCCTGTTGCGTATCCCAGCGACACGGTATGGTTCCGCCATGCCCCACAAAGTCCGCATCGCGCTCGACGCCATGGGGGGTGATCATGGGGCAGCGGTCGTGGTTCCCGGAGCGGAACTGTCGCTCTCCCGTCATCCCGACATCGAGTTCTTGCTGTTCGGCGACCGCGCCGAAGTCGAGCCGTTGGTCGCTGCCCGCCCGCAGCTCAAAGCCGCCTCGTCCCTGGTCCACACCGACGTCGTGGTGCAGATGCATGACAAGCCTAGTCAGGCGCTGCGCAAGGGCCGTCGGAAATCGTCCATGTGGCTCGCCGTTGATGCCGTGAAGAAGGGCGAGGCTGACGTGGCGGTCTCGGCCGGCAACACCGGCGCGCTGATGGCGATGGCCAAGATCGATCTGCGCACCATGGCCGGGATCGAACGCCCCGCCATCGCGGCCATCTGGCCGACGCTGCGGGGCCGCTCCATCGTGCTCGACCTCGGCGCCTCGATTGGCGCTGACGCCGGGAATCTGGTCGATATGGCCGCTATGGGCAGCGCCATGGCGGCAGTGCTATTCGGTCTCGACCGGCCGACGGTCGGCCTCCTCAATATCGGAGTCGAGGAAGTGAAGGGACTCGAGGACGTGCGCGAGGCCGGGCAGATCCTACGCGCCGGCCAGTGGCCGCAATTCGAGTATGTCGGCTTCGTCGAGGGCGACGATATCGGCAAGGGGACGGTGGATGTGGTGGTGACCGAAGGGTTTTCCGGAAACATAGCGCTCAAGGCAGCGGAGGGCACCGCTCGCCAGCTGAGCCAGTTGCTCAGGCGCGAGATGAACCGCTCGCTGATCAGGAAGCTCGGCTACGTCTTGGCGCGCGGCGCGTTTGGCGCGCTGGCCCAGAAAATGGACCCGCGCAAGTCGAACGGCGGCGTGTTCCTCGGCCTCAACGGCATCGTCATCAAGAGCCACGGCGGCACCGACGCGGAGGGATTCGCCTGCGCCGTCGACCTCGGCTACGACATGGTGCGCCGCGAATTGCTCGCCAAGATCGACCGCAGCCTCACGCGCCACCAGCGCGAGGCGGTGCCGCCCCGCGCCGTCGGGGGAGCAGCCTCGTGACCATGCTGCGGTCGGTTGTCCTGGGCTGCGGCAGCTACCTGCCGCGCCGCGTCCTCCCCAATGCCGAACTGTCGCGGATGGTGGATACCTCCGACGAATGGATCACGCAGCGCACCGGCATCCGGGAGCGCCACATCGCGGCGGAGGGGGAAAATACGTCCGATATGGCGATCGCCGCGGCGCGCGCCGCGCTGACCGCCGCCGGGGTCGACGCGCAGTCGATCGATCTGATCGTGCTGGCCACGTCCACGCCCGACAATACGTTTCCTGCCGCCGCCGTCTCGGTGCAGGCTGGTCTCGGCATCACCCATGGCGCCGCCTTCGATCTGCAGGCGGTGTGCTCGGGTTTCGTGTTCGGGTTGGCGACCGCCGACGGCCTGCTCAAGACCGGTGCCTTCAAGCGGGCGCTGGTGATCGGCGCGGAGACGTTCTCGCGCATCCTCGACTGGAACGACCGCACCACCTGCGTGCTGTTCGGCGACGGCGCCGGCGCGGTCGTCCTGGACGCCCAGCAGATGCCCGGCACGCGCGAGGATCGCGGTATCCTCACCTCGCACCTGCGATCGGATGGCCGTCACAAGGCCAAGCTTTATGTCGATGGCGGACCGTCATCGACCCAGACCGTCGGGCACCTTCGCATGGAAGGCCGCGCGGTGTTCAAGCATGCCGTGGCGATGATCACCGACGTGATCGAGCAAGCCTTTAAGACCACCGGCTATACCGCTGACGACGTTGACTGGTTTGTGCCTCACCAGGCCAACAAACGGATCATCGACGACAGCGCGAGGAAGCTCGGAATCGCGCCGGAAAAGGTGGTCACCACCGTAGACAAGCACGGCAATACCTCGGCGGCATCGATTCCGTTGGCGCTCACCGCGGCGGTCGCCGATGGACGCATCAAACGCGGCGATCTAGTCATGCTGGAAGCCATGGGCGGGGGGTTCACCTGGGGGGCAACGCTGCTGCGCTGGTGAGCCGACTGCCCAAATCTTCCCATCCGGCCCCGTTGACCGCTCCGGTCCGACCGAATATCGTCAGATAATTCAGAGAGATATCTTGATCGCCGAAGGCGGGGCTGGCGATGACGGGAAAAACGGTCACACGCGCAGATTTGTGCGAGGCGGTCTACCAGAAGGTAGGATTGTCGCGCACCGAATCGGCCACGCTCGTCGAGCTGGTCTTGAAGGAGATCACCGACTGCCTAGAGCGGGGCGAGACGGTGAAACTGTCGTCATTCGGCTCGTTCGTGGTGCGCAAGAAAGGCCAACGGGTGGGGCGAAATCCCAAGACCGGCAAGGAAGTTCCGATCTCGCCGCGCCGGGTCATGGTGTTCAAACCTTCGGCCATTCTAAAGCAGCGCATCAACAGCGATCCCGAAGCGCGGAAATAAGCTTAACCCAAAGGCTGAGGGAGCAGGGCGGCGGTGGAGAAGGCGCCGGACGCATTCCGAACCATCAGCGAAGTGGCGCAGGAGCTCGATGTTCCGCAGCACGTGCTGCGGTTCTGGGAGAGCCGATTCCGCGAGATCAAGCCGATGAAGCGCGGGGGCGGGCGCCGCTACTATCGGCCGGACGACCTCGATCTTCTGCGCGGTATCCGCCATCTGCTCTACGGCGAGGGCTACACCATTCGCGGCGTCCAGCGCCTGCTTCGCGAGCAGGGCGTGCGCTTCGTGCAGAATGTCTGGCAGCCGGGCGCGCCGCAGCCCGTCCACCGGGCGGTGGAGGAGGATGAAGCGCTTGAGCAGCCCGAGGCCGCGGAGCGCGGCGAGGCGGTGCGCGCGCCGCCGTTGCGCGGTCCCGACGATGGCGAGGGGACGGCGTTTTCCGAATCCGCCAAACCGGATGTGCCCGCGGCCTTGGCGCCGGGGGCCGGCGGCCTCACCCGCGCCGACGCGCAGAAACTGCAGGCGGCGCTGCGCGACCTGACGGAGTGCCGTCGGCTTCTCGATGCGGCGCTGGCAGAAAAAGTCTGACGTCCTGAGAACAACGCGGCCCGCTGGACGCCGATCACTGGCGCCTGGACAGGTCGTGGAATAAAATTCGATGCGGTAATCGGTCGATGCGAACACGGCTGCATCGAGCTTAAAAAAACGCCCGGGGAGAAACGCGATGATGGTCTGGCGAAATCTCGCTCTTGTGTCCGCATGTGCGCTGCCGTTCCTGGCGGCGCCGGCGTCGGCGCAGGAAAATGCCCCGCAACATCCCGGCCGCAGCGTCGTGATGAGCAAGTGCTTCCAGTGCCATACCGATGCGATGTTTCGCGATCAGCGGCAGGATCGTCGCGGATGGGAAGCCGCGATCTATCGCATGATCGGACGCGGCGGACTGTGGACGCAGGATGAGATCACGCTGATGGCCGACTATCTCGGCACCGATTTCGGTCCGAACGCCAAGCCCGCCACGCAAACCAAATAAGCGCCCGCACCTTGCGCCGAGCCGAGACTTGAGGGAGCGAACAATGAGAGAGCTGGTTGCGCAATACTTGTCGCATTCGATATCGCGGCGCCGGTTCGTCGGCGGCCTCACCAAAGCCGGACTGACGGCGACCGCCGCGCAATCGGTGCTGACCGCGGTGGCCTCGGTCAGTTACGCGCAGGGCGCCGGTCCGCAACCCAATCCGGCTCCGGCTGCGCCCGCAGCGGCGCCAGCGGCGAGCGGCCCCGCCGCGAGTGTCGTCGCCGGCGTCAAACCTTTCCAGGGCCCCGGCGGCGCCGCCTTTGCCGAGCAGCTGATCGCCTGCGGCGTAAAATATGTGTTCGGCAACTCCGCCAGCGAGGATGCGCAGTTTTACGAGGCGCTGGTCGATCGTCCGCAGCTCAAATACATCCTCACCCCGCACGAAGGGCCGGGCGCTGCCATGGCCGCGGGCTACATCAAGGCGTCCGGCGAGCCCGCCATCGTCATGCAGGCCGCGGTCGTTGGGATGGCGAACGCGATCGGACAGATGTTCAACGCCTTCAAGGAGCAGACGCCGCTCGTGGTCTACTCCTATCGCACCGACCAGACCCGGCGCGCCGGGCGCGACGGGTTCGAGGAAGTGCCGAACCAGGAGCAGATCGTCCAGCCGATCACCAAATACAGCTGGCTCGCGCGCCGCGCCGACATGATTCCGGAAACCGTCCGCCGCGGCTTCAAGGCGGCATGGACGCCGCCATACGGCCCCGCCTACATCTCCTGGCACTCCGACTTCAACGACGAACGGGTTCGTACCGAAATCATCGCGCAGGAGCTGGTCGATCCGCGCATGCGCGTGCGGCCCAATCCCGACGAGCTCCAGCGCGCCGCAAAGCTCCTGGTCGAGGCGCGGATGCCGCTGATGGTCGTCGGCGACGAGATCTACAAGACCAAGGCGACGGCGAAGGCGGTGAAGCTCGCCGAGATGCTCGGCATGCCGGTCACGCAGGTACGCCAGCTCTATGCCAATTTCCCGGAGACGCATCCGCTCTGGGTCGGGAATCTCGCCGGCAACAGTCTCAATTCGCTCAATTACCCGAAGAGCGCCGACGTGATCATCAATGTCGGCAACAAGTTCCAGCACAACGGCCCCACGCCGCTCGTGCCGCGCGGGCCGAAATTCATCGACATGCGGATCGACCACGGCAGCATGGGCAATGTCATGCTCACCGAGGTGCCGCTCGTTTGCGACGTCGGCTATGGGCTCGACGACCTGATCGCGGCGGTGGAGCAGTTGCTCACCCCGGCGTTGCGGCAGAAGGCGGTCGAGCGCACGGGTGACGTGCGCAAGTTCAGCGAATGGGCCAAGTCCGCGCGTGCGCAGGTGGTCAACAATCCCGACTGGGACCAGAGCCCGATCATCGCCGATCGCCTCACCTGGGAGATCGCGAAATTTGCCGATCCGGACGCCATCATCGTCCACGAGGCGGGCTCGGTCGCGCTGCACTCGTTCGATTTCAATCCGATCGGCGGGCGCGAACTGTTCTTCTATTACGGCGCTCATCTCGGCTCCGGCGTCGGCACCGCGGCGGGAGTGAAGCTCGCGCGTCCGAACCAGCAGGTGATCTGTCTCGTCGGCGACGGCTCGTTCATCTTCGGGCCGACGGCGCTGTGGAACATGGCGCGGCTCGAGCTCCCGGTGATCACCGTCGTCTACAACAACCACGCCTATGGCGGGCCGCACTCGCGGGTGATCGCCAACGTGCCGGGCGGGCGGATGATGCAGACCGGGCAGTTCGTGCACGACTATCTGGGTCAGCCCGACATGAACATGGCGGCGATCGCCAAGGGCTTCGGCGTCGACGGCGAGGTGGTCGAAAGCCCGGGGCAACTGCGCGAAGCGCTGGTACGCGCCCGCAAGCATACGGTCGAAGGCAAGCCCTACCTGATCGACGCACAGGTGGCGCGCAAGGGCGTGGCCTGGGCCGACAAGCCGTGGGTCCCGCCGATCCAGGTGGCGGCGCTGCGGCAGAAGAAGGTCTAGTGTCCCGTTTCCGACGTTCGTATCATCTCGCAGGACGCGCATTTACGAACGTCGGAAACAAAGGGACACTAGCAGGTCTGTGATTTTAGTGTGGCTTTGCATTTGACGTTCCTATGAATGACTTGCGGCAAGTACTGATAGGAACGTCAAATGCGCCACACTAGCGTGCCGGCTGCGCCGCGCGCCCAACCTCGGAATCATGCGTGGCGCCGGGTGTTCCCGGCGCTCGCCATTTGGGCTGCCCTGTGCAGCGGCGCGCGGGCGGATGACGCCGATCT
>Ga0310810_10009606_pt1 | contig 11201 bp, 9 predicted proteins | sample NCmetagenome_FD_207641 | JGI IMG/M metagenome (GOLD analysis project Ga0310810, IMG submission 207641) | Soil microbial communities from experimental microcosm in Duke University, North Carolina, United States - NC | ecosystem: Engineered > Artificial ecosystem > Soil microcosm > Unclassified ... | reverse complement strand
TTGGACGGCCCGCTCGACTACCTCACGGGACACGGCGCCCTTTTGACACAAGGCGTAGAGCACGCCGATCACCGTCATCTCGGCGTCGATGCCGAAATAGCGCCGGAGCCGAGGCCGCGTATCGCTTCGACCGAAGCCATCGGTACCGAGCGAGAGCAGCCCGCCGGGCACCCAAGGGGCGATCTGGTCGGGAACGATCTTCATGTAATCCGACACCGCGACGAAGGCGCCGCGCTCGTCTTCGAGAATCTTTTCCACATAAGATTTTTTCGGCGGCGCCATCGGATGGAGCATGTTCCATCGCTTGGCCTGCAGCGCCTCGCCGCGGAGCAGCTTGTAGCTCGTCGCGCTCCAGACATCGGCCGAGACGTCATACTTCTCCGCCAGAATCTCCTGGGCTCTCAGCGCCTCGCGGAGGATCGTTCCACTGCCGAAGATATGCGCCTTGTGCTTGCCTTTGTCGTTTCCCTCGCGGAATTTGTAGAGGCCCTTGAGGATGCCCTCCTCCGAACCTTCAGGCATCGCCGGCATGGTATAGTTCTCGTTGTAGAGGGTCAGGTAATAAAAAATTTCCTCGCCCTTCTGGTACATGCGCCTGAGACCGTCGCGGATGATGACCGCGACCTCGAAGGCGAACGCGGGATCGTACGTGAGGAGCGTCGGTATGGCGCTTGCGAGAATATGGCTCTGCCCGTCCTGGTGCTGCAGCCCCTCGCCGTTAAGAGTCGTCCTGCCCGCCGTGCCGCCGAGCAGAAAGCCCTTCGCCCGGCTGTCGGCGGCCGCCCAGATGAGATCGCCGACGCGCTGGAAGCCGAACATCGAGTAAAAAGTATAAAAGGGGATCATCGGCAGGCCGAGATTCGAGTAGCTGGTGCCTGCGGCGATGAAAGAGGACATCGAGCCCGCCTCGGTGATCCCCTCTTCGAGGATCTGGCCGTCTTTCGCCTCCTGATAGTAAAGCAGGGTCTCGCGGTCCACAGGCTCGTAAAGCTGGCCCTTGGGCGAATAGATGCCGACCTGGCGGAAAAGCGCGTCCATGCCGAACGTGCGCGCCTCGTCCGGAATGATGGGGACGACGCGCTTGCCGATGGTCGGATGGCGCAGGAGCTTGGCGAGCAGACGCACGAACGACATCGTGGTCGAGGCCTCGAGGTGGCCGGTGTCTTTGAGCTGCTCCTCGTAAAAGTCGGGCTGCGGCACCTCCAGCGCTTCCGTCTTGGTGCGACGCCGGGGCACAAAGCCGCCCAAGCTTTTCCGCCGCTCGAGCAGATACTTCGTCTCGCGGCTGTCCTGCGGCGGGCGATAGAAGGGGGTCTCGACGACCTCTTCGTCTTTCAAGGGAATATCGAAGCGGGTGCGGAACTCGCGCAGCTCCTTCTCGTTCATCTGTTTTTGCTGGTGCGTGATGTTGCGCCCTTCGCCGGCCTCGCCCATGCCGTAGCCCTTCACAGTCTTGGCGAGGATGACGGTCGGTGAGCCGCGGTGCTCCACCGCCGCCTTGTAGGCGGTGTAAACCTTGTGAGGATCGTGGCCGCCGCGCAGCAGCTTGCGGATCTGATCGTCGGTCATGTCGTTGACGAGCTCGAGCAGCTGAGGGTATTTGCCGAAGAAATGCTTGCGCGTGTAGCTGCCGGGCTCGACGGAATACTTTTGATAGTCGCCGTCGACCGCCTCTTCCATGCGCTGGATCAAAAGATCGCGGTGCTCGCTTCTGAGCAGCGGGTCCCAATCCGAGCCCCAGATGACCTTGATGACGTTCCATCCCGCGCCGCGAAAGATCGCCTCGAGCTCCTGGATGATCTTACCGTTGCCGCGCACCGGCCCGTCGAGCCGCTGCAGGTTGCAGTTGACGACGAAGATAAGATTGTCGAGGTTCTCGCGCGCCGCTAGGCTGAGCGAGCCGGTCGACTCCGGCTCGTCCATCTCGCCATCGCCGCAAAAGCACCAGACCCGCGGCTCCTCTTCGCGCAAAAAGCCGCGCGCTTTCAGATAGCGCAGAAAATGGGCTTGATAGATCGCCTGGATCGGCGCGAGACCCATGGAAACCGTCGGAAATTGCCAGAAGTCGGGCATCAGGTACGGGTGCGGATAAGACGGCAAACCGGGAATGTCGGCGAGCTCCTGGCGGAAATGGTGCAGCCGCTTCGCGTCGATGCGCCACTCGACATAGGCGCGCGAATAATTGCCGGGCGAGGCGTGCCCTTGGAAGTAAACGAGATCGCCTAGCCGTTTGTCATCGCCGCCGCGGAAGAAATGGTTGAAGCCGACCTCGTAGAGCGTCGCCGAGGAAGCGAAAGTTGAAATATGGCCGCCGATACCGTGATAAATGCGGTTGGCCTTCACCACCATCGCCATCGCGTTCCAGCGGACATAGCTCTTGATGCGCCGCTCGATCTCGCGGTCGCCGGGGTAGGGCGGCTGCTTTTCCGCCGGTATCGTGTTGACGTAAGGGGTATTGACGATCGAAGGTATCTTGAGGCCGGAGTCGCGCAGCCGCTCGATCAGCCGCTCGACGAGCAGCGGCGCCTCGGAAGTCTTATTTTTGAGGACGTATTCGAGGACATATTCGACTGAATCGAGCCATTTGTCGGTAGCGCTGGGATGATTGTTGTCTGGTGGACGATCAGTGTCGGGGCGATTATAATCCCGCGATACGTCGCCGGGTTCTTTCTTCTCAGCCTGCATTGAAGCCTCTTGGAAATCGACTGTAAGAGTGGAACGTGTCGAAACTTAACCTATAAAATTCGCTTTGTCGAATCAATATATTCATAGCAGGGATCATGTGAAATACCTAGACCTGAGTTGGCCCGAACCCGCCGAGAACCTCGCTTGCGACGAGGCTTTTCTGCTCGAGGCGGAAGATGGCGGGGGCGACGAGGTGCTGCGTGTCTGGGAGCCGCGCGAAACGTTCGTCGTCGTCGGCCATGGCAGCCGGGTCGAACGGGAAGTCGCATTGGCTGCTTGCCGGGGGGCGGGTGTCCGGGTACTCCGGCGACCGAGCGGCGGCGCCGCCGTCGTGCAGGCCCCCGGCTGCCTGAATTACGCGCTGATCCTCAGGATCGGCCCGCATGGTTTGACCGACGTCGCCGCGACGAACTGTTATGTGATGAAGCGCGTGAAAAACGCGCTCGAGCCCCTGGTCGGCGCGCCGATTGCCATCGATGGCTTTACCGATCTCACCGTCGGCGGACGAAAGTTCTCCGGCAACGCGCAATACCGCAAAAAACGCGCGCTGCTTTTTCACGGCAGCTTATTGCTCGATTGTGACATCGCGACGATCCAAAAGCTGCTGCTCGATCCACCGAGGCAGCCGGCATATCGGCGGAGGCGCCCGCACGAGGAGTTTTTGATGAATCTGCAGCTCCCGGCTGCGGCGGTGAAAGCCGCGCTCCGCGAAGCGTGGGGCGCCGTCAAGCACCTCGACGATGTGCCGCACGATCAAATCGCCACGGTCGCGGAGCGGCGCTACACGCGCGATGAATGGACATTCCGCTTGTAGCCCTTGCCGTTTGACACCCACTTGCCTCCGCCGCTAAAGTCCCGCCTCAAGTGGTGACCCGATGACCCCATCCAATCCGCCTTTCTTCGTGCGCAAGGACCTCGACGGCTTTTTCGGCCTGATGATCGACAACCTCATCCAGCTGATTCTTATCGTGAGTCTCTGCCGCGGGTTGATTCACCTTCCCGACGCCTACATCTTCGGCCGCATCCTCCCCGGCGCCGCGATCTCGATCCTCGTCGGCAACTTCTTCTACGCCTGGCAGGCGCGCCGGCTCGCGCGCGAGACCGGGCGCGACGACGTGACCGCGCTGCCGTACGGCATCAATACCGTCAGTCTCTTCGCCTACATTTTCTTCATCATGCTGCCGATCTATCTCGAAACGAAAAATCCCGTCTGGGCCTGGCAGGTCGGCCTCGTCGCCTGCCTGCTGAACGGGCTCATCGAGATCGTCGGTGCGTTTATCGCCGAGTGGGTGCGCCGCATGACGCCGCGCGCGGCGCTCCTTTCCGCGCTGGCGGGAATCGCGATCACGTTCATCTCGATGGACTTCAGCTTCCGCATCTTCGAAAAGCCGCTGATCGCTCTCTTGCCGCTCGCGGTTATTTTAATTTCCTACTTCGCCCATCAACGGTTTCCGTTCGGCCTGCCGGGCGGGCTGGTGGCGATTCTCTGCGGCGCCGCGCTGGCATGGGGTCTCGGAGAAATGTCCGGCAAGCCGGTTGCGGCGACGTTCGCGCTGAGCCCGCCGGTTTTCACGGGCGCCGCGTTGTGGGAGGCGCTGTCGAGCCCGGATTTCCTCAAATACATGTCGGTCATATTTCCCATGGGAATCTTCAACGTCGTCGGCTCCCTGCAGAACATAGAGAGCGCGGAGGCCGCGGGCGACCGCTATAAAACCTTTCCCTCGCTGATGGCCAACGGCATCGGCTCGGTCGCCGCGGCGCTGTTCGGCAGCGCCTTTCCGACGACGATCTATATCGGTCATCCGGGCTGGAAGCGGCTCGGCGCCCGCGCGGGCTATTCGGCGCTGAACGGGATTTTCATCGCGTTCATTTGCCTCACGGCGACGATCCAGACGGTGCTCGACTTTATTCCGCTCGAAGCGGGCATCGGGATTCTCCTCTACATCGGCATCATCATCACCGCGCAGGCGTTTCAGGAAACGCCGAAGGAGCACGCGCTGGCGGTCGCGCTCGGGCTCTTCCCGGCGCTCGCCGCCTGGGGGCTGCTCATGGTCGAGACGGGACTCCGCGCGGCGGGAAAAACTCTCTACGAGGCGGGTCTGCCCGCGTTCGCCGGCAGCCTCGCCATCCACGGCATGATCTCTCTCGAGCGCGGCTTCATCTTCACGTCGATGATCCTCGCCGCCATAGGCGTTTTTCTCATCGAGCGGCAATTCCTCCGCGCCGCCGGCTGGGCGTTGGCCGCCGGGGTCTTTTCCGCGATCGGCATCATTCACGCCTACGAGCTCACGACCGGCGGGATCGTGAGCCGCTTCGGATTCTTTGCCGCGCCCGAGTTCGTCGTCGCCTATCTGATGCTGTTCGTGTTGTTTCTGGCGGTAGGATGGTGGGAAAAAGATAAGAGCCCTTCGACGGGCTCAGGGTGAACGGAATAAAATATAAAAAGCGGATTACCGTACGTGCCGACCTTAGTCGGAGCACCGCTAAAACTCGCCTTCATAAAATCCCCGCTGGCCGCGCGCTTCTTCGACGCCGACCTTGAGCATTTTTAACTTCGCCCGGGGGAAGTGGCGTCGCACTCTGCCGCGGATCTGATCGGCGATGTATTCCGCCAAAAGCTCGGTGCTCGTGTTCGCGATCGGCAGGAGCAGCGCGTCGTGTTTCGGCAGCACGATGCGCTGATTGCGATAGCCGACGGTCACATGTTCGTCGGCGCGGCGAATTTTTAGATGCGAGCATTCTTTCTGGATGAGCGTCCGATGGTCCAGCTCATCGCAGATGCGTTTGATCAGCGGCTTGAAGGCGATGAAGTCGAGCACGACACCGGCCGTATCCAATTCGCCCTCCACCGCGACCGAGACTTGATAGTTGTGGCCGTGGAGCGCTTCGCGCTCGCCGTTGGCGAAGACGAGAAAATGAGCCGAGGCGAAGTTGAAATAATCCTTCTCCACCTCGATCGCGAAGCGACGCGGCATGCGCAAACGGTAGCCGAGATGCCGCGTTTAGGCAAGAGTACCGAGCCGAACTCCCCCTCATTTTAGCCCGCGGCCGTCGTTGTCCTCATCGCCGGCTGGCGGACTGTTTTTTGCATGGAGATCGCCGGGCCGCTGCGCTATACTGCGGCGGTTTTCGCATGAGAGCTTGTTGTCTAATTTTGCTCCTCTGCGTTTTCTTCGCAGGTCCCGCCGCTGCCGCGCCATCCCTTAACGACCCGAACCTCCGCGTGGAAGAGGTCGTATCCGGGCTCGCGTCGCCGACGACCATGGCGTTCATCGCCGACGGCGACATTCTGGTGTTGCAAAAAAACGACGGGCGGGTGATCCGCATCCTGAACGGCGTGGTGCAAAGCCCGGAAGTTCTGGATCTGAACGTCGACTCGGCGGTCGCGCACGGCCTTCTCGGCATCGCCCTTCATCCGGATTTTGCCACGAACGGCTTCATCTACTTATATTACACGCAGGCGAGCGGCGCGGGCGATAGCGACGACGGCTCGGCCGCGGCGAACGTCGTGCGCAAGTTCCACTGGGACGGCAGCGCGCTCACCGCCGTCGCGGGAGATCCGATCCTGAGCCTTCCCGTCACCCCTGACCCGAACCACAACGGTGGCATCATTCTCTTCGGCCCCGACGGGAAGCTCTACGTCATCAACGGCGACCTCAACCGAGACGGACAACTACAGAATTTTTCAGACGGCCCGGCGCCCGATGGAACTTCCGTGATTCACCGGCTGAACGACGACGGCACGGTTCCCGACGATAATCCCTTCGCCGCGTTGGGCGACCCGATGAATAAATATTTCGCCTACGGCATCCGCAACTCGTTCGGCATGGCCGTCGACCCGGTGACCGGAAAACTGTGGGATACGGAGAACGGCGAAAACACCTACGATGAGATCAATCTGGTCGAGCCGGGCTTCAACAGCGGCTGGCAATCGATCATGGGGCCGGCAACTCGGCCTGAAAATGTCGGGCACAGTCCGTATATCATTCCCGGGTCTAACGCGAATTATGCCGATCCGAAGTTCTCCTGGTTCGACACGGTCGGGCCGACGGCGATCATTTTTTTAAGTTCCGCCAAGCTCGGCGCCGAATATGAGAACGACGTCTTCGTCGGCGACATCAACAACGGCAATCTGTATCACTTCGAGCCGAACGCGAATCGAGATGGCTTCATCTTGAGCGGCGATTTGTCTGACCTCGTGGCCGACAGCGCTGCGGAGCTGCCTCCGGTGATTTTCGCTACAGGCTTCGACGGCGTCACGGATTTAAAAGTTGGTCCAGACGGGCTGCTCTACGTCGTCTCGTTCGGCGCCGGCGCGATTTACCGCATCGGTCCTCGGCCGCTCGCCGTCGGCGCGGCCTCGTTTCCCGACGCCGAGATCGGCGTGCCTTACGAGGTGGATTTGAACATCAACGGCGGAACGGACCCGTACACGATTCAATCTCCTCCGATCAAAGGCGCCCTCCCGCTCGGCATCGCTCCAAACGGGACGCATCTAAGCGGCACCCCGAGCACGGCGAAGAAATTCAAGTTCACGCTGCGTGTGGTGGACGACTCCGGGACGAGCGTCGATAAGCAGTTCAGCATCCAGGTCTTTAAGGCGCTAATGATTTCGACGCATGCTTTAAAAAGCGGCAAGGTCGGCAAGAGTTACAAGGCGGCCTTAAAAGCTAAAGGTGGAAAGGCGCCTTATGCATGGACGGTGAAGAGCGGCAGCACGCTGCCAAGCCCGCTAACCCTAGCACCCGGCGGTCAAATCATCGGCGTTCCACCCGCCGTATGGAGCGGCGATGTCACTTTTCAAGTGAGCGATAATCTCGGAGTCAGCAGGGAAGTGACGCTGACGCTCTCGATCAACTGATCGATCAGGGTGACGTCCCCACGGCCGCGGCGACATTTTTAAAACCGTCGCGCTCGATCAATTTAAGCAGCCCGCGGTTGATGCGCTTCACCGCCCCCGGTCCTTCATAGACGAAGCCGGTTAAAATCTGCACGGCGCCGGCGCCGGCCCTGATCTTCTCATAGGCGTCCTCGGCGGTGAAGATGCCGCCCGCGCCGATGATCGGCAGCGCGCCGCCGGTCGCGCGATACAAATGGCGGATGAAATCCGTCGCGCGGGCCTTGAGAGGCTTGCCGCTCAAGCCGCCCGGCTGATCCACCGGTTTGGTCAAATTCTCGCGCAGCACGGCGCTCGCGTTGGTGGCGACGATGCCGGAAAGCTTTTCCGCGCGCGCCACCGCGACGACCTCGTCCGCCTGCGCGAAATCCATATCGGGATCGATCTTGACGAACACCGGCTTTTCCGGCGCGCGCGCCGCGCTCGCGAGCTCGCGGTTTTTCGCCTGGATCGTCGCGACCAGATGGGCGAGATGCCCTCTCTGCTGCAGATCGCGGAGCTCCGGCGTGTTCGGCGAGCTCACGTTCAGCGTGAAGTAATCGCCGTAGGGAAACAGCGCCGTGAAGGTAAAAAGATAGTCCGCCGCGGCGTCCTTCGTCGCGACGATTTTGGTCCGGCCGATGTTGATGCCGAGCGGAATCTTGAGTGGCCGCTCGGCGCGGAGCGCCTTCAGCTTGGCTGCGATCGCCTCGGCCCCTTCGTTGTTGAAACCGAGGCGATTGATCAATGCTTGATCGTCCGGCAAACGAAAAAGCCGCGGCTTGGGCTGCCCCGGCTGCGCCTGCGCGGTGACGGCGCCGATCTCGATGAAGCCGAAGCCGAAGCCCGGCCAGGTACGGATCGCGACACCGTTCTTGTCGAATCCCGCGGCGAGGCCGACGGGATTCTTGAGGCTCAGCGCGCCGACGCGCGTCTCGAGCCGCGGATCCTCGACGACGTAGAGGTTTTCGAGAGCACGCTCGAGGAAGGCCATGCGCGAGAGCATCGCCAGCGTCTGCTCATGGGTTTTTTCCGCGTCGCCGCGAAACAGCAGGGGACGGAGGACTGATTTATACATCATCGGTTGCGTGCGCATCATTTTTAGCGATAGAGCTCCTTCAACAGCCCGGTCTTCTCCAGATTGTCGAGAAAGCGAAAATCGATGAACTGCTCCGGCTTGGCGGCTTTCGCCGGCGGCATCGTCTTGGCGAGATCGTCGAGCGCGTTCTGCATGCCGGGCATATTGATGTACGGGGCCTTCTCCAACACCTTGCCGACGTAGAGATCGTACGCCCGGCCGAGCACGGCGGGGTCCTCGATCTTCGTGTACTTCGCGAGCGACTTGAGCGTAAACTCCCGGTCGGTGCGGGCGCGCGCGATCGCGCGCGCGTAGGCGCGCATGAAGCGGTCGATCGTGTCGGGGCGGGTCCGGATGATGCCGCCCTGGACGACGAGCGAGGGGTTCGGAAACGGGAAATCCATGTCGGTGATGTTCAGAATCTCCTTAAAGCCCAGCTTCTCGACCGCGAAGAGCGTCGGCGGCGAGACGAGCCCGGCGTCGATCGCGCCGCCCTGGAGCCCGCCCATGATCGAGCTCATCGCGCCCATCTGGACGATTGTCACGTCCTTCTGCGGGTCGAGACCGTGTTTGCGCAGCGCGAAGCGCGCCGCGATGTCGGTGCTCGAGCCGAAGCGCGAGATGCCGATATTCTTTCCCTTGAGGCCGTCCACACCCTTGATGTCCGGCCGCGCATAGATCGAGAAGATCAGCTTGTTGGTCGTGTTGCCGACGATCTTGATGTCCGCGCCCTGAAGCGCTGCGGCCATCGCGCTGCTGCCGTTGAGCGCGCCGATCTCCACCTCGCCGGCGACGGTCACCTGCGCCAGCTGGCTGCCGCTGGGAATCAGGATCAGCTGATCTTCGAGTCCTTCCTTCGTGAACAGTCCGGCGTCGTGCCCGACCCACAGGCCGATATACGATCCGCTGATCGAGCTGTAACCCACGCGGATGCGCTCGGCGCTCGTCGCCGGCGCCGCGGCGAGAAAAAGCAACAAGAGCGATAAGGCGATCTTTCGGAGCATCCTGCTCCTCCTGCCGTCAATGCAGCGGCGAAAACGCAGCGGGAATCATCAGGCAGTTTTCCTGCTTGAGCATGAACTCCCGGGTGTCCGGCGGCCAGCCGGAAATCTTCGTCGATTCCGCCCGCAGCCGCTCGCGCTCGCCCGCGTCTTTGTAGGCCCACATGTGAATGTACTGGTTCAGCGAACCCGACACCGTGGTCCACGCGCCCGCGAGCGGGGAGAGCTTGACGCGATCGGGGATGATCTTCGCGAACCGCTCGAGCACCGTCGGCATCGTCCCCGGCTTGTAGGTATAGGTTCGGATCTCGTAGACGTTGCCGAGCCGGCGCGGCTCCAGCGCCGGCGAGAAGGGCGCCGGCTGGAGCATCTTGCTTTCCTGGAACAGAATGAACTCGTGCGTTTTCGGCGGCCATTTGCCGGTCTTGCGCGCCTCGGCGCCGATGCGCTCGCGCGCCTCGAAGCTCTCGTACGGCCACAGGTGCACGACCTGGTTCAGCGTGCCGATCTCGGAGTGCCAGATGCCGCCGAGCGGCGAGATTTTCGTCCGCGCCGAGAGCCCCTCCTCGAAGCGCTGCATGAAGGCCGGAGCGGTGCCGGGCCGGAGCACATAGGTTCGCATTTCGATGAGCATGGCGTTCTCCCTTCGACGTTAATTCTGTCTTTCCCACACATACAGGAGCAATTGCAACAGTCAATTCGCGGAGATATTTTCAACGGATGGAATTTAAAGAGCTCGGCCGGACGGGCGTCGACGTGCCGGAGATCGGCCTCGGCACCTGGGAGTATCGCGGCGGCGATGCGCCGATCAAAAAGGCGGTCGAGCTCGGCGCCTGTCTCATCGATACGGCCGAGATGTACGGCACCGAAGAGGCATGCGCGAAAAAGTCTTTGTCGCGACCAAAGTCTCCGGCAACCATCTGCGGCGCGATCAAGTGATCGCCGCGGCGGAGGCGAGCCTCAAGCGGCTCGGAATCGAGACGATCGATCTCTATCAGGTCCACTGGCCCGATCCCGCGGTGCCGATCGCCGAGACGATGGGGGCGATGGAAACGCTCGTCGATCAGGGCAAGGTGCGTTTCATCGGCGTCAGCAACTTCTATCTCAAGAACCTCCAGGACGCCGAGGCGGCGATGACGCGCCACAAGATCGTCGCCAATCAGGTGAAATACAGCCTGCTCCAGCGCGGCATCGAAGAGGACTCGCTCTCTTATTGCCAGAAAAATCGCATCACCGTCATCGCCTTCAGCCCGCTCGCCCGCGGCGCGCTCTCGAAGCCTGCGCTGCTGAAGAATAGGCGCGCCTTGGCGGCGCTGCAGCAGATCGCCTCCGAGGCCGGCAAGACGATGTCGCAGGTCGCGCTCAATTGGTGCATCGCGAAGCCCGGCGTCATCGCGATTCCAAAGACCGACAAAGTCGACCGTGTCGTTGAAATGTGCGCGGCTTCGGGCTGGAAGCTTTCGCCCGCGCAGACGGCGGCGCTGGACAAGGCGTTTCCGACCTAGAGGTGTGTGATAGACCCTCGCGCAATGCCTCTACGGGCCGATGCGATGGGCCTCCG
>Ga0310810_10009605_pt1 | contig 11201 bp, 10 predicted proteins | sample NCmetagenome_FD_207641 | JGI IMG/M metagenome (GOLD analysis project Ga0310810, IMG submission 207641) | Soil microbial communities from experimental microcosm in Duke University, North Carolina, United States - NC | ecosystem: Engineered > Artificial ecosystem > Soil microcosm > Unclassified ... | reverse complement strand
ATGCGCATCCACGGCGTGACGCCGGAGTACATCCGCCGGCTGGAGACCGCCGGCTACAAGCACGTGCCCATCGACAAGATGGTGCAGATGCGGATCTTCGACATCCAGCCGGAGATGATCCGCGCGCTGGACGACGCCAAGGGCGGGACGTAAGACAGATCCCGGCACACCCGCCGGCGGCGTTTCCGGGCCCCGCGCGCGAAAGCGTCGCGGGGCCCGTCGCTTCCCGCGCCATCTGCAATTCTTCGGAGCACAACTCACATGCTGGCGCGGCGGTTCATGGCCGTTCGCTGAGCGAGCGTGTCAGTCTTCTGCTTCGTCGCCCGGCGCCGTTCCGGCCGGTGGCGGGTCATCGTGCAGCGCCCGCACGGCCGGCGTGGTGAGGTCGTCGAACTGGCCGTCCCGCGCAGCCCAGAGGTAGGCCGCCACGGCCGCGCCCACGACGAGCAGCGCGAGCGGGACCACGATCAGCAGCGCGCTCACGTCGCCCGCCCGTGGCCGGCGCTCACCGCCGACGGATCGAGGCGCCGCCCGCGGCCCGTCCCGGAGCGTGGCGTGTCGAACGTGCGCCCGTGCCAGGAGGCGAGCACCACCGTGAGCGAGCTCAGGGGCATGAGGATCGCGGCCAGCAGCGGGTCGATCCGCCCGCTCATCGCCAGCACCGCCCCGACGGTGTTGTAGACGAGCGAGAACGCGATGTTCCGCCGGATCACGCCCAGCGTACGCTCGCTGCCGGCGACCAGTTCCTCGAGCGCGGCGAGCCCTGGCCGGGCCACGAACACGTCCGCCGCCGCGAGGCAGGCCTCGGCGCCGCCGCGCACGCCGATCCCCACCGTGGCCCGCGCGATCGCGGCCGCATCGTTGATGCCGTCGCCCGCCATCACCACGGTGCCGCACGCCGCCGCGGCCTCGATGACCTGGCACTTCCGCTCGGGGCCCGCGCCGCCCTCGACGTCCTCGGCGGCAAAGCCGAGCTCTCTGCCCACGTGCGCCACAAGGTCGGGATGGTCGCCCGAGAGCAGCGCCACGCGCCAGCCGCGCGCGCGCATCGCATCGATTGCCGTGCGGGCGTCGGCGCGTACCCGGTCGCCGAAGCCCGCGCGCGCGACCAGCCTGCCGTCCACGGCCACCCACACCGGCGTGAGCACCCTGGTATCACCGCCGTCGTCCGAGGCGTCCTGGGACTCCAGGTGCGCGCGCACGAACCCCGGTGAGCCCACGGCCACGCGCCGCTCTCCGACCACGCCGGCGATGCCGCCGCCCGGCGTCATCGTCACCTCGCGCGCCTCGGGCGCCTCGAGGCCGTCCCACGCCGCGCGGAAGCCATCCGCCACGGGATGCGAGGCATGGTGCTCGAGAGCCAGCACCAGCGGCCGCGCCCAGTCCGGGCCGTCCCAGCGCTCGAGTGACGTCCTGCCCTCGGTGACGGTGCCGGTCTTGTCCAGGTAGAGCGTGCCGCCGCGCGCCAGCGACTCGAGCGCGTCGCCGCCCTTGATGAGCAGGGCACTCCGAGCCGCACGGCCGATCGCCACCGACACGGCGAGCGGCGTTGCCAGCGCCAGTGCGCACGGGCAGGTGACGATCAGGAGCGCGATGGCGTGGTCGAGTGCGCTCGCCGGCATGCGCTGGGGACCGAATGTCCAGTACGCCCAGGTCAGGGATGCGAGCACCAGCACCACGGCGACGAACCCACCGGCCAGCCGGTCCGCCGTGGCGACGACGGGTGCGCGACGGCGGCCGCCACGCTCCACCTCGGCGAGCATGCGCGCGAGGCGCGTCGCCTCGCCCGAGCCGGTGACGCGGACGGTGAGCGGCGAGGAACGGTTCGTCGTGCCCGCCCACACGGGATCGCCCTCGCTCACCACGGCGGGGCGCGACTCGCCGGTGAGCCATGCGACGTCCATCTCCGAGCGGCCGCCGGTGACGACGCCGTCGGCGGCCACCGTGTCACCCGGGCGCAGGCTCAGCCTCATCCCGGGCAGCAGCGCCGCCGCAGGGAGGACCCGCTCGCGGCCGTCCTCGATCACGCGCGCGTGTGCCGGTGAGAGCGCGTGCAGGAACTCCGCCGCATCCGCGGCGCTCCGCTGCGCGCGCTGCTGCAGGAAGCGGCCCACGAGCAGGAGGAAGATGAGCATGGCGACGCCGTCGAAGTAGATCGGGCCCCGGTCGGTGACGGTGTTGACCGCGCCACGGGCGTAGCCGATCGCGAGCGCGAGCGCGATGGGCACGTCCATGTGCAGCGTCCGCATGCGGAGTGCCGCCCAGGCGCCGCGGAAGAACACGCGACCGGGGAAGAGCACCGCCGGCGTGGTGAGCACCAGGCTCATCCAGCGCAGGTAGCGCTCGTCCGCGTGCGCCATGTGCCCGAACCAGCCGCTATAGATCGCGGTCGCGAACATCATCACGTTGCCGGCGATCGCGCCCGCGACGCCGATCCGCGCCAGCATCGCGCGCTCATCCGCGCGACGCACGGCATCCGCGCCCGCGCCACGGAACGGGTGGGAACGGTAGCCGATCCGATCCAGGAACCTTGCCACCTCGGAGAGGCGCACCTGCGCGGGATCCCAGGTGATGCGTGCCAGTGCCCGCGTCATGTCGGTTTCAGCGCGCACGAGGCCGGGGATCGCCAGCGGCACGCGCTCCACGAGCCACACGCACGAGGCGCAGTGGATGCCCTCCAACTGGAAGCGCGTCTCCTTGAGCCCACCGGGGAGCGTCTTCACGTGCAGCGCGTGGAAGGCTGGGTGGTCGTACTCCTCGAAGCTCTCGCCGCTCACGCGCACGCGCTCGCGGCGAAGCTCGCCGAGGCGGTAGTAGCCCTCGAGCCCGCGATCGTGGAGGACGTCCCAGGCCGCATGACAGCCTGCGCAGCAGAACTGGAACGCCTCGCCCGCGCGCACGAGGCCTGCGGGCACCGCGAGCCCGCAGTGGGCACATTCCTGCTCCGCGGCAGCCGTGGTGCGATCGATCTCGAGCACGGTCATGGCAGGCGGTGCCCCGGGCCATGCATCGTGTGCGCATCGGCGGCTCCCGGCAGCGCGGGGCCGTGGTGCATCGCCGGCATGGGACGGAACTTCCCGGCGACCGTGAGCAGGCCGACGACGACGAGGAGCCCCGCGGTCAGGAGCGGGAGCCGGCGCCGGAGCGGACCCAGCGCCGACTGGGCGAGCAACCCGAGCCCGGCCATCACCGGCAGGGTGCCGAGCCAGAAGAGCGCCATCACCAGCGCACCCGAAAGCGGCTGCGCGGTGCCGCCGGCGACGGTGACGAACGCGTAGAGCCAGCCACAGGGGATGAGCGTGGTGACGAGACCCATCACCAGCGCGCGTGCGCTCGCCGGCAGCTCGCGCGCGGCGTGGAGCGCGCCCAGGAGCCAGCGCCGGAGCGCGACCGGCACGGGCGGCTGCGGCAGCCTGGCGCCGGCCGCGGCCAGGAGCGTTCCGCCGCCCCAGACGATCATCAGCGCGCCCGCGATCCCCGCGGCCATCCGGCCAAAGCCCGTGAGCGCGCCCACGTGATCCACGCTCGAACCGATGGCGCCGGCGAGGAGGCCGAGCGTGGTGTAGGAGCAGAGCCGGCCGAGGTTATAGGCGAGGTGCGGCGCCCAGCGCCCGCGCCCGTCGCCGCCCGCGTAGAAGGCGACGAAGCCGCCGCACATGCCGGCGCAGTGCGGGCTCCCGAGCAGGCTCGCGAGCAGCACCGAGGCGAGCAGGGCGGTCATCGCGAGCGCCCGCCCACGTCGCAGCGTAGCTCGGTGGTGAAATGCTCCGCGCTGAGCCGCACGTCGAATCGCAGCTCCCAGAGGCCCGCGCGGTCCAGCGCCACGCGCACCGAGCCGCGGCCGTCCCTGCCGGTGACGAGACGCGCCGCGATCACGCGGCCGGCATCCAGGTTGTGGATCGCGGCCAGCGTCACCACCGCACCTGCGAGTGGCCGGCCAGCGCGATCCACCAGCGCCACCGCGACCGGTGTGCCCGCGGGATCGAGCCCGCCCGTGGTCGCGGTGAGCTGCCAGCCGAGCGCGGCATCGTGTCGCTCCTGGGCGAGCGTCGAGTCGTACGCCACCGCCTTCCGGTAGTAGTCCGGCTCCACGACAGACGCGTTGGGATCGCGGTTCGCCTCGTAGAGGATCCAGGCGTTGGCGCCCACGGTGAGCGCCAGCACGCCGACGATGGCCAGCGGCCAGAGCCGCGCGGGCTTCATCGGTGCTCCTCGTGCTCGCGCGCCCCGTCCGCGTGGCCTTCGCCGGCGCGCGGCCCGGGAAGCTCGTAGCTCACGCGCTCGTCGAACCGCGCGCCATCGCGGATGCGCAGGCGGATCGTGCGCTCGCCGTCGTGAAACGCGCCCGAGGGCGAGAGCACGATGAGCGATGCCGTCGCCATGCCGCCCGCGGGCACGGGCTGCGGCTCGACGGGCACGATCAGCCTCGCGTCGGGCACGCCGTCGAGCGCGATCCAGTAGGCGCGGTCGCGCCCGGCGCGGTTCACGAGCTTCACCCGCAGCTGGTTCATGACGCTGCCGTCGGCCTCGAGCGTGTACGGCCGGGCGAGGCCGCCGAGCATCGTGATCTCCGTGTCCCGGCGCATCACGAGGAGGGCGACCAAGGTGCCCAGCACGATCGCGAGCGTCACGGGATAGAGCACGACCCGCGGCCGCCACCAGCCGCTGCTCCGGCCCTCGAACCCGTCGCGGGTGCCGTAGCGGATCAGGCCCGTGGGCCTGCCGATCTGCACCATGACTTGGTCGCAGGCGTCCATGCACTGCGTGCAGTGCACGCACTCCATCTGCAGCCCCTCGCGGATGTCGATGCCGGTGGGGCAGGTCTGCACGCACATCCTGCAGTCGACGCAATCGCCGGCACCGGTGTCCCGGCCGCGGACCAGCTTCCCGCGCGGTTCGCCCCGGCGCACGTCGTAGCCCACGATCATCGAGCGGCGGTCGAGGAGAACCGACTGGAGCCGGCCATAGGGGCAGGCGACGAGGCAGGTCTGCTCGCGGAAGTACGCGAAGTCGAAGTAGATGAGGCCGGTCGTGATCATCACCAGCAGGAACGAGGTGCTGTGCTGCACCGGCGAGCGCACGAGCCAGAAACGCAGCTCCTCCCAGGGCACGAAGTAGGCGAGGAACGTGTGCGCGAGCACGAGCGCGAACACGAGGTAGATCGCGTTCTTGAGCCAGCGCCGCGGGTGCGCGCGGCCGCGCTCGCGGTCCATCGCGCGCGAGCCCTGCCAGCCGCGCTCGAGCAGCCGCTCCACCGGCCGGAACAGGAACTCGAGGTACACGGTCTGCGGGCACGCCCAGCCACACCACGCGCGGCCGAGCGTCGCGGTGACGAGGAAGATGCCGATCAGCCCGCCGAGGAAGAGCAGCATGAACAGCACCGTCTCGGTGGAGAAGAACGTGGTGCCGAACAGCGTGAACCGGCGATGGGGGAAGTCCAGGAGGATGAGCGGCCGCCCGCCGATCCGCAGCAGCGGCGCCACCATGAAGACGATCATGAGCACGTACGCGGTGAGGCGGCGCGCGCGCTGCCAGCGCCCCGGCGACGGCCGCGGCCGGAGCCAGCGCCGCGTGCCGTCCGGATTGAGCGTGGGCAGCACGCGCCCGGGTGCCTGGATCGGCCCCAGCGTCGAGCTCATGTCCCCTCGGAATGCCGGCCTGGCATCAGTGCGCCGGAGCCGTGACCGGCTCCAGCTGGTCTCCCTGCGGCGGCTTGGGATGCGGCGGTTTCGTGCCACGAAGCGACAGCACGTACGCCGCCACGTGGCCGATCTGCTCGGTCGTGAGCACGCCCTCCCACGGCGGCATGCCCTTGTCGGCGACGCCGGTGGTGATGGTGTGGACGAGCTGCATCGGCTGGTTGCCGTGGATCCAGTAGTCGTCGGTCAGGTTCGGCCCGATGTTGCCACCGCCGTCGGGGCGATGGCACGTGGCGCAGATGCTGGTGAACGTCTGCTTGCCGCCGTCGAGCGCCGCGGCATCCTTGAGGTAGCCGAGCACGAGCACGTCCGACAGCTCGACCTTGGGGGCAGCCGCGGCGAGCGCCTCAGCCCTTGCGTTCGCCGCCCCGACCTCCCTCTCGTAGTCGGCGATCCGCCCGCGCCCGGTGCCGATCCCGGGAATCACGTTCAGGTAGTAGACGACCGAAAACACGATCGTGGCCCAGAACAGGCCCACCCACCATCTCGGCAGCGGGTTGTCGTACTCCTGGATCCCGTCGTAGTTGTGCTCGAGCAGCCGCTCCGCATCCGGGAGCGGCTCGCTCTCCGTCTTCCGTGGCTCGGTCATGGGCGTGCTCCCGGGCCCGAGGGGGAGGTCCCGTCCTCGAGCGGCTTGCGGGCCATCTCGTCCATCTCGCGCCGGCGCGATGGCGCGTAGACGCGCAGCACGATGACGAGGAACGCGAGCAGGAACAGCACCAGCGCCACCTCGGCGTACCCGCTCAGGCCGGCATGGCTCATGATGTCGGAAAGACCGTGCATCAGCGGCCTCCTTCCGCGGTCGGCGCCGGCGCGCTGCCCGGCGCGGGCGCGGCCGCAACCGCGGCCACGGGCGGCACCTTGATGTCGGTCCCCAGCCGCTGCAGGTAGGCGACCAGCGCCACGATCTCCTTGTCCTCCAGGTGCGCGGGACCACCCTCGGCCACGATCTCGTCCGCCACCTGCTTCGCCTGCGCGCGCGCCATGTCCTCGGCGCGGTGGATGGCGTCGCCATAGGGCACGCCCAGCATGGCCATGGCGTCGACGCGCCGCTGGATGCCGGAGAACGCGATCGGCTGGGCCAGGAGCCCGGGGTAGGGGGGCATGATCGAGCGCGGGTTCACGCCGCGCGGGTTCTCCATGTGCCGCACGTGCCAGAGGTCGTTGTAGCGCCCGCCCTCGCGGGCGAGGTCGGGGCCGATGCGGCGCGAGCCCCAAAGGAACGGGTGGTCATAGACGGACTCGCCGGGCTTCGAGTACTCGGCGTAGCGCTCGGTCTCCCAGCGGAATGGCCGGATCATCTGCGAGTGGCAGTTGAAACAGCCCTCTCTGATGTAGAGGTCGCGGCCCGCGAGCTCGAGCGGCGTCCACGGCCTGACCGACGCGATCGTGGGGATGTTGTTGCGGATCAGGAACGTGGGCAGGATCTCGAACAGCGACGCCACCACGACGGCGACCACGGTCCACACCGTGAACGTCAGGGGCAGGCCCTCCCAGCGGCGGTGCCAGCCGAGCCCGAGGAAGCCGCCACGCGCCGGCGCGGCCGCATGCAGGGGCTCCAGCGGCGGCGCCTGGGCCATCGGATCCTCGAGGGTCGCCGGACGCCGGCGCCAGGTCATCAGGAGGTTCCAACCGAACAACACCATGCCGATCAGGTACAGCGTCCCGCCGAGCGCACGCACCCAGTACATGGGGATCAGCCGCATCGTGGTCTCGATGAAGTCCGGGAACTGGAGCCGGCCGGTGGCGTCGAAGGCGCGCCACATGAGCCCCTGCGTGAGGCCGGCCGAGTAGATCGCGGCCGCGTAGAGGATCATGCCGAACGTGGCGAACCAGAAGTGCGTCTCCGCGAGCTTCTTGCTGTAGAGCTCGGTCTGGAACAGTCGCGGCATCAGCCAGTAGATCATCCCGAACGTCAGGAAGCCGTTCCATCCCAGCGCGCCGGTGTGCACGTGCGCGATGATCCAGTCGGTATAGTGAGCGAGCGCGTTCACGCTCTTCACCGACAGCATCGGGCCTTCGAACGTCGCCATCATGTACGCGGTCACGGCGACGACGAAGAACTTGAGGATGGGGTCGTCGACGACCTTGTGCCAGGCGCCGCGCAGCGTCAGCAGCCCGTTCACGCCACCACCCCACGACGGCATCCACAACATGACCGAGAACAGCATGCCGAGCGTGGACGCCCACTCGGGCAGCGCGGTGTAGTGCAGGTGGTGCGGGCCGGCCCAGATGTAGAGGAACACCAGGGTCCAGAAATGGAGGATCGAGAGCCGGTAGGAGAACACCGGGCGCTCCGCCGCCTTGGGCATGAAGTAGTACATGAGCCCGAGGAACGGCGTGGTGAGGAAGAACGCCACCGCGTTGTGGCCGTACCACCACTGCATGAACGCGTCCTGCGCCCCGGCGTAGATGGAGTAGCTCTTCAGTGGCCCGACCGGGATCGAGAGGTTGTTGAAGATGTGCAGGATCGCCACGGTGACGATGCTGGCGATGTAGAACCAGATCGCGACGTAGAGGTGGCGCTCGCGCCGGCGGGCGATGGTGCCGAAGAAGTTCACCGCGAACACCACCCACACCAGCGCGATCAGGATGTCGATCGGCCACTCCAGCTCGGCGTACTCCTTGGCCTGCGTGAAGCCGAGTGGCAGCGTGAGCGCGGCGCAGACGATGATCAGCTGCCAGCCCCAGAAGTGGATCGCGCTCAGGAGGTCCGAGAACATGCGCGCCTTGAGCAGGCGCTGCGTCGAGTAGTAGGCCCCGCAGAAGAAGGCGTTGCCGGCGAACGCGAAGATCACCGCGTTCGTGTGCAGCGGCCGCAGCCGCCCGAAGGTGAGGAACGGCGGCAGGTTCAGGCCCGGCTGGGCGAGCTGCAGGGCGATCAGCAGCCCCACCAGCATGCCCACGAAACCCCAGACGAAGGTCGCGACCATGAATTTCCGCACGATGGCGTCGTCGTAGCGGAAGGTCTCCATCCGTGCGTTCATGCGTTCTCCGCGTGGAAGTGGCCGCCGCGCGCGACGGGACCCGGGTGCGCGCGCAAGACGGCCACCAAGACGCGCGCCATAGTAGCGATTGGGACCATGGCCGCCATGGTTCGATGGGAGTACCGCGCGCCAAGCGAACGGGCGCCCCAGCGTGAGCCGGAGCGCCCGTCGAGGCTTCGCAGGACCGCTATTTCGCCGCGGCCTGCTTGGGCGGTGGCGGCACGTCCCACGCCGGCGGCGGCGGGAACGCAATGGTCGCGCCAACCGGCTTCTGGCCCGGCGGCTGGCGATCCATGTTCTTGTGCGTGACCGGCGGCAGGCTCTTCAGGTACGACGCGATCGACATGGCGTCGTTCTCGTCGAGGATCGACGAGTAGTTCATCCACGGCATGATCGGCGCGAGCTGCGAGCCATCCGGCGTGTTTCCGCTCCGGAGCGCGTGCACGATCTGCTCCTTGGTCCACGTGCCGATGCCGGTCGCCGAGTCGGGCGTGAGGTTGCGCGCGTGCACCACGCCCCAGGGGCCGATCCAGCCGATGTCGCTGCCCGAGAGCCAGCGCGTGGTGTCGGGGGCGCCGTAGAAGTAGCCGGGCGTGTGGCAGTCGTTGCAGCTCATGATGGTGACGAGGTAGCGACCGCGAGCGACCGGGTCCACGGCGGCGGCCGGCGTGGCCTCGACCTTGCCCGACGAGCAGGATTGCACGGACAGGCTCGCGGCGACGGCGCCGGCGAGCAGGACGACGACTCCCAACCTGATGCGGTTCATGGTGCGGCCCCCCCAAGGGTCTGTAGATGTGGGTACGCTGGAGCCGCGGAATCTACCGGCCGCCGCTCGCGGGAACAACCCTTGAATTGTGGACCGTGGCTGCCGGAGGCCCGGGTCAGTATGCTGTGGGGCTCACCGGGGAGGGCCTTTTGACGATGTCGCGGATCCAGGTGCAGGGCGTCCATCACATCACGCTCGTGGGCTCCACCCGCCAGAGCGCGATCGACTTCTGGGAGGGGCTGCTGGGCATGCGATTCTTGTTCGAACAGCCGAACCTCGGCAACCCGAACGAGAACCATCTCTACTTCGATCCCGGCGACGGGCGCTTGATCACCGTGTTCACGAACGAGACCCGGCAGGACGACCCGACGCCGCACCCGCGCGGGATCGGCCACCTCGAGCACATCGCGTTCAACGTCTCGCGCGCGACGCAGACGCAGGTGGCGAAGCGCCTCGAGTCGCGTGGCATCGCCTTCAAGGCCTTCGACCGCGGGTTCATGGACTCCATCTACTTCAGCGACCCGAACGGGCTCCGGCTGGAGCTCGCCTGCTACAAGTTCCAGGCACCCGACGGCGTGCGTGACGCTGAGGTCCTCCTGCGTGCCGACGCGCTCCGGCGAAACACCGGCGATCACCACATCACCGAGCAGCACCTCGCCGACGCGATCGAGGCGCTGATGACGGAGGGCCACGGCCCGGGCCGATGACCGCGTCGATCCGCACGCCCGACCAGCGCGTGCGCGTGTTCGTGAGCTCCACGCTCCAGGAGCTGTCCGACGAGCGCGCCGTGGCGAAGTCCGCGATCCAGCACCTGAGGCTGACGCCGGTGATGTTCGAGCTGGGCGCGCGCGCGCACCCCCCGCGCGACCTCTACCGTGCCTACCTGGACCAGAGCGACGTGTTCCTCGGCATCTACTGGCAGCGCTATGGCTGGATCGCTCCGGGGGAGGCCGTGTCCGGACTCGAGGACGAGTACCTGCTCTCGGGCAGCAAGCCGCGGCTCGTCTACGTCAAGCGCGCCGAGACCCGGGAGGAAAGGCTGCGCGAGCTGATCCACCGTATCGAGCTCGACGATCGCACCAGCTATCGCCCGTTCTCCGACGCGGACGAGCTCGAGGACCTGATCGAGAACGACCTGGCGCTCATGCTCACCGAGCGCTTTGCCGCGGCCGCGCCGCGCGCGGGCGAGCCCGCGGCCCCGGACGAGGCGCCCCCGCCCTGGGCCACGCCGCTCGAGCGCGGTGAGCTGTTCGGCCGCGCGGCGCTGCTCGACGAGGTGACGGCGCTGCTCGGGCGTGCCGACGTCGGCCTGGTGACACTCACCGGACCCGGCGGCACGGGCAAGACGCGGCTCGCCGTGCACGTCGCCCACGCGCTCAACGACGTACTCCCCGACGGTGTGCTCTACGTGCCGCTCGCGGGTGTGCGCCAGGCGCGCGACGTGGTGCCGGCGATCGTGGCCACGCTCGAAATCGCGTCCACGAACTCCGGCGTCGATCCGGAGAAGGCCCTGACCGGCTACCTCCGCAGCCGGCGCGCGCTCATCGTGCTCGACAACTTCGAGCAGGTCATCGAGGCGGCCGGCACCGTCGCACGCCTGCTCGCGGCCTGCCCGCACGTGAAGATCCTCGTCACCAGTCGCGAGGCACTGCGCGTGCGCGGCGAGCACGAGGTGCACGTGCCGCCGCTGCCGCACGAGCCGCGGGCCGCGCACACGCCGGCGATGGCGTTGTTCGAGGCTCGCGCGCG
>Ga0310810_10009603_pt1 | contig 11202 bp, 7 predicted proteins | sample NCmetagenome_FD_207641 | JGI IMG/M metagenome (GOLD analysis project Ga0310810, IMG submission 207641) | Soil microbial communities from experimental microcosm in Duke University, North Carolina, United States - NC | ecosystem: Engineered > Artificial ecosystem > Soil microcosm > Unclassified ... | reverse complement strand
GAACGGCTCGTTCAGTTGATACGTCTTGCCCTGCACCGTGACGCGGTGCTCCTGCATCGCCTCGAGCAGCGCCGACTGTGTCTTCGGCGGCGTGCGGTTGATTTCGTCGGCGAGCACGATGTTCGCAAAGATCGGCCCGGGCGCGAACACCATCTGGCGCCGGCCCGTCGTCGCGTCTTCCTGCACGAGGTCGGTGCCGGTGATGTCCGACGGCATCAGGTCCGGCGTGAACTGGATGCGGGAGAACTTCAGGTCGAGGACGCGCGCGACGGTGTGAATCAGCAGCGTCTTCGCCAGGCCGGGGGCGCCGACGATCAGGCTGTTGCCGCCGACGAACAGCGTCATCAGCACCTGCTCGATGACTTCTTCCTGCCCGACGATGATTTTGCGGAGCTCGTTGAGGATCTGCTGCCGGCCGGCATTCATCCGGTCGGCAAGCGCGATGTCATCGGGCGAATCCAGATCCACGACGTCACTAACCGTAGGGTTCATGTGAGAGCCTCTATGTAATAAGTCCCAACGTCTGACGCTGATCCAACTCCCAACGCCCAGAACGGCGACCCCGACTCCGCGGCCGGGCATGCTCTGTTGGGAATCGGGTCCTCTGGGGAGTTGGGAGTTTACTTTTACTTCCCCCCGGCCTGCCGGATCTCCTGCGTCTTGCGCGCGAGCGCCGTCGCCAGCCGTTCCAGTTCACTGCTGTATTTCGCCGGCTCCATCTGCTCCTTCAGCAGCCGCAGCGTCTCGATCTGGCGTTCCAGGTCCTGACGCTCGACCACGAGCGCGCGCAGCTTCGGATCGGCCGGCAGATCGGATGCCTCGGTGGATCCGAGCGCGACGATCGAGGCGACCTTGCCATCCTTTGCCGTCGCGGCCGACGGATCCTGCGTGCCTTCCTTGTCGCCGTTGTCGTCGAGCAGCGCGTGCTCGGTGGACAGCGTTCCCTGACGCTCGTAGGCGCGCGCGACCTCATTCTTCGCGTAGGTGAACGCCTCGAGCACCGTAATGCGCTTGTTCTTGTCCGCATCGGCGGCATCCGAGGTGAGCGCGTCGATGAAATAGCCGCCGAACACCGTCGCGTAGGTCTCGGCGCCGTTGCGCGTCGCCGTCACGATCGTCCGGCCAGGACCGGACAGCCCCTCGACGAACGGACCGCTCGCGCTCGCGGTGTTGACGAAGACGATCTGCTTCGTCGGCAGCTTCTTGAGCTGGGTGTCGAAATCCATCGGCGTCATGTCAGGGCCGGGAAGATTGAACTTGGCATCACCGCCCTGAGACGTGCCGAATCCAATCAGCGTGACGAACACGACGTCATCGGCCTTGGCCTGCCTGGCGATGTTGTCGAACGCCTTGCCGATCTCTTCGCGCGTCGACTTGCCGGTGACGTGCTTGTCGCCGTCCGCCGGCGCGTCAACCAGATAGGTCAACCGCTCAGGCGGAACGCCAAGGCGCGCCGACGACTCGGCCAACTGCGTTCCCCATTTGTGGAACGTCGCCCCATGCTCGGGGTCGCCGGCAAGGCCGACGACGATCAGAAGGAAGACCTTTAGCACTGGATCACCTCCCAACTCCCAACTGAGATATCGAGCCAATTCCCAACCGGCACGTTTGGGAATTGGGAGTTGGGGAAGCGAAAGCCGTTGGGAGTTTCCTCATGCCAGTCCCACGGCGCGGCGATAGCCCCACTCGCCGCAGACGAGCGCCATCAGCATCAGCAGGATGATTGGCATGTTCCAGAGATCGCGCTCCTCGATCGTCGTCACGCCGCGTCCCGAGATGCGGACGTCCTCGGCGAGTCCGCCGACGTTGTCGGCCGAATAAAAACGTCCGCCGGTTTCCTCCGCAATGCGGCGCAGCGGCGCCTCGTGCATCGTCGGATCGAAGAACTCGACGTCGCCGGGCGCGGCGCGGACGTAGGTGCGGCCACTGCCGATCGGCTGATTCGCCCGCGTGGCGTCAACCGCCACGTCGTAGGCGCCGGGCTCGCTCGTCACGAACGTGCCGCGATACTCGCCATCGCGCTCGCCGGTCCACTGCAGCGGCACGCTGAAGGTGGCGCCACCGGGACGCGCGACGGTGGCGACGACGGTGGCGTCGTTCATTTCGACGTACTGCTTGTCGCGCACGTTGGCTTCGATCGTGACCGCCTCACCCGGCTCGACCCGTTCGGTCGTCGTCTTGACGTCGACCTCGTCGCCGACGCCTTCGACGACCCAGCGCAGCATCTGCCGCCAGAAGCGCTCGTGCGTCTGGTCCTCGACCGGAATCGACGAGTGCATCTGCCATACCCACGAGTCCTGGACGGGGAACGCGATCGCCTTGCCGCGGCCGAACTGGTGGGAGACCAATACCGGCACCGTATGCCCGCGCTCATCGGTCCCGGTCATCAGCATCGTCGCGCCCGGCTTGGGCTGCAACGGCGCGTTGATGCTCGTCACCTCGGGCAGCTCGGGCCAGCGCGCCGCCGACTTTTCCTCCGTCTCCGCGATCTGTGTCACGGCGTGCTCTGCGCCAGGCCGCGTCGGCGCGACGTGCAGGCGCAGAATACTGGTCGGGTCCGACGCGCGCGTCTTCGGATCGATGGCCAGCGGCAACGCGTCCGCGACCGGCGTGCCGCCGTATCCGCCCTCACCAAACGATCGCGCGCCGCCCAGCATCAGCAGGCCGCCACCGCGGCGATCGACGAAGTCCGCGATCATCTGGAGCTGATCCGCCGAGAACGCGGCGGCTTCCACGCTGCCGAGGATCAGGCCGCGATACTTGAACAGCTCCTCGCGCGTCTTGGGGAATCCCCCGACGACTTCGTCCGGGTCGCCGTCGAGGCGCATGAACTTGTTGTCCGCGGTCCGCTGTAACGTCACGACCAGCAGATTCTTGTCGTCGGCGACGGCGCGGCGCAGGAACTTCATCTCCCATCGCGGCTCGCCCTCGTAGTAGAGCAGCCGGGCTCGCTCGTCGCGCACGTTCACCAATGATTCGCGGACGTTGTTCTGCGTGACGATCTCCCCGTCCTGCGGCGCCACCTTGAACCGGAACAGACGCGGGCCCGAATCGGATGCGGTTGCGCGCACGCGCACCGACGCGGGGCTGCCGTCGGACGGCAGTTGCACGCGCTGCGAGCCGATGATCCGCCCGTCATCTTCGACGTCGACAGTGACCGTGCGGCCGGCATACCCGGTGTTTGTCACCACCACGTCAAGAAGGAGTGACGCGTCCTTGAGAACGCTCCGCGGCGTCGTCACGCGATCGACCTGCAGGTCGCGCGGCAGCTTGGCACTGCCGACACCCACCGTGAACACCGGCAGCTTGCTCGCTTTCATGCCCAGCAGCGCCGTCTGGAGCGATCCTTCGCTGGTGTCCGCGCCATCGGACACGAGCACAACCCCCGAAACCGGAAGGCCCGCCAGCTCTTCGCGCGCGCCATCGAGCGCCGTGCCGAGCTTCGTCTGCGACCCGTCGAACGACAGATCCTTCACGTCGGTGATGCGGCCGGTCGTTGCCGAAAAACGGAAGATCCGGACGATGAAGCGGTCCGACAGGGATTTCAGCAGCGGGCCGGCGGCGGCGCCGAATTCCTGGCGGATGAAATCGGCGCGCGGCTTGCCGTTCCAATCGGCGATGTCCATGCTCCGCGAATCGTCGAGCAGGACCGCCACGACGTTCTGCTGGTTCACCGCGGCCCGTACGATCAGCGTCGGCCGGAACAGGCAGAACAGCACCACGGCGAGCGTCACGACGCGAAGCGTGGTCAGGATGACCCGGTCGCGGACGCGGCCTTCGTTGACGCGGACCCGGCGGTAGGTGAGCACCGCCAGCACGACGATGATGGCGACAATGCTCGTCGCAATGAAGGAACCCGTGGTGACGTTGAAGCGGAACTCCCCCTGCTGAAAGACACCGGGTCGATACGAAAAGAGCGCCTGGAACAGCTTTTCCAACAAAGCCGTACTCCCTACAGCAGAGGCCGGAAATAAGAGCCGGTATGAAAAGGTGGCCGATTGTATCGGATCGGCAGTGTCTTAGGGGTGAATACCCGCACCGGCCTGCGACCGCTTACAGCGGCGGTCGCCTACAGCAGACGGTATACCAGGAGCGCCCAGACCGCCACGATCGTTCCGCGCGCCAGACGCGGGCGGGCGTGCTTGCACCAGTTCCAGTACGACGCGAGACCGGCCATCGACGCAATGAGCAGCGCCACCACGGTCACCATCCGGCCGGGTCCGAGCGTTTGACCGTAGCGCTGCACCAGGCCGATGTTCCAGATCGAGCCGTAGACGATGCACAGGTGGACGAAGTAGATGAGCAGCGTCTCCTGTGCGCTCGCCCCGAACAGGTGTGGCAGATGTGCCAGGCGGGCGCTCGCGTGCGCCATGACACCCATCATCAGGAGACAGGAACCGGTGCGCACCAGGAACTGCGGTCCGATGAAGCTCCATTGGCCGGTGCCGAACACGTGGCTTCGGTCCAGCAGCACACCAACGGCAATCACCGTGACCGCCGGCACGATGAGGCCGATGTTCGCGTAGCGGCGCAGATCGATTGCGCCCCACCGCGAGTAGATCTGGCCGAGACCGGCGCCCACCAGGATGTACGCGGACCAGGGCAGCAGCGGGAAGAGCGATCCGTTGCGCTCACTGAGGTATCCCGCGATCGTCGGCGGCACCATCTGCGGCCAGTCGATGCCCCAGACCACCGGCGTCAACGCGACCACGAGCAGCGCGAGCAGGAACGACGCGACCATGAACGCGCGGCGTGAACGCGTCAGCATCACCAGCGCCTGCACGCCGAAGAACGTCACCCCGATCAACTGCAGCACGTCCACCGCCAGGAACAGGCGCAGCCGTTCCGGATCGATGTGCCGCAGCTCGACGAACCGGTTTACCGGAAAGTGCAGCGCGTATCCGAGCAGGATGAACAACGCGAACCGCTTGGCGCGGCGCACGATCGTCCACGACGGCGTGAGGTGCAGCGCCCAGTGACGCGCCGTGGCAATGCTGAACGCAAACCCCGAGAGGAGCAGGAACAGGCACGAGGTCAGTCCGCGCTGGAAGGTCCAGACGTCGAACCAGGTGCCGGTGCGGTACCGCGGATCGAGCAGGGCGTCGAGCGCGTGGCCGTAGAGCATGAACAGCACGGCCAGCGCCCGCGCCAGGTCGATGAAGATGACACGGCGCGACCCCTTGGCTGCCGGCGCCGCGACGTGCTGGGCTGACGGTCCCTGGTTCGTAACGACGGTCAGACTCTCGCTTCGACGACCCACAGCGGCGCCTGCGTCGGCACGACGCGGGTGCGGGCGAAGCCGGCGCGCTCGAACAGCGACGCGAACTCCGCCTCGGTGCGTTCCTTCCCTCCGGGCATGACCATCATCTCGAGATCGATCAGCTTGCCCATGTGCGGCGTGTTGTCCGCGGGAATCACCGACTCGATCAGGATGACGCGGCCGTGCGCCTTGCCGGCGAGCTGCGTGCGGATGTTCTTCAGGATGGTGATCGATTCCTCGTCCGGCCAGTCATGGATGATGTGCTTCATGACGTAGGCGTCGCCGCCGGCGGGCACCTGCGTGAAGAAGTTGCCCGACTCGGTGCGAACGCGATCCGCGACGCCGGAGGCCTGCAGCAGCGGTCCGGCCCCGGCGATCACGTGCTCGACGTCGAACAACACACCGTGCATCGCCGGATACTTCTGCAGGATGGCCGTGAGCACGCGCCCGTGGCCCCCGGCCACATCGACGAGCACGTCGATGCCGGTGAAGTCGTACGCCTCGAGCACCGCCGGAATCACCGCGGCGCTGAATGCGGTCATCGCGTCATTGAACAGCTCGGAGAATTCCGGATTCTTGGCGAAGTATTCGAATACCGGCATGCCCGCGACCTTTTCGCCTGCCGGCTGACCCGTCTTCACCGAGTGCAGCAGTTCCCCGTAGCTGCGGAAGTGAAACGGCGAGGTGATGAAGCGGCCCATCGCCTGCATCGAGCCGGGCCCCTTCACGGCCATTCGGGCGGGCAGGTTCAGCGCGATCACGCGCGAGCCGGCCGGCTGTTCCTCGAAGATGCCGACACTCGCGAGTGCTCGCAGCACGCGATAAAGATGGTCCTCGCGCACGCCGGCTGCCTTCGCGAGATCCGACACGTGCCGGGGACCGGCGACCAAGCGGTCGGGAATCTCCAGCGCGAGCGCCACCTGCAGCGCGGCGGACGTCATGTAACCGAGCGCGACCTGGTTGAGCAACTGCGCGGCTGCTGCTTCGGGCGGAAGGTCGGACACCATGGACATTGCGGGTACCTCAGCGATCAAGGGTCAGCGAATACGGGATGCAGAATGCAGAATGCAGAATTGCGAATCACGAATCGACAATCAGGCAGTGGGCGGCAGCGCCACCTGCGCATCCTTCCCCACCACGGTCGTCCATTCGCGCACGCGCCAGCGTGACACCAGGCCGTTGACGACGTACGGATCGGACGTGGCGTAGCGTTCGACGACAGCGGGAGAGTCGGCGTTGAAGAGCAGGGCGGCGCCGTCGAGCGGGTTGGCGAACGCGCCGCCGAGCACCAGCTCACCGCGGTCGACCGCCTCGCGCGCGTAACCGAGATGCGCTGCGCGATGCGGACCGCGCCGCTCGGCGATGTCGGGCACGTAATCGTAGAACAGCAGGTAATGCATGCGAACCGCTACTCTAGCACCGGTTCAGGGCCGTTCCGTCACGGCCTTGTCGCCAGGTCCAGGCAGACGCGGCCCCGGCACATCCGCGATCAATGCCTCAATAGAGCTCGCGCGATAGATCACGGTCGCGCCGTTCGCGGCAAGCCCGCCAGTATCCGCGCTGGGACCGTAATTGGAGTACAGCGCCATGCCCCACGCGCGCAGGCACGTCTGCAGTTGTGCGCGATGATGCGCCGAGTGCGTCAAGCGGCGCGTGAAGATCCACGTCCGCGGCCTGACCACGTCGAAGAAGGGCGCCTCGGTCTCGAACCAGCCGTCGTCTTTCGCCTCGAGCTGCGACAGCCGGTCCTGCGAGGCGCGGGCGTAATGTTCGAGAAACGCCGGCCGCGTTTCCGCGGCCGGCAATGGCGGCCCGGCGACGGTGATGCCGAACATCGAACGCAGCCAGGCGTCTTCGCTCAGGCACTGATGCACCATCTGCTCACGGGGCGAGCGCGCCCGCGGTTCGAGCCGATCCTCCATCCGCGCATCCGGGACCTGCGACCACACGCTGAGCGTCTTGACGCGCTCCGTCCGGTAAGTGTCGATCAGGAATGCGTATCGCGTCATCGTCGGGTGCTCCGAGAGATAGACATAGAGATAGAGATAACGGAGGGGGCGGAGAGAACGGTTCAACAGGAGAAACGGAGGAACGGAGACGAACGGAGGTGGTTGTCGGCTGGCTGCCTGCGGCAGCCTGGTCGTGCGAAGAAGGCCAGAGACAAACACACGGAACTCTGCCGGTGGGTTTGTCTCTGGCCTTCTTCACACGACCCATGCGGCCCGTCGGGCCGCAAGCCGACAACCGCTCGTACGCCGCAGTCGACCCGGACGCCTCCGTTCGTCTCCGTTCCCCCGTTCCTCCTGTTGAGGCCGTTTACTCCGTCTCCTCCGTTCCCACCAAAACTACAGATTGTCGATCGCGACAGCCTCGATGGGATCGGCAATCGCGAAGCCGAATACCGCGCCGTAGAAGTAGAGCTCGGCTTCGAGACTGCGGACGATCGTGTCGGCCTTGCGAAAACCATGCTGTTCGCCGGCGAACGTGACGTAGGCGACGGGCAGTCCCTTCGTGCGAACGGCATCCGCCATCATCTGCGACTGATTCGGCGGCACCACCTTGTCTTCGAGCCCCTGGAAGAGGATCAGCGCGCACGACAACCGATCGACGAAATGAATCGGCGAGCGCGCGCGGTAGAGATCCTGGCGCTCCGGATACGGACCGACCATCGAGTCGAGGTACCGCGACTCGAACTTGTGCGTATCGCGCGCGAGCACCTCGAGATCGCAAATGCCGTAGTAGCTGGCACCGGCCCTGAAAATCCCCGGATGAAACGTGAGCGCCGCCAGCGTCGTGTAGCCGCCGGCGCTGCCGCCGCGAATGATCAGCCGCGCGGGATCGGCCTTACCCTCGCCCACCAGATACCGCGCCGCCGCAATCATGTCGTCGACGTCGGCGATTCCCCACTGGCCGTTCAACGCTTCGCGATACGCGCGGCCGTATCCCGAACTCCCGCGATAGTTGACGTCGGCAACCGCAAACCCGCGCGAGGTCCAGAACTGCACCTTCAAATCCAGCGCGTCGCGCGTCGCCGTCGTCGGGCCACCATGACTGATGACGATCAACGGCGGCTGCTCCGCTGGCGGCCCCTCGAACCGGTCGTTGGCCGGCGGGTAGAAGAACGCATACGCCTCCGCCCCACCCGCCGTCGGGAACCGAATACCTTGCGGACGAGATAGCGACCCTGTCGTCGACTGCTGATCGCGTCGGGGCGGCCCTTTACGGGCTGCCTGTGACACCATCGAAGATCGAATTACTTCGCGTGCTCCGGAAATGAGCCCGATCCGAACAACCGCCTCGGGCTCCGTCGGTGACGCAGCGACAACCACCGCGTGCGTCGCCGTCGCGGCCAGCCACTCAAGCGGTTCGAGCTCGGTAGGTACGTCGCGACATTCACCGTTCGCGAGATCGATCGTCGCGAGCGACCAGCGGCCGTCGCGCGTGTACGACACGAGCAGACGCCCGGCATCGACTTGCGTCCACGTCGCGGTGCCGAACACCCATTGCGGCCGGCCGAATTCAGTTCGGGCGATGGGATGTTTCACGATTGCCGTGACCGGCGGACCGTAACCGCCTTCGCTTGCGAAGCGAGCTTCGGCGAGTCTCGCCGCAGCCTTCGGCGAAGGCGGAAGGCCCGCCCCGCTGCGCGAGCCTTCGGGGAAGGTTCGGTGCAAGTCCCACCAGCCGGTTCGATCGGTCGCGAATACCAGCGAACCGTCCGCGAGCCAGCCGGGTTGATAGATCGATTCCCGATCGCCGCCGGCGACGCGGACGACGTTCGTCAGCGCGCCGTCATCCCCCACATCCGCGACCCACAGTTCGGTTCCGTCCCACGGCATGTTCGGATGCCGCCAGCAGAGCCAGGCGAGACGACGGCCGTCAGCACTGAGACGCGGCGTTGAATAGAAGTCGTAGCCGTGCGCGAGCACGGTCCCGGCGCCAGTGCTGCCGTCGAACGCGATGCTGACCAGAGCGTTTACGGGCTCGAACGCGACACCGTGGTCTTCACGCACGCAAATCAGCCGGCCGCGCCTCCCATCGACACAGCCATCGGCAAAACGCCACGGACCCTCCGGTGTCACCGCCCGCGGGACGCCGTCATCGCTGCGGCAATCGACGCGATACAGACACTGGTCGCTGAAATTGGAAAACCAGGCGACGCCGGCGTCCACGACATATGCGCCGCCGCCGTATTCGTGGACGCGTGTGCGGACGTTGAATGGAGGTGGTGTGACGTCGCGAATGCGACCATCGGGTGTGCGCCGCACCAGCACGATGCGGCCGCTTTCGGACGGCCGCCCCTCGAGCCAGTAGATGTCGTCGCCGTCGAGCGAGACGGCGCCAAGGCGCAGTCCCTGTGCGGCCACCATCGCCGCGGAGATCGGCGACGACCAGGTTCCGTACGGAGCGATCACCGGCGCCGCAACATCAGCGAGTAGGTCGCCTGCTGATGTTCGCCAAGGCCGACGCGCCTAGCGCCGGCGGCGATCGACTCGAGCACGTTCGGATCCTGCCAGTCGCCGGCGGCACCGGAGGTCGACATCTGCAGCGTGTTCAGGGCAGCGATGAAGTACTCGTCAGGCGCGATGCCACTCACGTGGAAGCGTCCATCCGCACCCGGCCGCACCAGCTTGACGAACCGCGAGTTGCGGAACCAGCGAGATCGGTCGGTGGAAAACAACAGCAGCGTGTAGCTGTCAACCGCATCGCCGTTGTCGCGCACGTCACCATCGATCGTCGCACCGGCGCTGGACACGACAATCTGCACGTTGTCGTAGGTCAGCGGCGTCAAGCCGAGGTCAACGGCTTCATCCGTCACGTTGCGTCCATTCAGCGTGACCGACTTCAGGTACCAGCCGGCCGGAGCGTTCATCAACGTGAACCGGCGCACGCCGCTCATGCCTGCCGCACGATACGTGCCGTCCGCGTTGACGGTTACACCCATCGGACCGAACCCGATCTGCGGCGTTCGATCCAGATCCGCGGGAAACGGCATCACCATGAACTGGTTCGCGGCCACATCGCCACCGTCGCGGTCGACGCGTCCGATGAGGGTCGGACCTGGTGACGTCTGCAGCCGCACCGGCGGCGGTGGCATGTCCTCGACGTGGACGAATTCGACGGCGAAGTCTGGCGCCGCACCCTGGCGCGGCGACATCGCCTGCAGTACGTAATCGCCGGGCGGCACGCCCTCGAAGGCAAATGAACCGTCCGGCCCCACACGCGCCTGCCGCGGTTCCATCAGCATCGACGAGGTCCGGGAATTTCTGGCGAGCAGCACCGCACCGCCGATCGGTTTGTCCGTGTCGTCGAGCGCCTTACCCGACACGCGAACCGTCCGCACGTTGAGAAATGTCAGGTCGATGTCGGTGAGTTCGCGGCCTGCGGGAACCTCGAGCGGCAACGCGAGATTCGGATCGACAGTTCCCGGGTAGAAGATCGGCGCGTACCCGCCGCCGGCCGCGCCCGCGCCGGGAACACCCGGATATTCTTCCGTTGTCGCCGAAAAGACGTACCTTCCCGGCTGGAGGTTGTAGAGACGATAGCGGCCGCGGTCATCCGTCTTCTGCGTGCTCGCTCCCGGGGCGGACATCGCCACCCGTCGTCCATCGAGCATCGTGACCAGCGACGCACGCACGGTCACACCTTCGATCGGTTCGCCACGTTCGTCGGCGATCGATCCGGAGACGGCGGCACCGCGAGTCAGCGCGATGTTGGCGTCAGTGATTTCCGCGCCAGCCCTCACGTCCACGGGCCTGCCAGCCTCCAGCGGTCGCGACTGGCCGTACTGGCCCAGCGAGTACCCGGCGCGCCCGGCCTCGATCGACCAGGTGCCGGGCGGCAGATTCTCGACGGAATATCGGCCGCGACTGTCGGTCGTCACCTGTACCTGCGGCATCCTGGCAGCACGCAGGGTCACGATCGCGCACATCAGCGGAGTG
>Ga0310810_10009601_pt1 | contig 11203 bp, 10 predicted proteins | sample NCmetagenome_FD_207641 | JGI IMG/M metagenome (GOLD analysis project Ga0310810, IMG submission 207641) | Soil microbial communities from experimental microcosm in Duke University, North Carolina, United States - NC | ecosystem: Engineered > Artificial ecosystem > Soil microcosm > Unclassified ... | reverse complement strand
GGTAGTGGCCCTGGATCAGCGCGCGCTCGTCAGCGTCGAATCCGTGCAGAAAATAGAGGACAGGATAACGCCGCCGCGGCTCACGGTTGTAACTCGGCGGAATGTAGATGGACACGCGATCCCAGTGCGGATCGCCGACCATGTTGTGTCGGAGCGCCGGCGCCGGTACGGAATCGCGATGAATGACGCCGCCTGCGCCGGGTTGCGCGATGGCAGCAGACGCACAGAGAGTGGTGAGAAAAAATGTTGTAACTAATGTCCTGCTGCAGTACATCCAGTGTCTCCACGTGCTGCTGCGGTCGATCGGTCAATCATCTCGCGAAGCACATCGGGCCGGTCGGTAAAAATGCCATCCACTCCCATTGCCAGCAACGACAGCATTTGCGCGCCATCGTCCACAACGTACGGATGGATCACGAGACACTTCGAGTGCGCAGCCTGAACTACGGACAACGACACGTCACTCGCGATCGGGCCAATGCCGGCAGCGTATGCGCGCACCTGATCCAGCAACGCCAGCACGCCGGCTGGTGTCATGGCACCAAATAGCTGTATCAGTGGTAGCGACGAATCCAAACCGTGGATCGTAACGAGACTGGTCGCAGAAAAGGATTCGATGATGACTTTCTTCGGCCAAGATGCTCCTGGGGTGACATTGTGCTTTTTCAACAATGCGACAATGTCAGCTTCGATTCCCGGATAATTCTCGGGGTCCTTTGTTTCGATGTAGTACCGCGCTGATGAATATCGCGTGAGAACTTCATCGAGCGTCGGAATCCGAAGGCCGGTGAATTCCGGTTTTTCCAGATTGGGGTTCGCCTGGTTGAACCATGCTCCGACGTCGCAGGTCTGTAGTTGAGCGAGGGTTTTTTCGCGCACAAACCCCGAACAATTCGCCGCCGGGCCACGCGCAGTACGATCGAGCGTTGCGTCGTGAATCACGATGAGCGCTCCATCTAACGAGCGCTGAACGTCGAGCTCGATGTAATCCGCTCCTTGCGCCAATGCGAGATCGTATGCCGCAGTCGTGTGCTCCGGCGCGAGCGCCGAAGCACCACGATGTGCAATCACAACAGCTGCATTGGGAGCCGGAGGCTCTGTCGACCCGTGACAGGCAAGCCCTGCGATCACAAGCACGAGCATGTGCCGACGTCGAAGCAAAGCGATAAGGAATCCTCCTGACATGGTGCAATCATCAAAAAAGAAGCCGCCCGGAAATCCGGACGGCTTCAACCTACTGCTACTCGGACGGTTTAGTTGTCGCTCTGGTCTCCTTCGTTGTCGTATCCAAGTCCATCGGCTTCACGAAACTTTTCCACCATGCTGGCCAACAAATCCATCCCCTTCTCACCCAGCGCCGCGGCGCCGTTCCATCCTCGTCCGAACCACGCTCCAAGATCGAGACGTGAATCGGGAATCGCTCCGGCCGCCTTTACGTCAGGCGTTGCCGGTACTCCCAACACCTCCATCATACCTCCCTTTGAGACGCACGTTCTTGTACGCCTTTCGTGAGGTCAAGTTTCGTGCGGGAACGAAAAAAAACAAGCGGCAATATCTTCATGCCCGCTGGACGATCGCATCCTGCAACGGCAACGGGACTGGAAGGGGAGGATGCTTTACTCGATGCGGTCGGCGGCAATCCCTCGCGTACGGAAAATTCTCGCGACCGCATCCCCAATCTTGTTGTTGGGCGTCGACGCTCCTGCCGTTACGCCAATCCGAACGGGCCCGCTCTCCAACATCCACCCAGCCGTATCGACTTCGGCCTTCGAGCCGAGCGGCCGATGGCGAATGGTGCCTTTCTCTGGATCGATAGCTTCCGCATCCTCGACGTGATACGTCTTCACACTCTCCGAGCAGAGAGCAGCAAGTGACAGCGTGTTGCTCGAATTGAATCCGCCAATCACTACCATCGCATCGAGCGGGTCACGAAGAAGCTCGACGACCGCGTCCTGTCGCTCCTGTGTCGCGCTGCAGATTGTATCGAATGTCTTGAAGTTCGCCTGCGCGTATTCGTCTCCATGCGCACGCGCCATCGCAGCTCCAACCTCGACGCCAATCGCCAGGGACTCGCGCGCCAGCATCGTCGTCTGATTCGCAACACCGATTCGGCTCAGGTCCCGGTCGGGATCAAAGCCCGGTGAAACGGCATGTCCGAACTGGTGCATCAGCGACTCGGCAGGCACGCGACCTTCGATGAAATCGCAGACCACCCGTGCTTCATCCATGTTCCGCACGATGATGTAGTGACCCGGCCCATGCTTCGCGGTCTGCGACGCCGTCGCGCGCGTCTCTTCATGGTAGTACTTCCCGTGAATGAGCGCGGTGTAGCCATCGCGGGCATAGCTCTCCACCCGCTTCCATACATTAAGTACTGAGCCGCAGGTGGTATCGACCATCACGCAGCCGACTTCGCGGAGGGTCTCGAAGTCCTCTATCGTGACCCCGAACGCCGGCAGGATGACAACGTCCTCTTTGCCGACCCCGGAATAATCGATTCCTTGACCCGGTGCAGGGGGGTTCAAGATCTCGACCCCCATTTCCCGCAGCTTAGCGTTGACGTGCGGGTTATGGATGATCTCCCCAGCCAGGAAAACCCGCCGCTCGGGGAACTTCCGGCGCGTCTGGTAGGCATAGTCCACGGCCCGCTCGACACCATAGCAAAACCCGAATTCGCGGGCTAAACGGACTGTTACCTCCCCTGCCGAAAGCACGAATTCCCGCGCCCGAAGCAGATCGACCAGCCGCCCGTTATAATCAGAGGCGAGGTCCTCCTGGACCTCGGCCTTGAGGCCGAAACCCTTCCGGAAGTACACCTCCGCCGGATTGTCCGAGGCCTCCCGAAGCTTCGGCCCGGCAGGTGCAATAGTCATGGAGGAGTCTTTTCCCGGCGAGTCTGGCATATCACGGAATTTAGCGGTGTACAGGAATCAATGTTGATCACGTCGGGCGAAGGCGAAGCGTTCATTCATTCCAATGGCGATTACTCCAACGGAGATCGCGGGAACGGCCATCACGAGTCCGAAGCGGAAATTTTGCACGCGGCAGAAATCGTTTCGCTGCCGCATGCTCAGCCGCTGATCAGACCTCCCGCAATCGCGAGAGGCGAAGCGATCGGAGTTGTCGCCCCATCGTACTCGCCGCGCAATGGACCACTCATGCGCGGAGTGAAAGCACTCGAGCGCGCGGGGTACGAAGTGATTCTCGATCCCGACATCGCGCAGCTCCGACGATTTCAGCGCCAGGAAGATGAGCGTCGCGCCGCGAACTTCATGGGAATGTGGCTCGACCCGCGGATCAAGGCAGTCATCGGTGGCACAGGCGGCTACGGTGCAGTGCGAATGCTTCCGTATCTAGAGCCCGAAATCTTCCGGAACAATCCAAAGATTTTTGTCGGCTACTCGGACATCACTGCCCTCCATCTGTGGCTCATGCGGCAAGCTCGGCTCCGTGTTTTTCACGGACCTACAGTCGATGATCTGATTCCGATCGCACGCGATCCGACAACGAGCTCTTTATTGACTGCGGTCACGACACCTCGCCCTGCGACGCGACTCGGACGCGACATCTCGCGCGCCGTTCGGCCGGGAAGAGCGATTGGAAGATTGACCGGCGGAAATCTCTCGATGGTTCAGCAGACAATCGGAACTCCATACGAGATCGACACTCGCGGCGCGATTCTATTTCTCGAGGAGACGCACGATCCGATGTCGGTCGCGGATGAGAGACTCGTCCATCTCCGCGCCGCCGGTTTGTTGCGCGAGGTGAAAGGAATTGTTTTTGGACAGCTTTCTCTCGATCGATCGGAGGAAGATGAGTTCGAGAATTTCCTCCTCGACCTTCTCGCGGATCTCGACGTTCCGATTTTGATGGATTTCCCGGCGGGACACGAAGTGCCGAATCTCACTCTTCCGTTAGGGACGGAAGTCGAGCTCGTGGTTGATCAGATTTCCGGTTGGGTCAGTTACAAGGAAGAGGCGCTCTCGAGCTCGGCGCCGGATCCGTCAGCGGAATTAGCTGATGTGGTTCCAGTGACAACTGAGACCGTAGCGCCATAGAACCAGAGAATCACAGCGGGGGCTGAACTAACTGCGCGGTTACCGGCGCCCGATGGCGATACCCGGTGCCTGATGTCCGAGAAACTGTGAGACTGAGTTGTTTCGGAAATCGGGCGCCGGCAATCGCCATCAGGCACCGGGAGCCGCGCAGTTAGAGTCAGTCCTTAAACGCGTCGTCGATCGCACGGCACCACGCGTGAAGAATCATGAGGTGGATCTCCTGGATTTGCGCCGAATCCTCACCGGGAACGCAGACCAGATGATCGACCTCGCCGTCAGCGAGTCCACGTGATCCACAAAGCGCGATAGTTGTCAGGCCACGCGACCCTGCCGCTCGAAGCCCACGAATCACGTTCTCCGATTTTCCGCTCGTGGTGAGCCCGACGACCACATCTCCCCGCTGAGCGTACGCTTCCACCTGACGCTCGAACAACGCGCCGAATCCAAAATCGTTTCCGATGCACGTCAGTGTCGCCCCATCACTCGACAATGAAATAGCCGGCAACGACCGACGATCCGCTCTGAACCTTCCGACCAATTCTTCTGCAAGATGATTTGCCTGCGTTGCGCTTCCGCCGTTGCCGAAGCAAATGATCTTGCCACCGCTCTGAAGACACTCGATGAGCGCGTCACCGGCCGCAGCAACTGGAGCAGCGAGGGCATCGCTGCTTTTTCCAATCACATCCTGGCTCGCGCGGAATTGCTGCGTCACAGTCTCGGGTTTCATCGGCCGCGAAATCTACGACGAGGCTTTCTCCCCCGCCCGTCGGCGCGCCCATCCGCTCGGCCGCGTCGCGCTCTCGCCAAATCCTTCGACTTCCTGTCCGGACGTGACCCATGCCGGGGTCTTTCAGCTTCCTCCTCGATCTCATCCGGCGACCACGGGCGTTCGAGAATTTCCTGGAGCTCATCGAGTGAATCGGCGCGAATCGCTCCGCGCTGTCCACGAATCACAACAAAGCGAAGCGGACGATCGAGCACGGGCAGCTCAGCATCGACAATGCTGCGGGCCAGTTTCTCCGGCAGCCTGAGCCGCGCGACAGGAATCGATTCGCCGCCTCGTTTGTCGATGTCATAATCGACGTCCACTTCGCGATCGCGAATCTCGACAGTCGATGGAAGAGCCAGATACTTCTCACGCTCTTCGGGCGTAATGAAATCGTATTGGTTGAAGTTGATTCGCGCATTTCTGAAATCATCCATCGACCGAACGTCACCAAGCTGTCGCTCGTACCAGCTCGACAGCTCGGCGAATCCGAGCTTCGGCGTAATTCCCCCCGATCGGCGATATACCTCGCGCACTGTCTCGATCGCCGCTCGATTTCGTTTCGCAGATGGATGTCGCGCTTCTCCGCCGGCGAGGGCGTCTGCCAAAGCTCGGCGCGCGCGCGGGAGAATCTCGTCGGGAAATGCGTCAAGCACTTCAACCTCACGCTCCAGCTCGAATCCGAAGTACTCGAGCGTGCGCGTCAAAACGAGCTGGCCTCCCTTTCGTTTTGGATCATACGCGACATCGATTGCGCCCCGCGTCGCATAATCGCGAATGAGACGCATCGGAATCTGCGTGCCCTCGATCGCAGCACGCGGGTTGCCTGATTTGTCCGCGAAGTAACGCAGTTCGCCCGCGATCGCGCCCCAGCTGCCGGCAACACTCGTCTTCGACACACGAGCGACTGTTCCATCGGCAGTCTCTTCGTCGATCACCAGATCAAACGGCATGAACCGCGAGAGCAGCTCAGTGAACCGAGCCTCCACGAGATCTCTCGCAACCGACATCTTGTCCGGCAACCGCATCTCGAGCGCGCGATACACGCTCGCCATTCCAAGCGCCGCATCCTCGATCGCCTTCACCAACACGCCGCGACGCTCGGCCCATTGCTCGATGCGATCGTCAAACAGGTGACGCTCCAAACCGTAAACTTCTCCGACGTAACCGCAGCGCGTGTACGCTTCCGCGTAGAGGTTGTACGCCGTGAGATGATCGCTTCCCGGAACAATCAATCCCGTGAGATCGCGCTCCTCACGAGTCATTCGATGCAATGATTCGATCGAGCTCATCACCGAGAGATACGGAACGAGTACATCGTCCGCGTTCACGAGCAGCTCCGCCCATGGACGATCGACCGGCAATGCTTCTACGAGCTTTCCATAATGCGAGAGCCGGCCGTTCTCGATGATTCCGCGTTTTTCCAGAAGCTCGACCGCCTGGCGATATGCAACCCGATCGAGCGGAACCGGCAGCTCGAGATCTCGCGCATCGACGCCGAGGTCCGCGCACGTCATCGCCACTCTCTCGGAATCGCCGGCGAGCTGAAATTCCGGCGCCGTCGGCCGAAGCGCATCGAATTGAATGTCGCGATCCGAAAGAATGAAAACTCTTCCGCCGGCAACTCGCCCGTGCACTCGGCCCGCCATCTGAAGAATCTCGTTTGCGCCAAGGTGCATGCGCGTCAGCACGTTTTTTCCGCGCTCGATGATGTTGCCAAATCGCGAATCATCGATCACGACGGTGTCGAGGCCACGAACATTCAACGCGCTTTGACCGGCTGCGGTCATCGCCAGGAAATACGGCTTTTTCTCTTCGCTCTCGAGAAATGGACGAATTACGCGAATCGGCTCGCCGCCGTGATAGTACGCAGTGTTGATTTTGGGAAAGCTCGACTCGACGATGCGTGCCGCCTCTTCGACCCCAGCGCGAGTCGGCAGAAACATTCCCACTCCACGCCGCTGCTTGATCACCCGCAGCAGGAATCGATCATCCAGAAATTCCAGCGGATCTTTTCTCACCACCTTCACGTCGGCCGCACGCGAAGGATCGAACGCATAGCTCTCGAGAACTTCCGCTGCGTCCAGGTAATTCGCGTAGAAAGTCGGATCGACCGTCGCTGACAACCAGATAAAACGACAGCCAACTCGTTTTCCAAGCGCGAGGCAAAGCTCGAGCTCGGCGGATGTCTGATGAATTTCGTCGACAACAAGGGTGTCATTGCGGAGTATGTCGCCGTCCTGAAACCATCGGCGTGCGATGCCGGTTGTTACGACGATCACGTTCCACGTCGGTGTTTCCGGTGTTGCCTCACGCTCGCGGTTCACTACGCCGACGCGCAGCTGATCAGTGTGCAGAATGGTCTCGGAAATCGGGCGGATCGAGAGCGTCTTCCCTGTTCCCGTACCTGCGACTATTCCGAATCCTTTCCCTGCGGCCGCGAGCGCGCGGATTTCTTCGCCGTGCTGTGTTTCGAGAAGAGTGGGAATGTGAAGGCCGAGTGCGAGCTCGATTGTCTCGCACGCTGCGCGTGTCGGCGCGATCACGATGATGCGTCCGGTTGGCGGCTCCGCCGCGACGAAAGCGTCGTGGTCAGGAGGGAGGAACTTGTCCTGGACTGTCCGCATCACACCGCCAACATGCACAAAAAAAGCCCCGGGTGGAACGTGTCCGCCCGGGGCTTCTCGATTGTGTTGCTAATGTTTTCCCTTCCCCTTGTCTTCGTGCACCTTCTCGACGTGTGCCTTTTCGTAGTGAATCTTCGGCGCGTGATAGTCAACCACGTGCGCCTTCGGGCCTTTCACGTCATGGTCGTACTTGATCGTCTTGGTGTGAATCTTCGGCGCTTCGTAATGCACCGGTTTTACTTTCGGCGCTTTGTACGTTGTGGTGTGCACCTTCTCGTACTTGCACTCTTCCTTGTAGCCTCTCTCGTTCGATTGGTATTTGCAATCACTGCCGGCTGATCCAAATCGGCTGCTCGGAGTGCGAATGCCGGATACGTACGTGCCCTTCGCGTATTTGCACTCTTCCTTGTAACCCCTGTTGCTCTCGTTGTAGGTGCAGCGCTCACCATTGGCATTGTAGACGTTGCCGCGCGTGAGAATGTGGTTGTTCGTGATGAAATAATTTCCGTAGTTCGTTCGACGTGACTGTTCGAAGACCACGTTGCCGTTCGAATCCACCCGGCGGCGGACGTAGAGAACGTTTCCGTTCGCATCACGACCTGCAATGTGCCAGCCGTTATCGACCACTCGCGTTGCAAGACCGTTGCACACGAGGTTCCACCAGGCGCACGATTGCGCGCGTGCCGAAACTGGTGCGGTAATCGCCGTGATTGCCGCGGCGCCCAGTAAAAGTGTCATTCGCTTCATAAGATCCTCCAAGGAAATCACTCTCTACCATTGCAGGATTGGAGCCGCTGGGGGAGGAAAAAACGAACCGCCCAAATTGCGTTGGGCGGTTCTCTTGACCTCTAATTGACGAAGGTTTTAACGCCTTCCGTTTCGCTCGTAGCGATCATCGATTCCGTCGCGATTCTGGTCAATGCGACCATTCCGCGTGATGTAGCGGTCGTCGACCTTCCGCTTGTCGATGATCTTCATACGGCCATTAGGCAGCTGGCGAGCAGTCTCGATCGTGGACTTGCCGTTGCGCTCGTAGATCCTGCGCTCATACAGCGAATATCCATCGAGATCGCGGCCGATCAGCTGCCAGCCAGTTGAATTCCGGCCGTCGTTGCGTGTATTCCGCGAATTCACGCCGGCGCAGTTGATGTCATACCAGGCGCAGTTGGATTGAGCGGCACGATCGCGGCCGTCGATGCGACCATCGCCGTTCGTGTCGTAGATACTGCCGTTGTTGCGGCCGTGGCGGCCGTACTTTCCACCATCCTGCGCTGCCAGTGGTGCTGCACTCGCCACGAATGCAGCGATGCCAAGAATTACAGTGATGCGTTTCATTGCGTGTTCTCCTTTATCGACCAGAAAGGAGCGAGCCCAGGGCATCGAGTCCGCTCTTTTTCTTCTTCGGCTTCGAATCGCCCTTCTTTGGAGAGTCATCGCCGTAAATGACAGTCCCGTTCACGGGGCGATTGCGCACCGCCGAAACGCAGTCAGTCGGCGCGGGTTGCTGGTCAGGAGGAACACCATCGATCCAAATCCTGCACATTCCCTGCGGAGGCCGATACGCCGGCGGAATTCCCGGCTGCTGCTGTTGCTTCGGCGAGGCCTTCGGGATTTGCGGAATTGGAATTCCACGAGGAATACCCTGGGCCCCGGCCGAGGTGCTCACTGCTGCCATGGCAAGAGCAAGCAATAGCAACCGCCATCTATCCATCACACCCGCATGCCGCGGGTAACTAAGGTTTGTCATGGACAGTGGGATGGGCAGGAGGAATGCCAAACGTGGACGCAGGATGTAACTCATTGAGGTTTAATACCTTACTGCTTTTTCAAAGTTCCCGATAAGGGTCCTGGTGTCACTCTTATTGGACACCGCCAGGCGTCCTAGCTGGACGCTCAAAAAAGTTCCGGTGGACGCTCCGTCACTGACGAGCGGCTGCCGTTTTTTTTTCGATCAGCCCTGCAATTTCGCCGGGCTTTGCATGGCGTCCGAGTTTCGATTTCTCGAAAACCGGAGCGCCGTCAACAAGGACTTCGAAACGACCCCCGCGCGAGGAAATCAATTCGATGCCCGCATTCGGATATTTCTCGTGGAGCTCAGCCGCCAGACTGGCGGCTCGGGGCTCGTAGTTTCAAAGAGTGCAGTATTCGATGGTGATGTTCATGTCGATGTCCCGGCGAGGAATCGATGACGCGTGAAGGGTCACGATGCGGCATCGAGGTTATTGCGACGATAGATAGTAGGTGTGATTCGGCGTGGATTCAATATCATCGAAATTATTATCGCGCTGGTGATCGCGGCCGTGCTTGCTGTGATCGTCCTTCCGCGCGCAGCGTCGTTTATCGATTCGATAGAAGTACGGGGAGCCGTGACCGAGATCGAATCGCTTTTTTCGACGGCGCGGCACGTCGCGATTGCGAGCGGAGTGCAGTCGTCGCTCGACATCGATCCCGCTGCCGGGACAATCTCAGTGCGTGTTGGTGCAGAAGTTGTGCGGACGCGCGAGGTGGTCGCAGCTCACCGTGTTTCTCTTCAGGCGACGCGGAGCTCGATTACCTACGCGCCGACAGGGATGGGATATGGTGCGGGGAATTTGAGTCTGATTGTCTCACGTGGGCGCGCGGTGGATACGATCTTCGTTTCGAGATTGGGACGCGTCAGGCATTGACCGTTAGTGAACAGAGGAACTGCGTAAAAACACGGATGTAACCGCATTGCTGACTGCTGACTGGTACCGCATTGCTGACTGCTGACTGGTACCGCATTACTGACTGCTGACAGTAGTCAGTCAGCAGTCAGAAGTGCAGTTAGATCCCTGCCCCATCCGTGTCCTCTGTGTCTCAAAGCAGTCTGCTACTCTGTACCGAAATCGTAGCCTGGCACCGATATCCGAGGTATCGACTTCCCTATCACACGTTCGATCGTCCTCACCATCGCAATCTCGCCGGGCGACATGAACGTGAACGCATCACCGGACGCCGCCGCGCGGCCGGTGCGACCGATACGGTGCACATAATCCTCCGGCTGCTGCGGCACATCGTAGTTGATCACGTGCGAAATGCCGCTCACATCGAGCCCCCGCTGCGCAATGTCAGTCGCAACAAGCACGCGAATTTTTCCACTCTTGAAATCCTCGAGCGCACGCGTGCGCTCACCCTGCGACTTGTCCGCGTGCATCGCGGTCGCCTCGATACCCTTCTCCGAGAGATGCCGCACAACGCGATCGGCCCCGTGCTTTGTGCGGGTGAAAACCAGAACTGAATCGAGACCTTCATCGAGCAGCAAATGCGCGAGCAGCTCCACCTTCTTTGAAGTTGGTACCGGATACACCGCGTGCGTCACTGTACTCGCGGTCTCCGACCGTCGCCCAACCTGCACCACGACTGGCTTCCGGAGATATTTTCGCGCTAAGGCTTCCACCTCGGGCGGCATCGTCGCACTGAACAACATCGTCTGCCTGAACCGCGGTATCTCGGCGACAATGCGATTCAGCTGTGGAGCAAATCCCATGTCCAGCATTCGGTCCGCCTCGTCGAGCACCAGGATCTCGAGATCGTCGAATTTGACATTCTCTCGTTCCATGTGATCGAGCAGTCTGCCCGGAGTTGCAACGATTACATCGATTCCTTTTCGCAGCTTTTCCTGCTGCGGCTCGAGCCCGACTCCACCGTAGATGGCAACGGCCCTCAACTTCGAGTGGCGGCCGTACTTTCTGAAGCTCTCCTCCACTTGCACGCAAAGCTCACGCGTCGGC
>Ga0310810_10009597_pt1 | contig 11204 bp, 5 predicted proteins | sample NCmetagenome_FD_207641 | JGI IMG/M metagenome (GOLD analysis project Ga0310810, IMG submission 207641) | Soil microbial communities from experimental microcosm in Duke University, North Carolina, United States - NC | ecosystem: Engineered > Artificial ecosystem > Soil microcosm > Unclassified ... | reverse complement strand
CGACTACCGACTCCGGATGGCATTGTCATTTATCGATTGATGCCTAACGTGAACACCAGCGATCGCGTCTGCGGGTTGTTGAAGTAGTCGATCCCCTGCGCCGCCACTTCGGCGCCACCGAGGTTCGTCTCCGGGTCGACGCCCGTGTAAGCGGTCCACGTCGCGAGGTTGCGCGCCGCGATGCGAAGCTCGATGCTGCCCAGCCCCTGACGGCGCACCCAGGGCGTGTCGAAGGTGTACGCGAGGGAGATCTCGCGGAGCTTGACGAAGCTGCCGTCCTCGAGGAACTGCGACGCCTCGTTCCCGAACCCGCTGCCGAGCCCCGTATACCAGTTCTCACCGATCGGAACGGCTGTCCCGTTCCCCGGCCCGAATGCCGGGCCGCGGAAGAAGTCCTTGCCGAACGTCTTCTCGTTCCCTGTGCAACCGAGATTGCCGTCGGCGTCGTAGGTGCAGTTGGCGCGAGCCACCGTCTCGCCGGCCGTGCCGAAGTTGTCGAGGGCGCCCCGTGTCCCGTTCCAGATCACGCCACCGCGACGGACATCGACGAGCCCGCTCACCTGGAGCTTCTTGTACCGAACGCCGGTTCGGAAGCTGCCGGTCCAGTTAGGGTTTGGATCGCCGATGACGCGCTGCGTGGGATCCTCGACCGGGAAGCCATCGGGACCGATGTAGAGCGAGCCGTTAGGCTGCTTGTTCTGGTTGCACAGCGCGTTGACGTCGGTCGGCGTGCCCGAGCCCGTCAGATCGACGCTGTTCGGGGTGTTGTAACGACATCGCACGAAGTCGTAGCTCCGGAAGACGCCGATGGGATATCCCTTCACGGCCGACACCAGCGTGCCGGTGAAGAAGCCGCCCGTCGGCAGATCGACGGCATCGGCACCCTGCAGATCCAGCACCTTGTTCTTGTTGTGTGCGTACTGGAAGCCGACGTCCCAGTCCCAAGTCGGCGAGCGGATCGGGTGGAAGTTGAGCGATGCCTCGATGCCTTCGTTGCGAATGACGCCGGCGTTGCTCGCCTGCACGGCGTACCCCGTCGACGAGGCAAGCGGCAGGTCGAAGATCACGTCGTTCGCCTTGCGGTTGTAGTACGTGAAGCTCGCGTCGGCACGATCGTGGAAGAACCCTAAGTCGACGCCGGTCTCGAACTCCTTCTGAACTTCTGGCTTGAGGTTGTTCTGCGGCTTGCGCCCCGCCGTGAACAGGCCGCCGTTTCCGCCCTGGCTCGCCAGGAGCGCGTCACCCCACGTGCTGACGAAAGCCGCCGACGAGAACGAGCCATTCGTCAGGTACACACCCGGCTCGGTCCCCGTCTCTCCATACGCCGCACGCAGGCGTCCCTCGCTCAGGAGTCCGCCCAGCGACGTGTAGTTCGTGAAGTTCCACGCGGCCGTCGCGGCCGGGAACCAGTGCCGACGGTCGCTCGACCCGAACGTCGAGAACCCGTCGTTGCGGATCGTGGCCGTGAGGTAGAGCTGGCGCCAGAACTCCTGTTGAGCCTGAGCGAAGAAGGACTGGCCGCGGACCAGCACCGTCGAATCGTCCGCGGTGCGCGTCGTGGTGTTGACCAGCGCGAACGGCTGCGGCGCGATGAGGTCCTGGCCGATGGTGAGGTTCTGCCGGTAGTTCCGGCTGCTGAGATTGCCGCCTAACACGAGCCGCGACTCGAAGTCCTGCCAGAACGAGTGCGTGAACGTCGCCGTCAGGTTGTTGTCGAGCTGGTAGTTGACGAGGTTCGCCTTGATCACCTGACCAGTGGGGAAACTGGAGCTCGTCTTTGGCAGCGTTTCCAGACGCTCGTCATTGACGTAGTCCGCCCCAACCGTTAGGCGAACGTTGACCCACTCCTTCGGGTCGTAGGAGATCCCGAGGTTGCCGAACGCGCGCCCGAGATTCTGGGTGTTGTCCTGGTCCTTGATCGCGAACAGCGGATTGTCGTAGCCGCGGGAGTCGTTGATCGAGGCGCTGGATGGTTGCGGGAACCGATACGACCGATGGAGTCCCGTGGTCGGGTCGAGGTAGTTGAAGTTGTTGAACTCCGGCGGCGTCCTCCAGCTGCCGAGCGACACGCCGGAGACGTTCGAGCCCTTCTGCACGAACTGGCCGCGGTCATCGACGTACGCAATGTTGCCGTCCAGACGGAATCCGCCGGGCAGGGTTTGCGCGGCCTTCAGGCGCACCGAGTAGCGGTCGTAGGTGTCGTTATTCCCGACGACGGTGCCGTTCTGGTTGCTCGCCCCGCCCGACAGATAAAAGGTCGTACGATCGCTGCCGCCCGATACCGCCAGCGAGTTATCGTAGGTCTGCCCGTTCTCGAACAGATCCGTGGCGTGATTCCACGTCGGCGTGCCCGAAGCGAGCTTGGGACCCCACGACGTGCTGGTGAGTGAGCAGTCGGGTGCGTCGCACGTCACGCCCTCGCCACCGGTGCCCTGCCCGAACGCACGCTGCAGTGGCACGGAGTGGGTGAGCTGATCGACACGCGTGGTCGACCGGAACGAGAAGTTCACGCCGCCGGTCGGTTTCCCACTCTTGGTCGTGATCAGCACGACGCCTTGCCCTGCGCGCGCTCCATAGATGGCCGCGGCAGCGCCGGACTTCAGAATCTCGATGCTCGCGATGTCGGCGGGATTGATGTCAGCGGCACGATTCGGCACGTCGGTGCTTCCAGTCGGGCCACTCGTCGAGATCGTCTGGTTGTCAATCGGCGAGCCATCGACGACGAATAGCGGTTGACCCGTTCCCTGGATCGTGTTGAGTCCGCGAATGCGGATCGACGCCGACGCTCCAGGCGATCCCGACTGCGACGTCACGACGACGCCGGGCGCTTTCGCCGCCAGCGCGTTGACGACGTTCGTCTCGTTCGAGCGCTGAATCGACGCCGAGTCCACTGGTGTTCGCACCGTCCCGATGCGCTCGGCCTGCGTTGCCGTGCCTGCTCCCGTCACGACCACTTCACCGAGCTGCAGTGGGTTCGCCGCCAGCGTGAAGTCGTGCGTGATCGTTGTCCCGGGCGTAAGCGTCACCTGAAACTGGACCGGGCGGTAGCCGAGTCGCCGTGCTTCGAGCGTGGCCGTCTGTCCGGAGGCGCGCGCGGCGGGCACGATGAACGAGTACTTGCCGGCGTCGTCCGTCATGGCGCCGAGGCCGAGTCCGACGAGCGCCACCGATGCGCCCGGCATCGGTTGGCCGGTCTCGTTGTTGACCGTCCCGGAAACGGTGATGGGTTGTTGTGCTCGCGCGAGCTGTGGCCACGCGACCGAGGCAGCGAGCACCAGAGTCGTGAGTCGACAATGCATCCGTGTCATGCGTCCTCCGCGCTAGAGCGGTAGGGTGATCGCATGACCGCCGTCCCCATGACGGCGGTCGCCGTTGGGACGACATCGATGCTTCGCCTTGACTGCGGGCGTGCTGCTACTGCGACTCCAGAGTACGTCTCAGCGAGCTACACCAACCAGTGGCGGATCAGGACGCGTCCCGACGCCTCGCCGCCGATGCTCGTCATCGCTGCCAAGGAGCGTGAGCGGTATCGGACGTGAGTTAGGGGGGCGGATCGCAAATCGCGTGCACTCCGTCGGACAGACGGAGGAAAATCGTGGCCGGCTGCGACGATTGGGGTGACGAAACGAGCGCGCTTTGTGGGACGAAACGTCATACGTTTGGGAGGCCAACTGGCTGTTGGGCCCCCGACCTGCCGGGCGAGGCCACCGTTCGCCGGCCGCCGACACGTCAAGTACTACCTCTACCGTCGTCGGATCGTCGAGACCGGCCTCGGGAAGCCAGTACCACTCCTGCATGTCTTCCCTCGAGCCCTGTAACGGCAACACCTAACGCGGATTCCGAACTGCGATGACGCCGATGTGCGCGGATGTGTCCCGAAGGCATTGACGCTCCGACGGCACGTCCGGTCTCGCATCATTCTGTTGTTGAACGGCCCTCGGGACGCTCGGGACGCCCTGATCTGCGTCCCGAGGTCGTTCGTTTCTCAATCCTGGCCATCCGCGCCTACCTCTTCAGCCGACCCGCATAACGCCGGCTCATCGTCACCGGCTCGGCAACGCCCCGAAGATACAGCCGGTAGCTGAAATGCGACCACTCTTCCACCCGGTCGACGAACGCGAGATTCACGATCGCCGACCGGTGCACGCGGGCGAAGCCGTTCTCCGGCAGCCGGGCCGCCCACTCGCGAAGCGACTTGCGCGCGCGGTGCGTGCGCCCACCGGCAAGTCGCACCACGGAGTAGTCGCCATCCGCTCCTATCGAGACGATGTCGGCGACCTTCACGAAGCCCATCCGGTCGTCGAGTCGCAGAAAGAGCCGGTCCTGATGGTCGAGCTTCGCTCCAGTCGCCGGGCCGGACAGACCATCGTTAGGCGCGCCGAGTCGTTCTATCGCTCGCGCCAGGCGTGCCGGGGCCACCGGCTTGAGCAGATAGTCCAGCGCGTTCACCTCGAACGCGCGGACGGCGTACTGATCGAACGCCGTGACGAACACCACCGCCACCGACGGATCGATGAGCGGCAGCAGCTCGAGCCCCGACTCGCCGGCGAGCTGCACGTCGAGAAACACGACATCCGCGTCGCCCGTTCGCACGAGCTCGGCCGCGGTGCGAACGCTCTCCGCCTCACCGACCACGCGCACCGCCGAGGCATGCGACTCCTCGAGCATCGCGCGGAGCTCGCGGCGAGCAAGACGCTCGTCGTCGACGATGATGGCGTTCCGCACCGGACGAGTCTGAGACGTTAGGCGGCCGACGACTCCCCGGCCCGCGCCGGCAGCTCGATCAGCGCCCGCACCCATCCCTGCTCGTCGGTCAGCTCGAAGCGGTGACGGCCGGGGAACATGCGCGCGAGCCGCTCCCGTACGTTCCGCACGCCGATGCCGGTGCCGGCGGCATTCGGCGCCGCGTCCACGAGCCCGAGCTCGGCACCGCGATACGAGCCGGCTGGGACGCGAGACACGAGCGACCCGGTGTTCCACACCTCGACTCGCAGCGCGTCGCCCAGAAGCCGCGCGTCGAGCTTGACCCGAAGCGGCCCGTCGCTGTCGCGCATACCGTGCTTGATTGCGTTCTCCAGCAATGGGTGAATCAGGAACGCCGGGATCGAGCACGACTCTGCCGCCGGCTCGACATGCGTCTCGATCGCCAACCGCTCCTCGAAGCGGATCTGCTCGATCGCCAGATAGCCACGAAGCGCATCGAGCTCCGCCGCAAGCGTCGTCGTCACGAGCGCTCGCTCCACGAGCGCGTGCCGGAGAAACGCCGCGAGCTCCGTGACCATCTGCCGCGCCCGGGCGCGATCCTCATCGATCATCGCGCGGATGGACGTCAGCGCGTTGAACAGGAAGTGCGGGTTGAGCTGGTAGGCGAGCATCTGCAGCTGCGCCTCCTGGGCGAGACGCCGAGCTTCCATCGTTTCCCGCTCGCGCTGCTGCGAGCGGTGCCAGATGAGCACCGCGAAGTACGCGGCGCTCCACACGAGGAACGCGAACACGAATTCGAGAATGGACCGCGGTGCCGTGGTCGCATCGAGGAAGATCTCGAATGACGGCTGGAGACCGATGCCGACCATGATCGCCGCGTGCACGAAATAACCGGCGATGCCCGTTACGAGCGACGCGACCAGCGCGATCGCCGCGACACGACCGGTGACTTCGGGCTCCGGGGTCAGTCGGCGATACAGCCGGAGCAGCCCGAGACTCAGCACGATGCCGACAACGGCGCGGAGCTCCTTGTTCAGGAGTACCGCGCCGCGCCGACCCGGCTCCATGCCCGGCAGGAACGTCAGGAACAGGCTCGACGCATACGCGACCCAGCCACCGATCTGCGCGAACCAGAACCAGCCCCGAGAGGAGAGCGCCCGCATGGCGACCAACTTACTTCTTCTTGGCCTCGGTCATGAAGATCTTGTTGATGATCCGCCACTCGCCGTTCGTCTTGAGCAGCGACATGTAGTCGACGATGTAGGCATCGGGATAATCGAGCACGATTTTACCGACGGCCGCGTTTCCGGTGACGTCCACCAGCTCGATGCGCCGCTTGCGGATACCGGACGCTTCGTCGCCCGCTGGCTTCCCCGGCATCCGTGCGATGTACTCATCCACGGTGCGGGTCGCGAGCGTGTCCGCGCTGGACCAGTAGAGGCGCGCGGCGGGGTTGAACGCGAGACGCATGTGTGCCGCATCACCGGTGGCGTGCCCCTGGATGTAGTGGTCGAGCGCGGCCCGAACCGCGATTTCGTCCGGTGTGGGCGCGAACATCCACGCGGCTCCCCCGCCTCCAACAATGGCGATGGCGAGCGCTGCATATCCCACATGGCGCCGAATGAATGACATGGTTGGCCTCCGTGTCTCGAGTTTTTCGTATCTCACGGACAGGGAACCATCGCCGCTCGCTCGGCCCATCGAAATGGATTTTCGCCGAGCGCTGGTTTCGTGCGCCGAGCGGCTGTGGGGAGCGCCGAGTGGACAGCCCAGTCTGCTGGCTTGTCGTCTCATCACTTTCGATATTCTCCGTCCGCCGATGCCGGCGCTGCCGACGCAGCAGGACGCAGGGAGGCTTCCATGACTTCATCAGCGCATCTCAATCCCTCGCTTCAGTCTTTCGGCGCGGGACTCGGCGGGACCGTCATTCGCCGTGGCGACGCCGGCTACGATCAGGCGCGCCGCGTGTGGAATGGCATGATCGACCGGTCGCCGGCGGCGATCTTCCGGTGCAGCTCCACCGCGGACGTCGTCGCGGCCGTGAACTTCGCGCGCGAGGAAGGGCTCGCGCTCGCCGTGCGCGGTGGCGGTCATAATGCGGCGGGGCTCGCGCTCGTCGATGATGGTCTCGTCATCGACCTGTCGGGCATGCGCGGGGTTCGGGTCGACGCCGGCAACCGCGTCGCGTACGTGCAGGGCGGCGCTCTGTGGCGCGATCTCGATGCGGCGACACACCCGCATGGCCTGGCGACGACGGGCGGGGTCATCTCGAGCACCGGGGTCGGCGGATTGACGTTAGGCGGCGGGCTCGGCTGGCTCATGCGGCAGCAGGGGCTCGCCTGCGACAACGTCCTCGCGGTGGAGATCGTCACCGCCGACGGTCAGGTGCGCCGCGCCAGCGCGAGCGAGAACCCGGACCTGTTCTGGGCCGTTCGCGGGGGCGGCGGGAACTTCGGTGTCGTCACGAGCTTCGAGTTCCGTCTGCACCCGATGCGGACGCTGTACGCGGGAATGCTCGTGTTCCCGGGCCCGCAGGCGCCGCAGGTGCTTCGCCGATACCGCGAGGTCGCTCAGAGCGCGCCTGACGAGCTCACGGTCTTTGCGGCCATGATGACGTCGCCCGACGGCCAGCCGATCACCGCCATCTTCCCAGCCTACAACGGACCCAAGCCCAAGGCCGAAGCGGCCGTGAAACCGTTCCGCGACCTCGGTCCGGTCGCCGATCAGGTCCAGGAGATGCCCTACCCCGCGCTGCAGTCCATGCTCGACGACGGATTCCCGTCCGGGTTGCACGTGTACTGGCGGTCGGATTTCCTGAAAGGGCTGCCTGACGAAGCGCTCGATACGCTGGTCGACCGGTTCAACGCGATCACGTCGCCGCTGTCGGCTCTCCTGATCGAGCAGTTCGGCGGCGCCGTGGCACGCGTGCCGGCCGATGAGACGGCGTTTGCGCAGCGCGACGCGATGTTCAACCTCGCGATCATTTCGCGGTGGAGTGACGCGGCGACCGCGGCGACGCATACGGACTGGGCGCGGCAGACGAGCGCGGCCATCCGCCCCTTCGCTTCCGGCGGGGTGTACGTGAACTACCTCGGCGAGGAGGGCGCGGATCGGATCAAGGCGGCCTACGGGCCGAAGTACGAGAAGCTCGTGGCGGTGAAGAAGAAGTACGATCCCAAGAATTTGTTCAGGGTCAATCAGAATATTCAGCCCTAAGGGCCGACGCTGCGTTAGGCGTTGCCGGCGGGCCTGCTCGGCGCGACGAGCCGCGTGAGACGGGAGCGACTTTCGTTCCCGTCAACGCACCCGAGGCCGGAGACGTAGATTCTTCGTCTCCCCGTCTCGAGGCCGTCCATGCACAACCGGCGCGCTCACCTCGCGCTTTCGCTCGCCATCCCGGCACTCCTCCCCGCCCACTCGGCGCTCGCCCAGAGCGTTTCGCCAGCACGGACCGTCTCCAGCCGTCCAGCGACGCCGTATACGGGGGCACTCGACCCCAAGCTGCTCACCGGGCTTCGATATCGGAGCATCGGTCCCGCGCGCGGCGGACGCGTCACCACCGTCACCGGTGTGCCGTCACAGCCCTTCACGTTCTACATGGGCTCGACCGGCGGCGGCGTGTGGAAGACCGTGGATGCCGGCCAGACCTGGGTGAACGTGACGGACGGCCAGATCGGCGTGGGGTCGATGGGGGCCATCGACGTGTCGCAGTCGGACCCGAACACCGTGTACATCGGCACCGGCTCCGACGGCCTCCGCTCGAACGTCTCGATCGGTGACGGCGTCTACAAGTCCACCGACGCCGGAAAGACCTGGGCGCACGTCGGGCTGCGCGACGTCGGCAACATCGGGGGCCTCCGGGTGCATCCGTCGAACCCCGACGTCGCCTTCGTCGCCGCCATCGGCAACCCGTTCAAGCCTAACGCCGAGCGTGGGGTGTTTCGCACGAAGGATGGCGGAACGTCGTGGCAGAAGGTGCTCGCCGTGTCCGACAGCACCGGTGCCGTGGACGTCGAGCTCCAGCCGGGCAATCCGAACGTCGTGTTCGCCGCCATGTGGCGCGCGGAGCGCAAGCCATGGACGATCATCTCCGGCGCACGCGAAGGCGGGATCTACAGGAGCACCGACGGCGGCGACACCTGGACGAAGGTCACGAACGGCCTACCTAACGAGCTCGTAGGCAAGGCGAACATCGCCGTCTCGAACGCCAACCCCAACCGCATCTATGTGCTGATCGAGGCGAAGCCGGGGAGCGGACTCTATCGCTCCGACGACGGCGGCCAGTCCTTCCAGCTCGCCAGCACGTTCGCCCAGATCATCACTCGGCCCTTCTACTACACGACCATCACCGCCGACCCGAAGAACGCCGACGTCGTCTACGCCGGCGCCGAGGGCTATTTCCGATCGAGCGACGCCGGGAAGACGTGGCAGATCATGCGCGTGCCACACGGCGATAACCACGACCTGTGGATCAATCCGACCAACTCGGACGTGATGATCCAGTCGAACGACGGCGGCGCCAACGTCTCGCTCAACGGCGGACGCACGTGGAGCACGCAGTACAACCAGCCGACAGCGGAGATCTATCAGGTCTACGTGGACAACCAGTTCCCGTATCGGCTCTACGGCGCGCAGCAGGACAACTCGACGCTCATCGTGCCCAGCCTGCCGACATGGAGCGGAAACCTCGATGACCCCGCGCAGGCGTGGCGCACGGGGCCCGGATGCGAGACCGGTCCCATCACGCCACACCCGACGAATCCCGACACCGTCTACGGCTCGTGCAAGGGACAGTTCTCGCGGATGAGCCTCAAGACCGGGCAGGAGAAGCAATACTGGGTCGGCGCGCAGTCGCTGTACGGGAACCCCGGCAAGGATCTCATCTTCCGCTTCCAGCGCGTGTCGCCGATGGAGATTTCGCCGAACGACCCGCGCACGATCTACTACGGGTCGCAGTACGTGCACCGCACTCGCGACGAGGGTGTGACGTGGGAGAAGATCTCGCCGGACCTGACGGCGAACGACCCGAAGTACCAGGACCGCCCATCCGGTGAGCCGATCACGATCGACGTCACGGGCGAGGAGTACTACAGCGTCATCTACGCGATCGAGGAGTCGCCGCTCGAGGCGGGCGTGATCTGGACCGGTGCGAACGACGGTCCGTTCTACGTCACGCGCGACAATGGCAAGACGTGGACGAACGTCACGCCGAAGGCCCAGCCGCCCGGCTGTCGTGTGCAGAGCATCGACCCGTCGCCTCATCGCAAAGGCTCGGCCTATTACTCGGTGCTGTGTTACCAGTTAGGCGACTTCCAGCCGTACATCTGGCGGACGGACGACTACGGCAAGACGTGGACGCGCCTGACGGATGGCGCGAACGGCATCCGCAGCAACGAGCCGACGCGCGTCGCGCGAGAGGATCCCGACCGCGAAGGCTTGCTGTTCGCCGGCACCGAGTTCGGGATGTACGTGTCGTTCGACAACGGGACGCGGTGGCAGCCGCTGCAGCTCAACCTCCCGGCGACGCCGGTGACGGACCTCAAGTTCCACAGGAAGGACCTGGTGCTCGCAACGCAGGGGCGTGCGTTCTGGATCCTGGACGACCTAACGCCACTGCATCAGTGGAGCGATGCCATCGCGGGAGACGGGAGACGGGAGGCGGGAGACGCAACGGCTCCCTCGTCCCCCGCCTCCAGTCTCCCGTCTCCCTATCTGTTCAAGCCCCGCGATGCCTATCGCTTCCGCTACACCGCGGGCTTCGGTGGCGTCGAATCGAACCGGTCGAACCCCGCGGACCCGCAGTATCCACCGGCGGGCGCCATGATCGACTATTGGGTGCCTAACGGTACGACCGGGCCGGTCACGCTCGAGGTCGTGGACGGGAGCGGCAGGGTCGTTCGCCGGTTCGCGAGCGAAGGGGCCGAAACTCCGCGTTTACCTGACGCGGCCGGCCTCAACCGGTTCACGTGGGACCTGACGCTCGCCCCGCCGGTCGATCCGAGCCGCGAGCGCGGCGGCGGCGGTGGTGGTCGAGGGAACGGGCCGGTCATCGTTCCGGGGAGCTACACCGTTCGACTGGCGGCCGGCGGAAAGACCATGACGCAGCCGCTCACGGTGCTGATCGACCCGCGTGAGGCGAAGGACGGTGTGACGATCGCGGACCTCCGCGAGCAGTTCCAGCACAACCTGCGCGTTCGTGACATGGTGACGGAGGTGAATCAGCTCGTCGCCACCGTCGACTCGGCCCGACAGCGCCTCAAGAACGGCGGGGGCGCCGCCGCCGACACACTCCGCCGCCTCGACGCGCTCCGCGAAACGCTCGTGACTCCGGCGATCCGCTACAGCAAGCCGGAGCTGCAGGCACACATCCAGTACCTCTACTCGATGACGACGCAGGCCGACCAGAAGATCGGCCGCGACGCGATCGACCGCTACAAGACCCTGAGAGCCGAGCTCGACAAACGCCAGGCGGAAGTGAAGGCGTTGTTAGGCGAAAGCGG